>Ga0209303_1000213_pt1 | contig 53077 bp, 51 predicted proteins | sample SidtaG_3_FD_187449 | JGI IMG/M metagenome (GOLD analysis project Ga0209303, IMG submission 187449) | Marine algal microbial communities from Sidmouth, United Kingdom - Sidmouth_Asex1 metaG (SPAdes) (version 2) | ecosystem: Host-associated > Algae > Red algae > Unclassified | place: Sidmouth...
GGGGGGGGGGGGGGGGGGCCGGTGAAATCCGATGGGCCGGTCTGGACGGTGCCGGCAGGCGCAACGCCCGGAACGGCAAGTCGATGGTGCAGGTGGGAATGTGTTTCCTTCTAGAAACGTTACGGCCGATCGTCGGTTTCGGTCAATCCCCCTAAGGGGGGGGGCATCCAGTCGAGATCCTTCGGCATCCTCGGCCTGAAGTCGGCAAGCACGGTCTTCGTGCAACCGCCGCCGACACCGGCGCATCGGCGGCCATGCATTCCCGACGCTATCGGTTCAACGCTTCCATCAGCGTCTGCCGAGCCTGGACGATCTCGCTGTCGGCTTTCACGTCGGGCTGGCCCAGTGACTGCAGGGTGGCGCTGCCCTGTTCGTCATAGCGCAGGTAGTCCAGAGCCGGGTCCGGCGTCTGTCCGTCGAGCTCGTGCAAGGCTGCCATGGCGGGCGATCCCGAGGTCGGCTGGTTCTGGACCCGAACGCCGCCATCGGGGGTGTTCTCCAGATCGGCGATACAATCGTCGAGCGAGGTACCGGTCGGGCAGTACTCGAAGTCGCCGAACGACTCGTTGTCGACCAGATCCGGGAACAGGAAGTTGGCCGTGGCGCCGTCGGACAGGAAGCCGATGCAGTAGAACCCGCCGGGGAGCGAAGCGCAGCCGATCTCCGCCGACACCGGCGTCGAGAAGGTGCCGCCGTCCGGTCGGACCGAGGAAGCGATTCGGTCCCTCAGGATCAGCGTGCCGTCCGGGTTGGGAACGACATCGGTGCTGTCGAAGTCACCGTCGAACAGGAACAGGTTGGTGCCATTCGGCTCGTAGCGGTGCGCGAATGTCGTCCGGCCGAACAGCTGGTCGTAGCCGGCGCGTGGCGTGTCGACCGGGCGGTCGACGGGCCGGTCGACGGGCTGATCGACGGGCCGGTCGACGGGCTGATCGACGGGCCGATCGACGGGCTGGTCCACGGGCTGATCGACGGGCCGATCGACGGGCCGATCGACGGGCCGATCGACGGGCCGGTCGACGGGCCGGTCGACGGGCCGGTCGACAGGCCGGTCGACAGGCCGATCGACGGGCTGGTCCACGGGCCGATCGACGGGCTGGTCCACGGGCTGGTCGACGGGTTGCTCCACAGGCGGAGGCGTTTCCTCAGGGCCTTGCGCGGCGGACGGATTGCTGCTGCCGCTGCTGCAGGCCGAGAGCGCGGTGCCGCAAAGAAGCGCGAGCAGGCTGAGCTTGAATCGATCGTTCATGAGGTGATGGCATCCCTGAAGGCGTGAGGTGAGCGGTGTCCCTCGCGGACACGGTTCAGGGAACGGACAGGTCGATCGTGCCGTGCATCGGAAGGACGGGCGATTCGCGGCCCGATCGATCAGCCAGGCGGTGTGGCATCGATGTGGTGCGCGTAGTCGATGATCAGCGGTGCATGGTCCGAGAACAGCTTGTCGCGGTAGACGCGTGTGCGCGTCACCTTCTCGGCCAAGTCGTCGCTGACGATCTGGTAGTCGATGCGCCAGCCGACGTTGTTGGCGCGCGCATTGCCGCGCTGCGACCACCAGGTGTACTCGTGCGCCCTTTGCGGCAGGGCTCGGAAGGCATCGCGATACCCTTCCTCGTCGAACAGCCCGCCGAGCCAGGCACGCTCCTCGGGCAGGAAGCCGGAGTTCGTGCGGTTGCCACGCCAGTTGCGGATGTCGGCCTCGGTGTGGGCGATGTTCCAGTCGCCGCCGATCACCACCGGCAGCCCTTCGGCGCGCAGCGCGCGCAGGTGCGGCAGGAAGACCTCCAGCATGCGCATCTTGAACGCCTGGCGCTCCTCGCCGCTGCTGCCGGATGGCAGGTACAGCGATACGGCGATCAGGTTCTGGAACCGCAACTCCAGGTAGCGCCCCTCGCGGTCGATCCAGTCGATGCCCAGACCGTGACGAATCTCCAGCGGTGCATGGGCGGAGTAGATCGCCGTGCCGCTGTAACCCTTCTTCTGCGCATCGTGAAACCAGCGCTGAAACCGACGCGGTGAGAACACCGGGGCGCCCAGCTGATGTTGCTGCGCCTTGGTCTCCTGCAACAGCACCAGATCGGCGCGCTGGCGCACCAGCCAGGTGAAGAATCCCTTGGCAGCGGCCGAACGAATGCCGTTCAGGTTGGCGGTGATGATGCGCATGACGAGCAGTCTAGCGTCACAGAACCGTGTGCCGGTCCTTCACGAGTGCGGACGGATGACGCTACGGATCTCGAGGCCCAAGCGCCCGGTTGCCGATAGTTGCCAACCGGGGCACAGGACTTGCCACAGGACATCCCATGAAGGCACCACCCCACACACCGCGCTCCCGGCGTTCGCCTCAGGTGGGCAACGCGCCCGGAAGCGAGGCACCGGCTAACGTCGGCGTGATCGGAACGCTTGCGCTGATCGGGTTGCTGGTGGCGAGCAGCGCCGCCGCGGAGCAGGTCTATCGCTGGCAGGATCGCGGACTCACCACCTACCAGGACCGGGCTCCGGATTCGAAGCAGGACGAGGGGCACAGCATACTCAACACGCAGGGCGTGGTGCTGGAGAAGGTGCTTTCGCGAGAAGAGCGGCGGGTAGCCCGCAAGTTGGCGCGCGAGCAGGAACTGGCCCGGATCCGTGACCGTGCGCTGCTGGCGACGTTTACCACCGAGGAAGATCTGAACCGTACCCGCGACGATCGCATCGGCATGATCGACGGTTTGATAAGCCGCCTGGACGACCGCATTCGCATCCTGTCAGAGCGCTTGGCGATCGTGGACAAGCGGGTGCAGATGCAGGAGAAGTCCAGCAGTCCGGGTAGTGCGCAGCAGACGTTGTACGCCGAGCAGCAGAGCATCCAGAGGAACATCGAGAACGCCTGGTCGCTGATCGATTCCAAGGCGGCCGAGCGGGCCGATGTGGCCAACAAGTTCGACGACGACCTGCAGCGCTACCGCGAGCTCAAGGCGCTGCGCAACTGAGCCGATCTCGTCGCCCGAACCCGATCAGGCAGAGCGCACGTCGCCGATCAGCGTGCCGGCTCCCTGGTCGGTGAACAGTTCGAGCAGCAGGGCATGCTCGACCCGTCCATCCAGGATGACCACGCTGGGCACGCCGGCCTGAACCGCATCCAGCGCGCAGCGTACCTTGGGCAACATGCCGCCGTGAATGGTGCCGTTGTCGATCAGCAGGTCGACATCACGCGCCGACAGGCCGGTGAGCAGTTCGCCGTCGGTGTCCAGGATGCCGGGCGTGTTGGTCAGCAGCAGCAGCCGTGACGCCCCGAGGGCCACGGCCACGGCGCTGGCGACAAGATCGGCGTTGATGTTGTAGCTGGCGCCCGCCCGGTCGGTGCCGATCGGGGCGACCACCGGGATGAACCGATCGTCCATCAGGCGTTCCAGCAAGCGGGCATCGATGCGCTCCACCTCGCCAACGAAGCCCAGGTCGGCCTCCGGCTTGCCAGGCAGGCGCATGGGTCGCGCCTGGATCAGCCGGGCGTCCTTGCCGGTCACCCCGATCGCCCGTCCGCCGGCGCGTGCCAGGTTGGACACGATGTGCTTGTTGACCACGCCGCCCAGCACCATCTCGACCACCTCCATGGTGGCCGCATCGGTGACCCGCATGCCGTCCAGGAAGTGGGTCTGGATCTGCAGCCGCTCCAGCATCTGACCGATCTGCGGACCGCCGCCGTGCACCACCACCGGGTCGATGCCGACCTGCTTCATCATCGCCACGTTGGCGGCGAAGCTCTCCTGCAGCCGCGCATCGGTCATCGCGTTGCCCCCGTACTTGATCACGATGCGCTGGCCTGCGTAGCGCTGCAGGTAGGGCAGGGCCTCGTTCAATACTCGGGCGGTGTCAGCAGCGGTGCGCGCGTCGACGGGGGTGGCGGAGCTCACGGTCACAGGGTCGGGTCGTCGATGGCGGAAGATCAGAACGGGACGTGGACCGATTCGTCGGTGGCCTGCATGGTGGTGCGGAACACCTGCATGATGCGCGACAGCGCTGCTTCGTCGTCGGCCTCGAAGCGGATCACCAGCGAAGGCGTGGTGTTGGAGGCGCGCAACAGCCCCCAGCCGTCCGGGTAGTCGGCGCGCAGGCCATCGATGGTGGTCAGGGTCGCTCCTTCGAACGAGCCGTTGGCGATGAAGGCCTGCACAAACTCGTGCTGGGCGCCGTCGCGCGCCAGCGTGACGTTCAGCTCCGGGGTGTTGATGCTGTCCGGGATGTCGCCGAAGATCTCGCTGGCGGTGCGGTCGGTGCGGGACAGGATCTCCAGCAATCGGGCAGCGGCGTAGAGCGCATCGTCGAAGCCGTACCAGCGTTCCTTGAAGAACAGGTGTCCGCTCATCTCGCCGCCCAGCAGCGCACCGGTCTCCTTCATGTGCTTCTTGATGAAGGAGTGCCCGGTCTTGTACATCAGCGGCTCGCCGCCGGCCCGCTCGATCGCCTCGGGCAGCACCTTGGAACATTTCACGTCGTAGACGATCTTGGCGCCGGGGTTGCGTTCCAGAACGTCGCGCGCGAACAGCACCATCTGCCGGTCCGGCCAGATCACGTTGCCCTGGTCATCGATCACCCCGACCCGGTCGCCGTCTCCGTCGAAGGCCAGGCCCACCGCCGCCCCCGTCTCGGCTACCCGCTGCTTCAGATCGACCAGGTTCTCCGGCTTGGCGGGGTCGGGGTGGTGGTTCGGAAATGAGCCATCGACATCGGTGAACAGGCCGTGCGCGGTGGTGCCCAGGCGTTCGAACAGTCGCGGCGCCACTGCGCCTGCCACACCGTTGCCGCAATCGAAGGCGATCTCCAGCGGCCTTGCCAGCTTCACATCGTCCAGCAGGCGTTCCAGGTAGGCCGGCAGTACATCTTCCATGCAGTAGCTGCCGTGAGTGCCGCTGGCCAGGTCGTTCTCGTCCAAACGCTTCCGCAGTCGCTGGATGCCGTCGCCGAACAGCGCATCGCCGCCGATCATCATCTTCAAGCCGTTGTATTCGGGCGGGTTATGGCTGCCGGTGACCATGACGCCGGTACCGGTCTTCAGGTGATGGGTCGCGAAATACAGCAGCGGCGTCGGCACCATGCCGATGTCGATGACGTCGATGCCGGCCGACTGCAAGCCTTCGGACAGCGCCTCTGACAAGGCGGGGCCCGAGTTGCGGCCGTCGCGCCCGATCGCCACGCTGGTGTGGCCACGTGCCGCGCTTTCGCTACCGAAGGCGTGCCCTATCTGCCGCACCACGTCCGGGGTGAGCACATCGGTGACCACGCCGCGGATGTCGTAGGCGCGGAAGATGGCGGGGGAGATGGGCATGGCGGGGCGTTCGTGCCGGGTAGGGGAAGCGCTGCGAAGGGTATCTCACCGGTATCGTGGTGGTCGAGTCGCCGCGCGATTTGCCGCAGGCGCCGAGCCGCGGCCCTGATCAGCTCGTGCCGGTGGAGCCGTAGCCGCCTTTGCCGCGCACGGTTGAGGCTCCGAACGTGTCGACCCGCTCGAACCGCGCCTGCACCACCGGCACGATCACCAGCTGCGCCAATCGCAGCCCGACATCGATCGTGAAGGCCTGGTGGCCTCGATTCCAGCACGACACCATCAACTCCCCCTGGTAGTCCGAGTCGATCAGACCCACCAGGTTGCCCAGCACGATGCCGTGCCGGTGACCGAGACCGGAGCGCGGCAGGATCAAGGCGGCAAGCGCCGGGTCGGCGATGTGCACCGCGATGCCGGTCGGGATCAGTTCGGTGCTGCCCGGCGGCAGGCTCAACTCGTGCGCAGGCATGGCACGCAGGTCGAGTCCGGCCGCGCCATCGCTGGCGTAGCCGGGCAGCGGCACGCTGTCGCCGAGCCGCTCGTCCAGCACGCGAAAATCGATCGAGGTCATGCGTCGCCCTCGCTGGCGGTTCGGGCGGCGAGCCTTTCGACGACCGTGTCCAGCAGGGCTCGGGCGATGGTGCTCTTCGGGGCGCGGGGCAGGGAACGGTGACCACCGTCGGCCCAGTACAGCTCCAGCGCATTGTCCTGGCTGCCGAACACCGGCGTGTCCGGATCGGCGACCCGGTTGGCGGCGATCAGGTCCAGGCGCTTGCGCTGCAGCTTGGCGCGCGCGTGCGTCTCGAGCTGCTCGGTCTCGGCGGCGAACCCGACGCAGAACGGTCGCGGTGTGCCGCTGGCCACCTCGGCCAGGATGTCGGGGTTGGGCAGCAGCGACAGCGTCAGCGGCGCGCCGTCATGACGTTTCTTGAGCTTCTGGACTGCCTGCTCGCCCACCCGATAGTCGGCCACCGCGGCCACCGCCACGAACAGGTCGGTGCTCGGCACGCGTTGCATCACCTCGGCGTGCATCTGCAACGCGCTCTCCACATCGATGCGGGTCACCCCGTCCGGGGTGGGCCGCGACACCGGACCGCTGATCAGCGTCACCTGCGCGCCGCGTCGTACCGCATCGGTGGCGATGGCGAAGCCCATACGGCCTGAGGAGCGATTGCCGATGTAGCGCACCGGGTCGATCGGCTCGCGGGTGGGGCCGGCGGTGATCAGCACACGATGCCCTTCCAGGCTGCGATCGGGCTCGCTGGCCGATGTGCCATCGCTCGACAGCAGTGCCGCCACGATCTGCTCCGGTTCGGTGAGCCGTCCGGCGCCGATCTCTCCGCAGGCCTGGTCCCCGGAGGCCGGGCCGATGAAGCGCACCCCGCGTTCGGCCAGCGTGCGGCAGTTTGCCTGCGTGGCCGGGTGAGCCCACATCAACCGGTTCATGGCTGGAGCGACGATCAGCGGTGCGTCGGTGGCCAGGCACAGGGTGCCCAGCAGATCGTCGGCCAGTCCGTGCGCCAGCCGGGCCAGGGTGTTGGCACTGGCCGGAGCGATCAAGATGCGGTCGGCCCAGCGCGCCAGTTCGATGTGACCCATGGCAGCTTCCGCCGATTCGTCCAGCAGGTCGGTGTGCACCGGATGGCCGGTCAGCGCCTGGAAGGTCAGCGGCTGCACGAAGGCCTGCGCACCGGCGCTCATCACCACGCGGACCGAGGCGCCGGCCGCCATCAGCGTGCGCGCCAGCACCGCCGCCTTGTAGGCGGCGATGCCGCCGGTGACGCCGAGCAGGATCCGTTGGCCGGTCAGATCGTCCATGTCGTGATGGTAGTGGTCCGGGGGCGACGTGTCGTAGCCGTTCGAGCGCTGGGGGGCGGAAAAGATTCCTGACGCCTCGCAAACCCTTTCCCGGGACCGGCGTTAGTCAGGGCAAGAGGGACGAGCGGCCGATCAGCGGCACATCGGGATCCTCTTCATTCCCCCCACCTCGGAAGACAGCCCCATGATCAAGCAAGCCTTCGCCGCCACCGTCCTGAGCCTGACCGCTCTGTCCGCCACCGCCGGCGGCCACAGCAGCCAGGTCAACGGTGACCTGGACCTGGACGTGAACATGAACAACGCGGTGTGCGCCGCGTTGGGCAACGACAACCAGTGCGCGGTGCGCGCCGGCACGATCGACAGCAGCAAGATCGGCAGCCACGCAACGATCCGGGTGCACGCCGACGAGGCGGTGGCGGTGGCGCAGGGCAGCACCAACGCCGCCCAGATCAACCTGGGCGTGATCAAGGACAGCAAGATCGGCGGCTCGGCGGACATTCACGTCACCGCCAACAGCCTGGTGGCGGTGGCCGTGGGCACCGACAACAGCGCCGAGATCAGCTTCGGCACGGTGAAGTAGGCCAGTCTCTCGCATCGACAGCGATGCGGCCTTCCGGGATGAAGGCCGCGCGCTCGCTTCAACGCCCCGATCGTGCTGGATCGGGGCGGCGAATCAGTTGCCGCGCTCTTCGAATTCGTATCGAAACCTGATCGGGACGTCATTGGTCGCCCTTTCACCTGACAGATACGGGACCAGAAAGCGGTTGTCCGTGATGTCGAGTGCGGCGAAGAACAGGCAGTAGCCGCCAATCGGAAGGTCTCGGGACAGGACGGTCCGTGGCAACGCAGCGCCGGACGCGAGGCTTGCCAGCAGCACCGCATTGCCATCGATGTCGCTATCGATCAGCGGAGCGACCGCGGTGTCAGGCTTGCCCTCGGTATGCACCAGACGCAACGTGCCGGCTCGTTCGAGAACGATCTGGACGGCGGACAAGCGAGTTCTGTCGCTGATACGGTCGGCAGAGACGATGTGGCCACTAGCCACTAGACGAAGCACCGGCTTGCGGTGTTGGCGGTGTGGGTGTGCTGGCCTTCGCCGGATCGCTCGGGTGCGCTCGCCTGGATGCGACGTGGTCATGCCGATATGGTGCAATGCCCGATCGACGAAATGAATAGCCGAACGAAGGATCGATTGTCCGATGACGATCGAATCAAGGGTTAACCGCGGCGGCTACCGTGCGCAGATCGATCCACGCAAGCTCGGTGGCACGCTGACGATCCTGATCCGCGCGCGCCCGCTGCCCGGGCGCATGGACGAGAGGTTACAGGCCATGCGGGACACGCCTCAGATCGGGGTCTGCGAACGGGTGTCGGGCGAGGAATGCTACATCGCTCGGGCACATGTACGCGATGTCGCGCAGATGGAGCGGGTCATCGACCGGTTGATGCCGTTCGGAGCGACCAACACGGCGATCGTCCAATCGACGCCGGTGCCGCAGCGTTTGGTCTGACGGCACCGACGGTCAGAGCGAGAACTTTTCGCGCAACCCGACGTTAATCGGATCAACGGGCGCGAGGCAGCCGCTTCGCGCCGCCGGCCAGCACGTCCGGCCGTGCCCTACTTGCCGACATTCCGGAATCCGTGCTCATGCTTGTGTCAACCCATACCGCCAGCGTCACCCCGACAACCGTTGCACGCCATGCCGATGGGTCCGAGTCCTGGTTTGGCGAGGATCCGGTGCCGACGTGCGATGAGCAGGGTGGGTCACGCGTCACGCCGGACGCGCACAGCCAGGGGGACGCCAGCCATGGCACCGTCAGCTAGTCCGGACGATCCGCGTGACAGGGTAGTATCGATCGCCATGCGAACCACAGCCGCCATTCCGGGTCGATGGGTCGTGCCAGTGCTGGTGGCGACGCTGCTTGCACCCGGCGCCGCTCTTGCCGACCGGGCCGACCGGGCCGACCGAGCCGACAGGGCCGACAGGGCCGAGCGGCGCGTCGCGCTGGTGATCGGCAACAGCACCTACGATCGCGTGCCGCTGGAGAACCCGAGGAACGATGCCAGCGATGTCGCCGCGTTGCTCGAGCAGCAGCTGGGCTTCCGGACCACGCTTCACCTGGACCTGGATCAGCGCGGCATGACGCAGGCCATTCGCCAGTTCGGCGAGGATGCGGCCGATGCCGATGTGCGGCTGTTCTACTACGCCGGGCACGGGGTCAGCGTCGATGGGTCCAACTACCTGATTCCGGTCGGCGCGCAATTGAACAGTGCCGAAGATGTCGAGTTCGAGGCGGTGGATTCGTCGCGCCTGCTGGCGAAGATGGAGGGCTCGACCGGCGGGGCCAACCTGATGATCCTGGACGCCTGTCGCGACAATCCCCTGCCACGCGCGGCGACCCGGTCGCAGGGTGGCGCAGGCGGCGGGCTGTCGAGCATGCGCGCACCGGCAGGCTCGTTGATCCTGTACGCCACCGCCCCGGGCGATGTGGCGCTGGACGGGACGGGACGCAACGGCACCTTCACCAAGCACCTGCTGGCAAGCCTGGGCGCGCCCGGGGTGCACCTGGGGGACGTGGCCATCGATGTGCGCGTGGCGGTCATGGACGAGACCGACAACCGGCAGGTGCCCTGGTCGGAGTCCAGTCTCACCCGTCGGGTGTACCTGGCCGAACCGCCGCTACCCAACGGTGCGGCGGTCGCGTCGCCAGCCGCGCCGAACGCCGGCGAGTCGGTGGCGCCGGCGGCATCCAGCGGCGATGCCTCGGCCGATGCGCCGATCGTGGTGGCACAGGGCGACCCCATCGATACGGCCCCGGCGCCGCCCACCGACTACGACGCGCGCATCCTGATCGCCTATCGAGAGGCCGCCGCCTCGGGCGATGCGGTGTCCCAGTCGCGGTTGGGCTACCTGCTGGACACCGGCCGCCTGACCGCCGAGGACGATGCCGGGGCGCTGCGCTGGTACGAGGCGGCGGTGGCGCAGGGCGATTTGCCGGCGCATGTGAACCTGGGTGCGCTGCTGCTGGCCGGTGGCGAGGTGCCGCGCGATCCCGCGCGTGCGCGTGCGCTGTTCGAGACGGCGGCCGATGCGGGATTCGCCGCCGCGCAGACCAATCTGGGCATGCTCTACCAGTTCGGCGACGGCGTGGCGCAGGATCCGGCGCAGGCGCGCCGCTGGTTCGAGCGGGCCGCGCGGGCCGGCGACGCCGAGGCGGCCACCAGCCTGGGCGATCTGTACACCTACGGACTGGGCGTGCCGGTCGATCCGCAGCGCGCACACGCCTGGTACCTGGAAGGCGCCATGCTCGGATCGGCCGCCGCCGAATCCGAGCTGGGCTATCAATTCGACCAGGGGGAGGGCGTGCCGCAAGACTACGCCCGGGCGGTAGAGTGGTTCGAGCGCGCCGCCGCTCAGAACTACCCGCGCGGCCTGCTCAATCTGGCCGAGATGTACGAGCTGGGCAAGGGCGTCGGGGCAGATCGCGAGCGCGCCATCGTCCTGTATCGGCGCGCGGCCTCGCTGGGCGATCCGGCGGCGGTTGCCGCCCTCGACCGGCTCGATGCCTCGTGAGCCCGCGGCCAATGACAACGATGCCTGGAGCGTCCACGATGAAGACTCTGTGCCGCGCAGGCCTTGCGGTGTGCGCCCTGACGATCGGCTGGACCCTGCCGGTACAGGCCGAGGACCGCGCGCTGCTGATCGGCACCACCGCCTACCTGGATCCGGTGTTCGACCTGCCCGGACTGGACCTGGACATCGCCGAGATGCAGCGTTTCGCCCGGCAACTGGGCTTCGCCGAGGAATCCATCCGGACACTGACCGGTGAGGCGGTCACCGCCGAGAACCTCAGGAACGAGTTCGCCACGTTCCTGAGCGAGGGGGTGAGCGCATCGGATTCGCTGCTGATCTACTACACCGGTCACGGTCTGCAGGTCGCCGATCAGAACGGCGACGAGGAGGACCGGCGCGACGAGGTGATCTCGATGTACGACCTGGCACCGGCCGCGCGCGGTTGGAAGGGCGTGATGCTGGACGACGAACTGGGCGAGCTGCTGCGCGCGCTGCCCAGCGACAACATCGTGGTCATCGTGGACGCCTGCCACAGCGGTACGGTCACGCGCGGCTACAGCGAGTCGGTGGAAGTGGCCTCGCTCAGTTGGGGCGACGAGCCGCTGAGCATCAAGACGCTGCCCTTTCGACCCGATCCCGAGGCCGCCGCCATGGCCACGCGCTCGGCCGGCACCGCGGCATCGGATGCGGCGCCGGCGGGTGTGGTCACGCTGTCGGCGGCGCAGGACGACGAGCAATCGTACTCGTCCAGCAAGGGCAGCCTGTTCACGCTGGCGCTGGGCGAGGCCTTCGCCAACCTGGACGGTGCGCCGACGCCGCGCGCGCTCACCCGCACCGCGGCCGGACTGCTGCACAGCCGCCTGGACGAGCAGTACCTGTTCCAGCCCAACCTGACCGGCGATGCCGCCCTGTTCGAGAAATCGATCGTGCTGGGCGACCGGCGCGCGCCGGCGGCGGTGAATCGCGACGAGGTCCAGTCGCTGCTGCGCACGCTGCCCACGCTGTCCGCCTCGCTGGTCGGCGGGGACGGGGGGTTCGTGGACGGCGAGGATATCCAGATCGATATCGATGTGCCCGCCGACGGTTACCTGAACGTGATCGCGGTGGATCCGGACGATGCGATGGTGCTGCTGTATCCGAACCGCTACTCGCCGGACAACCGCGTGACGCGCGGTGGGCAACGGCTGCCCGGCGACGCCCGCTTCAGCTGGTTCGCCCAGCCGCCCTGGGGCGATACGATGGTGGCGGTGCTGTATTCCGACCAGCCGCTGAACCTGCTCGAGTCCAGCGTGCAGCGCTCGCGCGATGGCTCGCTCGAGGTGGATTACGTGCTGCCGAGCATGGCGGGCTTCGCCGCCATTCGCGAAGCGGCAGAGGGGCAGCGCGCCGCGTTGCTGAGTGCGCGCACTTGCGCCCGGACCGAGGACTGTCGATGAACACCCGATACACCGCGTCGGCGTTGCTGATGTCGCTGCTGATGGCGGCGCCCTCGGCACAGGCCGCGATCGCCTGCTCCGAAGATCGGGCCGAGACGGCCAGCGCGATGGTCGAGCAGGCAAGGCAGAGTGCTGATCCGGTCGATCGCGCCATCCAGCTCAAGCGTTCGCTGCGCGTGTGCGAGAACGTGCAGGGCTGGCTGGAGCTCGGTCGTGCCGAGCTGGACCTGGACAACGTCGCCGATGCGGTTTACGCCTTCGAGAATGCACGCGATGCGGTGGATGCGGACGAGCGCGGCGAGCTCGGCCGTTCCGAGTTGCAGTTGCGCACGCTGGGCACCGCGTGGTTGGCCGAGAGCTATCGCCTGGATGACGAGCTGGCGCTGGCAAGCGTTGCCGTGCAGGAGGCGCGAAGCGGCTTCGAGGCACTGGGTCAGGCCACCCCGCAGCGCTTGCTGAACCTGCAGGCCGAGCTGGACGATGCGTTGGCGGCCGCGGATGAATCGGTGCTGACCCGTTCGCTGCAGCTGCAGCACGAGCGCGCCACCCGTGGCATCGGCGTGCGGCCGGTGGTGCGGCAGACGCCCGATTCGCCGGCGCTGGCGGGCGCGGCCAGCGACCTGTCGACGGCCTACGACCCCTCCGCCTCGACCACGGTGGTGGCCAGTGCACCGGCCACCACCGTGGTGGATGCCCCCCAGGCGACGGCCACGACCGAGTCGCGGTTGAACATCCCGGTGCTGTTCGCCTTCGACAGCGCTACCCTGGCCACCGACAGCGAGGCCACCATCGAGCGACTGGGCCGGGCGCTGGGCGCGTTGCAGCTCGATGGTGCGGCGCGGGTGCGCATCCTCGGGCACACCGACCGGCGAGGGGATGCCGGCTACAACCAATCACTGAGCGAGCAGCGCGCGCAGAGCGTGCTGGCCCGCCTGGACGGCATGCAGGTCACCGAGGCGTTGCTCGAGGCGCGCGGCCTGGGCGAGTCGCAGCTGCGCTACGCCGGCAGCGCCGCGGACGATCATCGCCGCAATCGGCGCGTCGAGGTGGTGGTGGTGCGCTGAGCTGAGCCGTCACCGCCCCAGGATGCGAATCTCCACCCGGCGGTTGAGCGCGCGCGAGTCGCTGTCGGTGTTCGCCACACGCGGTGCGCTCTCGCCGCGTCCGCCGGTCTCTATCGTCGAGGCATCCAGGCCGCCGATGTCGACCAGGTAGCGCCTGGCGGACTCGGCACGGGCGCGCGACAGGGCCAGGTTGTTCGCCTCGCTGCCCACATCGTCGGTGTGGCCTTCCAGCGCGATGCGGGTCGGGCCGCGCTCGGCGCTTTGTCGCAGCAGCTCGCTGGCCACGATGTCCAGCTGTACCTGTCCGGTGCGCATCAGTTCGGCGGAACCGGTCGCGAAGCGGATGTCGCTGATCGCCAGCGGCGCGCTCTGCGCCGGGGCGGCACCCGCATCCGCACTCGCACCTGCACTCGCACCTGCACTCGCACCCGCACTCGATGGGGCGGGCAGGGCGCCGGTGCGGGCTTCTTCGTCCAGCATGTCCACCTGCTGCACGCGCATGCTCAGCTCGCGCCGCATGGCGCGGGTACCCACCTCGACGTCGGCGTCCACCAGCCAGGCGTAGCGCGCCACGCCGCGTCGACCGGTCAGCCCGGCATCGGACAGGGTGGCGACCAGGCCCTGCACGCCGTCGCGGTCTCGGCCCAGCGTGGCGATGTCGGCGCCGGCGTCGATGCCCAGGCGCCCCGGGGGCACACCCCGTTCGGTGGTGATCAGGTACGCGGTCTGCAGACCGACCGGTTCGCCCTGCAACAGCAGGCCGGTGCCCGGCGGTGGGAACACGCTGTCCTTGTCGGCCCGATCGGCATCGTCCGTCAGTGCATCCGGCGCGATCACGCTCACCTCGCCACGCGCATCGACCAGCACCAGGGTGAAGAAGGCCGGTGCCGAGCTGCGCATCTGCAGCGTCAACGGCTCATCCACCAGGATGACCGGATCGACCGGATCGTCCTCGATGAAGACCCGGGGTGCAGCCTGTGGCCAATCATCGACGAGGCGGTCCAGGTCCGCGAACACGGCGTTGCGGTTGTACGCGGCATCCTGGGCGGCGGCCACGTTGGCCCCCAGCAGGAGGGCCGAGGCGAGCAGCGCGGCAAACAGCCGTCGGGTGGACTCGGGACGGTGCAGCGGTCGGGTGGCGGGCACGCGATCCTCCAATCGGGATGGGTGCAGCTCGACTGCCGCACCGGCTGCAGATTATCGCGAACGGCGGCAAACGTTCCACCATCACCGGCGTTAGTGGGTGTGATACCGACGTGCACAGCCGTGGAGAATGACCACATGCCTGTATTTCGATCGACAGCGCTGACCCTGCTCGCAGGCGCCGCCGGGCTTCTCGTCGCCGGCTGCGATCCTGGCGAGCCAACCGACAGCGAGGCGGCGGCCGGTCTGGTGCTGGCCTCGATCTGCGTGCGAACCGGTGAGGGTGCGCACTGCGAATTCGCCGATGGACACTCGGGAATCGGAATCGTGGCGCGCCGCCAGCCGGCGCGCCAGCGCCCTGCCGGCGTTCGAGCCCGCGTTCGGGAATCGATCGATGTCGGCCCCGTTCCCGCCCCGAGCCGCATCGGCGCAAGCCGCTCGGTACGAGTGCGCATCGGTGCGCTGAGCGTGGTCGGTGCAGGCTCGGGCAACCGGATCGACATCCGGCTCGGCACGGTCGATTGAGGGGGCGGTGATGAACCTGAGATCGCGTGATGCAAGTCGGGAAAATCGGCGCATCGAGGACCGGACTCGACTTATGGACAGGAGAGGTCGGGGGCTGCCTTTTTGTAAGCTGGTCCGACGACCGGTGTGCGGACCCGCACGCGAGCTGCACCGATCGGATGGCTCAGGCGACTTGGCGTGCGCACGGCATGCCAGGCCTAGAACGCCTCTTTCGGGGCGCCTCTTTCGGGGCGCGTCGCTGGGGCGGCTCGGTGACGCGGGCGCGAGGTCGCAAGGACGGTCGATCCTGTCCGGGTCGATGCTTACACGGAACACGTATCGATGAATGAGCCGAGTCACGTTCACCGCCGCCGCCTCGTCGCTCGAAGCGGACGGCCAAGCGGTGCGCTGGCCGGCGCGTTGGGCGGGGCGTTGCTGATGACGGTCGCCTGCGGCACCGCGCCGCAGCAGGGATCGCTGCCGGGCGCGCCGACCGGGCGCGATGCGGATCGCTTGCTGGTGGTCGATTGCCTGCTGCCCGGGCAGCTTCGGCGGCTGGGGCGCAACATCAACTTCATGACGCCGCGCCGCGCGACCAAGGCCAGCGCCTCGGAATGCGAGATCCGTGGCGGCGAGTACGTGGCCTACGATCGCGCCAACTTCGCCACCTCGTTGAAGATCTGGTTGCCGCAGGCCGAGTCCGGCGATGCGCACGCGCAGACCCTGGTCGGCGAGATCTTCGAGAAGGGCCTGGGGCAGGTGGCCGACCCGACGATCGCGGCCGAGTGGTACCGACGCGCCGCCGAGCAGGGCTACTCGCGGGCGCGCATCAACCTGGGCTACCTGTACGAAAGCGGCCTGGGGGTCGAGCGCGACCTGACCCGGGCGATGAACCTCTACCGCCAGGCGGCGGGGTTCGACGATGGCTCGCTCGAGTACGTCACCTCGGTGGAACTGGTGACCCGGCAGCAGCAGGCGGCCGAGCTGCCGGTGCTGCGCGAGCAGGTCCGGCAGGCCGATGAGCAGCTGTCGAGCGAGCGCCGGGCGTTCGCCTCGCTGCAGGACGAGGTGCAGCGCCTGGAGCGCCAGGCGCAGGCGGCGCGCGCGGCGGCGCTGAGCCAGGCCCGACAGCCGGTCGTCGCCACAGGCGATGCCGCCACGCGCGGATCGAGCGATGCGGACGGGGCGGACGATGCGCGCGTGGCCGAGCTGATCGAGCGCATGAAGACCCAGGAGGCCAGCCTGGCCGAGGCCGATCGGCGCAGCGAGGCGCTGGTCGAGCAGCTGAGCGCGCAGCAGCGTCAGACCGGCGAGCTGCGGCAACGCATCAACGAGGCCGGGCGACAGCTGGCCGAGGCCGAGCGCACGGCCGCTACCCAGCGTTCCACCACCGCGCGGCTGGAAGCCGAGCTGGCCGCGGCCCGCACCCGCACCGATGCCGAGGCGGCCGCTCGGGTGGCCGATCTGCAGGCCCAGCTGGGCAGTGCCGTCGGCGCCAGTGACGAGCTGGGCGAGCGCATCGCCCAGCTGACCCGCGAGCGCGATGCCTCCACCGGCGATCTGCAGGCCCAGCTGAGCCTGGCCGAGACCAAGGAGGCCTCGTTGCTGAGCGATCTTGACGGGACGCGTGACCAACTGGCGCGAGTGCAGGCCACGCTGGCGCGCACCGACGCCGACTACCGGGAGCGGTTGGCGGCCCTGGGGGCGACCACCGGCTCGTTGCAGCAGCGCGTGGCCACCCAGCAGGGCACCATCGCAAAGCTCGAGCAGCAGTTGCAGGCGCTGGAGAGCGCCGTGCCCGACGAGACGCGCAGCCAGGCCGACGCGCAGGCGATCGCCGAGCTGCGCACCGAACTGTCAGCGGCGCGCAGCGCCCTGGGCGAGGCCGAGGCCGGCCGTGCCGACGACGGTGCCCGTTCGCTGGCCGCATTGGCCGAACTCGAGGCGGAGCTGGAGCGCCAGCGCGCGCGAGTGGACGACAAGCAAGCGGAGATTGGGCTGCTCGAGCAACGCGTGTCCACCTCGCAGGCGGCGACCAGGGGGCCGACCATCGAGACGGTGGCGAACGTGATCGAGCGCGGCCCGGTGATCGAGATCATCGATCCGCCGGTGTCGGTGGGCGAGAGCGGCCTGTCGATTCCCTACATGCCCGGCGCCGGCGTGGTGGACGTGGTCGGACGCGTCTCGCCTGCCACCGACCTGATCTCGTTCAGCATCAACGGGGGTGCCGAGAGCGTCAACCAGCACGGTGTGTTCAAGCACGCAGCGTCGGTGTCGGGCACCCCGCGGCTGGCGCTGTCGGCGGTCGACACCGCCGGCGACCGCACCGCGGTCGAGCTGCAGCTCACTTCGCAAGGCGAGACGCGAGGCGTCGCCACTGCCGAGGACGATACGCGGGGCTTGGAGATCGACGTCAGTCGTGTCGACTTCGGCAGCTACCACGCGCTCGTCATCGGCAACGCCGACTACGCGTCCATGTCGGACCTGGACAGCGCGACCATCGATGCCACCGCCCTGTCGCGCGTGCTCGAGAGCCGCTACGGTTTCGGCACCGAGCTGCTGCTGGACGCGGATCGCTACGACATCCTGGCCGCGCTGAACCGCAAGCGCGACGAGCTGGGACGCTCTGACAACCTGCTGATCTTCTTCGCCGGTCACAGCCAGGTCGGTGGTGGCCAGGGTTACTGGATGCCGGTGGATGCGGACCCAGCCGACAAGTCCACCTGGATCTCCAACGTGGCATTGACCGGCCTGGTGGATGCGATGGATGCCAAGCACGTGATGATCATCGCCGACTCGGTGTTCCCGGCGACCCTGTCGCAAAGCTCGATTCCGCGCCTGGGCCGCTCGATGGATGCCGATCAGCGACTGCAGCTCTACGAGCTGGCCTCCAGCTCGAAGGTGCGCACGGTGCTGACCTCCGGCGCGGCGGAGCCGGTGACCAACCCGAACGATGCACGCGGGCGCTCGATGTTCGGCACCAGCGTGATCGATGCGTTGAGCGAAGGCGCGGGCAACGTGACGATGGCGCACGACGTCTTCGTGCAGATCCGCGAGCGCATGGAGAGTGCCGGTGGCAACGAGCAAAGCGCCTCCTTGCCGCGCTACGCCCCGATGCGCTACGCCGGTCACGAGAACGGCGAGTTCCTGTTCGTCAGCACGGACCGCCAGGTCGGTGCGCTGAACCTGATCGACTGACCGTCCCGCCTTGCGACCCGTCGGCGCTGCCGGCACCCCTTCATCTCGATGCCGATAGCGGCGAGGAGCTTGACCCGATGACGATTCGAACCCGACCGGCGCGACCGAGCGTGCGTCCGACAATGATCGCGGTGGCCACCGGCGCCGCGCTGGCGGCGCTGGCCGGCGGCAACGCCTGGGCCTACGATCCGCTGCGACCGCTCGGCCAGGTCACCGGGCTCACCGAGCTGCAGCAACGTACCGGCGATGCGGTGCAGGCGGTGTGCGGCGGATTCATCAACGGCGGCGTGGACGAACAACGCGACGATGCCGACCAGCAGCGCATCCTGTTCGACAAGTGCGGGGAGATGGTCAACACCGCCAATCGCCTGCGCGGCGAGGGCGGCACCGCCAAGGATCTGGGCATCGGCGCCGAGCAGCTGGGGGCGGCATTGCAGAACGTGAGCACCGAGGAGATCGCCGCCGCCGGCAGCCTGGTCACCGAATCCTCCTCCCAGCAGGGCTCGGCCGTGGCGCGTCGCCTGGCCAGCGTGCTGTCGCAGTCCTCCAGCCTTCAGGTCAGCAGCGCCTCCTTGCTCGGCGACACCCGCCTGGTCGCGCTGCAGCCAGCATCCATCGGCGTGCCCAGCGGAGGCGCTGCCGCCGACGATGCCGGCATCGTCAATCGGCTGGGCGTCTACGTGAACGCGCTCGGCGCATTCGCCGAGAAGACCACCACCGATGGCGAGGACGGCTTCGAGGCGAACTCCGCCGGCCTGTCGGTCGGCGTGGACTACCTGTTCAGCGACAACTTCCTGGCCGGCATCAACCTGGGCTTCGTGAATACCACCACCGACTTCACCGTCACCTCGGATGTCAGCGGCGGTGACATGGATTCCAGCCAGTTCAACGGCTCGGCCTACGGGCTGTGGTTCGGCGACGCCGGCTACGTGGACCTGGTGGCAGGCTTCGGTACCGGCAGCTTCGACCTGCAGCGCAGCATCGTGATCGGTTCGGGTGCCGATGCGGCCGAACCGGATACCGGCAATCCCAACGACGGCGCCGACGATGTGGCCTTCGGCGAGACTGACAGCAGCTCGTTCCGCTTCGGGGTCGGCGGTGGCCTGGAGATCAACTCGGGCCCCTTGATGTTCGCCCCGTACGCTCGCCTGTCCTACCTGCAGGTCGAGCTGGACGGCTACGAAGAGACCGGCGGTTCGGCGCTGGCGCTGCGCGTGGAGGACCAGAGCATCGACTCGCTGACCGCAGGCTTCGGCGTGCGCCTGGTGGGCACCTACAGCGGCAGCCGCGCGGTGCTCTCGCCGCAGCTGAGCCTGGAGATGGTGCAGGAGCTGATGGACGACAGCCGGCAGATCGTGTCCACCTACCTGCACGATCCGCGCAGCCTGCCGTTGGTCATCGTGACCGATGAGCCGGATCGCACGTACTACTCGGTCGGCTTCGGGCTGGCCGCGGTGTTCACCAACGGTGTTCAGGTGTTCGGCGAGGCGCGATCCTTGATGGATCTGGACGATTTGAACGAGTTCGCGCTCAGTTCCGGCGTGCGGTTCGAGTTCTAGGGTCATGCCGCGCGCCCTCGCCTCGCTGCTGCCATCGCCCCGGGTCATCGCGGTGATGGGCGCCGTGATCCTGTCCGGGATCATGGGCAGCGGCGGTGCGCGGGCGCAGCAGCAGGCCGACGAAGGCGGCAGTCGCGGTGTGCACCGCGTCACCCTCAAGGCGGTGACCCGCGACGAGCAGGAGCCGATCGAGCTGTACGGCGAGAGCCATGCGCTGCTGATCGGTGCCAGCGAGTATTCGGTCTGGCCGAAGCTGTCGAGCATCGCCTCGGAGCTGGACGGTGTCGAGCAGGTGCTGTCCGATACCGGCTTCTCGGTGCAGCGACTGGTCGACCCGGATGCCGAAGCGCTGGTCGGCGGGGTCAAGGCGTTCATCGACGAGCACGGCTACGAGCCGCAGAATCGCCTGCTGATCTACTTCTCCGGCCATGGCCACAGCGTCGGCGAAAAGGGCTTCCTGCTGCCGGTCGACATTCCCGATCCGATCGAGCGACGGGCGTTCCGGCAGAAGGCGCTGCCGATGACCCAGGTGATGGCCTGGGCCCGAGACATGGAGGCCAAGCACGTGCTGTTCGTGTTCGACAGCTGCTTTGCCGGCAGCGTGTTCAAGAGCAAGAGCATGCCCGAGCCGGACGAGCGCTACATCCGCTCGGTGACCTCGCAGCCGGTGCGCCAGTTCATCACCGCCGGCAGTGCCAACGAGGAGGTGCCGGCCAAGAGCACCTTCACGCCGGCCTTCGTGGACGCGATCCGCGGCGAGGGCGATCTGAACGGTGATGGCTACATCACCGGCTCGGAGCTGGGCGTGCACTTGTCCCAGCTGGTACCGCGCTTCGTCGAGCAGACGCCGCAGTACGGCAAGATCGACGACTACGAGCTGGCGCGCGGCGACTTCGTGTTCTTCACCGGCAAGCCGGCCGAACCGATCGACCCGGTGGCGCCGCTGGCCAGTGTGCCCACGTTCACCGATGTGCCGGCCAGCGCCATGGAGGTGATGGTCTGGCAGAGCAGCGAGAAGGGCGATACGCCCGGCGAGTACGAGGCGTACCTGAATCGCTATCCGGACGGGGCGTTCGCCGACATCGCGCGGGCCAGGATCGCCAACCTGTCGCAGGGCGGCACCGGCAAGATCGAGAAGTTCTTCTACGAGCCGGACACCGTCAGCCTGCCGGCCGGCAGCTTCCTGATGGGCTCGAGCGATGGGCGCGAGAACGAACGTCCGGTGCGTGTCGTGCGGGTCGAGCCGTTCGAGATCTCGCGCCACGAGATCACCTTCGACCAGTTCGATCAGTTCACGCTGGCCAACGCGATCGAGAGCGTGCCCGACAACGGCTGGGGGCGCGGCGACCGCCCGGTCATCAACGTCAGCTGGAAGCTGGCCAAGGAGTACACCCGCTGGCTGAGCAACGCCACCGGGCGCCGCTACCGCCTGCCGGTGGAGGCGGAATGGGAGTACGCGGCGCGCGCCGGTCGCATCGAACCCTACGGGGCCGTCGACGAGCCATCGGCGTTGTGCGCGCACGCCAACCTGTCGTTCAAGACCGACGCCTGCGACGACGACTCGCCGTTCACCACGCCGGTCGGAGCCTTCGAGCCGAATGCCTGGGGCCTGCACGACATGCAGGGCAACGTCTGGGAGTGGACCGAGGACTGCTGGCACCCGGACTACTTCGGCGCACCGGAGAACGGACGCGCCTGGACCAGTGCCGGCGATTGCGACCTTCGGGTGGTACGCGGTGGCGCCTGGTACAGCGAGACCGATCAGTTGCGCCCGGCCTACCGCAATCGCAACAAGGCCGACAGCGGCAGCGACAGCACCGGATTTCGGGTCGTGCTGATGCCCGATGCGGCCTCGGCGGCCTCGGTCGCGGCCCGCTGAGGTGGATGGGCGCCCATGGCGTGCCCGGGGCGCGGCCGGGGCGTGGCCAAGGCGCGGACCGGGCAAACGATTCGCGGGTCGGCACGTTGATCAGGGCAGGGCGCCCCGCGCCCATCCCCGTGAATCGAGAGTCTGTCCGATGAATCCCTTGCGCCCTGCTCGCCCCCGCCCCGCCACCTGCCTGGCCATCGTGCTGGGCATCGCCGCCGCCATGCAGGCCGGCCTGGGGGCGGCCGATTCGCGCATCGGAGGCGACCTGCACCTGGGCGCCAGTGGTGGCTCCGTGGTCGCCATCGCCATCGGTTCCCATGCCGCCAGCACGGTGGAGATCGCCGCGGTGCGCGACAGCCAGGTGCGCGGCTCGCTGTCGATCCAGGTCAGCACCGGCAACGTCGTCAGTGCCGCGATCGGCGCCGGTGCACGCGATGCGGTGAGCATCGGCACGATCAGCGACAGCGCCGCGGGCGGCGGACGGATTCAGGTGAGCACCGGCGACATCGTCAGCCTTACCGAAGGGGCCGGCCGCCAGGGCGGCGTGCGCATCGGTACGGTCCGCGGCGCCGATCCCGCATCGATCGGCCTGAACGTGCACACCGGACGGATCGTGAACGTCACCGGTGCGGCCGGTGGAAACGTCTCGATCGGCAACATCGGTCGATGAACGCAAACCGTTGTCGATCCTGCGCGTTAGTCAGGGTGAGCGCGCCGTCCCGGCGCCACCTCCCGACACCGAGGATCGACCCGATGGCCACCTTCCGCACCCTGATCGTCTCCGCGCTGCTGCTGACCGCCGCGGTGGACGCGACGCACGCCGCCACCCCGGAGCTGAACAGCCGTCAGGGTATCGACAACGCCAGCCGCAACCGCATCGCCTCGGTGCGCCTGCAGGCGTTGCTGGTCGAGCAGTCGACCGAGGGCATGGTGTCCAACGCGCAGCAGCGTTCGCAGGGTTGCAACACCGAGATCGGCAACAGCGACAACGGCGGTTCCCTGCTGGATCGGGATCGCTCGGTGATCGTCGTCGGCGACATCATCAACGTCTGTCGCTGATCGTTTCGCGCATTCCCAGGAGTCGACCATGAACTCGCCCACCCCGTTCGGCCCGTCCGTGCGTACCGCCCGCGGCAACGCTCGCACCACCGGCTGCGCCATGGTGCTGGCCAGTTCGCTGCTGGGCGCCTGCGCCACCACGCTGACGACGCCGGATCAGGACGCGACCAGCAGCGCGGCCATCACCGCGACCCCGGATGCGGCCCCGCAGCGCACCATCACCAACTTCACCGAGTCCCTGCGCTGCATGGACGAGAAGCTGCAGCAGTACGAGATCAGCGGCATCCTGCTCGGTGCACAGGAGGTGACCGATCTGGCCAGCGAGGTCACCGGCACCAAGGACATGCTGATGACGTCGCTGTCGACGATGTCCCGAAAGAGCAAGGCGTTCAGCATCGTCACGCTGAGCCAGGACCTGGGAGACGTCACCGCGTTCCACAAGCTGCACGGCACGCAGTCGTTCCAGTCGCCCGATTTCTTCATCCGGCTGAGCTCGCCGCAGATCGACAAGGGCATCCAGGTGGCCCAGGTCGGCGGCGGTCTGCGCGTACCGGGTGCCGTCAACGCCGAGGCCAGCCGCGACCGGATCGCCTCGGTGGTGTCGATGGACATGAACCTGGGCATGGTGCGCAACCTGCAGCTGCTGCCGGGCATCTACTCGAGCAACTCGATCGCGGTGGTGCGCAAGGGCTCGGCGTTCGATGTCGCCGGCGAGATCCAGAAGATGGGCGCGCTGTTCCGCATCTCGAACGACAACAGCGAAGGCTTCCACCACAGCGTTCGCACGCTGGTTGAGCTGGGCGCGATCGAGCTGGTGGGTCGGCTGACGCAGATCCCGTACTGGGAGTGCCTGGACATCGAGTCCACCAACCCGGCGGTGCAAAAGCAGGTGCAGGACTGGTACGCAGGCTTCGACGATACCGAGCGGTTGCTGTTCGTGCAGGGCAAGCTGTCGGCCCTGGGCGTCTACGACGGTCCGGTGGATGGCAAGGATGGCCCCGAGGTGCACACCGCCATCGCGACCTGGAAGGCGGACAAGGGCCTGATCGCCGATGGCGAGGTGGACTTCCTGCTGTACTACAACCTGGTGATCGATCCGACACCGGTGGCGCCCGAGCACCTGGAACTGCTCAAGGCCCAGGCGCGCGGCGACCGTCCGCTGTTCGCCCGGCTGGATCGGCTGTTCTCCGGGGAAGTGCCCGAGGACGGCGGCTCGCTGCCGGACGACGGCGGACGCACGCTGACCATGTCGATGCGCACCGATCGCGGTCGGGATCCGGTGGTGTACCGTCAGGGCGAGTCGATCAACCTGTCGATCACGCTGGACAACGATGCGCACGTGTACTGCTACTACCAGCAGGGCAACGGCGCGGTGCTCAAGTTGTTCCCGAACCGCTTCCGGCCCTACAGCCGCCTGGCCGCCGGTCAGACGCTGGAGTTGCCCGGTGACGACCCGTTCCAGATCAAGGCCGATCGCGCCGGCGAGAACGAGCAGCTGATGTGCCTGGCCTCCTACGACGACATCGACCCGAAGCTGCCGTTCCCGCTGCGCGAGAAGGACCTGCAGCCGATTCCGGTCGACGACCTGGACCGGGTCAACGACTTCTACCGCGGCGTCGCCGAGACGATGCCGCTCCGACAGACCATCGATGTGGAGGTAGTCCAGTGAAGCCGATCGCTCCCGCACGGCGCTCGTTCGCCCCTTGCGCACCGGCCGCCCGAGCGGCCCGGTCCACGCCGACCGCGCTGCTCAGAGGCGCGTTGATCGTCGGACTGCTCGGCGCGCCGGGCATCGGCGCATCGGGCACCGCATCCGCCGACGAGGTGCCGGTGTTCCAGACGCCGCCGCCGGCCGGTGAGCTGGCCGACATGCTGTTTCCCGAGAACACCCGCTCGCTGGCCACCCGCTCGATCGTGATCGATGAGCCGGAAGACGGCCTGCCGGGCACCGAGGGGTCGAGCCCGCAGGCGGGTGCCGTGGCCATCGGCGCCACGACGGGCGCCACCGGCAAGGACTCGGCCGGCGGCGATGCGCCCAGCGGCTTCGGCCTGTTGGTCAACTTCGCGTTCGGTCAGGCGAACGTGCTGCCCGAGTCGATCGCCTCGCTGGACACGGTGGGCGAGATGCTGAACCTGCCGCAGGCGCAGGGGCAGGCCATCATCATCGAGGGTCACACCGATGCCATCGGCGGTGCGGACTACAACCAGACGCTGTCCGAGCAACGGGCGTTGGCGGTCAGGCGCTACCTGGTCAGCGTGCACGGCATCGAACAGAGCCGCCTGCACCCGGTCGGGCGTGGCGAGAGCGCGTTGCACGACGCGGCCGACCCGCGCGCCGCGACCAACCGGCGGGTCGAATTCCGTCGGCTGGATCGGCAGGGCGGGTGAGCATGGACGCCATCGCCGCCACGCCGCTGCACGATGCCAGCGATGCCGAACTGATCCGCCGCTACCTGGATGCCCAGGACCAGTCCGCCATGCGGGTGCTGGTCGAGCGGCACCACGACCCGATCTACCGGCGCTTCCGGCGCGAGATGCGCAACGAGGCGGATGCCGAGGATTGGTCGCAGCGGCTGTGGATCCAGGTGATGCGCCACCTGGGCACCTATCGGGACGAGGGCAAGTTTCCGCAGTTCCTGTCCACCATCGCCAGCAACATGATCAAGGATCATTGGCGACAGAAGGCCACGCGCGCACGCGTGCTGGTGGAATCGGACGATACCGAGGAGGACCATGCGCGCCAGGGTCGCCTGGACGATCGGGTGGATCCGGAGCGCAACCTGATCAACGACGAGATGGTCACCCATCTGGTGCGCGATCTGATTCCGGCGTTGCCGGCCGACCAGCGCACCGCCTGGCTGCTGCGCCACGAGTCCGAGTACTGGGAGCCGGGTCGACCGTTCGAGTGGTCGCACCTGGCCGAACTGAACGGGGTGGCGGTCGAACGCACCTGGCAGGTGTTCGAATCGGCGCGCGCCAAGTTCATGCGTGCGGTGCATCAGGAGCGCGCCGACGGCATCGAGGCCGAGGAAATGCTGGTGTTCCTGGTCTGGACCCAGGCGCAACGCGCCACCAAGGACGAGAGCTTCTCCTGGGACTACTTCGCCGAACTGATCGGTGTGCCCGTGAACACCATGAAGACCCGCTATCGCGCGGCGCAAAGGCGCCTGGCCGAAGCGTTGGACGCCTACCGGAGCGAGTCATGAACGATCACGACGATACCCCGCTCGACGACGAGGACGAGGGTCAGGCCGCGCTGTACCGGCAATGGCACCGGCAACGTCCGCTGGAGCGCGGACTGGACGGGGCGCGACGACGTCTGAGCGACGAGCTGGTGGGCACCGCGTCGGATGGGACCACGCCCGGTGAGCCACGCTCGCCCGAGGCGCTGTACCGGCGCTACCGCGAGCAGCGCATGGTCACCCCACCGCAGACCATCGAGGCGATCCTTTCGGCGGTGCAGGAGGACGCCGTTGCGCAACGGGCCGGCGTTCAGCGTGTCGCCGAGGCCGCCCCGCACGATGAGCGCGCCGCGAATCACGTGCCGGCCTTGCATGAACACGCTTCGCTGTCGCGGCTGTTCACCTTGCCCGGGCGTCTGCTCGACAGCGCGACGCAAGCGTTGGGCGGGCTCGCATCGCCCGGACCGATGCGTCGTGCACTGCCGGCGCTGGCGCTGGCGGGAGCGGCACTGGTGGTGGCGCCGTTGCTGCTGACCGACCGGGGGGCCGACCTGGCGCCGGCCACCACCACGGTGGCCAGCGTGCCGGTCGAGCTGCTGGACCAGGCCGCCTCGCTGGCCGAGGGTGTGCAGGCTGTCGAGTCGACCGGGCTGGGCCTGAGTGGCAGCGACCGGCAGAGCGTGGCGTTCAACGTCGGCACCACGGTCACCGATCTGGTGGTGCTGGTGCATGCCGAGCGCTCGCCGGCGATCGAACGCTCCTTGGATCGGGTGCGGGCGCGCCTGGAACGGCTGACCGGCCTGCTCGGCGACGAGACGATCACCGCGGCGGCGGCCAAGCTGGATGCCGGTGCGATGCGCATGCCCGACGAAGCCCTGCGCCCGGCCCTGGACACCGCCTCGGACAGCCTGCGCGACTCGCTGGCCGATTCGCCCGCGGTGGGCGTTCGCTACGATCTGGGCGGTACGCTGGCGTTCATCGAGCTGGCCGCTTCGCTGGACTCCGGGGCCCTGCAGGGCCAGGCGTTCGAGGCGGCCTTCGACCGGTTGGGCAGCGTGACGGCGCAGGCGAGCGAGAACCTGGCTCCGGATGCCGCCGAGGAACTGCGATCGCTGCTGGCGCTGGGCGAGCGCACCGGTGGCGTGCCGCGGGACGAGGTGCTGCGCCACGTGGCCCGGCTCCGATTGCTGCTCGGCTAGGGAGCCTGTACACCCATGTCCTGGACCATGAACGTCTCGATGCGTTGCGCGCGCGGCCTGCTGCTCGGCGCGGGCCTGCTGTGCGGCGCCGGGGTGTCCCAGGCGACCGGCATCGATGCGGCCCGCTACGTCGACCTCTACGGACTGGTCGACCCGGCCAGCCACCCCGAGGTGCGCCATGCGCAGCGCATGTTCGACCGCCTGCGCCGCTTCGGTGGGCAGGTGTCGCCGAACGCGCGCCTGCTGGTCATCGACAGCGACAGCAAGCCCTGGGCGATCGCGCTGCCGGATGACAGCGTGGTGCTGTCGCGCGGGGCGCTGGACGTCATCTACCGCGACGGCGACCGGGAGCGGGCAGACGCCGAGCTGGCCTTCGTGCTGGGACACGAGCTGGCCCACCTGGGCACCCGCGACCTGTGGCACCAGATGGTTTATGCAAGCCTGGCTGGCAGCGACGAAGCACTGGGCGATGCCGCGCTGGCCTCGCTGGAGTCCTCGCTGGCCGACGCTTCGATGGACCTGGCCGCCTGGCGGGATCGGGAGCTGCGGGCCGACGAGATGGGGTTCGTGATCGCCGCGCTGGGCGGCTATGCGGTGGAGCGGGTGCTGGGCGATGGTGAGCAGGCGTCGGACTTCCTGTCGATCTGGGTGCGCCAGACGCGCGCCGAGGGCAGTCGCACCCACTACGCCGCTCGCGAGCGCACCGCGTTCCTGCGCCAGCGTCTGCGCGAGGCATCGCTGCAGGTGCAGACCTTCGACATGGGCGTGATGCTGGCGCATTTCGGGCGACATGCCGATGCGCTGCCGTTCTTCGAGACCTTCCAGCGTCGCTATCCCTCGGCGCAGGCGCTGTCCAACCTGGGCTACGTGCAGCTGCAACTGGCGCGCGAGGCGATGCCGGCCGCGCTGGCCTACCGCTTCTGGATGCCGACCCTGCTGGAGACCGACTCGGGCCTGCGGGTGCCGACCCGCGGGTTGCGCGAAGGGTTGTCCGAGCCTGCCCGGCGGCTGCTCGAACGAGCGATCGTGTCGCTGCAGGCGGCGGTGCGCGCCAACGAGCGCGATGTGGGGGCACGCATCAACCTGGCGGTGGCGCAGTGGTACCTGGGCGAGGTGTTCCACGCACGCGCCACGGTCGAGGATGCGCTGGAGCGCCGGCCCGCGGACGGGCAGTTGCAGGCCTTGCGTGCGCTGATCCTGCTCGAGCAGGATCCGCAGATCGACATGGGGCCGCGCACCATCACCCTGCTCGAGGCGCTGGTGGTGGACGAGCCGGCGGCGGTGAACGTGCTGTACAACCTGGCACGCGTGCTCGATGAGCGGCGCCGCGAAGGGCGGGCCAGTGCGGTCTACGAGCGGCTGTCCGAGCGGCTGTCCGAAGTGCCACCGGTGTTCGCGCACCGCATCTGCGATCGGGTGCCGGCGGCTGCGGCCTGCACAGCGCTTGCCCGGGCCGGTGCGTCGGCGAGCGTTGCGGCGACGGGCCCCGGCGTCAACTGGTTTCCGGTGCCGCCCGGTACACCGGTCAGCCGTGTGCTGGAGCGCTCGCCCAGTGTGGCCCGCGAGGTCCGGCGCCTGGACATGAACGGCATCGCGGTGGCGCGCATCGAGATTCAGGACGGCTTCCTGCTGGCACTGAACGGAGTGGTCGAGGTGGCCGCCATGCGCCCTTCCTCACCGTTGGCCGACGATCAGCTGATCGAGAAGCTGGGCGAGCCGCAGGTGGTGCTGGCGGCCGGCGCCGACCGGCTGCAGGCCTTCGCCGGCGGGGTGTCGGCAAGGGTACGGGGCGGTGATGTCAACGAACTGTGGCTGGCGCGTTGAAGGGTCGAACGTGATGGACGGCTGGGTACGAGCGCGTTGCGCGGCGCCCGGCGATCGAGCGGCCCGGCAGCAGGCGTGCCGTCCGGGCCCGGTGAGGTCGGCGAGCGGTCAGTGGCTCGCTATCGGCTACTTTGCCGTGATGACCTGCATGACCAATGCGTCGTCGACCCGGATCGGGCCATCCTCCGTGGCGCCCAGGGTGTATTCGAAGACGCCGGTCGCCGTGCCACCGGTCTCGGCATGGACCATCAGCATGAGCATGTCGCCGGGTGCGACCGATTCCTGAAGGATGGCCGCGACGTCGTAGTTGTCACCCCGGCGCAACGGTGCGTACCCGACGACCGGCCCCGGCTTCATCGCCGCGTCGGTGCGATGCACGACCAGCCAACCGTTCTCGGCGGCCTTGACCAGGCTGGCGCTGACCACGCCGTTCGCCACATCCTGATCCATCGCCTTGACCATCGGCCCTTCGGAATGGGCAGCGGCGAAGGCCAGGCTGGACGCCATGACCAGCGAGGCGATCGAATAGCGGGCGATGTTCTTCATCATGAGGTGTTGTCGCGGGTGTCGAGTTTGGATACGCAATAACGCACGAGCGCTTTCTGCGGATGCATCGAAACCGTCGCCCCTCCCCCCGCCCGACATATCGCCGGTCCGTCGCCTGTCCGTGAGCCCGGTCGATGTTCGTCGCAGCCGATCGTGATCTACTCGCCGTCACGGCGCGCAGGAGCGCACCGATCGACGACAGGGATGACGATGACGATCAAAGACTGGAGCGCGGGCGAGCGCCCGCGCGAGAAGCTGCTGGTGCATGGCGCAGGCTCGCTCAGCGATGCCGAGCTGCTCGCGCTGTTCGTGCGCACCGGCACCCGTGGGCGAACCGCGGTGGACGTGGCGCGCAGCGCGCTGCAACAGGTCGGTGGCCTGTCCGCGCTGCTCAGCGCCGATCGGCGGCAGCTGACCGGGGTGAGCGGCATCGGCGATGCGCACCATGCGCTGCTGCAGGCGGCGCTGGAGATCGCGCGGCGGCACGTGCTGGAGACGCTGGGCGGCGGGGACGTGCTGTCATCGCCCGAGGCGGTGCGGCAATTCCTGGCGCTGCACCTGACCGGACTCGGCCACGAGGTCTTCGCCGGACTGTTCCTGGACAACCGGCATCGGGTCATCGAGTACCGCGAGCTGTTCACCGGCACGATCGACTCGGCGGCGGTCTATCCGCGCGAGGTGGTCAAGCATTGCCTGTCCAGGAATGCCGCGGCGGTGATCTTCGCGCACAATCATCCCAGCGGGGTGGCCGAACCGTCGGACACCGATGTTCGCCTGACGCGAAAGCTGGCCGATGCGTTGGCGCTGGTGGACGTGCGCGTGCTCGATCATCTGATCATCGGGCGGGGCGTGCACACCTCGATGGCCGAGCGCGGTCTGATGTAGCGCAGGAGCGGTGGCTCGCGGTGCCGGTCGGGTCCGGTGCGGGGCCCGAAACGCGGCAGGGGAGCCGATGGGCTCCCCTGCGTCGTACCGATCAAGCGTCGAACGGCCGGCGCCAGGCCGGCCGACGGGCTCAGGAATCGCTGATGCTCTTGGCGGTGACCTGCACTTCGACGCGGCGGTTCAGCTGACGGCCTTCCGGCGTGGAGTTGGTCGCCACCGGGCTGCTCTCGCCCTGGCCGCTGGAGCTGATGGCCACGTTCGGGTAGGCCGCCGCCAGGAAGGCCTCGACCGAGCTGGCGCGAGCCACGGACAGCTGCTGGTTGTAGTCCTCGGTACCGCGGCTGTCGGTGTGACCGACCACTTCGATGTCGGTGATCTCCTGGAACTTCTCGAGCTGCACCAGCAGGTCGGCCAGGGCCTGCTCGCTGGCGGCGCTCAGCGTGGACTGCTCGGTGTCGAACAGGGCCTCGCCACCCAGCGTGGCGGTGGTGATGATCGGCTCCTTGGGGGCCGGCGGTGCTTCGGCGACCGGTTCGGGCTCCGGCTCGACGGCGACCTCGGCGACGGCCTCGACGCCTTCGCACGCGTCGATGGTGCCGTCATCGGACCAGCCGCCCAGGCGCAGGCACTCGCCCAGGCCGGTGCGCACGGCATTGCCGCCAGCGTCGACGTAGGAGTCCTCGCCCTGCTCGACGACCTCGATGTCGCCCTCGAGGGCTTCGGGTGCATCGGCGAAGGCGTGGCTGCCGAACAAGGCGGTGCCCACGGCAAGGGCAGCGATGGTACGGGTGGTGACGAATCTGAGGCGCATGGTGTCTGGGCTCCCGGTGTGTGGACGAACGTGGTCGTGATGAGAAACGAAACCGGGCACCGAACGGTTACCCGTGTTGTTTTTTTGTCTTCTATAGACGAGCGTAGCGGGATTGTAAACGGTTCGCTGCAGTAATTCGTCTGAAAAAAACAACATCACCGGCCGAGCACGTTCTCGGTCGGACCGTGACGTACCGTGGAGTGTAGGCTACCGATCGGATCATGGAAGATCGGAGTCAACTTTGAAAACGCCCCTGTCGGCGCCGTTCGTTGCCGCCCTGCAACCGTACGGTGCGCTTTCGCGACTCGAAGCGGCTTGGCTGCCGCCCTGCTGCCTGCTGTGCGCCGGGCCCGGCTGGTCGGGATTGGACCTGTGCCGTGCCTGCCTGTCGATCCTGCCGGCCATGCACCGCGCTCGGGACGGGCTGCGGGCGTGCATCGGCTGCGGCGAGGATATCCCCGAGCCGATCGACCCGATGCGGCGCGCGGCGCCGCCCCCCGCCGAGCAACCCGCCGAGGCGCTCGCCGATGAGCCCGCCGATGAGCCCGCTTTCGCCCGGTCGGTGCGCTGCGGGCCGTGCCGACAGCGCATCGCCCCGTTCGATCGCCTGATCGCCCCCTGGCGATTCGCCGCCCCCATCGATACCTGGGTGCGCTCGCTCAAGCATGACGGCTCGCGCGCGGTGGCCCGCGTGTTCGGTGCGGCGATCGCGCGCACGGTGGTGGCGAGCGCATCGGCCGGCACGCCGGCCAGGCGATCATTGGCCTTGCCGGACTCCTCGCCGCCGCTGCTGATCCCGGTACCGATGCACGCCCGGCGCCTTCGTGCCCGCGGCTTCAACCAGGCCGAGGCCATCGCCCGCTGGGCCGGCCGCGATCTGGGTCTGCGGGTCGAGGCGCGGGCCGCAGTGCGGGTACTGGACACCGGATCGTTGGCCGAACGATCGCGTGCCGAGCGCCAGCTGGCGATCCGCGGGGCGTTCCGCGTGGCCGCCGAGGTCGCCGATCGGCACGTGGTGCTGGTCGACGATGTGCTGACCACCGGCGCCACGGCCTCGGAGCTGGCGCGCGAGTGTCACGACACCGGCGCGGCGTCCGTGTCGCTGTGGGTGGCCGCCCGCACGTGCGTGGCACCGGACAGCAGCCGCGACAGCACCACCGGCAGGGCGGCCTGATCCCGTTGCCCGGGCCCCGCTCGCGCCGGCAATGCCCGGCTGCCGGCGGTGCGCAGCGCATCGTCCAGCTCGGTGCGAAGGGCACGGCGCTCGTGCTCGATGCGCTCGAGGGACTCGCTCACCACCGATGACACCGTCGCCTGGCCGGCGCTCACCGCACCGCGCAGACCGCGCAGCAACGCACCGGCGCGCGATGGCCGGACCCGCCGCGCCAGCCACCACGGCAGCGCCCAGGCCAACGCGACCAGCAACGCGGCGGTGATCGCGAACTCGGTGCCCAGGTAGGCGGCCGGATCATCGCCACCGCGGGCGAAAGCTGCGACCACGCGCCAGCCGGCCCAGCCGAGCGCCGCCAACGGCAACAGCGTGGTCAGGGTCGCCAGGGCGGCGTGCAGCCGGCGTTGCCAGGCGGTTCCCGGTCGCGCCAGCGCCTGCCCGATCACGGCGTTCGCGGCATCGTCCAGCGCGGCCAGCCCGAGCTCGGCGGCCGGCATCAGGTAGCGCCGCGCCACGCCGCGCGGCAGCCGTCCCTGCGCCTGCTGTTCCTGGGCAAAGCGCTGCAGCGCCTCCTGCCAGCTGGCCTTCGTGGCCTCGTCGAACAACGCGTTCGCCACCGGCTCGGTCAGCGAGGCGTCCCCGGCCTCGCGCGATCGCGCCACCAGTTCGGGCAGGCGTGCTTCCAGCGCCCCGGCGCGCGCAGCCAGCCCTGCCTCCCAGAACGTCCGCCACGGGTCGAGCAATGACGATTCGTCCGGCTCGCCGAGCGCCTCCTGGCGAAGCGTGGTGGCCGCATCGAGCAGCCGCTCCAACCGCGCCAGCGTGCCGCGCCGCGCCAGCTCGTCGATCAGCTGGCGGTCGGCCAACGAGGCCAACATGTTCAGCAGCGTCTCGAAGTCATCCTCGCTCGCCACCCCGGCCGCCTCGCCGGCCACGGTACGAAACAGCATCGGATCGGCAAAGCCTGCGGCGTGCAGCTGCGATCGCCAGTCGTCCAGCTGACGCCGATCGGCTCGATCCCACTGATTCATCACGAACAGCCAGGCGTGTTCGGCGGCGTGCTCGCGCAGCAGCTGCCATCCCCGATCGTCGCGATAGCGTTCCGGGCTGGCCACGTACAGCACCACGTCCAGGTGCGGCAGCCATTGCACCACCTGCGCGCGGTGCTCCTCGGCCACGCTGTCCACATCCGGCATGTCGATCCACAGCACATCGCGCCACCGCTCTTCATGATGCACCGCGGTGTGCAGCCGCTCGACCGGAAAGTCCTTCGGCAGGGCATCCAGGGTGCGCGAGCGATGCAGGTAGGCGCTGACGCCGCGCGAGGTGGGCCGTTCGGCGCTGGCGCGCGCGATCGGCTGCCCGGCGATGCGATTGAGCAGGCTGCTCTTGCCCACGCCGGTTCCGCCGAACAGCCCGACGGTGAGCGGCCGTTCGGCATCGTCGAACAGCGGCGTGGCATCGGTGGCGCGCAGGCCGGCAAGCTCTGCGCTGCGCGATGCGTCCAGCCAGCCCGACTCGGCGGCACGTGCGGCCCAGCGGTGCAGGTCGACGTCGAAGCCGGCGGGAGGGGCGTGGGGGGAGGGCGAAGCCATGCAGATGAAGTGGCGCGGGCCGGGCGAGCGGGCGGCGCAGCGAGGATACACGCATACTTGTGCGGTGATTCCGAGCTACCGACGTACGCGCCCCGAGCCGCCTTCCTCGCACGATGCGCTCGCGCCGTGCGCGCGCAGCGTGGCCGCCGATGCCGACCTGCAGCTGGAGGCCGAGCCGGACACGGCACCCGGCGGCGCAGCACGCGGTGCCGCCGCCGCGCCGCCGGGCGACGCCGACGACTCCGGTCAGAGCGCTGTCCGCACCGGCGCCCGTTCCGACCCCCTGGCGCGCGGGCGCAGCGATCGCGCCGCGGTGCGTCGACGTCATCACGATGCCGCGTTGCACGCGCGCTGGACGCCCGGTGGTACCGCGGCCGCGGCGATCTTCGATGCGCTGGAGACCGAGCGTATCGAGGCGCTCGGTGCGCGTCGGCTGAAGGGGGTGGGCAGCAACCTGGACCGCCTGCGCGACCACGAACGCGCCGGCGCCTTCGGGGCGATCGATGTCATCGCCGACGCGACGCGGATGGCATTGCGCGATATCGAGGCGGCATCGGCATCGGCGCTCGAGTCGACCGGCTTGCCGGATCCGATCGCGGCCCGGCTGCGCGATGCCCTGCCGCGCCTGCGCGAGCAGCTCGACGACCAGCGCGGGTTCGCGCGCACCGCGAAGGCGCTGGCTCGGGCGTTGTCCGGCGATGCGGGCGATGGCGGCGGCGCCTCGGCCGGACCGGGCGATGGCGAGGACGAGGGTGCGGAGCGCCCGCCCGGTCCGGCGGACGAGGACGCCGAGTCGCTCGACGAGTCCGACACGGACGACGATTCGTTCACCGACGAGACGGCGGTGCGCGATCCGGACGAGGAGCGCCCGCCTACCGCCCAGGACGCCGATGCGCTGGAGGCCGAGCCGGACACCGACATCACCGACGAGGCGCGCGACGAGCCGCCGAGCGGTGGCCGCGACCCGGTGGCACCGGTCGCGACGGCCCGGCGGCCCGGCTACGCGCCCTTCACCACCCGCTATGACGAGGTGCGTCGTCCGGTCGAGCTGGCCGATCCGGCCGCGCTGGCCGGCTGGCGTGCGGATCTGGATCGGCACATCGCGTTGCAGGGCAGATTGGTACGCCGCCTGGCGGCGCGCCTGGAGCGCGTGCTGCTGGCTCGTCAGCGTCGCGAGTGGCAGTTCGACCAGGAGGAGGGCGAGCTGGATGCACGGCGACTCAGCCGGGTGCTCAGCTCGCCCCTGTCGCCACTGGCGTTCAAGCACGAGATCGAGACGCGATTCCGCGACACCACCATCACCCTGCTGATCGACAACTCGCGCTCGATGCTGGGGCGTCCGATCACCATCGCCGCGGCCGCCGCCGATATCCTGTCGCGCACGCTGGAGCGCTGCGGGGTCAGCGTGGAGGTGATCGGCTTCACCACCGTGTCGTTGCACGGCGGGCGGTCCAGCGAGGCCTGGAAGGCGGCCGGCAGTCCGGTCGAGCCCGGCCGGCTGAACGAGCTTCGCCACATTCTCTACAAGGGGGCCGATGTGCCGTACCGCAGCGCTCGGCGCGGCTTCGGGTTGATGCTCAGTCGCGAGATCCTGAAGCAGAACATCGACGGCGAGTCGCTGGCCTTCGCCCACGCCCGCCTGTTGCGAAGGCCCGAGCAGCGGCGGGTGCTGATGGTCATCTCCGACGGGGCGCCGGTCGATACCGCCACCCTGTCGGCCAACCGGCGCGACTACCTTGCCCGGCACCTGCACGAGGTGATCGCCGGCATCGAGCGCACGCGGGCGGTGCAGCTGTGCGCGATCGGCATCGGCCATGACGTCAGTCGCTACTATCGGCGCGCGATGACCGTGCACGATGCGCGCGAACTGGGCCCGGCCATGCTCGCCGAGCTGGATAGCCTGCTGCGCGAGGCGGCTTGAAGCGCGGTGATAGCGCCCCGATGATGACCGTTCCGATTCTCTACCCCACCCACCACGGATACCCACCCGATGCTCAAGCAAGGCGATAGGTTGCCGGACGTCACCCTGAAGCAGATGACCGCCGATGGCCCCACCGACGTATCGATCGCGGACTACACCCGCGGGCGCAAGGTGGTGATCTTCGCCCTGCCGGGCGCGTTCACCCCGACCTGCTCGGAAAACCACCTGCCGGGCTACGTCCAGCACGCCGGCGCGCTGCGCGACAAGGGCGTCGCGGCCGTCGCCTGCCTGTCCACCGCCGACTTCTTCGTGATGGACGCCTGGGGCAAGAGCCGCGGCGTGGGCAGCGAGGTCGACATGCTGTCCGACGGCAACCACACGTTCACGCAGGCGGTGGACATGGCGATCGACCTGTCCTCGGCCGGGCTGGGCGAGCGCTCGAACCGCTACGCGATGATCGTCGATGACGGGGTGATCAGCTGGATCGGTGTCGAGGACAACGCCGGCGAAGCGGTCGCCAGCGCCGCCGAGGCGGTGCTCGAGCAGCTGGGCTAGTTCGGACCGGCCGCGCGCGCAAGCCCTTCCGGGCAAGCGCGCGGCAGCTCAGCCGCCGGCCGCGACCCGTTCGCGACTGGCGGCGATCTCGCGCTGCAGGGCGCCATGGCCGGCATCGTTCGCCGAGCCGCCCGCTGACAGCGCCATCAGGCGCGGCAGCAGCAACCCCTCCACCAGCCGCTGCTCGACCGCCGCGCGTTGCGCTTGGCGCAGCTCGCGCTTGACGCTCTCCAGATAGCGCCCCAACGCGCTCTCGGTGAGCAGCGTCGTCACCGACAGCATGGCCGGTGCCAGCACCAGATCGGCCGGTGCCATGCCGCCGGTCTTGATCGCCAGCGCCACGCCGGCCGCATCCGTGCCGACCCGGGTCGCGCGCAGGGTGTTCAGCAGCGCAGGCTGGGTCTGCAGCCGCTCGTGCAGCCGGGTGGCAGCGGCATCGATGCGCGGTTGCAGCTCGTCGCGCAGCGCCGCCGCCCGCTCGTGAAAGTCGTCGGCCAATGCTGCGCGGCCCGCCACCAGCTCGGTGTCCAACCGATGCCAGAACCCCGGTTCGGGCTCGGCGTCGCGTTCGTCGAGCACGCGCTCGCGCAGCTCGGTCAGGCAGGTGGAGAACAGTTCGTCCAGCAGGCGCTGCTCGCGCTCGGCCGGTGTCGCCGGCTGGCGCTCGATGGTGCCGGACAGGCGCGCGCCGGCGCCGCGCGCCAGCCGCGAGGCGGTGCCCAGTCCCAGCCCCAACAGGCGCCGGGCCGGCCAGGTGACCGCCTGGCGGGTACGCATCAGCACGCGGGCGATACCCGGCACCTCCAGCAAGGCCAGCAGCTCGACCAGCGTGCGATCGAAGGCATCATCGTGCTCGTTGCCATCCAGCCAACGGCGCTGGTAGCGCACCACCAGCTGCTCGGTGGCCTCGGCCAGCATCGACTCCCAGCGCTCGCGCGCGGCCTGCTCGGCGCGCAGCGGGCTCAGCCACTCGTCGCGGCGTGCAGCGATGAAGCGCTGCAGCGCATCGCGCCGGGCACCGCGATCGGTGGCGGCACGCAAGGCATCATCGAGCACGCCGGCCAGCTGGTGGCGTGCCGCGTCCGGCAGCACCAGCGGCGTCTGGTCGCTTGCGCGGTCCATCCAGGGCAGCAGCACGATCGCCGGTGTCGGCAGGGTGTCCAGCGAAGGGACGGAGTTGTCGTTCCTGTCGATGGTGGTGGTGCGATCGACCAGCGCGCGCAGCCGCTCCGCCAGGGCGCCTTCGATGGTGTCGCGGCTGGCCGCATCGACCTTGTTGACCACCAGCACCAGGGGCGTGCCCAGGGCGTGCAGCGTTTCCAGTTGCCGCCACACGCTGCGGTCGCCGTACTTGTCCTTGCTCATCACCAGCACGAGGACGTCCGCCAGCGCAGTGGTCAGCGTGACCGCCTCCCGGTAGGCGGCCGCGGCGATCGAGTCGAAGTCCGGTGTGTCCCACACCGTCGTGCCGTCAGGCGCCGCGGCCTGCTCGCCACGCGTCACCGACTGCAACGACCAGGCGTCGAGCACCTGCGCCTCCAGCGCGTCGCGGGTGATCAGCCGCAGCGGATGCAGCAGGACAGGCAGCCGTTCACGCAGGCACGCCTCGCGCTCGACGGTGGCGAACGCCTGGGCGTGCACGGTGTGCCCGGCCAGTGCGCTCACCCCGGCGATCTCGGTGTCCAGCAGCCGATTGACCAACGTGCTCTTGCCGGCCTGGGTCGGGCCGAGCACCACCAGCTGGGGACCGGGGTCCTGCGTACGCTCGAGCGACAGCCGGACGGCCAGGGCCGCGGCCAGTCGCACCTGGTCGCGTCGCCCCCGCGCCGCGTCGTCGGCGTCCCTCGCCCCGGCCCTGCCGTTCGATGCCTTGCCCGTGGCGGCGCCCCCAGCGGCTTCGAGTCGGCTCAGCAGCGGCGCCAGCCAGTCGGGGCCGGCACCGCTCTGGCCCGCGGGTGCCGCACGGCGACCGCCGTCGCTCATGCGCCCGATGCCACGAACGAGGTCAACGCCATGTCCAGCACCAGGCCGGCGAAGACGACCGCACCCAGCAGGTTGTTCTGCAAGAACGCCTCGAAGCAGCGCGCCGGCTCGCGCTCCGCGGCGTGGCGCCATTGACGCCAGGCCAACCCCAGCGCCAGCGTCAGCCCGGCGAACCAACCGATGCCTCGGCCATGCTGCGCGCCCAGCACCGCCAGCGCCACCAGCATGGTCAGGTGCGCACCGATCACCAGCGCCAGATCGTGCCGGCCGAGCAGCACGGCAGTGGACTTCACGCCCAGCTTCAGGTCGTCCTCGCGATCGGCCATCGCGTACAGCGTGTCGTAGGCGACGGCCCACACCAACGTGGCGGCGAACAGCCCCCAGGCCAGCGGCGGGACACTGTCCTGCACCGCCGCGAAGGCCATCGGGATCGAGAACGCGAAGGCGGCCCCGAGCACCACTTGCGGGAAGTGAGTGATGCGCTTGGTGAACGGGTAGGCCACCGCCAGGACCAGCGCCGCGAACGACAGCATCACCGTCAGACGGTTGGTGAGCAGCACCAGCGCGAAGGCGATCGCCATCAGCGCAGCGGCGATGACCAGGGCATCGCGCGGCGCAAGCTCGCCGGTGGCCAGCGGCCGATGGCGGGTGCGCGCCACCCCCCCATCGATGTGCCGATCGGCGTAGTCGTTGACGGCGCAGCCGGCCGAGCGCGTCAACGCGGTACCGAGCAGGAAGATCACCAGCGTGCCGAGCGGCGGCGCACCGTCGGCGGCGAACCACAGGGCCCACAGCGTCGGCCACAGCAGCAGCAGGATGCCGATCGGGCGGTCCAGGCGGACCAGGCGCAGCACGGCGCGCCGCTTTGCAGGGTCGGTCAGCAGGCGCGCGTTGGCGATCACGGCGGGCAGGGGCAACAGCGACAAGGAGGGGGCACGCCTCATGCGTGCGCCGACTATAGTAGCGCGGCGTCCCACCCAACCTTCTCCTGCGACCCGAACATGTCCCACGGCCACGACTTCGACCTCATCGCCATCGGTGGGGGCAGCGGCGGCATCGCCACCTGCAACCGGGCCGGCAGCTACGGCGCGAAGTGCCTGCTGATCGAGAAGGACGAGCGGCTGGGTGGCACCTGCGTGAACCGCGGCTGCGTGCCCAAGAAGGTCATGTGGTACGGGGCGGCGCTGGCCCATCAGCTGCACGAGGCCAGCGGCTACGGCTACGACGTCACCGTGAACGGGTTCGACTGGAACGCGCTGGTGACCAGGCGCGAGGCCTACATCCACAACATCAACCAGGCCTACGACAACTACCTGGGCAAGAACGGCGTGACGGTCGAGTACGGCCAGGCGCGCCTGCTCGATGCGCACACCGTGGCGATCGGGCACGGCGATGCCGAGCGACGCTTCAGCGCCGAGCGCATCGTGCTCGCTCCGGGCGGCACGCCCACCGTGCCCGATATCCCGGGTGCCGAGCTGGGCATCACCTCGGACGGCTTCTTCGAGCTGGAGCACCAACCCGGGCGCGTGGCGGTCATCGGCGCCGGCTACATCGCCGTGGAGCTGGCCGGCATGCTGCGCGCGATGGGCAGCGAGGTGACGCTGGCCATCCGGCATGACCGGGCGATGCGCAGCCTGGATCCGATGCTGCAGGAGCGGCTGTTCGAGGCATTGCAGGGCGAGGGAGTGACGGTGCAGCAGCAATTCAGCGCCGCGCGGCTGCAACGGCGAGACGATGATGCCATCGACCTGATCGGCGAGGACGACACCACGCTGGGCGGGTTCGACACGGTGATCTTCGCGATCGGTCGCACCCCCTCGACCGCCGAGCTCGGGCTGTCGGCCGCGGGCGTGAAGACCGATGAAGCGGGCTACATACCGGTCGATCGCTTCCAGGCCAGCAACGTGGACAGCGTGTTCGCGCTGGGGGACGTGACCGGGCAGGCCGAGCTGACGCCGGTGGCGATCGCCGCCGGGCGGCGCCTGGCCGATCGGGTGTTCGACCACCAGACCGATCGTCACCTGAACTACGACAACATCGCAACGGTGGTGTTCAGCCACCCGCCGATCGGCACGGTAGGGCTGAGCGAGCCCGAGGCGCGCGAGCGCCACGGCGAGGCGGTGACGGTATTCGAGACCGCCTTCACGCCGATGTACAACGCCTTCACCGAGCACAAGACCAAGACCGCGATGAAGCTGGTCACCGTGGGCGAGGAGCAGCGCATCGTCGGCTGCCACCTGATCGGCCTGGGCGCGGACGAGATGCTGCAGGGGTTCGCCGTGGCCATCAACATGGGCGCCACCAAGCGCGACCTGGACGACACCGTGGCGATCCATCCGACCAGTTCCGAGGAGCTGGTGACGATGCGCTGAACGCGGCACGCAACCGCTGCGCGGCTCAAGCCCGGCCGTGACGGGCCGCTAGCCGTGCATTGGGTGCGACAGCGGGCCGTTTGATGCGGCGTGCTGTCCATCGGCTCGGTCACGGTGACCTCACAATGCGTCAGACCTGGAATGCGCGCCACGGCTTCAGCCTGATCGAGCTGCTGGTCACCCTGGCGATCGCGGCGATCCTGCTGGCGGTGGCCGCGCCCTCGCTCCGGGGCCTGGTCGGCGAGGAACGCCTCACCGGGGTGACCAACGAGCTGGTGTACGCGTTGCAGCTGTCACGCTCGGAGGCGATCAAGCGGGCCGCCACGGTGCGGCTGTGCCCCAGCCGAGCGCCGCTGGCGGCGGTGCCCACGTGTGCCGACAACGGTTTCGCCGACGGCTGGATCGTGGTGGCCGACGAGAGCGGCGATGGATTGATCGGCGCGGGCGATCGCGTGATCCTGCAACGTGAGCCGGTCGGCGGAACGGTGTCGTTCACAGCGCAGGCCACGGTGGCCGGCGGTGTGCAATTCGATGCACAAGGCAGCAGCATCACCGCCGCCGGTGCGCCCAATCCCGGCAGCGTGGTGATCGGCCGGCCGGGCAGCGCGGACAGCCGCAGCGTGAGCGTGCGCGCCAGCGGCCGCATCGACAGCGCCCGGTCGGCCTCGTGATGCAACCGTGCCACCGGTCGCCGCGCTCGGCCCGTCAACGGGGCGTGGGCCTGATCGAGGTGCTGATCGCGCTGGTGCTGGTGTCGCTGGGCGTACTCGGAGTGGCGGGATTGCAGTTGACCGGCATGCAGCACAGCACCGGCGGCTTCAACCGTGCCAAGGCCCTGCTGTACGCCGAGGACATGGCCGCCCGCATGCGGCTGAACCGCCAGGCGTTCAGCGACGCGTCCGGATACCCCTACGACGGTCATGACTCGTCGGTGGCCGGCTACTGCGCCGCCTTCGTCGGACCGGTGTGCGATGCGCGTTCCGGCCTGGACGCCGAGCGCTGCGATGCCGCCCAGTTGGCCGCCTTCGATCTGTTCTCGGTCAGCTGCGGCGTGGTCGGCAGCGACGGCGCCGGTGGCGGGGCGTCCGGGGTGGCCGGTCGCGGTGCGCTGCGCGGCCAGAACCTGCCGGGTGGCGTGCTGCGCATCGATTGCGACGGCGCGTGCACGCCGACCAGCAGCTGGACGATCAGCGTGAGCTGGAGCGAGGGCAATGCGGTGACCCGCGACGTCGACGCCGACGACGAGCGGCGCGTGCAGGTGAGGCTTCGACCATGACGGGTGAGGTTGAGTTCAGGAGGATTCGCCCCGATCGGTCAGCGCGTCATCCGGGTCACCGCGCGCGTGGCCTGTCGTTGGTCGAGCTGATGATCGCCATGGTGCTGGGGCTGATCGTGGTGGCCGCGGTGTTCAACGTCTATTCAGGCACCAGCCGCAGCGCACGCTTCAGCGAGGGCCTGCAGTCGCTGCAGCAGAATGGCAGCTACGGCACCGGTGTGCTGCAGCGCGCGTTCCGGCTGGCAGGCTACAGCGCCGCTGCGCCGTTGATGCCGCTGGACATCGCCAACGGCGACCAGACCACGGTGATCGTGCGTACTCAGGCCACGGTCGATTGTGCCGGCGGTTCGACCCTCGCCTCGGGCGGAGTGGCCACCAACGTGTATCGGTTCGATGCCGCGCGTGCGTTGATCACCTGCACCGATCCCGGGACCGCGGCGGCCGACGCCATCGAGCTGGTGGACAACGTCGATGCCTTCCGGGTGCTGTACGGGCTCGATGAGGACGGGGACGGGGCGCCCGAGCGATTCGTGCCGTGGGCGGCGGACCTGGCACCACGTTCGGTGGCGGCCTTGCGCTTTTCCATGCTGATCAATTCCGGGTCGCCCATTCGCGCCCGATCCCGGCAGCAGCGCTACACGCTGCTCGATCAGGTCAGGCAACCGGGACCCGATCGGATCGTCCGGCATGTTTTCCAGTCGACCGTGCAGCTGAGGAACCGATGATGAAGGCAGCGCTCTGCGGACCGGTTCACCAACGTGGTGCCGCCTTGCTGATCAGCCTGGTGCTGTTGATCGTGATGAGCCTGACGGCGGTCTCCGCACTGTCCGGTTCCCGGCTGGGCGAACGTGTCGCCGGCAACGCCCAGCAGAAGGCGATCGCGTTCGAGGTGGCCGAGTCGGCGATCACCGCCGGGTTCGACATCGACGAGCTGGTCGAGGTGCTGAATCAGATTCCGGCATTGCCGGTGGATCGCCCGGACGCTAGCCCCAGGACGGAAATCGGTACCGCCCTCAGCGCCGGTCTGGATCAGAGGCGCACCGATCGAGCGGGGACCGAGCAGGGCAGTGTCGACATCCTGGCCGACGTCAGCATCCAATACTGCGGCGAGACGCCGTTGACGCTGGGCAGCAGCCTGAACGCGAACGAGTCGGGCCTGCAGCTGGTCGGGCTCTTGTTCGATGTCAACGGCGTGGCCACCATCGCCGGCAGCGCCACCCGCGCCGACCATGTGCAGCGTGGTTCGCTGGTGCGCCCGCGCTCGGGCCGGTTGGGCGGCTGCACCGCGCGCGGTGCCCCGTGAGCGTGGCCACGCCCCGCAGCGCCGGCAATCCGCATCACCCGAGGAACCGTTCGATGGCCCGCATTCCCACCCTGATGGCCGATCGCCCCCGGCCAACGCCCACCCCGACTCGTGCTCGCGCCTTCACCTTGGTCGAGCTGTTGATCGTGGTGGCGATCCTGGGCATCGTGGCCGCCATCGCGGTGCCCAGCTACGCCGGCTACCTGACCCAGGTGCGGCGCAGCGACGCCACGATCCTGCTGACCGAGGCGGCCGGCGAGCAGGTGCGCTACTTCTCCGAGTTCAACGCCTACACCAGCGATCTGCGCGAGCTCGGCTACGCCCTGGCCGATGCGGTGCCCAGCGACGAGGGGCACTACACGCTCAGCGCCGCGGTGGATGCCGCGGATCCTTCGCGCTTCGTGTTGACGGCCACGCCGGTGCCCGGCGGACTCCAGGCCGGCGATACCGACTGCGGGCGCTTCACGATCAACCACAATGGCGTGAAGGGCAGCAGTGGCACCGGCGAGGGTTGCTGGTAGCCGACGTCTCGGGCCTGCGCAGCACTGAGCGGTTGGCGATTCGTTGGCGAGGGCGTTCCGATCCAGCGAGTCGACCACGATCTGGCGAGCTGGTCACGATGGCGATCCGGTGAGCGTGATATTCCTGCACCCGGCACCGATCCGGTGCCGGCAAGGGACTGTTGCTGCATGTCGCTCACACTCACGCGTCACCTTATCGCCGGCCTGTTCTCGATGGGCGTTCTCGTCGCCTGCGGCGGCGGCGGTTCGTCCGACGAGCGCCCGATCGACGACCCGCCCAGTGGCCAGACGCCGCCCCCTCCGGCACCACCCGTGGAGACGCCCGGCGGCGCCGAGTGCTCGGTATCGGCGCAGAACGCCTGGGTGTACGACAGCCTGCAGGACTTCTATCTGTTCTACGACGAGGTACCCCAGCTCGATCCGGATACCTTCGACAGTCCGGAGGCGGTGCTCGAGGCCGGACGCTTCCTGGAGCGGGATCCGTTCAGCTTCCTGACCGATGTGGGGGGTAACTCGCTGGCCTTCGATGAGGGGCGGGATTTCGGTCTGGGCTTCGAGGCACGCTTCGATGATCAGCGCCGGGTGTTCGCATCCTTGGTGCAACCGCAGAGCCCGCTCGGACTGGCCGGCCTGGAGCGAGGCGATCGCATCGTCGATATCGATGGACGGGATCCGGCCGAGACGCTGCGCGATCGCACCTACGTGAGCGAGAACCTGGTGGGCGTGCCCGAGCGTCCCGGACGATCGCTCTGGACGATCGAGCCACGCAACGGTGGTGCGTCTCGCCAGATCGAGGTGGTGGCCGCGGAGTTCGCCATCCAGACGGTGCCGTACACCGCGGTGCTGAGCAATGCCGCCTTCGACGGCGTGGTCGGCTATCTGGTGTTCACCAGCTTCCTGGGCACCTCGGAGGACGAACTGGATGCGGTGTTCGCCGATTTCGCGGCCCGCGGCGTGACCGAGCTGGTGCTGGACCTGCGCTACAACCGAGGCGGCTTCATCCGCGTGGCGGCCTCGCTGGCCTCGCGCATCGCCGGCAACGCGCTGGCCGGCGAGCGCCTCTACGACTACCAGTTCAACGACAAGTATCGCCAGAAAGACTTCACGCTGGCTTTCGCACCGGTGACCGATTCGCTCGACCTGTCGCGTGTCATCGTGCTGACCACTCCATCCACCGCGTCTTCCTCGGAGATCGTGGCCAGCGGTCTGGCTCCCTACATCGAGGTGGTGACGGTCGGCTCGCGCACCGCCGGCAAGCCCTATGTGCAGTCGGCGAACGATCGCTGCGGGGCCCGCTTGTTCGCGGTCGAGGCCGAGGGCGTCAACGCCGATCGGGTCAGCGTGTTCGGTGGCATCGAGCCGACCTGCTCGGCGCAGGACGACCTGAGCGCCGATTTCGGGTTGAACCCGGTGCCGGGCACGGACGGGTTTCGTGCCGAAGGCATGTTGAACGCGGCGCTGGGTTTCCTGACGCGGGGGGCTTGCGCGAGCGCGCCGGCGGCCAGTGCCACCGCGCGACGGGCGAGCGCGGCCACCACGCTGGCGTACCCCGCCCAGCCTCGGCCTTACGCGATCCGCTAGCGTGATGGCGTGGTACCCGTCGGTGCGGCTCGCTCCCGCCATTCCCCGGGATTGGCATCCGGTGATGCGCAGGAACTCCCGATTGAAGTTCGAGCGGGTGGCGAAGGGGTTGCACCGGACCGTCGATGTCGCCCGTCGGAACCGCGTTCACGCCGGAGGGCAGCCACCAGCAGCATGATCAGGGTCAAGGACACGTAGATCGGGACGGGCAACAGGAGCATGGCGCGCACTGGCATTGTTGATCGGCGTGCCCATCCAGGGCATCTCGCAGACCCGTTCGCCGATCGACGCCTCTGCCGAGGTGGAGACCGTGCCTGGCCATCGCTCGATCTCGATCCCGGTCGATCACCACGAGCAGCCACTGGACGGGGCGATCTGGTACCCGACCATGGCCCACGGGGCGACCGCGAGGGTGCACGGCAACGCGGTGTTCGAGCCGGTGGCGGCGCAACCGGACGCGCCACCGGCCGATGGGCGTCGACCGGTCGTGCTGCTGTCCCACGGACTGGGCGGTCACTTCCGCTCGCTGTCCTGGCTGGGTGCCGGCCTGGTGCACGGCACGCGCGTGGCCGACCTGTCCGCCGCGCTCGACCACGTGCAGGACGATGCGACCTGGGGCGAGCGCATCGACACCAGCCGGATGTACGCGGCCGGATTCTCGTACGGCGGCTGGACCGCGCTGTCGATGGGCGGGCTGCGTGGCAACCTGGCAGGCTACACCGCGCATTGCGCCGAGGTGGGCGATGCCTCGTCGCACTGCGCCGACATCGCCCGCGCCGGGGTGCCGCTGGACTCCCTCGATGCACAGCGCTGGGATGCCGACTACCGGGACGAGCGGCTCGCCGGCGTGGTTGCGATCGATCCGGGTCTGATCCACGGCCTGGAGCCTGCGGACGCGAACGACGTGATTGAGACGGTGCGGTTGATCTCGCTGGGGCAGGGCGATGATCGACTGCTGGCCACCGACTACGACCTGGCCGGACTGACGACGTTGCTGCCCGGCGCCGTCAGCGACAACATCGCGCCGGCCGCGCACTTCAGCGTGCTGCCGATCTGCACCCCGGCGGGTCCGGAGATCCTGAAGCAGGAGCGCGACGATCCGGTGTGCGACGAGCCGGCAGGCGGCGATCGGGCCGACGTGCACGCACGCCTCATCGAGGCGGTGGCCGCGGTGTTCGAGCCGACCGGGCCGACCGAGCGTTGAGAGACGACGCAGGGGGTAGCATCCGGGCATGAGAATCGGGACTGCCGCGCTGGAGCGTCGGCCGGCCGGCCGTCAGGCCGGGGGTGAGCGCGGCAACCTGGCCGGCGCCGGCTTCATGCTGCTGGCCATGGCGGGCTTCACCATCAACGATGCGTTGATCAAGGCGCTGGACGGGGCCTTGCCGGTGACCCAGGTGATCGCGGTGCGCGGTGCCATGCTGATGGCCCTGGTGATCGCCTGGTCCGCACTGCGAAGCAACGCCACCGCCGGCACGCCACCGCTGTTCGAGGCGACCCGCCGGGCCGCGCGCCAGCCGCTGGTGCTGGCGCGCTCGGGGTGCGAGATGCTGGCCACCATCGCCTTCCTGATCGCGCTGACGCAGCTGCCGTTCGCGGTGATCTCGGCCATGCTGCAGTCGATGCCGCTGCTGGTCACCGCCGGGGCGGCGCTGTTCCTGTCCGAGCCGGTGGGCTGGCGCCGCTGGCTGGCGATCGGCGTCGGGCTGATCGGTGTGCTGATCATCCTGCGCCCCGGCGGGGCAGGCTTCGCCGACACCGCGCTGGTGTTCGCCGTGGCCTGCGTGGTGCTGTCGGCCGGACGCGACCTGTGCACCCGGCGTATCCCCAAGGCGGTGCCGTCGGTCGGGGTGACGATGGTCTCGGTGGCGGTGATGACGCTGTGCACGCTGCTCTGGTGCACCGTCCGGGGCGGCTGGATCGGCATGTCCGGTACCCAGCTGGGGTTGATGGCCGCCGCGGCCGTGTTCCTGTTCGCCGGCATGCAGGGCATCGTGCTGGCGATGCGCAGCGGCGATGTCGCCGCCATCATGCCGTTTCGCTACACCGGGCTGGTGTGGGCGGTGCTGATCGGCTGGCTGGTGTTCGCCGAGGTGCCGGATGCGTGGACCTGGGTGGGTGGCTGCGTGGTGGTGGGCACCGGGCTGTACACCTTCGCGCGGGAGCGGCGGGTGGGTCGGGCGCTACACTGACCGGAAGAACCCCGCCGTGTCCGCCCGCAAGCCCGGCGGATCGAGCACCAGTTCGCCCTCGTGCAGAATCGCCGTGTCGATGCCCTCGCCGCTGCGTTGGTGATGGATCACCACCCGCTTGAGCGGGTCGACGACCAGATAGTGCTGCACCGATGACAGGCTGAAGTAACCGGTCAACTTGGCGTGCGTGTCGACGGAGCGCGTCCCCGGAGAGAGCACCTCCACCAGAATGACCGGGTGCGAGATGGTCACCGCGTCCAGGTCGATCGGTTCACCGCACTGGATCGTGACGTCCGGCTCGTAGACGTCGGTGTCGCTGACGACCACGGTGGCCCCGTCGCCGAGCACGGCGCAGTCCAGGTCGGCCACCTCGACGCTGCGTTGCAGGGCCGACCAACAGTCCATCTTCACCAGATTGTGGCGATTGCGTTCCGGCGCCGTGGCGACCACTTCGCCGTTCACCAGCTCATGGCGCATGCCATCCGGCCGGTCCTCGGCCCAGGCGAGAAACGATTCGGCCGTCCAGTTCGATCGCATCGGGTCAGTCTGGCGCATCCCTTCGGTCCGCAAACCTGGTGGGCTCAGTCTACGACAAGCGGATTGGCCGCCTAGGCGGGCTTGGCAGGGTCCTGGTCCGAGTGGGCCTCCGTCAACGCAGCGCGTGATCGCCAGCCGCACCCCGAACCCGTGACGCAGTCCCCTCGGAGAAGCCTGCGGACCGGCGATCGCCGCAGCGTGCGGCCATGACGGCCCGGACGTGCTTAGTCGCCTGCGCGCGTACGGCCCCAGCTCCACAGGGGGACGCCCTGACCCGCTCCCCTTCCTCTCTGGGCCTTCCTGACGCCGTGCACGAGCTCGAGTGTGTCGAGGTAGGCCTCGGGGACGGGGATCGAGCGGTAGAGGGTCTTGCCGCGTTTCTTGAGCGAGCGGAAGGTGATGACCTGGCTGGACAGGTCGACCTGATCGACGGTCAGCTGCAGCGCTTCGGAGATCCGGCATCCGGTGTAGGTGAGGGTGGTGCACAGGGTGTGCACCTCGCCGCGTTCGAGGGCGGATGCGGCGGTGAGGAACCGGTCGTGTTCGGCGTCGTCGAGGTACTTGCGCAGGCCGTCGGTGGTGAACAGTTCGCCCGTCATCTGTTCACTTGCGAAGGTTTCACGGGCCGGGTCAAGCGTGTTCTACGGTGTGCCGATAATGCTATATTGTGGTACTTATTGGTAACATCGCGAGAGGAGCGACACCATGGCCAAGAACACCAGCATCGTCCTGGGCAAGCACTTCGAGCAGTTCATCGGCGCGCAGGTCGAGCACGGACGCTACGGCTCGGCGAGCGAGGTCGTGCGTGCATCGCTGCGCCTGCTCGAAGAGCGCGAGCAGAAGCTCGCGGCGTTGCGTCAGGCGCTTATCGACGGGGAAAACAGCGGCGATGCAGGACCGATGGACTTGGAGGCCATCCGCCGTGAAGCGAAGCGCGATGCGGGTCTGAATGGCTGACATCACTCACACGCACTAAGCGCGTGACGATCTCAAGGCGATGTGGCGCACCGGGTACGAGCAGTGGGGCGAGGGGCAGGCCGATGCCTATTTCGACCTGATATCGGCCGCCATCGACCGGCTAGCCGAGTTCCCCGAGATGGGACGCTCGCGCGAGGATGTGCGAGCGGGCTACCGCTCCCTGGCGGTGCGTCAGCACCTCGTGTTCTACACGTTCGCAGGCGAGCTGGTGACGGTGCGCCGGGTGCTGTCCGCCGGGATGGACTACGAGCTGACCGAGCTTGACCGCATTCGCCAGGCACCCAGCACGCTCGAGCGGTTGATCGGGCACGCCGATTCCGCCTCCGATCCTCGTTCCGGGCCCTCGCTACAGGCGCTGGTCGATGACCTGAAGACCAGCTTGGCCAGCGATCCGGACGGCTTGCACCGAGCGTTGACCCAGGCGTTCGGCGACAAGGCTGACGCGGCGGCGCTCGATCGTCTCGGGGTGCGGATCGTGTCGGGCGACTTGCCCAGGCCATCGGCGATCGTCTTCGTCGATCCCGGCTCGCTCGGTGAAGCCAACCGCGGCGCCTACGATGCCAGCGAAGGCGGCACCATCCGGCTCGACCGGCGCTTGCTGGCGAACCCGCAGCAGTTGCGTGCCGTGTTCGCCGAGGAGATGGGGCACCACCTGGATACCGTGCTCGGCGGTGCGGATGCCGCAGGCGATGAAGGCGAGATCTTCGCCCGTTCACTGCTGGGCGGTGGGTTGGGCGCCGATACGTTGGCCCGTCTGCAGGCGCAGCAGGATCGCGGATTCATCACGCGGAACGCACTGTTCACACAGGTCGAGTTCTTCGGCCGGTCGGTTGATTCGCCCACGCCGAACCCGCATCCACCGTCGCCAAGTCGATTCCCCTCACCGAGCCCCGACCCATCGCCGCGGCCGAATCCCCATCCACCGTCGCCGCGTCCCGACCCGACGCCGAATCCTCATCCGCCGATGCCGGGGGGGCAACGCGCCTACGCCTAATCCGCATCCTCCCTTGCCGGACGCACCGCCGGCCTCCGGCGCCTTTGCCTCCACCCGATCCTCCCAGAGGTCCGACGATGCCTCCCATTCTTGGGCGGACTCCACGAGGTCGGATAATATCCGCGATTCTCAATTTTATCGTTCGAATTGTCGGAAGTGGTGAAGCCGATCCGTCTGACAGTGCTCCTGCGGGTGAGGTGCTAACACCTCAAGTGAGAACAGGTAATCCGGAATTAGACGACGTTCTCGGCGAAGAGACGGTTCCAACGGATGCAGGGACAAAGGGGTTGGAAACACCGTAAACTAAAGAGGATTTCGAACAGAGCTTGGGAGAAATTCCTGGTGAGGAGGTTCGGCCGCACGCAGGTGGCGGCGTCGCCGTGATTGCCAGATGGAACTAGGGTATCGACGTATCCTGCGCGCGATTCAACAGGGTTTCCAGGATATTCCATTGCCTCTCCTGAAAATTTAGTCACTCATAAAGGCTCCTTGACTGGTCAATGCTGGACCTGGCATCATGAATATCGCAAGCATCTACCGCAAAGACGCTTCGGAACAATGGTTCGAGCTCGAATACGGATCAAGATCGGTGCACGATAACTTGCGCCACCGTGGGTTTGAAATAATCGGACGCCCACTTCTACTTTCCAGCTATGCGCAGCTCACGATTCCAATTGACAGAGCAGAGTTGTCGTGGGGGGCGATCCTGCCTTGCCCGTTGAAAGGGCGAAGCACCGCATTCGTCGCAGCATATCCATACGATTTGAAGTCGATGTATCACGACGGCGAATCACTTGAGTCGCTAGTTAATCGTTGGTTGGGGATGATGCCGTGTCAGACGAAGTTCCTGGCAAGCCTGCATGAGTCGGCCTATCTTGTTTCCGCGGCGCGGAGCATTGCTATCGCGGACGTACATGAGGTGACTGGGATATGGAACATCGACGCTTACGTGGGAGTGTTCGACGAATCTAGTTCCATGATCTTCGTGTTCGACGTAGAATTCGGTAGCGTTTACGTGTCTTTTGATGACAATTGCTTGCCTGACGGATTTGAAGACTTTGCTCGCGTGGCAAATGCTAAATTTCGGGACGTCTTCGTCCGCGACGCAAAGTTCCGCACCGGCGCAGATCCCGCAAGGGCCGAAGAGTACTTTCGCGTGGCACTCGAGCCGGCCATGTGAGGAATGGGGTTCGGCATGTCCCGGTACCCCGCTGGGGTTGGTGGCCGCCGCGGCCGTGTTCCTGTTCGCCGGCATGCGGGGCTTCGTGCTGGTGATGGGCAGCGGCGAGATCGTCGCTTGTCGGCATTCGACGGCTGGGACGGGTCGTAGCGGCGATCCAAGCGTCGAGTGAGACGGCGTTCGATCAGGCGGTCGTGATCCCTCGGTCCGCTTGTTTGTCCGATGAACATACTGCGGCGTAGTAATTTTTCCGGCGGAACGCGGACAACTCCCATGCCTGTAACGAGTGTCCGTCTCGATGACGACCTTCACAGCCGACTCGAACGGCTAGCAGAGCGTGATAAGCGCACCCGCGGTTGGCTGATCAACGACGCGCTGCGTAAATATCTTGAGCAGGACGGGCTGTGCGCGGAACGTTACCGCCAGTCGGATCTTTGGAGATAGCAGAGTTGGCGCGCCTGACAGTGCTCCGGCGGATGAGGTTCAACTACCGCGGATTGGAACAGGCAATCTTGAGTTAGACGGTATACTCGGGGAAGAAACGTTACCGACAGATGCAGGAGATCTGCAGGATGGGACGCGAGTAACGACATACTCCGAAAGACGGTCGATAGGGTATCCGGGGTAAACCGTTAGGTCTCCCGAAAGTTTCGTGACTCACGAAGGCTCCTTGACAGGTTGATATCGAGCGAATGCCCATGGATATTATCAATTTCTATAACGAAAACGCTTCCGAGCAATGGTTCAAGCGCGAATCCAAGCGTGGGTCGGTTCATGGTAATTTGCGCCAACGCGGTTTTTCTGTCGTGGATCGCCAATCGCTGTCGTCTGATTATTCGCGAATAGCGATTCCAGTTGAAAGAGGATGGCTATCGTGGGGGGGCTCCGTACCTCGCCCCCCTAGAGGATGGCGTACCGCTTTTGTAGCTGCTTATCCGCATGAACTGAAAGAGATGGTTTACCATGGCGAATCCTATGAAATTTTGATTGATCGTTGGATGGGTTTGTTGCCATGTGCGACAAGATATCTAGCTAGTCTTGAGGAGTCGAACTATCTTTTTTCGGTGGCAGATCGCGTTACGGTTGCGGATGTTCACGAGGTCACGGGGAAATGGGATCTCGAAGCATTTGTAGGCGTGTTTGACGAGTCGAACACCATGGTATTCGTGTTTGACGGCGAGTTCGGGTGCATCTATATGTCGTGCGTTACTGAACGCATGCCCGATGGATTTGAAGAGTTTGCAAATATTGTGAATGCCGAGTTCCAAGAAGTCTTCGTTCGCGACGCGAAACTTCGCACCGGCGCAGATCCCGCAAGGGCCGAGGAGTACTTCCGAGTGGCACTCGAGCCGGCCATATAAGGAACGCGATTCGGTATGTCCGGTACCCAGCTTGGGTTGATGGCCGCGGCGGCCGTGTTCCTGTTCGCCGGCATGCAGGGCATCGTGCTGGTGATGCGCAGCGGCGAAAATGAGGCTGCGCTATGGCATGCGCGCGCTGGCCGATCTGGAGCGCCTGCACGCGTTCATCACCGAGCATGATCCGGTAGCAGCCGGAGGGGGCGGAGTGTCCCTGCCATCACGCGCTGATCTAGTGGCCCCCCGGGTTCGACAGTTCGTGGCCGATTTCGGCTGATTTCGACGGCTCGACCCAATGAACATGCGGCTCCGAGGGGCGATTTTCCGAAAAAGCTTGTAGTGGCACGTTTTGGAAGAATCGTGCCAACTATTGCCGGCGTTGACAGGGCATAGATGTTCGGTATGGTGTGGGCATGTTCATCAAGCTCACTCGCTCCGGACCGCGCCGCTATCTGCAGCTGGCTGAGTCCTATCGCGACGAGAACGGCCGGGTGAAGCAACGCACCATTGCAAGCCTGGGTCGGTTGGAACAGATCGCACCGCACCTGCAGACCATCGTGCGCGGCCTGCACCGGGTGACCGGTCAGGAGT
>Ga0209303_1000215_pt1 | contig 52559 bp, 46 predicted proteins | sample SidtaG_3_FD_187449 | JGI IMG/M metagenome (GOLD analysis project Ga0209303, IMG submission 187449) | Marine algal microbial communities from Sidmouth, United Kingdom - Sidmouth_Asex1 metaG (SPAdes) (version 2) | ecosystem: Host-associated > Algae > Red algae > Unclassified | place: Sidmouth...
TGTAGCTAGCTACTCGAACATACGATAACGACGTATAAATTTCAAACAGGTACTGCCCTCTGGGTTCATTTAAAACGAATTTACTCATTGCTGTTCGCTTCTTTAATAGAATAACTATTAGACAAAACTCACATCGCGATTAAATTCGTTTTAAATTGAATAAAATTTAATCCTGAAAGATCAACAGACCCTAGCTTCAAATGGCGTATTTTTATTTTTAAAGCTTATTATTTAGCCGTGTACCAAGTAACGGGTTTTTCAAATGCGGTTAATTTGTTTTCAACCCCTAACGCCAAAGCAAATAATGCCATACGAACTAGTACACCATTTTGGGCTTGCCTGAAAATGGCTAGATTGTCTAAGTCGTTTAAATCATCATCAAGTTCATTTGCATCAGGTCGTGAATCTCTTGGCAATGGGTGCATAATTACTGTGTTTTCTTTACAGTACTGACGATAAATTTCTTTGTTTAAACTAAAGTGTCCGCGGTATAATTCAGCTTCGTCTTTACTAGCAAAGCGTTCTTGTTGTATTCGGGTTTGATAGATAACATCACAAGCTAAATTACCCTCAATTTTGTCGGTTTGGATCACTTCATGCCCAGCATCAGTTAAGGTTGATATAACGCTATCAGGCATTTTCAGGGCATTTGGCGATATCATGGTCACTTTCATATTTTTATATAAACTCAACAGTTTAGATAACGAATGAACAGTGCGACCGTGTTTTAAATCACCCATTAGGGTAATGTTTAAATTATCTAGATTTTTGTTAAACGGCGCCATTTCAGACTTAATGGTAAATAAGTCGAGCAGCGCTTGCGTGGGGTGCTCATTAGCGCCGTCACCGCCATTAATTACGGGCACACTGCTACCTTTTGCAAACTCTTCAACTGAATACATTTTAGGGTGGCGCATTGCAATAATATCGGAATAGCCGCTGATCACTCTAGCCGTATCGAAAAGCGATTCTCCTTTACTTAACGATGAGTTTTCTTCGCCAACAGTTTCTCTAACAAAACCGCCTAATAAATTAAAGGCAGCGCCAAAACTTACACGGGTGCGGGTGCTAGGTTCAAAAAATAAATTATTTAAAATAGCCCCGTTAAGTAAAGTACAGCGTTTTTTTCTCATGGCGTAAGGAGCCATAAGTGAAGATATTTCTAAAATGCGTGAAATAGCATCGCGATCAAATTGTGAAACAGAAAGTATATGACTTCCTTCAAATTTCATCATGTTTTTACTACCTAAAAAGAGGATATGGTAAGAAATATGTATTTTATAATTCTTGAAATTGGTAAAGAATATACCATAAATGCTTATCTAATATAGCCAATTTTACTGCCTTAAAGTTAGCTAAATTAAGCGATTTAAACAATTCAAACTAAAACGGTTTGAGGTACACCAAAATAATAATTCCGAATAAGGCAAATACCGGCAGTTCATTAAACAAGCGGTAAAACCTACCGGATTTAGTATTTTTGTTGTGTTGAAAAATCTTAACCAATTTAAAACAATATAGGTGATAAAAAATAACTAAAACAACTAATGTAAGCTTAGCGTGTAGCCATTTTGAAGCAATAAACCATGCAATACCATATTGATAAATTAAAGCAAAACCCAAACCTAAAGTTAATAAAGCAAAGGGGGTTACAAAACTAAGTAATCGTTTTTCCATGCCTTTTAAATGCTCTGAAACCTCTTTTGATTCAGTTTCAGCATGGTTTACAAAGAGTCGAGGTAAGTAAAAAATACCTGCAAACCAAGCCACCATAAAACCAACATGAAAAGCTTTAAGCCATAATATTGTGGTCATTAACGTATTTTTCCTTCAATTAAAAAAAGCCTTATTTGTTCAAAAGTGATCACCCCTAAAACATCGTCTTCATGATCTCCGTAGATATAAACACCGCCATTACGTTTTTTTACTAATAATAAATAAGCATCAACTAATGTTGACTGTGCATTTAATGGTAATAATAAATGGTTCATCAATGCTGGGTTATCAGGGTCGCTGCTACCTTGAATCCAATAATAAGCATTTTTTTGTGTCTCAGGATTATTTACGGTGTCTAACAGTAAGGTTTTATCATCAAGCTGTTTAATTTGCTCTAATTTATCTGACGAGGATAATTGGTTAAAAATAGTAATGTTTTCATTCATTACTCCTAACGCGCCAATGCGTTGTAACGATTTTTCTAAAGGTGGTTTACGGTAAATAAGGTTTTGCACTTCAAGTTGCATCACAAATAAAGAACGATTGCCAAAAAATTGCCCTGATACAATACAAGCGGTTGCAATTACAATCATCGCAGGCACAATAATTTCTAACTGGTTAGATAATTCTACTACCGCAATTAAAGCCGCCAATGGTGCATTTAACGTTGCTGCCATCATACCTGCCATACCCATTAGCGCTAAATCGTTAGTTAACACAACTTCTGGAAAATAATAACGTACTAACATTGCCGCACAGCTACCGGCTATTGCTCCTATACCCAAAATAGGACCAATGGCTCCACCTGGAATTCCTAAACCCAAAGCAAAAATTGTCATTGTTAACTTAGCCGCCAGTAAAGCAATTAAAAAAGACAATGAAGCGCTTTCACCTAATGAAAAACTAATCGCCCCTAAGTTAGTCCCTAATGCTTGCGGAACAGCATAGCTCAAAACGCCAGTTATAAGGGCTGCTATTAAAAGGCGAACCACCACATGAAGTTTTGATGCTTTTTTGATAACAGTTACTAAAGTTTTGTTAAATACAAAAGCGATAATGCCCATTACAAAGGCGAATACTATAAGTACAGGAAAATGTGCTAAATCTAACGCAATATCAGTAAAGTATTCTAGCTCAAGAGCAGGACCCAGTGCGCTGCTTGTGATCATTGACCCCACCAATGAAGCCATCATAATAGGAATGAATATATGCACTTTATACTCACGTAATATAACTTCCATTACAAAAATTACCGCCGCTAGCGGTGTATTAAAGCTGGCAGAAATACCCGCAGCAATGCCGCAAGCACACAAAGTGCGCATACTATTATGTGGAAGCCGTAATAAATTACCAAAATATCCACTTAAAGCCGCTCCTAAGTGAATAGCAGGACCTTCTCTCCCCACCGAAAACCCAGTTGCTAAGGCAATGGCACTGCCAACAAATTGGTTGATAGTATTTCGTAAAGGAATAATGCCATGGGCAACTTTTAGACGGTGCAATACAAAAGGAATACCGGTACTCAAGTATTTATATCCGGTGAACCAAGAGCATAAAAGTATAATTAAAACACCGATGATGGGCATAACAAAACGACTTAATTCATCTAAACTGCTATAGTTGTCTTTTTCGCTTAAATATAACTGCTGTATAAGGTTTATTGTTATAGTAAAACCTACAATTAATAAGGCAGATAACGCGCCTATAATTGTTGCTAGCAAGCAAAGTTGCCATGAAGTGATGGGAAGCGACAAGCGTTTTTTTAATGAGAGTAATATCATTATAAATAAATCATCAAGCGGTTGTTTTTACTGATTATGGGTTAGATAAAACGACTAAGCATTTTGTATAAGTATTTTATACAAGCATTTTATAATTTTTAGCTGTAATGGTATAAAAATTACGTCATAAACTAATAAATTAATGTAATACATCAAAATGAACTGGTTAGCAAAAATAAATCTTAATGCTATTGTGCAAAAAATGGGTGTTTTTCGCTCATCAATATTACTGTTTTTACTTATTATTACCTGCATTTTTGTTGGCTATCGAGTAGGTAACTATTTTCACGTTCATCAGTTAGAAGCTTTATCTTATCATAAAAAAAGACTAGAACTTTTGTATAAGCAACAAGCTGAACAAATAAAAAGAATAAATACCCTTGAAGTAGAATTAGCTGTAGAAGCTATGGCAAGTCAAAAGTCTTTAGCTCTACTCAAAGAAGTGGAAAACGAGCACTATCAATTAAAAAAAGAACTCGCCTTTTACGAAAAAATTATGGCACCTGAAAAACAAGCAGAAGGTGTTGTACTTGATGATTTTATTGTGTCAAAAACCGGAACGGATAATAGGTATAGCTTTCGAGTATTTTTAGTTCATCAACTACTTAAAAAAAAATATGCTAAAGGTACAGTTGATATAAAAATTTCTGGCAGTATGAACAATAAAACCACGGTACTAAACCTTGCTGAAATTTCAGAGTTAACTAAAAAACAGCTTTCGTTTAGTTTCAAGTTTTTTCAAGTGGTTGAAGGTAACTTTGTTTTACCGGAAGGTTTTTCACCAGAAAAAATAAATATTATGATCACTTTGCCAAAAGGACGCTGGCAAAAATATCACCGTTTAGAAGAAAGTTTTAAATGGAATAGTAAATTAGGACGTTTAGTTAAATCGATCCCCATAATACTTGACTAAAACAGTCAAGTTTATGATAATTGCAGCCAGTTAATATGTATTAAGTAGAGAGTTATGTCTAACCCAGAATTACCAATTAAATTTTCAGATGCAGCAGCAAATAAAGTGCTTTCTTTAATTTCTGAAGAAGAAAATCCAGAGCTAAAGTTGCGTGTTTATGTAACAGGTGGTGGTTGTTCAGGTTTTCAGTACGGATTTACCTTTGATGAAAAGGTAAATGAAGGAGACATGACAATTGAGAAAAAAGGTGTGGTTATGGTAGTAGACCCAATGAGTATTCAATACTTGGTTGATGGCGAAGTCGACTATGTAGAAGGCTTAGAAGGTAGTCGCTTTTTAGTAAACAATCCTAATGCAACAACAACGTGCGGTTGTGGATCTTCATTCTCGATGTAAGTGCTGGGTCAAACTATTTTGGTATTAATTTTAGGTATGACTGTTTAGTTGTTTGATTCAATTGTGATATTAATCAGTTTAAATTGACCTTTATTTAAACTGATGTTCACATTAGTTTACTTTTTATTTTAATAAGAAAAATGAAATCCATTTCACTGGCTGTTCTTACGTTACTTTACTTAAATACAATACAATAAAATACAATCTAAATCATATCCAACTCATATTAACCTTTATCAATAAATCTAAAGGTTAATGCGCTCGTTCTTTTAAAATCACTCGTTAGTATTCCTTATTTTACTTGGTATATTAGACCATTGCGTTTAATTGCTGCTTTTGATCGCCCAAGTTAATTGCATGTCAAAGTGATATTATCAATACTACCTTTACAACTAACTTTTAGGATCTTCAATGTTTAATAATTTATTAAAAATAGGAGTGCTCTCTATTGCTTTGGTGGGTACCATTGCAACTGCTGATGTACTTGATGAAAAACACCAAAAAGAATTAATGGCTTTGAAAGAAACCGCCTTAAATTCTAATTTATCTTACGACTTAATTGAGTCGTTAACGACTGAGGTTGGCCATCGTTTAGTTGGATCAGAGGGTGATAAAAAATCAATTACTTGGGCTGTTGATAAAATGAAAGCCCTAGGTTTTGATAAAGTATGGACCGAAGAAGTCACCGCAACTTATTGGCAAAGAGGCGAAGTTGAAGCAAAAATAATTTCTCCTTACCCACACAAGATTGTCGCCATTGCCTTAGGTGGTAGTGTTGGCACAGGTGAGGAAGGTATAACGGGTAATATTGCGCATTTTAAAACCTTGAAAGATTTAGAAGCAGCACCTGATAATAGCTTGATGGATAAAATTGCTTTTATTTCTTATCGTATGGAACGGCATATTGATGGCAAGGGTTATAGACCTGCGGTTGCGGCTAGAATGAATGGCGCTGCGGTTGCGGCTAAAAAAGGCGCAGCCGCTATTATTATCCGCTCAATTGGTACTGATGATAATCGCTTAGCCCACACTGGTTCAGTACGTTATGAAAAAGACGGTAACAAAATAGCGGCGGCGAGTATTTCTAATCCTGATGCGGATTTATTGCTTAACCAGTTAAAGCGAAAGAAAGATGTTAAATTTTATTTAAAACTTACCTCGCACAGCGACCCTAAAGTAAATGCTAAAACGGCTAACGTTATTGGCGAAATTACGGGTAGCGAATTTCCTGATGAAGTTGTTGCAATAGGCGCACATTTAGATAGTTGGGATGTTGGAACAGGAGCCGTTGATGATGGTATTGGAGTAGGAATGATGATGGCGACAGCGCATCATATCGCTCAGCTTCCAGTTAAACCTAAACGAACTATTCGTGTCATTTTATTTGCCGCAGAAGAAATTGGTTTAGTTGGCGCTAAACAATATGTTGAAAAGCGTAAAGGCGATATGACAGGTCATGTTATTGGTGCTGAATGGGATTTTGGAGTTGGTCCTATTTATGAAATGAGAACGGGTGTTGGTAAAAATTCTTTATCAGCATTGCACGAACTGGCTACCTACCTTAAACCATTGGGTGTGAGTGTAAGCAAAACAAATACAGCTAAAGCGCAATCAGACATGAGCTTAATGAGTGAGGCGGGTATGCCTAGCGTAAACTTTGCTCCTGATGGCAGTTTGTATTTTGATTATCATCATAACGATAACGACACATTGGATAAAGTAGACTCTAAAGCGCTAAAACATAATACTGCGATTTACACCATGTTTGCTTATTTTGCAGCACAATCTGGCGTAGACTTTAGTCAGTAGTGTAAAAATGCGAGTTAACAATAGATTATACCAATTGAAACAATGAATTATCGCTAAGTGATCAATTCATTAATTCAATTGGTATTAAAGCAGAGCAAAATTAATTTTGCTCTGCTTTTTTTTTAAAATTTTTATCTAAGGTTTTTTGTTAAAGGTCAGGTTTCAGACAATGAAAGTTCTTAGATTCAAGTACGAAATGTATTAAATTCAACGTATTTAGATCTGTATTTAGTTTGCACTATTAGCTTTCATACTCTTGCATTTTTTTATTAAGATAAAGCTGTTGATCTGCTTTTTTTAATAGTTCATTCATGGTTAATTTTCCATCACTCACTGCAACTCCACAACTAATAGTAATAGGAAGTAAATTGTCTTCGTAAGGCATAGGGTGCTGAACAAAATATTGGCACAGTCTTTTAGCCGCTATTAAGGCTTCATTATAATTTTGGCTCGCTAATGTCACGACAAATTCGTCGCCTGCATAGCGAAAGCATCGATCATTTTCTCGTATAAGTGTTTTAATAGTTTTGGCAACATACACTAATACTTTATCGCCACAATCGTGCCCGTAAGTATCATTGATTTTTTTAAATTTATTACAATCAATAAACAATAGCGCAAATGAAACACCATATCTGCGTTGACGAATTAATTCTTCTGATATTGATATATCCATTAATCGTCTATTAGCTACTCCAGTCAATCGGTCGTAATTAGCGATGTATTCGAGTTGTTCTCTCGCCAATACATTGGATAAACATAAGCTTACTTTTACGGCTAATTGCTCTAAATGAAAGGTTCCTAAATTAGCAGTAAAGCGTGTTTTATCAGTGTCGGTAAACAATAAACTACCAAAAAGCTTATTTTCAAGAATTAAGGGAGTAAGTGCAAAAGACTGCCCTTGCCCTAAAATATCAGGAGAAAAAGTCGTTAGTAATTTTTCAATACTGTCAGTTAAATAGGGTTTATTGCTAAGATGAAATTTTTTAAGTTGTTTATGAGTAACTCGAGTTGTTTCATGCTGATACCAATAAGATTTTATATTTTCATTAATTAAAAACGATATTGGAGTAGGATCAACTAAAAGTAAGCGGATATGAGTTAAATTAAATTTACTTTTGATGGAGTTTAATAAGCGCTTTAATAATTCATCACTTGAATTTGATGTAAGTACTTCGGTTTCAATTTCAAATAGTTTTTTAGCGATTTCTTCATTAGCTTTAGAGTTTTTAATTAATTGTTCTAATTCAGACATTTAATAGGCTCTTTTTCAAAAGATCATCTTTATTGTTATATGAACTTACCTAGAGTGCAAGCACTTAAATTTAGTTTTATGGTATTAATATTGCTTATTTATAAATTAAAATATAAAAATATAAAAATATAAAAATATAAAAATATAAAAATATAAAAATATAAAAATATAAAATAACAGACTTTTTGCAGTGGGTTGTATTTAATCCCTCATCTTTATTTTGGATTTGCCGATACATAAGCAATGTTATTGTTTGTCTATGTTGATGTTAAATCATCATACTTTAAAAATTTATAGGCTATTTTATGAAGTACTCCTTTTTTAGTGTAATTTTATACATGGTTATATCTTTTCAATCTTCTGCTGAGGTATTGAAAGTGGTACAAGTATATACTGATAATCAATTATTAGATTTGATCAAAGAAAATAAACATTTAGGTCAAGTTGTTATTGATGAATGTCAACTAGTACAAGACATTGAAGCTCGTGCGATTAAATCCAAAATGCCTTCATATCAATTTTTGTGGGGCGACATGCTAGCTTATGGCGTGTGTGTTAAAAAGGATATTGAATTAGGTTTATTTTACATGCATGAAGCCGCAGACCAAGGCTTATCTGAAGCACTTGAACAGATAGGGCGGTATTATCATGTAGGTAAATTTGTGCAAGTAGATATGGATCAAGCTATTCGCTTTTTAAAAGAAGCGGCCACATTAAAAAATTTAAACGCTCAAATTAGGCTTGCTCAGTTGTATGAAAAAGGATTGGGTAGCCCACTTGATTATCCAGCATTATATTCTCAGCTCCATCATGCTGTAACCGACAGTAAAAAAATACATAAGCAAATCGCTTTATTGTTACAAAAACTTGCCGATAAAATGCCAGAGCGAGTTGTGAATGCGGCAAAGGTTACCGAGTATTAAACTTAAAACTTCTTATTGAAATCTGAACTTCTCACCAACTTGGCTAACCGGCGAAATATATTTGTTAAAAAGCCCATTAACTAAAAAGCTAATGGGCGTTAATGTAGTAAAACACGAGTTAACAACTGTACTTTTTAAAGTTAAGCTTGCTTGTCTTTAATATAACTATTAACAAGTTCAGATAATATATTTAAAGGTACCGGTCCATTTTTAAGTACAACATCGTGAAACTCTCTAATATCAAACTTATCACCTAGCTCAACTTTAGATTTTTCTCGTAACTCAATAATTTTTAGCATACCAATTTTATAAGCTGTTGCCTGAGACGGCATAACAATATGACGTTCTACCATTTTAACAGCGTCAGATTTAGCATTAGGTGTGTTTGTAGCGTAATACTCAATCCCTTTTTCGCGTGTCCATTTTTGCGTATGTATTCCGGTATCAACGACCAATCTACAAGCACGCCATAGCTCCATCGCTAAACGACCAAAGTCTGAATAAGGGTCTTGGTATAAGCCAATTTCTTTTGGGACCAATTCTGAATAAAGCCCCCAGCCTTCGGTATAAGCAGTATAACCACCGAATTTTCTAAATTTAGGGATGCCGGTTAGCTCTTGCTTTATTGCAATTTGCATATGATGACCTGGCAAGCCTTCATGGTAAGCTAATGCCGCCATTTGGTATATTGGCATTGAGGCCATATCGTAAAGGTTAGCATAGTATATACCTGGGCGAGAGCCATCAGGTGCAGGTTGTTGATAGAATGCTTTACCGGCCGATTTTTCACGGAATGACTCAACGGCTTTAACTTTTAACTTAGCTTTAGGTTTAGTTAAAAATAAGCTGTCTAGCCTGCCTTCCATATCATCAATCAATGCGACGGCTTCTTGTAAATATTTTGCTTTACCTGCTTCGTTATCAGCGTAATAAAATTGTTTATCATCTCTCATAAAGTTAAAAAAGGCATTTAAGTCGCCTTTAAAATTAACTTTTTTCATAATAACGCGCATTTCGTCATGAATACGATCAACTTCACTTAGCCCTAATTTATGAATTTCTTCTGAAGTTAAGTCTGTTGTGGTTGTGCGTTGTAAAGCATTTTTAAAATAAGCATCACCGTTGGGGAATTTCCATACTCCGTCTCTATCGTCGGCTTTAGTTTTAAGCTGTTTTAAGTATGAAATTAATTGCTCGTAACCGGGCTTTAAATTATTAATTAACGCATTGTTAAGCTCACCGATTAATGCTGATTTTTCATCATTAGATACAGATAATTTAGTGATTTTACTTTCAAAATCATTTAATAATGTACTATTTTCACCTTTTTCTTTATCAAAAGGTGCACCGACTAAAATATTATTGGAGTCACGAATAACATGCGAAAAAACAAATTTAGGTGCAATGATACCTTTAGATTCTCGTAACTTTAATTGCTCAATTAATTGTAGAATAAGTGTTTTTGAGCCATTCACACGAGCAATATAGTCTTTTGCTTCTTTTATATTACTAATAGAGTGTTGGTTAATTAAAAATGCTGGTACTTGTGAGTGGAAGCCGAACATTTGGTTAACAGGGTAATTATGGAACCGCCATTGATGATCGGCAATCTCATTTTCTAAACGTTGTACAAATAAACGATAACTAATTTTAGTTTGGGCATCTAACGAGTTAATATCGAGTGCTTTTACTCGTTTAAGATCTGCTTTAGAAAGTGCTAATTCTTTTAACGTATTTTCTTCAGAAATATCATCCCATTTATCATAATCTGTTTTAATGCCAAGGTATGTTTGCATCATGGGGCTACGTTCAACGCCTTCTGTAAAAATAGCATCGAATAATTCATTGGCTTTTTTAGATGCAACAATAACTTCTTGTGCTTTTATATTAGATGTTACATCGCCTTGCTTATTAGTAATGGAGTTAGCTTGACCCTTTTCAGATACTGAGTTTTCAGCACAGGCTGAAAGTAATGCAGCTGAAATGGAAAGAACGACCAATGACTTTTTAAGTTTCATATTATCCCTACTTTATAGTGGCTTGTTATTTGAATTTTACAGACTTTTTATATAACGAATAGCGTTTAATGCCTATGCAAAAACTATAGTAGACACTATTTTTGCGATAAAACTATGATTATTTCAATTGATATAAATAATAATGTTGCGCATTTATGCGCTTTATAAAAGAAATAATAAAGGTAATAACGTATAATAAAAAAAATTATCGAATTTAGCCTGTGACCATGAAAGACCCTTTTTCTAAACGTGAAGCCGAAAAATACGAGCAACCAGTTGCTAGTAGAGAACTTATTTTATCTGTCATTCAAGACGCTCCGATCCCTCCCACCTTTAACGCTTTACTCAAAATATTTAAATATACTGATGAGAACAATAAAGTAGGCTTAAAACGACGTTTACGGGCGATGGAAACAAGCGGTCAAATTATATTTAATAAATTTAAACAATACGCCATAGCGCCTAAAAACAGTATATTAACTGGCCGAGTAAGTGGGCACAGAGATGGTTTTGGATTTTTTATTCCAGATGTTGCCACAGGTGATAAACCTGGAAAAGACTTATACATTAGCGCATATGAAATGAAGCGGGTAATTCATGGTGATATTGTTGAAGCTATTTTAGTCGATAGAACCGATAGGAAAGGCAGAAAAGAGGTTCGTATATTAGATGTAATTCAACCCAGAAAAAGCGGCCTTGTTGGTCGAATCTTTGTTGAAAAACACATAGTTTACATGAAACCAGATGATGCTCGTATTAATCTCGACATACTTATTGAACCCGATTCACGTATGGGAGCAAGGCATGGTCAAATAGTGGTTGTTGATGTTACTCAACGACCTTCTAAGCGCGCCAATGCGGTAGGTAAAGTGGTTGAAATTTTAGGTGAGCACATGGCACCGGGCATGGAAATTGAAATTGCTTTAAGAGAACACGACCTACCTCACCAGTTTTCAGCACAGGTTTTAGAAGAAGCTGGGGTACTTTCTGACGAAGTTGAAGAAGCACCAAAACTCAGCCGAACTGATTTAAGAGCATTACCTTTAGTAACGATTGATGGTGAAGATGCTCGCGATTTTGATGATGCCGTTTATTGTAAACCTAATGATAACGGTGGTTGGAAATTGTGGGTGGCAATTGCTGATGTGAGCTATTATGTGCGCGATGAAACTGCTTTAGATGATGAAGCAATTTCACGTGGAAACTCGGTGTATTTTCCTAGCCAAGTTATTCCAATGCTACCAGAGAAACTGTCTAATGGTTTATGTTCGTTAAACCCTGATGTTGATCGTTTATGTATGGTGTGTGAAATGTCGATTAGCGCGCAAGGTGATTTAATTGACTCTACTTTTTATTCAGCAGTTATGCGTTCCCATGCTCGTTTTACCTATACAAAAGTTGCTGCAATATTAGAAGGCGATGAAGCACTTAATCATGAATATGCGGCATTGGTGCCAGATCTTCAAAACTTAAATTCAATGTATCAAGCATTATCTGATGCACGTTTAAAACGCGGTGCTATTGCTTTTGAAACCGAAGAATCTAAATTTATCTTCAATGCAGACAAAAAAATAGCCGCGGTTGAGACCCTAGTACGTAACGACGCGCATAAAATTATTGAAGAATGTATGATTTTGGCGAATGTCTCAACCGCCCAATTTATAGAAAAACACAAAGCTCACGGTTTATTTAGAGTACATGAAAAACCCAGTGGCGATAAATATAATAATTTTGTGACCTACATGCGTGAATTAGGCATTGAAACACCCGCAAAAGAAGAGCCCACGCCTGCTGATTACGGCAACATCTTAAAAAGTATTGCAAATAGACCTGACCAAGAACTAATTCAAACCATGTTACTGCGCTCAATGAAACAAGCAGTATACCAAAGCGATAACTTAGGTCACTTTGGCTTAGCGCTTGACTCTTATAGCCATTTTACTTCACCTATACGTCGTTACCCTGATTTAGTGGTACATAGAGTGATTAAAGCCATTCTTGAAAAACAAGAAAAAGTCGCTGATAAGGTTAGCGGCGCTAATGATGGTGCATATACTTATAGCGCAGAAGAAGTTATCGAGCTAGGGGAGCATTGCTCAATGACTGAGCGCCGAGCAGATGATGCCACCAGAGATGTAGCCGACTGGCTAAAATGTGAGTTTATGCAAGACCACATTGGCGATACTTTTAGTGGTGTTATTTCAACTGTCACAAATTTTGGTTTATTTGTTAGGCTTGCTCATTTAGGTATCGAAGGCTTAGTACATATTAATTCATTAGGTCGAGATTATTATAAATTTGATGAAGTAAGAATGTGTCTAACCGGAGAAAATACCGGAACAAAATATAAAGTTGGTGACGCTATTCAGGTAAAAGTGGCGGCAGTAGACTTAGATGAGAAAAAAATAGATTTAATGATTGATGGTGTTGTCATCAATGAAAAAGATCAAAAACGCTCTCGCAAACCTCGCAAGGGTGTTAAAAAAAATAGCGCAGGTGAGGGCGTAAATAAGCGTTCAACAAGTAAAAAACCTGCAAGCGCTGAAACTAAATCGAAACCTAAACCTAAAGCGAAAAAGAAAAGTGCTAAAAAGCCTCGTCCAGGTAAAAATGCGCGCGCCAAAGTGAAGTAGTTCTATTGTTATTGCCACTTATACCCATCGCCCAAACGCTCCAAAAGAGCACCTTAGTGGGTATTATATGTTAAGTGGCAATACCCTATTAAAAATTTATATAAAAAATATTTAATATATAAAAGCCTAGCAACATCAGCTTATGTAAAAATTAGCTTATGTAAACGCGCCAACATCACATTGAAAAAAGATAAGTAACTAACATGGCAAAACAAGACGAAGTCGTATTTGGTATTCATGCAATTAATTCAATGCTCAAAAGAGCACCAGAGTTATTTATAGAATTATGGTTTTTAAAAGGGCGAGAAGACGAGCGTTTAAAACCGATTATTAATTTAGCAAAAAAGTATGGTATACCTGCGCAATTAGTTAACCGAAAAGCCCTTGATGAAAAAAGTGAAGGCGAGCAGCATCAAGGTGTTTTAGCACGTGTAAAACCGGGTAAAGTTTACACAGAATCTGATCTTGAAGATATGATCGTCAGTGCGGTAAAAAAAACTGAATTACCTTTTTTTCTTATACTTGATGGTGTAACCGATCCACATAATTTAGGTGCTTGTTTACGCAATGCCGATGCTGCTGGTGTGCATGCTATTATTGTCCCTAAAGATAATGCGGCTCGCATTACGGCTACCGTTAGAAAAGTTGCCGTAGGTGCTGCTGATACTGTACCACTTGTTCAAGTAACAAACCTTTCACGTACCATAAAACAACTACAGCATTCTGGTGTTTGGATTGTTGGTACGGCTGGCGAAACAGATATAAATATATATGACGTTAAGTTTGAAGGACCCATGGCATTAGTAATGGGTGCTGAAGGTAAAGGCTTGCGTCGACTAACACGTGAAAACTGCGACCAGCTTGTTAAGTTACCTATGGCAGGGAGTGTTTCAAGTTTAAATGTTTCAGTAGCAACAGGTATTTGTTTATTTGAAATCGTAAGACAACGACTAGCAAATCAATAATATCTAATAAAGCCTAAAATCATCTGATTCTAATAAGGCTGAGTAAGACCTAAACTAAATCTAACTTAGGTCTAAATTAACTCTGCGAGAAGTTTAGGTTAGGCTAATTTGTAAATACAGGCGTAATTCTTTTTAATAGTAAACTTGTTATATTAAGTGGTTGAATTAACTATTAAGATTATATAATCTCATTTTGTTTAAACTACATGTTTTACGCTATTTCTAACCTTTACTAATTAAATTAATGTATAAAATTAAATTAATGTATAAAATTAAATTATAAGACAAAAACTTAAATAAAAGGAATGATCAAAAAATGAAAAAACGAGGATTTATTATTGGCGTTATCGCTTGTGCCTGTCTTGTAGGACCAAAAATTATTGGTGGCATAGTTAAAACTGAATATGACAATATTTTAACTCGATTTGCAGAACACCCTAGTATAGAAGTTGTCGAGAGAAGTTTTATTAACCAATGGTTTAGTGGTGAATCTGTCGCTAAAATTAAATTTAAAAATTTGCCAGCTGAGTTTAACCAATATACTTTATTAGTTAACGAGAAATTAAGCTATGGACCCGTTATTATCAATAGCCGAGGTTTAGATTTTGCACTAGCTAATTCCAATACTGAATTTACCTTCTTAACTGATCCACAAAACCCTACAGAAAAACAGTCAAACGCAAATAAAGCCCAAATTGATAAATTTGTTAAAATTTTAAACGAAAAGCTCTCTATTACCTCCTCTATTAGTTACGCCATGAATTACACCAGCCATTATAAAATGGATGAAACCATTTATGATGAAGAAGGTGTGCAAATTACTATCGCTAAACTAGACAGTGAATTTACACTTAAAGATGAAAAACAAGTTACCGGTTATATTAACTGGGACGGTGGTAGCTTAAGTGATATGGACACTGTTGTTAATATTAAACCTGTTAAAGTAACGTTTGATCAAGAAGTTGTTGCAGGTGATGTTTACGCGGGTAATGCTCTTATGTCAGGCACTATGGCTGCGGTCGTTAGTAACATTAATGCCAGCAATACAGCAGGAATTGAGCTATTTACCATTGATAACTTATCATTTGATGTAAATAGTTCAATTAATGAAGGACTGATGAATATTGATGTTAAATACGGCGCAGAAAAATTCAAAAATGATGAGCATGAACTAACCAATGCGATTATAGACGTTGCCATTAATAATGTAGACTCAAAATTACTGTTAGAAATTAATCAAGAGTTCAGCCAATATCAAGGCGACCCTGCCGCTTTTCCTATGCAAAAGCTTATAGATAAAGCCTCACAATTATTAGTGAATAACCCTGAATTTATTATTAAAGATTTAAGTTTTGACACGGCAGTAGGATCGCTTAAATCAAATATGAATGTAACTGTTAATCACACCCTTTATAATAAAGCTAACCCCATGAGTATTATAGGCGCTTTAACAGCTAGCGCTAAAGGCAAAGTACCTGAAATGCTTTTACATCAATTAGGTTTAGCAGGTATGGTAAATATGTATGTTGAGCAAGGGTTGATTATTCGTGATAAAGAGCAATTAACGTTTGATGCTCAATTTAACCAAGGTAAATTAACAGTAAATGGTCAAGTGATTCCGCTTTAACTTAACTAACCTGAGGTTTGGATAAGGTTCTTGTAAGTCATTGAAATAATTATAAGAATAACTTATTAAGTACCAATGACGTAATTTTAATGATTATCAAGGCTTTTTTACGAACCAATAGCTGGCTATTGGAAGGAAAAATAACGTAGATAAGCGTTATAATGGCGTTATTGGCAAGTTTCCATATCCAAAGTTCAGGTTAACTATACCCGTTACCATTCAAAGTGCTCTGAAGCATGCATCTTGAGTGGTAACGAGTATATAGCACCCTCTTAATAAAGCTTTTAGTAGTAAAGTTTTTAATAGTAAATTGAGCCTTATCACCTAAAGAGCCTTTAAATAAAGGCTCTTTTTTTACCTGTCATTATTTATCTTGCCTTTAACGTTTATTTTATCTACACTACGCGACCTTAATTCAGCTAGAACTTTTTGTTCCTTGTCTCAACACTGGTGTTGGCTGAGCCAGATAAGAGACTACAACCGTAGGGAGCTCGTAATGCGTCATTACGAAATCGTATTTATGGTTCACCCTGATCAGAGTGAACAAGTACCTGGCATGATCCAGCGTTATACTGACTTGATCAATGCTGCTGAAGGCAAAATCCACCGTCTTGAAGACTGGGGTCGTCGCCAATTAGCATACCCAATCAATAAACTGCATAAAGCACACTATGTTTTAATTAACATGGAAGCGCCTCAATCAGTTATTGATGAATTAGAAACTTCTTTCCGTTACAACGATGTTGTTATTCGTAACATGATCATGCGTACTAAAGGTGCAGTAACTGAAGCTTCAGTTATGGCAGTTTCAGAAGAGCGCCGTGATGTTAAGAAAGATGTTGCTGAAGAAGCGCCTACTCAAGCTCCTGCTGAAAAAGCAAGTGCCGAGAAAGCTACTACTGAAGAAGCTACTGGCGAAGAATAAGTAACAGTGACAATCTCTTTAGCAGAGAATTGCCTTGTGTTGGTAGGAACGGTTGTTAAACGACCTAAAGCATCAACAAGCCCAGCAGGTATTCACCATTGTCAGTTTTCAATAGATCATCATTCTATTCAAAATGAAGCAGGGTTGAACAGACAAGCGTTTGTTCGAATACAGGTGGTAGCAACAGGTGATATGTCACAACACTTAACTCGTGATTTAACTGAGGGCTGTAATATAAAAGTGATTGGTTTTATAAATCGTCACGAATCTAGAAACGGTAATCCGCTTTTAGTATTACACGCTCAACAGATTGAAATGATTAATTAGGAGAAATCCATGTCTCGTTTTTTTAGACGTCGTAAGTTCTGCCGTTTTACTGCAGAAGGTGCTGTTTCTATCGATTATAAAGATATTGCAACACTAAAAAACTATATCACTGAAAGTGGTAAAATCGTTCCTAGCCGTATTACTGGTACTGCTGCTAAATATCAACGTCAACTTGGTCGTGCGATCAAGCGTGCTCGTTATTTAGCCTTATTACCATATACAGATTTACATAAGTAACCTAATAAGGGGTTTTGAAAATGGAAGTAATCCTTCTTGATAAAATCGCCAAATTAGGCGGCCTTGGTGACAAGGTATCTGTTAAATCAGGTTATGCACGTAACTACTTATTACCTAAAGGTAAGGCTGTATTTGCATCTTCTGCAAACGTTGAGCATTTTGAAGCTCGTCGTGTTGAGTTAGAAGCTAAATTAGCTGAAAACTTAGCAACTGCTGAAGCTCGTGCTGCTAAATTAACTAAATTAGCTGAAGTGACTATCGCATCAAAAGCGGGTGACGAAGGTAAACTATTTGGTTCAATTGGTACACGTGATATTGCTGATGCAATTACTGAAGCTGGCGTTGAAGTTGTAAAAGCTGAAGTACGTTTACCATTAGGTTCTATACGCGAAACAGGTGAGTTTGATATTATCATTCACTTACACAATGATGTTGATACAAGTATCAAAATTATCGTTATCGCTCAAGCCTAACTTATAACGATATCCTAAACACTACATTGTGCTGTTAAGCATATTTAGTGGTTAGGGAATCAATTGAAAACACCTTATTATCATTGATAATAAGGTGTTTTTTTGTTTAATAAGGAAAAACACACAAATTTAAGGTTTTATTTAGGAAATATCTGGCTGTTTTAAGAATTTACGTTACAGTTAATATGAAACAAGGTTTTATTGACTAAAATAAATTGAATTTTTTATGCTCATTATCTTTTCAGTAACGTTCTAATTTGACACATAATTTTTTAATTTAATTAATAACATGTGGTGATTATAAGGTGTGTTGATAAAGCATTAGTGCCTAATGAAAATAAGATAATTCCACCAACAACTAATTAAAAATAAAATAAACAATGTCACTTATTCCTAAAATTAATAAGCTTTTTTCTAAAAATAAATCCAATGATATTGTAGGGGTGAGTTTACAGTCTAACTCATTGTCATATTGCTATCGACCATTAAACGCCATTTCAATTTGTAAAAACATTACTGAACCAAGTTCTGCTGTATCTATTGCTACCTTAGCGAAAGAAGTCGGAGGTTCAGGTCAATGTTGTATCGTTTTATCATCGAGTCAATATAAAATTGTACAAGTAGAAAAACCTAAAGTGCCTGATACTGAAATTAACGCCGCATTAAAGTGGTTAGTTAAAGATCTCGTACCATTTAAACCTGACAACATGGTACTTGATTATTTTGATGCTCCACAGTTATCAATGAATGCCGAAAAAATTAATGTAGTATGTGCCGATTTAAACGAATTAAGTCAATTTGTTGAAAATATTAATCGACATAAATTAAACATAGAGCTCATTAGTACTGTTGAATTTGCTTTTGCTCAACTTATTCCACATAGCGATTTAGCCATATTACTTGTTTGCCAACATGCAAATGAAGAGTTGCTGATTTTGATTATTAAACAAGGAAAAATTTTTTTTCAACGGCGCATACGTGGTTTAGCTCAAATATCACAAAAAACGGAAGAAGAATTAACTATAGGCTCAATTGATATGTTGAGCCTTGAAATACAGCGCTCAACTGACTATTTTGAACGACAATTAAAACAAGCCCCTATTAAAGAAGTTCAAGTGATCATTCCTATGAAAAACGAAGCTTTTTTAGTGAGAAAAATTTCAGAAAATACCAACGTTCCGGTTAACCTTCTTCCAATGCCTGATGGATTTGATGAACACCGAGAATTTGCCTGTGCGGTAGGAGCTTCAATGTTAACTTGCTTGAAGGCAAGCCTATGAACGATATCGTACAAGGTAAACACGGTATAAATTTACTGCAACCTGAACTTATTGCCGTTCAGCCTTTATGGACGTTAAAAAGAGTTGTTGCACTGTGGGCATTTATTTTATTAATTATGATAACAGCAGTTTTCGTTAGTCAACATCAGTTAACTAAAAATACCAAGCAACAAAACCAACTTAAAAGTGAAGAGATCTTTTTAAATGAAAAGTTAACATCATTAGAAAGTAAATTGTCATCACACAAACCTAATAATACCTTAAAAACAAAAATAGCAGCACTTACGTCAATTTTAAATAATAAAACCTATTTATATGCAGAGTTAACAGATTCAACAAAAATTCAGGTAGCGGGTTTTGCTCAATCCATGACTGAATTATCTGAAAAACATCACAAAGGTATTAGCTTATCCGAGATTCAAATTAACAAAAACGACATGAGTTTTTCTGGTATTACTAAAACTCCGCAAGCAGTACCTGCTTGGTTAGCAGGTTTCGAGCATTCTACATTTTTGTCAGGTAAGAAATTTATTAATTTTGTTATGCATGAAAATGACGATAAGCAAATTCAATTTACCGTAAGTTCTAAAATTAATAGTAAGGGCTTAAATAATGAATAAGTGGCAAAAGTATTCAAATAATTTTTTGACGATGAGCACGCGTGAGCAATATTTAATTATATTAACTGGGCTAATTGCGATTATATTTATTACCTATAGTTTTTTTCTTGAGCCTATTTTAATTAAAAATAGCGAATTGCATGACCAAACAACAACACTCATTTCAACAAACAAATCGATTCAATCATCTATTTCTATTTATGAAGAGGCGTTAACTGAAGATCCAAATAAAACCTTAAATGCCCAAGTACTTGCTTATAAAAAGCAGTTAAAACAAATTGATGAAAAGCTACTACGATTAACCTCTGAATTAATTAACCCGATTCAAATGCGTTTTGCTTTAATTGATATGTTAAAGGTTCAAAAAGGGGTTTCATTACTTTCATTTGAACTACTCGGTGCAAAACCTTTAATGGCAAATGATGAAAGCACAAACAATAATAATTCAACTGATTCATTGGTCTCAAATTCTGAAAGTACTACAACAATTAACCTCAACGAAAACTTAGATGATTCATCCAAATTGTCTACCGTAAACCTATATCAACATGGGATTCGTTTAAAACTTTCGGGAAAATATTTTCAACTCCGTGACTATTTAGTGCAAATAGAAGCAATGTCTTGGAAGTTTTTTTGGAAAGATTTTCAATATAAAATTAAAGAATACCCTTTAGGTGAATTAGAAATAGAAATTTACAGCCTAAGTATTAATGAGGAGTTTATTGGTGTATAAAATTTTAACCGCTATGCTCTTATTAAGTTTACCTTTTTATATTAACGCTCAAGGCGCAGATCCAACAAAGCCATTATCTCATGTTAACGCCACAGGTATTGAAACGTTAAAGAAAGGCTTAACACTTGAAACCATTATTTACAGCAGTAAAAATAAATCTGCAGTTATCAATGGAAAGTTAATGAAAGTAGGTGACTATGTTGGTGAACATGAGTTAATTATTGTAAACGCTTCAAATGTGGTACTACGCTCAGGCGATGAACGCTTAAAGCTCTCTATGTTTTCTCCCATAATAAGTAAATAACTATGAAAAGAAATAATCCTATGAAATTGTCAAAACTTACCTTAAACAGTTGTTTAATTTCTTTTTTATCCATTATTATTGGTGGTTGCCAAACTGTGCCAGATAGACCCACTTTTGTTAATAATGAATTAGATAAGGCCATTGAGGAAGCGACTAAGCGTAAAGCACCAAAACCCCTAACCCAATTACCTAACGCTGTTCAGCAAGAGCTTATGCAACAAAGTATGCAAACAGCAAAAAACGGGCTGTTAGCAGAAAAACGCTTAGAAATTGCCGCTAGTGAAGTTAACGCACAAGATTTCTTTGCCGCACTAGTTGACGATTCATCATACAGTATTGCGGTACACCCAGATGTTACAGGCACTATTACTTTAAACTTAAAAGAAATTACTATTCAAGAAGTACTTGATGTTGTTGAACAGTTATACGGTTTTGATATTCGTCGTAAAGGCAGCGTAATACAAGTTTATGCTGCGGGAATGCGTACTGAAACTATTCCATTAGATTATTTATTTGTTACACGAAGTGGTTCTTCTAGTACGCGAGTAAATTCTGGTGGAGTATCGGAAAACGATCCTAATTCAGGTGGTTCGTCAGGCAATCGAGGTAATAATAATTCAAGTCGTAACTCAAATAATTCAAATAACCAAAATAATAACCAAGGTTCAAATAACCAAAGTAGTAATGGTGGAAGTGGAACCAATATTTATACCAGTAATGAATCAAATTACTGGGAAGAATTAAAAGAAAACCTATCATCATTAATCGGTGTTATTTCTGAAGGAGGCGAGAGTAATAATGGTCGTTCAGTTATTGTATCTCCGCAAGCGGGTTTAGTTACGGTAAGAGCCTTGCCTAATGAAATAGCTTCGGTTAAAAGCTTTTTAACTGCTTCGCAAGAGCATTTGCGTAGACAAGTGATCATCGAAGCAAAAATAATGGAAGTAACACTTAATGATGATTACCAACAAGGTGTTAGATGGGAGAATGTTTTAGGGCATGTTGGCTCAACCGATCTTAGCTTTCAAACCACGGGTAATATTGTTGGTAATACTATTTCTGCCGCTGTTGGTGGTTTAACTGGATTGAGCTTTACCAATGCTGATTTTTCAGGTGTTATCGAGTTACTCTCTACCCAAGGGAATGTTCAAGTATTATCTAGCCCAAGAATTACCGCTACTAACAACCAAAAAGCGGTGATCAAGGTAGGTGAAGATGAATACTTTGTTACAGAGGTTTCAAGCACCACCACCACGGGTACTGCTACCACCACCACACCAGAAGTACAATTAACACCATTTTTCTCAGGTATTGCTTTAGATGTTACCGCGCAAATAGACAAAGATGGTGAAGTTATTTTACATGTACATCCATCGGTAACAATTACCGATGAACAAACGAAAATTATCCGTTTAGGCGATGAAAGTTACTCTTTACCGTTAGCGCAAAGTAGCGTACGTGAATCAGATACCATTATTAGAGCAAAGTCTGGTGAAATTGTTGTAATAGGTGGCTTAATTGAGTCTCGTAAAGTTGATTTAGAATCTAAAACTCCTTTGTTAGGTGATATACCCTTATTAGGAGAACTTTTTAAAAGTAAATCACAAAAAACTCAAAAGAAAGAGTTAGTTATAATGCTCAAACCCATTGTTGTTGACCAAAACACATGGAAAACACAATTACAAGACGCCAGGGCTTTATTAAAACAGTGGTTTCCGGAAGAAGTAAATAAAAACTCTAGCGAACAGTAACATGTATTTGGATCATTTTGGCTTAAACGAGTTACCATTTACATTAACTCCTAATACCAACTTTTTTTTAGGGCTAACCTCTCATAACGAAGCGCTAGCTGTTTTAATTACAGCACTTAAAAGCGGAGAGGGGTTTATTAAAGTAATCGGTGAAGTCGGTACGGGTAAAACCTTAATATGCCGTAAATTGTTAAATGAAATACCAGAGAATTTTGTTACCGCCTATATACCAAACCCCTATCTAAAGCCTGATGAATTAAGGCGTGCTTTAGCTTTAGAGTTGAGTATAAAAAACGCCCAACGAATGACTGTGCAATTACTTACCGAGCGTATTCAGCAAAAATTAATTGATTTTCATCAAGAAAATCGCTCAGTAGTACTGATATTAGATGAAGCACAAGCCTTACCTGAAGACAGTTTAGAAGCGCTTAGGCTGTTTACTAATATTGAAACTGAAACCAGAAAGCTCCTGCAAGTGGTGTTATTTGCCCAACCTGAATTAGACGAACGGTTAAGCCAAACTAACTTTAGGCAACTAAGGCAGCGCATCACTTTTTCATATACATTGAGATCGATGGCACATGAAGAAGTTCAGCGTTATATTGAGCACCGTTTACATATGGCTGGTTATAAAGGTGCCGCATTGTTTGATGCACAGCTATGTAAAAGAATATCAAAAGCGACTCAGGGTATTCCACGCTTAGTTAATGTTTTATGTCATAAAATGCTTATGCTTACCTATGGTCAAGGTCATTACTGTATTGGTACACAACATTTAAATGCGGCAATAAAGGATACCGAAGATACCCATTTGAGCAGCACTGGATTGTATTGGCTTTACAGCGGTATATTGATATTGACACTTTTAGCTATAGCTTATACTTACGTGGAGTTTACAGGATGAGTGTCATTAACCAAATGCTTAAAGAGCTAGAGCAACGAAATAGCCAACCACAAAAAAATACGACTTTCGATAATTCTCTCATTCAACGTAAAAGTTCATTTACTATAAAGCTGGCGCTTATTATCCTTGTTATTGTTTTAATCAATATAATTGGATTATATAGTTGGTCGTTATACAGCGAGAAAAAAATTCTTAAAAAAACAGAGAGTAATAAACAAGAAATCGCTTTAACAACAACGACCAAGCCAGAGCCAATCGATAAAGTTCAAGCCATTAAAAAAAGCAATTTAATCGAAAATACTCCTGCAGAAGCGCAAGCTATTACTACACAAAATACTGAGAATAAAAATAGTACTTCATTAACGTCAAAAATCAGTATACAACCCGATAAAATAATTGATAACGGCGCTCATCACGTAGCATCTAAAACTCAAATTAAAGATGCTCAAATAAATCAAAATAGTAGAAGTGATATTGATCCAATTACAGGGTCAAATACCAATCTAAGCACTCAATCTAAACAATTATCTCAACAAGCACAACAAGCACAAAATATTCATGTAAAACCTTTACCAAAGCATCCTTCAAACATTTTATATAAAAAACCAAGTGCCAATGTCATTGCTCAACCAAATAAAAATTCATCACTGAGTATTTCAAGAAGTAAGCTATCACCAGAGCGTGTTGTAAAGAATAAGTTCAAAAAAGCAGAACGAGCTATACTTGATAATAACATCTCAAAAGCTGAACAATTATTAGAAGATATTTTAATTATTCAACCCGCACACAAAGCAGCCAGAAAACAGTTATCAGCACTATGGTTTGGGCGCAAAGCTTATAAACCCGCGCTTAATTTATTAGCTCAAGGTGTAATAATTTATCCAAACGATATTGAATTTAGATTAATGCAGGCAAGAATATTATTAAACCAAGACAATAACAAAGAAGCTTTTTATGTCCTTAACACCTTTTCAACTGCGCAAAATATTGAATATCAATTACTGTTAGCTAACACCGCACAGTCTTTAGGTAAACTTGAAAGTGCAATTTTAGCCTACCAACAACTGGTGAGTTTAGAGGCTCATAAAGGCAAATGGTGGCTTGGTTTAGCGGTAGCATTTGATCGAAATAGTCAATTTGAACAAGCAAAAAAAACCTATGAAACAGCATTATCTAAAAGCACGTTATCAAGCCATTCTATAAAATTTATTAAACAACGGATCACCGAGCTGGGAGAATAATAATGGCAGCACCTAAATTAAAAATGCGATTAGGTGATTTGTTAGTACATGAACACATTGTTACTAACGAACAGCTAATGCAAGCTTTAAATAGCCAAAAATCTACGGGTAGAAAGCTAGGTGATACCCTAATTGAATTAGGCTATATTGGCGAAAGACAGTTATTAGAGTTTTTAGCACAACAGCTTGGTGTACCCTTTCTTGATATCAGTCAAAGACGTATTCCTTCATCAGTTGCTAAATTACTGCCAGAGGTGCATGCAAGGCGTTTACGCGCACTGATCATTGAAGATCAAGGCGACTCTGTACTTATTGGTATGAGTGATCCTGCTGATTTGGGTGGCTTAGATCAATTAGAGCAAATGCTTGCACCTAAGCAACTTAAATTAGCCGTTGTGATGGAGTCTCAATTATTTGAAGCGTTTGATGGCTTATATCGAAAAACAGCTGATATTGAATCTTTTGCTAGCCAATTAGAAGAAGAATACGACCAAACCGCTGATTTTGATTTAAGCACATCTTTTGGTGATGAAGGTGGCGATGCTACGGTAGGTAAATTATTACAATCTGTATTTGAAGACGCTATTCAAATGCGTGCGTCAGATATTCATATCGAACCTGATGAAAACCAATTACGAATTCGCCAACGTATTGATGGCGTTCTACAAGAAAATATCCTAAAAGAAAATAAAATAGCTTCAGCTATGGTGCTTCGCCTAAAATTAATGGCAGGCCTAGATATATCAGAAAAACGCTTACCTCAAGATGGGCGATTTAACTTACAAATTAGTGGTCATAATGTTGATGTTCGTATGTCAACCATGCCGGTTCAGCATGGTGAATCAGTAGTTATGCGTTTACTCGACCAAACCGAAGGCTTATTAACTTTAGAGCAAACCGGTATGCCAGACGATTTAGTGGCCAGAGTACGCCATCAAATTTCACGTCCGCATGGAATGGTATTAGTTACGGGTCCAACGGGTAGTGGTAAAACTACAACGTTATATGCCGGTTTAAGTGAATTAAATCAATCAAGTAAGAAAATAATTACCGTTGAAGATCCCGTTGAATACCGGCTTTCACGCGTGAACCAAGTTCAAATAAATAGTAAAATTAACCTCACCTTTTCTTCAATATTGAGAACCGCATTACGCCAAGATCCCGATATTATTATGATTGGAGAAATGCGCGATAAAGAAACCGTAGAAATAGGCTTGAGAGGTGCCTTGACCGGTCATTTAGTACTATCAACATTACATACTAATGACGCTATAACCAGTGCCCTTAGGCTAATAGATATGGGCGCAGCTGGCTTTTTAGTAGGAAGCTCATTAAGGGCGGTTATAGCTCAGCGGTTAGTCAGAAAAGTATGCGATAATTGTGCGATTGACTATGAACCCAATAGCCAAGAAAAACTCTGGTTAACTCACTTAATTGGAGAAAATGCTACAGCGCATCAATTTAAACACGGCAAGGGGTGTCAAACTTGTCAGTATACGGGTTACAAAGGGCGAGTCGGTGTATTTGAATTGCTTGAAATGAATGAACCAATGATGGCCGCACTTAAAAAAGACGATGCAGAAGGTTTTGCTGAATTAGCTAAAGCCAATCCAACTTTTAGACCTTTAGCTGTGGCAGCGTTTGATTATGCCAAGCAAGGAGTGACCAGCGTAGAAGAAGTTTTACGTTTAGTTGAAACGGTTGACGTAACAGGGTAAAAAAATGGCAGCATACAGTTATATAGGGCGAGATGCTACGGGATCTCAAGTAAAAGGTCATTTAGATGCTACTAATTCTGCCGCTGCCGCAGAGCAACTCTCACGTCAACAAATTATTCCTATCTCAATTGAAGCATCAAAAGGTGATAAAAACGAGGGGAGCTTAGCTCAATTAGATGTAAGTGAACTATTAGGCTTTGCACAAGTTTCATTAGATGACTTAATTATTTTTTGTCGGCAAATGTATGCCTTAATGCGCTCCGGTGTTCCTATATTACGTGCCATTAATGGTATGGCTGAATCAACCACATCAGTCAAATTAAAAGCAGCGTTAATTCAAGTTTCAGGACAATTGGAAGGTGGTTATACCTTATCTACAGCATTAAACCAGCACCCTAAAATATTTCCTCCTTTGTTTGTTTCATTGGTACACGTAGGTGAAAATACCGGTAAATTAGACGATGCCTTTGCTAAATTAGCGAGTTATTTTGACCGAGAACAAGAAACCCGAAAGCGCATAAAAACTGCACTCCGTTACCCCTCATTTGTGCTTGGCGCTATTGTTGTTGCTATGGTTGTTTTAAATATATTTGTGGTACCAACTTTTGCCGATATGTTTACTAAATTAGGCGCAGATTTACCACTAGCTACCAAAACCCTCATTGCAAGTTCGAATTTTTTCTTAGATTTTTGGCCACAAATGTTAATAGGTTGTATTTTTATATTTTTTGCATTACGACATTATATTAGAACCGAACATGGTCAGTATTGGTGGGACAAACGAAAAGTAAATTTGCCTATAGTTGGTAGCATAATTGAGCGATCGATACTTTCAAGATTCTCTCATAGTTTTGCCATGATTTTGCGTGCTGGTGTGCCGATGACATCTGGCTTGAACTTGGTTTCAGATGCCGTTGATAACAGTTACATGAAAGAAAAAATACTCACCATGCGAAAATCAATCGAAAGCGGAGAAAGCTTACTTAGGTCAGCAGTTGCCAGTAACTTATTTACATCTCTCGTGCTCCAAATGATTGCCGTGGGCGAAGAAACTGGTCGAGTTGATGAGTTGCTTGAAGAAGTAGGTGAATATTACGAACGCGAAGTTGATTACGAATTAAGTAATCTCACCGCTAAAATTGAACCTATTATGATCGCTATTGTGGCATGCATGGTGCTGATACTCGCACTCGGCATATTTACTCCAATGTGGGACATGATGTCTGCATTTCAAGGTAAATAATCATGAACTTATTAACAAAAACTTAAATTATGCGTTATGTTTAATATTAAGTCTTTTGAAATAAAAGAGCGAACATTAGCCGAAATAGTGGTGATATTGGTATTATTAGCTATATTAATGATGAGCTTTATACATTATTTCTTTAAGCAAGAAGATAACTTAACAAACCTAACGTTTAATCGTTTAGCGCAGAGTTTCTCTGCCAAAGTAACCACTGTTCATGCTCAATGGTTTATGGATAAACAACCCAACTATGTTGTTTTAGTGTTAACTAACGAGCGGCAATCAGTTTATGTAAATCACAAAGGTTGGGTTGACACCCTAGAAACAACTAATCCTTGTGCAAGTATTTGGCAAGTAGTGTTAATGAAACCTATGGTATTTATGAATTCTCTTGTTTCAGCCATAGAAATTAAACCAACGGACTTAGCTTTTGGACGAAAATGTCGGTTTGAACTGCCCAGTGGAAAATACTTTGAGTACAGTTCAGCTAATGGCAAAGTGAGTCAAGTATTGTAAAGCCTTATTAGGTTTTCAAGCTATGTTGTAACTGAGCTGGATTAAGCCAAACTCTAAGTTAAGCTAAACAAAGTAACGTTGTAATACGTGTGTTTACAATAAATTTATATTAAAAATCATGGTGTTTTTATGAAAAAACAGTCTGGCTTTACACTAATAGAATTAGTAATAGTGGTTGTTATTCTAGGCTTTTTAGCGGTAACAGCAATTCCCAAATTTATTGATCTAACCGATCAAGCTAAACAAGCTAATATTGAAGGAATGGCAGGTGGATTTGCTACCGGTATTTCATTAGCTCGCGCTCAATGGGAAGCAGAAGCACGTCCAAGTGATTCAAATAATAGAAACATGGTGGACTATGATGGCACCGATGTATTACTTACCACTGAAAATAAATTAACAGGGATAAGAGGCGGCTATATTGTTGCCTCATTAAGTGGAGATAATGATGGCGTTAGCTTAGGCGGAGGATTTGGTGCCAGCAACTGTTTAGATATTTGGAATAGTATATTACAACAACCTCCCAGAGCTACTACATCAATTAATACGTTAAATGATGTTAACGCAACTGATTACTTTGTAACTAATTCTGGCTCAGGCGCTAGTGCTCTATGTCATTATTTTTTAAAAGAAAGTTTAAATAAAAATGCGTCTGGAAATTTTGTTACCCCGGTAGGTACTTTAACAGAAGTAGGAAATAGTTTTACTTACCGACCTGCAACCAGCCAAATAGTAGTCTATATTAATATTTAAGGTATCAATAAAAAATTACACATCTTAAAACATTTAACTGTAGGTAACTTATGAAAAAAATTAACCAATCCCAACAAAATTTTCAAAAAGGTTTCACCCTTATTGAGCTAGTTATTGTTATTGTTATTTTAGGTATTTTAGCGGCAACTGCTGCACCGAAATTTATTGATTTAACCGGTGATGCAAAAGGGGCAACTTTGCAAGCGGTAAGAGCTTCTGTTGAAAGTGCTACTGCTATGGCACATGCTAAAGCTATAGTAGCAGGGAAAAAAGCGGCGTCAGGTCAAACTATAGATGTAAACGGAACTGCAGCAAATGGTAAGGTTACATTGGTTTATGGTTGGCCTGATAATACATTAGCAACATGGGCGGAACTTTTAGATGTTGATACAACTAGTGCAAACTCTTCTTTCCAAGTTCTAAGTGGTAGTGATGTTATATATTGGTATCCACGTGATAGTGACGTAACTTTAACTAATATTGAGGAACGTAATTGTTATGTTGTTTATCCTTTAGGTACTTCTAATAATATTAAGCCTGCTATTGATGTTAAGTTTAGTGGCTGCTAATTTATTATAATGATAAATGGAGAGCTTAAGCTCTCTTTTTTAAATAGGGACTATTGATATTTTTGATATGTTTTTGCAGTTATACGTTTGGTTTTGTAAAGGTGTTGTAATTAACGAGTGGTTATTCATTGTAAAAGTAAGTTAACACCACTGTAAAACCAAACTTGTTATTGCTCAAAGACCCATATCAAACGTTTAACTTACCTGAATGGACGCAGTTAATTAGGTTTTGTTTGACATGTAAAGCCTGAGATTAAAGTGCTTTTAAATTGAACAAAAATCACACTCGAAAGAGCAACAGCCACTAAAGTTCTCAACTAAATATAAACCTTTAATTATGTACTACCCTTATTGTATAAACCTTAAATTTTAAGTATTGATTTAATGAATCATACCTATCACCAAAATTTTATAAAAAGTAAAGTATTTGCTCACCGCAATAATAAGGTAGAACAGGGTTTTACTATTATTGAACTTATACTTGTTATAGTGCTTATAGGTATTTTGGCTGTTACTGTAGCGCCTAAAATGTTTAACTCAAATGGCTTTGAAGAACATGCCTATCAGGCTCAAATTATTTCAACACTACGCAGTATCCAATTACGTGCAATGCAGCAAACTCATATTGTTAATAATGCCTGCCATACCGTTGTTGTACAAAGTGCGCTACTCACTGTAGGTGGAAATTGCAAAATTAATGAAAAAAAGAGTAATACTCTTACAGCAACTAACGAATATTCATTAAATGATTTAGATGTGCAAGTAGATGCTGGGCACAGTGTAACCTTTTCAACAGTAGGTATGAGCAGCAATACCTTTACCTTTGACTCCAACGGCACGCCATCAAATTGTCATTCCCCTTGTGAAATAAAAATTATGGGGAGCGAAATACTCACGGTAAGCATTAAATCGCAGGGGTATATTCATGCTAATTGAACCAAATTTTAGGCACTGCCCTAAACCTCATATTAGTCATAACCTCAAACAGAAAAACTCCGGTTTTACGCTTGTTGAATTGGTTATAGGTATTGTGGTTTTATCGCTGTCATTTTCTATTATTTTTACCACCATTTTACCCACAGCAACCCAAAGTGCCGTTCAAATTCATCAAGTTAGGGCTGCAGAATTAGGTCAATCCATAATGAACGAAATTATGGGCAAAGCTTTTGATCAAAACTCAGACCGAATGGGAGGGATTGGTCGTTGCGGAGAAAATGTTGATACCGATTTTAATGGCGAAGTAGATAACTGCACAAAGAATGCATCTTTAGGTCCCGATACTAATGAAACATCGAGAAGCCTATACAACGATGTCGACGATTATCATGCTTACACCGGTCTTGAAGATTCACTCAGCGATAGTAGTGATGAAGATTTACACGCAATTTATAGTGGTTTTACCGTCAATATAAAAGTCTGCAACGATAGTAATTATGATGGAGCATGCGAGACAGATGACACCACCAATAATATTGCCAAACGTATTACTATTACTGTAACAACAGCAGAAGGCGCAAGTATAACCTTTGCAAGTTACAAGGCTAATTTTTAATGGAGCCCTCAATCTATAAAAAGGTCAATAAACAAAATACTATACAAAATATTATCCTGAACGTTGCACAAAGTAATAAAATACAAAGTAATAAAAAATTGAGTAAGCCGATTGTAAATGAACAACCTACCCATAGAAAAAATTCAGGGTTTACCCTCGTTGAATTAGTTATTGTTATTGTTTTATTGGGTATATTATCTGTGGGTATTAGTGGATTTTTAAGTATGGGTTCACAAATATTTGTTGATGTTAAAAATCGTTCTGAAATTATTGCAACCGCTAGATTTGTTATTGAAAGACTTAATAGAGAACTAAGAACAGCACTACCAAATAGTGTTCATACTACCTTAGTCGATGCTTCAAATATCGACACCGGTATACAATGTATTGAATATATTCCTATTTTGACTTCTGCAAATTACCTCGATATTCCAACACAGAGTGATAATGAATTTCGCACAACACTTTCAGTGATCAGTTTTGATGCTCAGCTATTAGAGAATTTATCTTATTTTCAGGTGGTGGTTTACCCCAGCAGTAGCGCCGAAATACAAACACGAACGCGCATTCTCAATAGTGCCACTATTGACGATACTACCCATGTTGATATTAACAATAATCAATGGGATATTAACTTTACTAATCCAGTACAATTTCCCATTGACTCACCCACTTCACGGCTATACTTTGTTAAAAATAAAGTCAGTTATTGTGTTAAAGCTGATGAGCTAAAGCGTTTTGTAGGCGATAACCCCAACGATCAAAGTAACGCTTCAAGCGCTAATAGTTTTTTTCTGGGTAATAATGGCGTATTAATGGCAGAAGATTTATTTTATACGCCAAGTAATTTTACGGGTATTGATGTCCCTTTTACCTTATTACATGCTACCCAATATAGAAATTCTACGGCTTTGATTAAGCTTATATTTAAAAAAAATGAAGAAGTTGTAGTTTTTAATAGTGAGGTACACGTCCCAAATGCACCTTAAAAATAATTCAACGTTACTAAAAATAGCTTTACCGTTAGTAAAACCTATATCGTTAAAAAGCACACAACGAGGTAGCTCGTTGGTTATAGCTATTTTTATTTTAGTTGTTATGACTTTACTCGGGACAGCCTTGTTAAACATGATGGCTAAAAATGAAGAGGCTTATTCATATGAAGTAATGGGAACAAGAGCCTACAATGCAGCTCAGTCAGGTTTGCAACGTAAATTACAACAAATATTTCCATTGAAAACAGCGACAAATAATGGTCTTGACGCGACTATGTGTTCAGTAGACCAGTATGCCTTTAATACAATTACAGGGCTTGAAAATTGTTTTGCTAATATTAGCTGCGAGATTGTGAATCACACGATTGATAATCAAGAGACCTTATATTTTACAGTTACCAGTGTCGGGCAATGTGAAATTAATGGTGAAGTCACTTCGCGTGCTGTAGAAGTTCAAGCTAAGAGTATGTAGTCGCCAAATATCTTTTTTTGACTCATTTTTAGAGCCATTTTAATTGTTTTGGTTAAGCATTTAAAAAAATGCGATAAAAAAGTAAAATATTTTTGTTTTTTTAGAAAAAGGTAGCACACATCTACCACATACTGAGTTATGATTAATAACTTAAATTCAAATTCTATTTATTTGTGTTTTATAGGTAACTAAAACGTGAATAACAGCATGAGTATTTTCTTATGCAATATGCAAAGGACATTTTTACCGTATGTTTAAAAAATTACGCGGCATGTTTTCTAACGATTTATCCATTGATTTGGGAACAGCTAATACGCTGATATATGTTAAAGACCAAGGTATTGTATTAAACGAACCTTCAGTAGTCGCCATACGTCAAGATAAATCAGGAGGGTCAAAAAGTGTTGCAGCGGTTGGCTCTGCCGCAAAACAAATGTTAGGCAGAACTCCTGGGAATATTGAAGCTATTCGTCCGATGAAAGACGGTGTAATCGCTAACTTTTTTGTTACTGAAAAAATGCTGCAATATTTTATAAAACAAATTCACAGCAATAACTTTTTACGCCCAAGCCCTAGAGTTTTAGTGTGTGTGCCTTGTGGCTCTACACAAGTGGAACGTCGAGCGATAAAAGAATCTGCTGAAGGCGCTGGTGCCCGCGAGGTTTACCTTATTGATGAACCTATGGCAGCAGCAATAGGTGCTGGTATGCCAGTATCTGAGGCTACCGGTTCAATGGTGGTAGATATTGGTGGCGGTACAACAGAAGTTGGTATTATTTCACTTAATGGTGTGGTGTATTCGTCTTCTGTACGTATTGGCGGTGACAAATTTGACGAAGCAATTATTAATTATGTGCGTCGTAATTTTGGTAGCTTAATAGGCGAAGCAACAGCTGAACGTATTAAACATGAAATAGGTTCTGCTTACCCTGGCGAAGAAGTGATTGAAATTGAAGTAAGAGGGCGCAATTTAGCCGAAGGTGTTCCGCGCAGTTTTACCTTAAACAGTAACGAAATCTTAGAAGCGCTTCAAGAACCATTAACCGGTATTGTTAGTGCAATTATGGTAGCGTTAGAGCAATCGCCACCGGAATTAGCATCAGACATTTCAGAAAGAGGAATGGTGTTAACGGGCGGTGGTGCATTGTTAAAAGATTTAGATCGTTTATTAATGGAAGAAACAGGAATACCAGTAGTGGTTGCAGACGATCCATTAACTTGTGTTGCCCGTGGTGGTGGAAAAGCCTTAGAAATGGTTGATATGCATGGCGGCGACTTATTCTCATACGAATAAGTTAGCTATTACGTTAGTCTCTGTGCTTATGTCAATTGGCTAAGTCGTTTGAGAATGCAATAGTGCTGCATAGCATTCAACCTAAAGCAATTCAAAACAAAGCTATATATGAGCTCAACATTTAAACATGGACCTTCCTCACAACACCGACTTTTGTTGGTGTTGTTTCTTTCAGTGCTTTTGATTTTTTTTGATCATCACCTTAGTAGTTTTGAAACTACCCGAGGTTATCTTCAATCTTTTGTTAGTCCTTTGCAGTATTTAGCAACAGCACCTAAAAGAATGATGATTTGGACCACCGAAAACCTTACCTCACGTAAAGACCTTATCAAACAAAATCAAGATTATAAAATTAACGAGTTACTTTTAAAAGAGCAGTTAATGCACCTGTCTGATCTTGAGAGAGAAAACAATCGATTACGATCGTTGTTATCTTCTCCGTTACGCAAAGAAACTAAAAAAATGGTGGCTGAGGTTATTGCAGTAGATAGCGATCCTTACACTCATCAAATAGTGATAAATCGTGGCGCAAATGACGGTGTTTATGAAGGTCAAGCCGTTTTAGACGATCAAGGTATCGTTGGACAAATTCAGCACGTAGGCACTATTAGTAGCCGCGTGATTTTAATAACTGATGTGACTCATGCCGTGCCTGTTAGAGTTAGCCGAAATGGTATTAGAATGGTGGCTACTGGAACAGGTCAAATTGACAAGCTTGTCAATAATTTTGTTCCACACAGTACCGATATTAAAGCTGGTGATTTATTGGTTACCTCAGGCTTGGGAGGCAAATATCCTGAAGGTTATCCTGTTTCAACCATATTTAGAGTGAATCAAGACGAGTCAAGAGCATTTGCACAAGTATTGAGTACGCCAATCGCTAAAATAGACCGATTACGTTATTTATTATTATTGTGGCCTAGTACTCATACTGACGATAACCCTCTGAGCTTTGAAGCGGCTATTGAACACTCTCAAAAGAGTAAATCAACCATTAAAGAGGGCAAAGAATAATGTTCGCTCATAATGGTATTATTATTTTATTGACTTTGTTGTTAGCTTTAATCGCAACAATAATTCCTATGCCTCTAAGCGTTGATGCTTTTAGACCTGATTGGGTGTTAGTGGTATTAATTTATTGGTGTTTAGCATTACCGTCACGAGTTAATGTTATTACTGCTTGGATTTTGGGGTTTATATTAGATGTATTGCTTGGCTCTATATTAGGCGTACATGCTGCCGCTCTGGCTATTTCGGTATTCATTATTGCTGAAAATTTTCAAAAAATTAGAAACTTTTCTATTTGGCAACAGTCAATCATAGTGGGTGTTGTAGCTGCATTATATCATTTGATTGTATTTTGGATGCAGCGCTTTTTAACTGACGTGGTTTTTTTACCTAGTTATTTATACCCTGTAATCACCACTATTATTTTATGGCCTTGGGCATTACTGTTATTAAGAAAAATACGTAGACATTTTAAAATAAAATAAAATAAACGAACGGAGCTAATCTAAAGCAACGTTGATTCAACTAGTAAAACCAGCTGATCCTTACCTATAACTTTATATGATAAAAGTACGCTTATGACATACTCTTTGGTTTTAGCTTCTCAATCACCCCGTAGGCAAGAATTACTTGCTCAAATTGGTTACACTTTTCTTTGCAAGCCTGCCAATATTAATGAAGATCTTCAAAAAAACGAACAGGCTAATGATTACGTAAAAAGATTAGCCGTAGAAAAAGCGCAAACTACTTTTCAATTACTTAATGCATCACAACAATCAACAACAGTGGTTTTAGGCTCTGATACCAGCGTTATTTATAAGCAAAATATTTTAGGTAAACCTCGTAACCTTGATGATTGTATAAACCAATTACAAATGTTGTCAGGTAAAACTCACCAAGTATTGACTTCAATCGCCGCAGTTAATAAAAACAAAATGCGGTGTGAAGTAATAACCACGGATGTTACTTTTAAAGTCATAAGTATTGAAGAAATTACCCATTATTGGCAAATGGGCGAACCACAAGACAAAGCAGGATCTTATGGTATACAAGGTATTGCAGCACAATTCGTTACTAACATTAGCGGTAGCTATACAGGCGTGGTAGGTTTACCGCTATATGAAACAGCACAATTATTGTCTACATTTGGTATACCAACACCTCTCAACAAACCACTAAATAAGGCGCAAATAGATAACTCTAAGCTAAGCTCTAAACTAAGCAATAAGCCAAGCTCTAACCCAAGCCTAGATCAACGTTCAGAACAAAACACGAATAAAAATTCACATCAGATCACTAAACAAAATAATCCAAAGGAAAACCCATGAGTGGTGAACTACTTGTTAATGTAACCCCAAGTGAAACGCGAGTTGCCTTAATTGAAAATGGAATACTTCAAGAGGTTCATGTCGAACGTGAAGCAAATCGTGGAATTGTTGGCAACATTTATTTAGGTAAAATTATTCGCATATTACCGGGCATGCAAGCAGCATTTGTGGATATAAACTTAGATAAAGCTGCTTTTCTTCACGCTTCAGATATTAATTCTTCCTTAATTTTAAACCAAGATAAACCGTCAAATAGCACATCGAATGATCCCGTGCCTGATATTAGAACTTTAGTACGCGAAGGTCAGCATTTAATGGTTCAGGTTGTTAAAGACCCTTTAGGCACAAAAGGGGCAAGATTAACGACTGATATTACTATTGCTGCTCGTTACTTAGTATTAATGCCAAATGCCAGTCGGGCAGGTATTTCTCAACGCATTGATAGTGACAAAGAACGTAATCGATTAAAACGTATTATTACCCCATTTTGCGATGAAGAACATGGCTTTATTGTTCGTACAGCCGCAGAAGGTGCAGACGAGCAAGAACTTAAACAAGATGCTGAGTTTCTAAGGAGAGTGTGGGCAAAAGTTGTTGAAAGAAAAAAACGTAAAGTAACAAAAACCGCAATATATCAAGACTTATCATTAATCTTTAGAGTGCTAAGAGACTTTGTCGGCACAGAGCTTGAGCGTATTAGAATAGACTCTAAACTAACCTACGACCAAGTTATAGAATTTACCGCCGAGTTTGCGCCTAACTTGAGTCATGGACTTGAATATTATCCTGGTGAACGACCTATTTTTGATCTTTTTGATGTTGAAAACGAAATACAAAGAGCACTACACCGAAGAATAGACTTAAAGTCAGGCGGGTATTTAATTATTGATCAAACCGAAGCTATGACCACGATTGATATAAATACCGGTGCATTTGTAGGGCATCGCAATTTAGAAGAAACTATATTTAATACTAATATTGAAGCAACTCAAGCCATTGCTAGACAGCTTCGTTTAAGAAATTTAGGCGGTATTATTATTGTTGATTTCATAGACATGAATGAAAAAGATCACCAACGACGCGTATTAACTAGCTTAGAGCAAGCCATGATGAAAGATAATGTTAAATTTAGCATTAGTGGTTTATCAGCCTTGGGATTAGTTGAAATGACTCGCAAGCGTACCAGAGAAAGCTTAGAGCATGTTTTATGTGGCGAATGCTCAGTCTGTGTAGGTCGTGGTCATTTAAAAACCTGTGAAACCGTCTGTTATGAAATTTTACGCGAAATTGTACGCGTTAATCGAGCGTATGATGCCGATAAGTTTATTGTTTATGCCTCAAAAGCGGTTAGCGAAGCCTTAATTAATGATGAATACCATAACCTAGCTGAACTTGAAGTGTTTATTGGAAAAGATATTAAAATACAAACCGAACTTATGTATAATCAAGAACAGTTTGATGTTGTTATGATGTAAATGATAGACAATTGAAATACATAACAACTTGTCCAGTTTAGATAATAAACCCATTAATTAATAAGTGATATCGTAAAAATTAATGAGCACTTCTCGCGTAATTAACCGATGGTTAAACAGATTTTATAAAAGTATTGCCATATTATTGGTGCTTTTTGCTGTATTAATTAGCGCCTTACGACTGTTTTTACCCTACGCACAAAATTATAAAGATAATCTACAAAACTTCATTAACAGCAGTAACAATAGTCATATCATTATTGGCGAATTTAGTATGGAATGGCAAAAACTTGGTCCTTCCATCGTCCTCAATCAAGTGAGTTTATTAGAAACCCAATCTACCGATATTTTTATTAACAAAATTCATGTACATGTTGATTTTTGGCAAAGCCTAGCTCAAGGTCAAATTATTACTCAAGACGTCACTTTAGATGGCGCTAATGTGCTTATTAAAAACTTTACTGCCCCTAAAACCACAGTCGATAAAGACGCACCGCTCATTGATCGTGTCGCAGAAATATTTTTAGATCGTATCGGTCGGTTTTCTTTACTAAACAGTAAAATTGTCTTTCAAACCAACGAAACCGAAAAACTATTATGGGTTAATCAACTCGATTGGTTAAATAAAGGAGATAGCCACAGAGGTAAAGGCTACGTAGTTGTTGATGGATTAACATCAAATAATATAAAGGTTATATTGGATCTTCATGGCGACGCTATGGAAGAGCTTGACGGGCAAGTTTATTTACAAGCAAACCAATTAAATATAACGCCATGGTTAGATAAAATTTTAGCTATCGATAACCAAAATACCCATTCAGCTATTAATTTTGATGGCTGGTTAACGATTTCCAATGGTTTCCCTACTCAATTACAAGTGTCTTTAGGTAAGAATGAAATTAGTTGGACTCACCAAAAAAACAACCAGTTTTTTAGTGTTAACCAAGGGCAAATACTAACAGTTTTTACCAAACAAACTGATAATAGAGGCCTAAAAGCGCTTAATATTATGTCTAGCCCGTTAACATTTATTACCCATAAAAATACGTGGCAACCAATGCAGTTTCAGCTGTCAAAAGAACGAGGCATATTTCAGGGTTACATTAGTAAAATAGCTATGGAAGGCTTAACCGACATTAGCCCATTATTCTCTAATGATGAAAAGCTCAATCAAACCCTCGTCAATATTCAACCGATGGGTAATATTAACGATATTTTTTTACAGGTTTCCCCTAATAAAAAAGCATTGCTCGCGAATGTTGAGGGTTTTAATAGCCATCCATACCATGCAATTCCCGGTGTATCTAATTTAACAGGGCAGTTAGTTATGCAAGATAATATTGCTCACTTATCTTTAGTTGCGGATAAAGGTGCATTCGATTTTGCCGAACATTTTGAAAAACCAATTCCTTACAATAACTTTTCTACTGACATTACCCTAAATTTTGCAGAAGATTCTTGGCGAGTAGCAAGCAATAATATTGAATTTTCTTCAGAAGAATTAACATTATCTGCCGGTATTACGATAGAAAAGCCTTTAAACCAAGAACTCCGCATGTCACTTTTAGCTAGTGTTGTTAATGGTAATGCAGAATGGGCACGACACTATTTTCCACTTACGGTTATGACAAAAGACTTGGTAAGTTATTTAAATAAGGCAATAGTCAGTGGCAATATTGATCAGGCACAAATTTTATTTAATGGTCCACTCAATAAGTTCCCTTTTAATAATCATGAGGGGGTTTTTATTGTTGATGCTGAACTCAACCAAAGTGTCTTTAAATTTGATCCTCATTGGCCAGCCATTAAAGACTTTAAAGCCAACCTACATTTTAAAAACAACAGTATGTCTATTACCGGTCGAAGCGGACATCTTGAAGGCATAAACGTAACAGGCGTAACAGCCAAGATTGAAGATTTATCTAACGAGCAAGTATTAAGAGTAAATGCTGAGGTTAACAATACGTCCGCCAAATCTGTTACGCGTTTAATGAATAAAAGCCCACTCAAAGATACTGTAGGTAGCACACTAAATAGGCTTGCCGTTAGTAAACCCATTTCAGGAGGTTTTTCGTTAACTTTACCGTTAAATGAACCAAATAATGCGATAGCCAAAGGTGAAGTGCTGTTTAAAAATAATCACGTTAATTTACAAGCCCCCAATATGTTATTTACTCATGTAAATGGGCGATTATCTTATGAAAACGATCGTATAAATACTAATAACGTAAAGCTATTATGGCGAGGGTTACCCTTAACTTTATCTGTTGATGCTCAAGATAAAGGTTTTTTTTATGATACAAATATAGCGCTTAAGGCTGATTGGAAAAGTAAATATTGGTTAAAGCAATTACCGTTAACACTACAACAATATGGTTCAGGCAATTTAGCATGGCAAGGAGAGTTGTCGCTTAATATGTATCCAGAAGGTGGCTTTACTTACGATTTATCAATCACTTCAGATTTAAATAAAGCTATTTTTAACTTACCTTTACCTTATACAAAAAAGGATAACGTTGTACGTACATTTAATGCTCAAGTTACTGGACAAAAGCACAATACAACGATTAACGCTAATTTAGGTAAGCAATTACAGTTTTACGGTGTGCTTGATCACGAAAAAGTGTCTTTTTCAAAAGCACATTTATTGTTAGGAACAGAAGAAATGCTGTTGCCTACTCATGGGTTTCATATAACCACTCAGTTAGAACAAGCCGATGCAAAGCAATGGCAGCCATTAATTTTTGATATTTTAGCTGCCATTAATTCAGCAGATAATCCTGCCAGTAACACATCGAATACGTCGACTAAAAATATAAAACTAATGGCTGACTCACTAAAAGATGTAAGAATAAAAAATGATATGTCTCAGCCAACTCCTTTATTAGCAAGCCCTGAGCGTATTAGGGGTGAAATAGGTCAACTGACTTACGGTGATTATGCATTATCCAACGTGTTATTTAATTTAAAAAACAATCAACATGCATGGCTGTTAGATGTTAATGCTAAAGAAGTGCGCAGCCAAATTACCCTACATAATAACTTAGCTGAAAAGGGCATTGAAGTTAACGCTGACTTTGTTCATTTAGTTAAAACGGTGACCCCAGAAGTTGAAAACAATAACCAAAGTGATGAAAACTCAAATATAAACCAACAATCATCTGAAAATATTGCAAAAATACAACAAGAAAAAGATGCATTTGATCAGCAACTTTACACACAATTGCCACCATTATCAGTAAATTGTGCTAGTTGTATCATTGATAAAATTGACTTAGGTAAAGTAAACTTTGCTATTGAACGTAATGCTGAAAACCATATTGTATTAAAAACTTTTAACGCAGTAAGAGATAAATTAACCATTAGCTTAGACGGTTTTTGGATACAAAGTAACGGTGAAAATACGTCTTACTTTACTGGCTTTATTGATAGTAAAGATCTCGAAGATGAAACAGAAAAACTTGGCTTCACACCCACTATAAAAGATAGTGGGCTTTACAGCGATTTTACTTTTAATTGGCAAGCAAGTCCTTATGCATTTGATGTAGCTAAATTAAATGGTCAACTTAATGCAAAACTAGACGATGGTTATTTAACGGAAGTGCCCGATCAAGCCCGCGTTTTTTCAGTATTAAGCTTACAATCATTAGTACGAAAATTAAGTTTTGATTTTAGAGATATATTTTCAGATGGTATGTTTTACAGTAGTATTGATGGCGACTTTCAGCTAAAAGACGGTATTTTATATACTAACAACTTATTTATGAAAGGCGCTGCTGGAGACTTAGAAATTAAAGGTAATACCGATTTAGGCAAAGAACAACTTGATATTAGAATGTCTTACAAACCTAATGTAACTTCAAGTTTGCCTGCACTCGCTTGGATAGCAACATTAAATCCTGTTGCATTTTTAGCTGGCATTGCCTTAGAGGAAGTGATCACCTCAAAAGTGTATTATGAAATGAACTTTGAATTAACGGGTCCTATGTCTCAACCTATCCTTAAAGATGTAAATCGTAAAACTCGCAATATCAGTGTAGGTAAAACAACACCCCCTAAAATATTAGATGATTTAACATTTCCTCAAACAAGCGAAGAAATAAATAACAATACTGAGCAAATAGCATTACCAAAAAAGAATCGTATTGATGGTTAGATTATCGGCAATACAAATATGTTCAACACCTAATGTTGAAAGAAACATTAATACCATTGACGCGTTATTAAAAACTTTACCAACATCAACTGAGCATATTGTTGTATTACCAGAGTGTTGTTTATTTTTTGGTGGCACAGAAGAGCAACAACTGAGTTTTGCTAAAAAAAATCAAATAAATAACCTAGCGATTAACGCCTTGTCGGCTCTAGCTAAAAGGTATCAGTTGTACTTAGTGGCTGGCAGTATTCCATTATTATGCGATCTTAAGCATAAGCTTAGCCATAACAGTAATGTTAAAAATGAACATGACCATCAAATCGCTAGCACAACGCATAAAAACGTTCTACCAACTAAAGACAAGATCCATGAAAAATTTACTAACTCCTGTTTAGTTTTTGCTCCCAGCGGTGATCTACTTCAGCGGTACGATAAAATTCATTTATTTGATGCTAATGTAAGTGCTGGTGAGAAAAAGTATGTAGAATCAACTTATACCCAAGCAGGCAAAAAACTTAGTATTGCGGTTACACAAAGTACTCAAATAGGCTTAAGTATTTGTTATGATTTGCGCTTTCCTGAATTGTATCGACAATTAAGGCTACTGGGCGCTGATATTATTACCGTACCTAGTGCTTTTACGGCAACTACGGGGAAAGCCCATTGGCAAGCGTTATTGCAAGCCAGAGCGATAGAAAATCAAGTGTATATTATTGCTGCTGGGCAACAAGGTATACACGAGAATGGAAGAGAAACATGGGGGCACAGCATGATTATTTCACCTTATGGTGAAATTCAAGCTTGTGCACCTGATGGTGAATGCGTTATTTCAACCACATATTCACCCGAAGCCTTGGCTAAAATAAGACAATCGATGCCAATAACTGATCATAATAAATTTACCTCAAAGTTGACCCCCTATGAATAATATTGAGCGTGAGCTCTTGGCCGATAGCCAAATAGATAGCGATTTTTTAAATCAAACATTACACAACATAGTGCAACGTAGTGTTGACTATGCCGACTTATATTTTCAATCAAGTCGCCACGAATCTTGGATGTTAGAAGACGGTATTGTAAAAGAAGGGTCTTATAATATTGAGCGAGGAGTAGGGGTTAGAGCTATTTCTGGTGAAAAAACAGGTTTTGCCTATTCAGACGACATTACCCCAGAGGCTCTAACCAAAGCCGCTGATGCAGCAAAAGGCATAACTAAACTTGAACAAAGTGGTTCGGTTAAAGCGTTTAGCCGCCAAACTCAACCTGAAATTTACTTAGGTGTTGATCCTTTAGGCAGTTTAGGGCAAGAACAAAAAATCAACCTGCTTCATGAAGTTGAAGCGCATGCTCGATCTATTGATCAACGTGTTAAGCAAGTTATTGTTAGTCTTTCAGGTGTATTTGAAAAAATTCTGGTAGCCGCAACAGACGGAACTTACGCAACCGATATTCGCCCACTTATTCGTTTAAATTGCTCTGTACTGGTAGAAGAAAATGGTAAGCGTGAACGTGCAAGCTCCGGCGGCGGCGCAAGAACAGACTACAGCTATTTTTTTGAAGTGGAAGGCAAACAAGCCAGATACTTAAATTACGCTGATGAAGCTGTTCGCCAAGCACTAGTTAATTTAGTTGCGATTGAATCCCCCGCAGGAAATTTACCCGTAGTACTAGGTGCTGGTTGGCCAGGTGTTTTATTGCACGAAGCGGTTGGGCATGGTTTAGAAGGTGATTTTAACCGAAAAGGTTCATCAGCATTTTCAGGTAAAATAGGTCAAAAAGTAGCTTCAGAACTTTGTACCATTGTTGATGATGGCACTTTGGCTAATCGACGCGGTTCAATCAATATTGATGATGAAGGTACACCAGGGCAATACAATGTTCTTATCGAAAAAGGTATATTAAAAGGCTACATGCAAGACAAGCATAACGCAGCGCTAATGGGCGTTAAACCTACAGGTAATGGTAGAAGAGAGTCATACGCACATTTACCTTTACCACGTATGACTAATACCTATATGCTTGCTGGAGAGAGCGATCCTAAAGATATTATTAAGTCAGTTAAACGAGGTATATATGCACCACAATTTGCTGGTGGGCAAGTAGATATAACCTCAGGAAAATTTGTATTTACCAGCTCAGAGGCTTATTTAATTGAAAATGGTGAAATAACTTCGCCAGTCAAAGGCGCAACATTAATTGGTAGCGGTCCAGAGGCGATGAAAAATGTGAGTATGGTAGGTAACGACCTAGCTCTAGATGCCGGTGTAGGTGTTTGTGGTAAAGATGGACAAAGTTTACCTGTTGGCGTTGGTCAACCTACGGTTAAAGTTGATGAAATGACTATTGGTGGTACGCAATAATTTAGTATTGCGTATAACGTTGAATATATTATTACAAGTACTATTGCAGGTATTAGAAAAGGTATATATAAGTTCTACCCCTTCTTAAACGAAGAGCGTTTTAAATAATGACCTTTAAATGGTAAAGGTCGTTCATACAATTGTATTGTATATAAAAAAATTAGAAATACTCTAGAGTCTGTTGATCTTTCGAGGTTATTTTTACAGCAAGGTGTTTGATATTTAGACAAGGCAGAGTATGTGAAGTGTAGCTAGCTACTCGAACATACGATAACGACGTATAAATTTCAAACAGGTACTGCCCTCTGGGTTCATTTAAAATTTAACCCTGAAAGATCAACAGACCCTAGAATACGAGCACGCCATAAAATAACTTATCTTATAGTATTTAGCTCGGGTTATTTAGCTTGTTTGGGTTATCTTCATTAATATTCCCGCCCTGAAAGTAAAGATTATTAGTGGGGCTGATTTCGATTTTTTAAATTTATAAACTAAATTTTCGCTTTTAACTTCATCGTTTCCTGAGATGATCTCATTGTTCAATGCAGGTCCACATAAATTAATGACTTTATATTTACTCATTTCTTTTTTTACAAAGCCACCATCACACCTTATTGCGAAAAGTTCACGATCAAAGCTGTGAGCTAAAGCCGAGGTAAGCGTTAATAAAAATAATAGCGTATATTTCATGTTTAAGTCCTAATTACAAATTTATTGGCTAAGTGGTATATCGTTTATAGCGCTTTTTACTTTGAAATATAAACATTGAATTATTAACTATGTAGATGAACTTTTTTGTGGGATCAAATGAACATCACGTTGTGGAAATGGTATCTCAATATTGGCTTCATCTAGTGCTAAATATATTGCTTTATATGCAGCAAATTTTGCTGTGTATAAGTTTTCGGTTGGCGTCCACAAACGAACTGAAATATTAATCGAGCTATCGGCAAAAGCATCAATCCCTATTTGAGGTTCGCGAGTTTTACTAACAACCCCTGTTGAGGCAATCACCTTGTCTAATAACTTAATTACTTCAATAGGGTTTTCACGATAAGCAATACCCACATTAAGTTCAAGTAATGAGTCGTCGCGAGAGTTATGTAAAATTTCGCCAACAATATGCTTATTAGGAATGGTTATTTTTACATTATCTTCATCATAAATAATTGTATGAGCCAATAACACGTCTCTTACAACGCCAGTAACACCTTTTACGATGATAGTATCACCCACTACAAAAGGGCGAGTGATAATAATATTAAAACCTGCAGCATAGTTAGATAACAATCCTTGTAACGCTAAGCCAGCACCCAAAGATACCGCACCAATAGCTGCAATAAAAGGCGTAACGCTTATGCCTAATTTACCTAAAGCAATTATTGCAATTATTAGTACTAAAAACATACGGCTACTATTTGCAATAAAACGGCTTAACGTAATATCAAGTTTATGTCGTTCGCAGACCCGTAAAAGTATTCCTGACACTTTGCCTGCTAAGATATAACCAACAATAAAAATAATGATAGCGCCCACTATTTGGAAGCTATAATTGGTAAAAAAATCAATGACAATTTGATATACGTGTGCCATTTGATCTATTTCATTTTTAAGCAAATTAGTCGGGTTAATTACCTCAACCACTTTTTGCGTTGTTGTTACTGGGTCAGTTATTTGTTCTGCCATTTTTTATTTCTATGTTAAAGGCTATTAAATAGATATTAGCTTAAACCAGCGTAATACCCTCAGTCGTTATTTTAACTTTACCTTTTTTAAGTAAGTTACCTACGGTTGCCTTAAAGGTTTTTTTACTAACCCCAAGTGCTTTTTGAATTTCTTCAGGTGCGCTTTTATCGTGTAAAGGGCTTACGCCATTATGTTTAGCTATGTAGTTAATAAGCTTTTGGCTAAAGTCATTCACCTTACCTTCTCCGGGGCGTGATAAGCTTAAATCTATGCGCTCATCTTCTCGGACTTGTTTGATGTAACCTGTAACTTTTTTACCAATTCTTAATGGTTGAAAAATTTCGTTATCGTACAGCAAACCCCAATGTAAATTATTGATAATAGCTTTAAAACCTAAATCTGTTTTTCCGCCAATGATAAGGTCAACTTTATCCCATTTTTGATAATCAGCAGGCCAAATATCTATAAATTTATCTAACTTACTTGAAGCTACTATGCGTTCAGTTCGTAAGTCGAGGTAAATACGCACCAAGTAATATTTACCCACTTCCATTTCTGAGTGTTGTTCATTAAAAGGCACCAGTAATTCTTTAGGCAATCCCCAATCTAAAAATGCACCCATTTTATTAATGGCCGCAACTTTAAGTGATGCAAATTGATCGACTTCAGCCAATGGCGATTGCGTTGTAGCCGATACTCTATCAGCTGAATCTTTATATAAAAATACATGAGCTTTTGAACCAGCTACGCAATTTTCAGGCAATAAACTTTTGGGGAGAAGTACTTCACCGAGTTCTTCGGCATCTAAATATGCCCCTTTGTCATTCATTGTAATTACTCGAAGTGTATTAAATTTACCTAAATCAGCCATTTATATTCGCCGTGTGCTTAAAGTTATTATGCTTAAGTTATTAAGTGATCTTTTAATGTAATCAACATTAAATAATCTTTTAGTAGTTATACCCATCACACTTCAAGATGCTGAATTCTGCAGCTTGAGGTGTGATGGGTATATAATACCTTATCGGCTTATGATGAGGGAGTATTTGCTAACTTTGTTTGAATATATTCGCTGTGTCTTAAATGCAGTAAGTCAGCAATTTTACGAATAACATGTTCTTCTAGGGTAGCTAACTCGCCATCTATGTAAGCAAGTTTCCATAAATAGTTAATTATTTCAATACGTTGTTCAAGCGTGTAATGATGATTGATTTTAGTTGTGAATTGATAAAAATCAGTGGCGTTATCACTTACTTTTAAGGCGACTTGAAGAATGCTGTTTATAGCGTCGTCATTGAGATTAAATTGAGTGGAAATAAAGTTTTTAAGTGATATTTTTTCTTCTGCTTGTAAAACACCGTCCGCTTTCATTACTTCACAAAGTAAAACCGTGCAGGCTACTTCTAAAGAAGGTTCATCAGTATTATTTTGTTGTTCAGGCGTTTGTAATTTTTTTAAAAATGCATTTATTTTATCAATCATATGAGATCCCTATAGTTAACAGTGCCGTATGTCTTGTGTATGTGTGAGTATATCGTTATTTATTGGCGTAAAAATTAACAAAGTAGTCTACTCTACATATTAGATTATTTCATAAATCAACGTTATCTATTTTTTTTTAATAAATACTCTATATAAGTTGTTGATTATTTTAATATTAAAATTTATTTCGAAAATAATTTTTAATTCATCATCATTGGCGTAAATATTGTTACAATCATTTACAGCATAAATAGTGTTTGGCTTTAAAAATCGGTTATTATGTCCAAATAATTTTGTTATTTTATTCAAATGTTTAGTTATTATTTTACTTTAGGTCATCAAAACTAAAGTAAATATCAAGAGGGTTACAGTGTGACACGGAAAAAACAAATAATTTTACCTATTGTAATAATTGTTATCGGTATTGTACTTTTTATGTTTTTTAAAAGTATGAAAAAACCACCGGAAGAAAAACCTGAAATAGAAAATATTCCGATAGTCTCAGTTGAAAGTGTTTCAGTATCTCCAATGACGTTAAACGTTACTTCATATGGCATTGTTAAACCCAAATATGAAACTGAAATGGTGGCTCAAGTTAACGGCCAAATTGTTGAACTTTCATCAAGCTTTATTAGCGGCGGATTTGTTAAAAAGGGGCAATTGCTCGCCCGTATAGATCCAAGCGATTATAAAGCCGCACTTATTGATGCTGAGGCTAATTTAGCATCAGCTGGTGCTTCTCTAGAAAAAGAACGTGCGCAAGGTAAAGTTGCAGCAAATGAGTGGAAAAGTATTACTGATATTTCACCCTCTGAACTTAGTTTGCGTAAGCCACAACTAGCTCAAGAAACAGCCCGCGTTAAATCGGCAGAGGCTTCAATACTTCGAGCGAAACGTAATTTAGAGCGCACCGAAATACGCGCCCCATACGACGGTATGATTGAAAGCCGAATGATAGGTTTAGGCTCTTTTGTTGGTGTGGGCTCGAAAGTGGGTAAACTTTTAGGCACTGAAATTGCGCAAATTCGCTTACCGGTAGCTGATAATCAATTACAGTATTTAAATGGCAACGGAGTAAATTCTACCGTAATACTGAAAGGGAGCTACGCTGGAACTATTCAAACCTGGACGGCTAAAATTGAACGAACTGAAGGAATTATTGATACGACAAGCCGGATGAATTATTTGGTTGCTGAAATTAAAGACCCATACTTACTGTCAAATACAGCTTCAAGTAATAAAACTCTCTCTCCTCTAAGGTTTGGCTCTTACATCAACGCCAATATTGTAGGTAACCTTATTGCTCAAGCTAGCTCTATTCCCCGTTATTTAGTGAAAAATGATCGCGTGGCTTTGTTAAGTGATGATTCAACGTTACGTTTTGCGCCAGTAACTATTATTCGTACTGAAGGTGCAAATGTTATTATTTCAGAAGGGTTAAGTGCTGGCGATCAAATGATTGTATCGGCACTTGAATACCCTATTGATGGCATGAAACTAGCCTTGTCTAACCAACAAGATAATAAAAATAAAACAGTTGATCCTTCTGCAATACAAACCAATAGTGTTGAGGATTAATGATGCACAGTGAAAGTACTCAACATTTATCAGACGACCCTACAAGAAAAGGCATCATTGCATGGTTTACCCGTAATCCGGTAGCAGCTAATCTATTAATGATATTTATATTGGTCGGTGGTTTGTTAACCGCAATGACTATTAATAAACAAATGTTTCCCCAAGTAAAAATTAACTGGATCAAGTTCGTTGCACCTTATCCTGGAGCTGCACCACAAGAAGTTGAAGAAGGGATCACGATTAAAATTGAAGAGGCACTTGAAACCGTTCAAGGTCTTGACCGAGTGATCACTTACTCTAATCGTAACTCTTCAAGTGGTTATTTTCGTATTGATGAAAGTTATGACCCCCAAATAGTATTAGAAGAAGTAAAATCACAAATTGATTCAATTCCTAGCTTTCCAGATGGTATGGAAAGACCCACCATTGAACGCATAAAATTTCGACAAGAAGTTATGTATATTAGCCTTTCAGGTGATGTCAGTATTGGCGAACTTAAAGAGCTAGGACGCAGTATTCACGATGAAATTCAGCAATTACCCCAAGTTAATATTTCTGAATTTCGTAGTGGCTTAGGTTATGAAATTTCGATTGAAGTCAGCAAAGATAAATTAAGAGAATATGGTTTAACGTTTAATAAAGTGGCTCAAGCTATACGTAGTAGTTCACGCAACATGTCGGCAGGTCAAATCAGAGCTGAAAATGGCTATATAAATTTACGCGTTGAAGAGCAGGCTTACCGTGATTTTGAATTTGAAAAAATACCAGTCGTTACCTTAAATGATGGCACTAAAATTTTACTCGGCGATATTGCTCATATCAATGATGGTTTTGAAGAAGGTCTGCAATATTCAAAGTTTAATGGTCAAAATTCAACAACGTTTTTTATTGGTGCAGCAGACAATCAAAGTATTACAGATGTAGCAGAAGCGGTAAAAAAATATGTGGAAGAAAAGTCTAAAGTTCTGCCAGTTAATATTCAAATGGAAACATGGGTAGATTTTACTTATTACCTTGAAGGTCGATTGAGTATGATGCTCGATAACATGAAAAGTGGCGCCATTTTAGTGTTTTTAATTTTAGCGTTATTTTTACGAGCACGTTTAGCTTTTTGGGTAATGATGGGTTTACCGGTATGTTTTTTAGGTACATTACTTGTAATGCCCGCAGAATTTATTAATGTAACAATTAACGTGATCAGCTTATTTGCCTTTATTTTAGTGCTGGGAATTGTGGTTGACGATGCCATAGTCATGGGGGAAAGTGCCCATGACGAAATTGAAGAAAACGGACATAGCGTTGAAAGTGTAATTCGTGGTGTACAACGGGTTGCTATGCCCGCAACCTTTGGAGTACTAACAACTATAGCGGCATTTATACCTTTTGTGCTTGATGAAGGACCGTCATCAGCTTTTGGTAAATCAATTGGGTTTGTCGTTATATTTTGTTTAATCTTTTCTCTTATCGAATCCAAGCTTATTTTACCGTCGCATTTAGCGCAAATGAAACCTAAAAAATATAACGCTAAAAACCCTCTCGATAGGTTACGTGGGGTGATTGACAGAGGGCTTAAAAGCTTCATCAATAATTACTACACACCAGCATTAAAAGTTTGTATTACCTATCGTTACGCCGTGTTTATGGTTTTTATAAGCATATTATTTATTAGTGCCGGCTTATACAGTGGAGGTATTATTAAATTTATTGGTCAACCCAAAATACCGCACGATTTTCCTGAAATTGAAGTGCAAATGAATGTCGACAGTGCTGAAAAACAAACCTTGGCAACTATTTTAACGATTCAAAATATCCTTAAAGATGTTGATGCACAGATTGAAGAAGAATTTGGTCAAAAAATGATCGCCGATGTTTTTGTAAGGCTTGATGGACGTGTAAAAAGTGAAATAACGATTAAGCTTGTTGATCCTGAGGATCGAGTGATGGACACTTTTGCTTTAGCAGATAGATGGCGAAAAGCTATACCTGATCTTCCTGGAGTAAAAACATTATCAATTTCAGATAATTTATTTGGTAATAGTAGAGAAGACGGAGACATTGCTTTTAGATTGGAAAGTCAAAATGATGCGCAATTACTTTTAGTTGCCAAAGAACTTACCGCTAAATTAAAAACTCTTAAAGGGGTAGGCGATGTTAACGATAGCCGTCAAACCAGTGCAAAAGAAGTGCAGTTTGTACTAAAACCACTTGCCTACAGCCTAGGTTTAACCCTAGCAGACATTGCCTCACAAGTAGGGTATAGCTTTTATGGTTTAGAAGCACAGCGAATTTTACGCGATACGGAAGAAGTCAAAGTCATGTTGCGTTATCCTTTAGAGCAACGTAGCTCTATCGGGCATGTTGGCGAGGTGATGATCCAAGTATCAAATGGTGTTGAATTACCACTTTCAGAATTGGCTGATATTAGACTAACCGAAGGTGTTACCAGTATTCGCCGTGAAAATGGTAATCGAACGATTAATGTTTGGGCAAGCGTTGATGCTGATCAGGTAGAGCCATTTAAAATTGCTAAAGATATTCGCGATAATTTTATTCCAGAGCTCTTAAAAAAATATCCTGCAGTAAAAAGTCAAATATCGGGTAAAGTGCAAGAAGAAATGGAAAGTGCTGATACCCAGTTACGTGATTCAGTTATATCATTAATGGTAATATTTTCATTATTAGCTGTTCCTTTACGTTCTTATTCTCAACCCTTGATGATAATGACGGTGATCCCGTTTGGGGTAGTCGGTTCAATTATTGGTCATTTATTGCTTGGCATACAATTAAGTACCTTATCTATTTTTGGTATAATTGCTGCTGCAGGAGTGGTGATTAACGACTCATTGGTTATGGTTGATTATGTTAATAATTCTAGGAAAAAAGGCATTAAATTATACGATGCGGTTGTATATGCAGGTAGTAAACGTTTTAGAGCCATATTGCTTACTTCACTTACTACGTTTATAGGGTTAGTACCTATTGTATTTTTTGAAAAGAGTATGCAAGCTCAAATTGTAATACCTATGGCAGTATCGCTATCTTTTGGTGTTTTATTTGCAACAGTAGTAACGTTAATTCTTATACCAATTCTTTACATTATTATTGAAGATATAAAGGCTTTATTTACTCGAAGTAAACATATAAGTAACGTGGCTTAACTTGTTAAAACTGCATTTACTTTATACCATATATGGATCCTCTCCGATTGCAAGATAATTTAAATCGTTGAAATAGAGTGCATTGCAGCCATATATTCGGCTTTTAGTTGAGGTATCATTTGATGCCTCTAACCCTGATTGATTTTCGCGCCTATCACCTCATCAATCGTGCGGCTTATGATAGCCCTTGATATAAAAAGGTTTCCTATAGGGCAGTGTTGATAGGGCAGTGTTGATAGCGCAGTGTTGAACTGTATCCCATCAATCTCTATTATCTAGGGTCTGTTGATCTTTCAGGGTTAAATTTTATTCAATTTAAAACGAATTTAATCGCGATGTGAGCTTTGTCTAATAGTTATTCTATTAAAGAAGCGAACAGCAA
>Ga0209303_1000216_pt1 | contig 52356 bp, 46 predicted proteins | sample SidtaG_3_FD_187449 | JGI IMG/M metagenome (GOLD analysis project Ga0209303, IMG submission 187449) | Marine algal microbial communities from Sidmouth, United Kingdom - Sidmouth_Asex1 metaG (SPAdes) (version 2) | ecosystem: Host-associated > Algae > Red algae > Unclassified | place: Sidmouth...
GCCGTTCGTCTGGCACAAAACAGCCGACGAGATTCTCGAACGACTCGGCCGCTACTGCGCCGACGTCACCAACATCGAATTCATCGACGGATCAGCCTGACGGCACACTAGCTCAGGAACGGAGAATCCGATGACCGACTCAGCTGAACTGCTTGCCCTTGGAGCGAACTGGGGTGTCGTCCGAGTTCTCGGACGGTGGTTCCCTGGCATGTGGATTCCGGCCGACACGTTCTCGACGTGGTTGGAGGTTCTCGAGGTCCCTGAACTGGAACCTGAAGATCTCGCGCACCTTGCCACGGAACTTCGGCAGCGGCTTGACCTCTATCAGCGAGAGATGCAGGGCCGCGGCGAACGGCTTCCGTTTGTCGCTCGGTCGGCGGATGGGAATTGCGAGTGAAGGAAGATGTCCTCGAACAGGTCGTGGAGGATTGGCTGCATCTCGATGGCTGGTTCACCGTGCACAACGTGCCGTTCAAGCCTCGCAAGAACCGACCCGACTACGTCAGCCAGCAGGACTCGGTCGCGTCCGACATCGACGTGCTCGCAATTCACCCGTTGCGGTCGGGTCGGGAGCGTGTGATCGCCGTCAGCTGCAAGTCCTGGCAGGCGGGATTCGATGCGACGGCAAAGCTCGCCGAATTGCGTGGCGAGAAGAAGAATCCGAAACGTGAAACCTGGCGGCACTTCCGAGAGCTGTGGGTGCCGAAGTGGAGCGAAGGGTTCTGCGACGCCGTCGAGCAACGAACCGGCCAACGCGAGTTCACCTATCGAGTCGCCGTGACCAAGCTGAAAGGCGACCACAATGCTTGGGGCAGTGATCCGACGATCATGGCGAACCTGCCTGGCTGCGATGTCGGCTTCGTGACGTTCGACGAGATGTGGGCCCGAGTGATGGAGCCCGACGCCACCGGCAGCACGAAGCCGGCACCGAGTGAGATCGGGCGCCTTGCTCAACTCCTTCGAGCTGCGGGCCACGGGCCGTCGTGATCCCCGACCTCGATCTCGCCCGGATCCGGAAATGGATCGGCCAACTCAACGCCGACATGCCGTCGACGGCGAGCGACCAACTTCGATACGAGCTCGACGCAACCGATCGAACGGTCACCGTTCTCGAATGCCGCCCGCCCTGGCGTGAAGACTTCGGTCCCGAATGGACTCGCCTACCGATCTGCCGATTCCGCTACACCAAGGTGCGCCGGGAGTGGTCGCTCTACTGGAGCGATCGAAACTCCAAGTTCCACGAGTATGACCTCGCTGACCCGACGCCGCATCTCGACGAGTTGCTCGAGCATGTGAAGCTCGACCCGACCTGCATCTTCTGGGGTTGATGCGGCCCGAAACGTAGAAGGGTCCGACCGAGGCACTCTGCCAGGGTGATGACATGCCGTCGCCAACTGACCCCGTCGAGACATCGGAGAAGTCTGTCGCAGAGTTCTTCGCGTAGATCGAGGCAAGCGATGGTCCGAGCCTGACGGCGGACGACCATCGAGCGATCGTGGCATCGGTGAGACGTGCTCGGGGCTCGCTCGGTCGAGCTGGCTACTGACTCATCATCGCTCATATTTGAAACGGTCGTTCCGTCTTTGCGCGCGTCGCCTGTACTTCGCCGGCGAGCGCTCGCGCAGGTGCTGTATGATTGGTTCGGTCGAAGGAGGTGCCATGTCAGACAACAACGTGACTCAGTCGGCGGCTTCGGCCGACCAGTCGATCGAGCAGATCATCGAGCGATGCGAGCCGATGGGCAATCTCGACGACCTCGTGATCGACGATCTGACCGAGGAAGACGAGGACGAGTTCTTCGGCATCCTCGAAGACGTCTGAAGCCTCGATGAGCGGACCGATCGTTGTCGACACGATGATCGCCTCGGCATGGCTTGGCAAGCGCCAGTCACAGCGCCGAGCGCGCTGGGCTGCCTTGCTCGAATCCTCGGTCTGGGTGCTCCCGTTCGTCGTCGTAGCCGAGATGCGGTTCGGTGCTGAGGTCGCGGCATGGGGCGCACGTCGTCGTGGTGCGCTGGATCGGCTCGTCGATCGCGCCGGCGTCGTTCCCCCACTCCGATCGGTCACTGACGCATACGTCGACCTTCGATCGTGGTGTGTCTCGACCGGTCATGGCCTCGGCGCAAAGGAGCACGAAGCCGACCGCTGGGTCGCCGCCGTCGCGATAGCAGCAGGGCTTCCGTTGGCGAGCGAGGACACGATCTTCAACGACGTCGAGATGCTCAGCCGCATCACGCCGGGCGACTGATCGAGTCCCGCCGGGGTCGCCTGGGTTTAACGTGCGAGGGGAGGATTGAACCTTCAGCACCCTTCGGTTTAACGAGGTACGCGAGATGCAGCGCCCTGCTTCGGCTCCACCGGAAGTTGATACGCCCGTCTCCGACCGAAACGAACTCATCAACTCCGACCGGCGATCAAGCACGGCGTCGGCCGAATCTTCTAACGGTTCTTCTAACGGACCAGTCGTCACGACCCGTTATCCACAGGAGCGGCCCAACATCGGAGATTCGCGAAACCCCAGCTCAGCAGCCCGAACCGTCACGAAGCATCACGAACTGACAGTGACTCCCACGGCTCATAACCCGAAGGTCGCAGGTTCACATCCTGCCCCCGCCACCATCTGACGGCCCTGGGAGATCGCAAGATCCGCCAGGGCTTTTGTGGTTCTCAGGATCGATCGGCGATCTGAGGGAACTTCCGGCTCGCTTGAACAGAGCAGCGATCCCAGGCGCCAGATCGGGGTGATGGGGTAGATTTCGACGGTGTTCCGACGATCTCACCGACTCCTCGAGGTGCTGGCCCCACTCGATGGCTGAGTTCGACAAGATCCTGGTCGCCAATCGGGGCGAGATCGCGATCAGGGTCTTCCGCGCCGCCACGGAACTCGGCAAGCGGACCGTCGCGATCTACTCCGAGCAGGACAAGCTCAGCCTGCACCGCGCCAAGGCCGACGAGGCGTACCAGGTCGGTGCCGGTCTCGGCCCGATCGCCGCCTACCTCGACATCGACGGCATCGTCGACGTGGCCGTCCGCTGCGGCGCCGACGCCATCCACCCCGGCTACGGCCTGCTCTCGGAGAACCCCGACCTCGTCGACGCATGCACGGCCGCCGGCATCACGTTCATCGGGCCGACCGCCGACACGATGCGCCGCCTCGGCGACAAGGCCGCCGGTCGGGAGATGGCCATCCAGGCCGATGTCCCTGTCGTCCCCGCCACCCCGGTCCTGCCGCACGACCGGGCCGAAGTCGAGCGCCTCGCCGACACGATCGGCTACCCCGTCATGCTCAAGGCCAGTTGGGGTGGCGGCGGACGCGGCATGCGGATGATCGCCGGCCCCGACGAGTTGCACGCCGCCGTCGACAGCGGACGCCGCGAAGCCGCCACCGCATTCGGCAACGACGAGGGGTTCCTCGAGAAGCTGCTCGTCGACGCTCGCCACGTCGAGGTCCAGATCCTCGGCGACCGGCACGGCAACGTCATCCACCTCCACGAGCGCGACTGCTCGGTCCAGCGCCGTCATCAGAAGGTGCTCGAACGCGCACCTGCGCCGTATCTCGACGACGCGCAGCGAGCCGAGCTGTGTGGCCACGCCGTCGCATTGTGTTCGTCGGTCGGTTACGTCGGAGCCGGCACGGTCGAGTTCCTCATGGACATCGCCACCGGCAACTTCGCCTTCATCGAGGTCAACCCACGCCTCCAGGTCGAGCACACCGTCACCGAGGAGATCACGGGCGTCGACATCGTCCAGGCCCAGATCCGCCTCGCCGAAGGTGCGACCGTGTTCGAGGCGAGCGGGTGCGCCCGCCAGGACGACGTGCCGCTGTTCGGACACGCGTTGCAGTGCCGCGTGACGACCGAGGACCCGCAGAACAACTTCGTCCCCGACTACGGCCGCCTCACCGCCTACCGCACCGCGACGGGCATGGGCATCCGCCTCGACGGTGGCACCGCATACGCCGGTGCCGTCATCACCCGCCACTACGACAGCTTGCTCGAGAAGGTCACCGCATGGGCGCCGACGCCCGACGCGGCGATCGCTCGGATGGATCGAGCGCTGCGCGAATTCCGCATTCGTGGCGTGTCGACGAACATCACCTTCGTTGAGAACCTGCTGAAGCACCCGCGCTTCCTCGACCACAGCTACACGACCCGCTTCATCGACGAGTCGCCCGAGCTGTTCGACTTCGTCCGCCGCCGCGACAGCGCCACCCGACTGCTCACCTACATCGCCGACATCAGTGTCAACGGCCACCCCGACACGACCGGAACAGAGCGGCCCGACGGAGCGAGGCCGTCGTTCGTGCGCCGAACCGAACCGCAGACCGATCTGACGTCGGGCACCCGTCAGATCCTGCTCGAACGTGGACCCGCCGGCCTGGCCACCTGGATGCGCGAGCAGCAACAGGTCCTCGTGACCGACACGACGATGCGTGACGCCCACCAATCGTTGCTCGCCACGCGCATGCGCACCAACGACCTGCTGTCGGTCGCGCCCGACTACGCCGCCACGATGTCGGAGCTGTTCTCGATCGAGTGCTGGGGAGGCGCCACCTTCGACGTGGCCTATCGCTTCCTCCAGGAGTCGCCGTGGGAGCGACTCGCTGCACTGCGCGAGGGAATCCCGAACGTGCTGCTGCAGATGCTGCTGCGTGGCTCGAACGGCGTCGGCTACACGAACCTGGCCGACAACGTCGTGCGGCTCATCATCGAGCGGGCTGCCGCCGGTGGCGTCGACGTCTTCCGGGTCTTCGACAGCCTCAATTGGGTCGACAACATGCGCGTCGCGATCGACGGGGTGATCGACGTCGGCGCCGTGTGCGAAGCGACCATCTGCTACACCGGCGACGTCCTCGACCCCGAGCGCACCAAGTTCGATCTCGCCTACTACGTGGCGATGGCCCGCCAACTCGAAGACACCGGCGCGCACGTCCTCGGGATCAAGGACATGGCCGGGCTGCTCAAGCCGGCCGGTGCCACCGTGCTGTTCGAGGCGTTGCGCGACGCCGTCGATCTGCCGATCCACTTCCACACCCACGACACGTCGGGCATCTCGGCGGCGACCGTGCTCGCTGCGGTTGATGCCGGTGTCGACGCGGTCGACGGTGCGATCGACTCGATGTCGGGCTCGACGTCGCAACCGAGCCTCGGGTCACTGGTCGAAGCGCTCCGCAACACGCCACGGGCGACTGGCCTCGACGGTGCGGCGATCCGTGAGCTGTCGGGGAAGTGGGAGGCGATCCGTCGCGACTACGCAGCCTTCGACTCGGCCACGCCGCGCGGTGCGTCGGAGGTCTACCTCCACGAAATGCCGGGCGGCCAGTTCACCAACCTGAAGGCGCAGGCGAGTTCGCTCGGCGTCGAGGAGCGATGGTCAGAGGTCGCCGAGGCGTATGCCGTCGCGAACCAGGTGTTCGGCGACATCGTGAAGGTCACGCCGACGTCGAAGGTGGTCGGCGACCTCGCGCTGATGATGGTGCTCCAGGGGATCGATCGCGATGCGCTCGAGGATCCCGACGTCGAGATCTCGTTCCCCGACTCGGTGGTGGACATGATGCGCGGCAACCTCGGGCAGCCGGCCGGCGGGTGGCCCGAGCGGTTCCAGGCGAAGGTGCTGCACGGCGAGTCGCCGAGCACCGCCCGTCCGGGCGACCTGTTGGAGCCGGTCGACCTCGACGCTGCCCGCCTCGCAGTCGAGAAACGGATCGGGCGTGTCCTCACGTCCGACGACGAACTGTGCTCGGCGCTCATGTACCCGAAGGTGTTCGACGACTTCGCCGACCGCCAGGCGATGTACGGGCCGGTCGACATCCTTCCCACGGTCACCTTCTTCCACGGCATGGAGATCGGCGAGCAGATCGAGGCGCGACTCGGCCCCGGCAAGACGCTCGTGGTGAGCCTTCAGGCGATCGGCGATCCACGCGAGGACGGGACCGTCCCGGTCTTCTTCGAACTGAACGGCCAGCCGCGTGTGATCCGGGTCAGCGACCGCAGCGTCACCACCACGTTGGCGCCGAGGCGGCAGGCCGACCTCGGCAACCGGGCTCACGTCGGTTCGCCGATGCCTGGTTCGATCGGCGTGATGGCGGTCGAGATCGGTGACGAAGTCGCAGTCGGCGACCTGCTCTTCACGATCGAGGCGATGAAGATGGAGACGAGCGTCGCCGCCGAACGCGCTGGCACGATCGCAGCGATCCACGTCCCAGCCGGCACTCAGGTCGAACCCCGCGACCTGATGCTCGAGTTCGACGATTGAACGAGATGCCGGCCGACAAGCGTTTTGTCACTCCCGGGCATCTCCGATCGCTCGCCCTGCTCGAGGACTCGTCCGCAGCGACCGCAACGAACTCGGTCTTTCGCACTGCGCTCGGCGTCGACGTACTGCTCCGCCCCGTCGACAAAGGGCTCACGGTCATGAGCCTCGACCTCGAGCGATGCGATTCGATGATCTCCGTCGGAGCGGCTGGCGGTGGTGGATCGCTGACGTCGTTGCCGCCGTCGCTTGAGGAGGTGGCGGCGATGGTCGACGCCTATGAACGCAAGCGGGACGACCTCGCTCGCGGGTCGGGTGAGGAGCGCTTCTCGCTCGGCCTGATCGCTGGGGCGCTCGCCGACGATCTCCGGCTGGCCCAATCTTCGTGGTTGCTGGTCGCCCACGAGTGGCGCGTCCATCTTTCGAACGGTTCGACCGGCAAGATCGACCTGATCGGATTCGATCCTGCGACGCGCCGCCTGGTTGCAATCGAGCTCAAGGCGTCGGAAGCCGACACCAGCAAGCTCGATCCGAACGGGTGGGATGCTGCCCGCCAAGCCGACGAGTACGCCGATGCGATGTGGCGCGGTCGAGACGAGCTGTATCCCTTCTTCGACCGACTGCTCGCAGCCCAAGCCGCGATGTACCTGCCGAACGTCGGCTTGCCGTCGATCGATCCCTCCTCGAGGCCGACCACCGCCGTCTGGTGGCCCGACGCGGCCGGCCACCACACCCCGGCGTGGCCTGCATGGAACTCCGCCGAACTCGCGGTCGCGAGCGACTCGCCACGGATGGCGACGTACCGGCGCCTCCAGTCGTGGTGGCGCGAGACGCACCGAGGCGCAGCGCCAGGCGATCACCCCAAGGTGTCAGGCCGCCGCATCGGTAGCTCCTTCGTAGCGTCGGCAGTCGAAGCCGATCGGCGGCTCAACTTCATCGACGAGGCGGCGTACCGGCTGGCCGAGCGACGGGCGACCGAGGTCGAGTCAGAAGGCGGAACACTAGATGCGACTCGCCTGTTCACGAACCTGCTGTCGTCGATGCCGATGTGCTTCAACCTGTTCGGTGCCATCGGAAGTGCGTCCGAATTCGTCGAACTCGTGCGGGCGGTCTTCGACGATCTGGCGGCCGATATCGATGACGTGATCTGCGAAGTGCCGTCGCCGCCGACGTGGTCGGATCGCACTGCGTTCGATGCGCAGGTCGACTACTCGACCCGAAGCGGCAGTCGTCGATTCCTGGCGATCGAAACCAAGTACACCGAACCGTTCACGCAAACGCGTTATGACCGGGCGGAATATCGCACTCTGACGGAGCAGAGCGGTTGGTTCGAGGAGGGCGCCGCCGATGTACTGGTCGGGGTCGACACGAACCAGCTGTGGCGTGGCGTGCTCCTCATGCAGGCAGTCGAAACCCACACGGGAGCGACCGGCCGCTACTGCGTCGTCGCACCGGCTGACGACGCCGATGCCCGAGCGGCCGTCGAAACCGTCCGATCGCAGCTGGTCGCGGGTGAACGATCGCGACTCCGATTCGTCAGCCTCGAACAGATCGTTGCTGCAGCGAGCAAGCTCGACGATCGACGAATGAACTCCTGGGCCGACGACTTCGGGCTTCGGTACCTCGCGACCTGAGCGCCTCCGGCTCAGAAGGTGCCGAGCAGAGTCCTCGCAATGAATTCGCAGGTGGGTCATCGTCGAGCGAGCGGGCCACCGGGCGTTCAGGCCTCGTGGAAGGCGATCATGTCGGCGCGGAACACGTCGGGCTGGTCGCCCACCCCGCCGATGCTCGCTCCGGTCACACCGAACCCGGCGACCGCACCCGCCACGAAGCCGTCGCGGTCGACCATCTCCCGAACTGCCAAGCCGGTGTGCGTGTCGATCATCGCGCCGTCGTCGGCGAGGTAGATCGTCGGCGCGTTGGGGGCGACCGCGGCGTCGGCCAACTCGTGGACCGGCTCGAGGCGATCGAAGCTGTGCATGGCTCCTGCCACGATCCGCCACGTCGAGTCGGCGCCGGTGACCGCGATCGCATGCGACTGTGCCTGGGCCTGCTGAACGGAACACCACTCGTCGGCTTCGGCGAGGATCATCCGGACGCGGGTCGAGCCGACGCGCGGGTCCCGGAACTGATGACCACACCACGGGTAGGCGGCGTACACGGCAGCGAGCCCGACGTCGGGCCCGACGATGGCGTCGGCGAAACGACGTGTCGCTGCGGTGAGCACCGCCGACCCACCCCGACTGTGACCCTGGGCATGGATGCGATCGGGATCGACGAGGGGATGGTCCCGGAGCGTCTGCACTGCCATGAGCACGTCGTACGCGCTCGCTGCGAACGAGTACGGCGTCTGGTTCGCCACGGTCGACTCGACCGACCGCGCGCCGAACGGATCGAGGAGCAGCGCGCCGAAGCCCTGCCCGACCAGCGTCTCGGTGTGTGCCCGATGGTTCGGCCCGACGCCGAGGCTCCCGGGCACCACGATCACCACGGTCTGGCCTGCCTCGTCGGACGGCAGGAACAACTTGGCGTCGATGTCGACCGTCTCGACGTCGTCGGTGACGTTCATCGCTTCGGCGTAGTTGCGCGGGTTCGCCGACGCGACGGCGAGGTCCTGCCCGCGCACTCCGGCGAGCACCACGTCCTCGTCGCGGAACCTCACAACGTCGGCGTTCGTCATCTCGGCACAGTACGCGCGCGACGAACCGAGTCCGTCACGGCCGCCGACGGGTTGTGGCAATCTGGGCAGGCGACGTTCGACCAAGCGAATACGGCGGGAAGCCGGTCACGCGTCGGGCCAGAGCGGGCACCGAGTGTGGCGACACGCGAGACATCACGGCACGGCGTGCCACGGATGTCGAGCGGCCTCGTCGACCCGGTCGGCCACCATCTGGAACTCGTCGAGTCGGCGCGAGCGGTACCCCCCGATGTGCAGTCGGTGCAGCGTCTCGGACCCTGCGAGCGATTCGATGGCCTCGCTCAGCGCTGCATCGAGCGCAGTTCGATGCTCGACGAGTTCCCACGAGACCACGCACACCACACCGGGGGTCGGCCCCGTCGTGCCGATGATCGACAGCGCAGCCACCGCCTCCGGTTCGTGATCGATCGCCAACCGCCACGAGTGGACATCGATCGCCGCGATGTCGGCGCGGCCGTCAGCGACCGCCCGTACCGACTCCCGATGCGCCTCGGTGAAGACGACGTCACCGAAGAGTGGCCCGTCGGCGCATCGATCGCCCACGAAGTGGCCGAGGCTCCAGTACCCCGACTGCGAGTCGGTCCCGTTCGCCGCCACCGTCGCTCCCTCGAACCGGCGGATCTCATCGCTGGACGCGCCAGATCCGACACCGTCGACACCCAGCCCGCCGCACCGCTCGTCGTCCGAGCGGGCCACGATCACCGAGTAGTAGATGCCCGGCTCGGGGTCGGGCAGGCCGGTCGGCGGCTCGTAGACGATCGTGCCGATCACCTCGGTTTCGCCGAGTCCGTCGCGCACCGGGTTGAGCGAACACACCTGCCCGAGGATCATCGACGGGTCGCTCCACAGTTCGAACAGCGTGGCGACGCGCGTCATCTTCGCGGGGACCGGAACGTTCCGCGCTCGAGCGGCCAGCGCGATCGCAGCCCACAGCGCGTCGACGTCGCGCTCCACCTCGGGCCAGTCGTACATCGGCAGCCCGGCGACCAGATCACCATCGAGGTGCTCGGCGCCGCTCACGCCGGGGGCTCGGTCGCGAAGACGGAGATCGGCGACTCGGGCGTCCGATCGATCCGCGCGTGGTCGCCGGCAGCGTCGGCGAACCAGATCTCCGAGGTCTGGAGACCCGAGGGGCCGTCGATCGAACCGGCACAGATCGAGGTGCTCCGATTCGATCCGTCGGCCACCCCCGACCGGAAGAACAGCGAAGAGCCGCACGTCGTACAGAACCCGTAGGCCACGTTCGGGTCGTCGTCAGGCGAGTACCAGCGAAGGGTGTCGCCGACGATGCGCAGGCCAGCGGTGGGTGTCGCAGTCGCCGCCATGTGGTTCCCGGTCGTCCGACGGCACCGCTCGCAATGACACTCGAGGACGCTGCGCAGTTCGACCTCGGTCGACCATCTCACCGCCCGGCACAGGCACGCTCCACTCATCACACCATTCTGCCCGACACGAGACAGCCCCGAAGTTTCGGCGAGTGTGATGTCAAAAGATCGCGATTTCCGGTCGAGAACCCCGTTTCGTCGAACTTCGGCGGCCTAGTGTCTGGAAGGAGCGGGAGAAGGGCGAGAGGGCACCAGTGAACGACAACGCGAATGACAACGCGCATGCCTCCAATTCCGACGACCCGACGGAGCCGGATGGGCAGTCCAGCGGATTGGTCATCGTCGGCGTCGGAGCGAGTGCCGGAGGTCTCGAAGCACTCCAGTACCTCGTCTCGAATCTGCCCGACGCGTCGGGGATGGCGTTCGTCGTCGCCCAGCATGTGTCGGCTGACTACCGCAGCATGATGGTCGATCTGCTCGCCCGGCATTCGCGCCTCCCCGTCGAGGCCGCCGAGGACGGCCAGGTGCTCCTGGCCAACTGCATCTACGTCTGTCCGCCGGGATTCCACATCACGATCGCCGCCGGCGACATGGTCGTGCTCAGCCCGGTCGACGAGTCGATCTACATGACGAAGCCGTCGATCGACCTGCTCTTCACCTCGATCGCCGAAACGAAGGGCCCGCGCTCGATCGGCATCATCCTGTCGGGCACCGGCTCCGACGGCACGTCGGGCGTCGGCGCGATCAAGGACGTCGACGGCTTCAGCATCGCCCAGGAGCCTTCGACCGCGAAGTACGACGGGATGCCCGCCAGTGCGATCAAGTCGGGCAAGGTCGACTTGATCCTGCCGCCGGACCAGATCGGCGACGAGCTCATGGCGATCTCGCCGCTCGCCGACCGTCCGATCCCCGAGTTCCGGTCGGGCGAGAATCGCGAAGCGTACGAACGGATCCTGCGCCTCTTGAAGCGTGACCACGGTGTCAACTTCAACCAGTACAAGGACAAGACGCTGTCACGGCGGATCATGCGCCGGATGATCGCCACCAAGTCCGACCAGATCGCCGACTACGCCGAACTTCTCACGACCGACCCGGCCGAACTCACCGAGCTCTTCCACGACCTCCTCATCGGCGTCACCGCATTCTTCCGCGACACCGAGGCGTACGCCGACCTGCGAATCCATCTCGACGAGTACATCTCCCAGAAATCGGAGCCGTTCCTCCGCGTCTGGTCGGTGGGTTGCTCGACCGGTGAGGAGCCGTACTCGATCGCGATCATGCTCGCCGAGATGCTCGGCGACAAGCTCGACGACCATCGCATCCAGATCTTCGCGACCGACGTCAACCAGCGCGCCATCGACCGGGCCCGGCGAGGCCGCTACTCGGCGTCGGAGGTGAGCGGCCTCTCGAAGGAACTGCGCGACAAGTACTTCCTCTTCGTCGACGGCCACTTCGAGGTGACGAAGCGGATCAAACAGCTCGTCGTGTTCTCTCAGCACGACATGGTCCAGGATCCGCCGTTCCTGCGACAAGACCTCGTGGTCTGTCGCAACGTGATGATCTACTTCGGGTCCGAGCTGCATGACTCGCTCCTGCCGACCTTCCACTACGTCTTGCATCCTGGAGCGCTGCTGTTCCTCGGACAGGCCGAAGCCGCCGGCCCGAACCAAGCCCTGTGGGATGTGCTGTCGCCGTCGTCGAAGATCTTCCGGGCCTCGGCCACGGTGCACCGGACTCTGCCGAAGCTGGCCCGCAACGCCGAGTTCGCATGGCAGCCGGGCCGCGCCGAAGAGCAGGTACGCGCCACCCCGCGCCGGCGGGTCGAAGCCGAGATGGATTCGGCGGTCTCGGCGCAGCTCGACCGGATGCTGTCGCCGAACGTCATCGTGCTCAGTTCGACCGATGCGATCCTCTACGCCCACGGCGATCAGAACCCGCTCTTGCAGCGTCGCGCCGGGCTGGCCACCGACGGGATCTTCGGCAACATCCACCCCGACATCGTCGTCGACCTCCGGACCGCCCTGCACCGCCTGCGCGCCGGTGAAGACGTCGTCACGACCGACTTTCGGTCGATCGGGATCGGCAAGGAGCGCTACTGGGTGCGCATGGTGCTCGGTGTCACCTCGTCACCACAGCTCGGTGACCTGACCGTCGTGTACTGCCAGATCGAAGAGACCCTCGGCGCCGTCCTGTCCGAGACCAGCGACCCCGAAGCCGGATCGACATCGGTCATCATCGAACAGGAAAAGCAGGTCGCTCGACTGCGCGAACAGTTGGCGATCGTCATGGAGCAGCTCGACAGCTCCAACGAGCAGATGCAAGCCCTCAACGAGGAACTGCAGAGCTCGAACGAAGAACTGCAGAGCTCGAACGAAGAACTCGAGACGACCAACGAAGAACTCCAGTCGACCAACGAAGAACTCCAGACCGCGTACGCCGAACTGCGGATCGCGTTCGACGAGAAGGCCGAGCAGGAGGTCGAACTCGAACGGGCCGCCAATCAGCTCGCCCAGACCAACGAACTGCTGCTCGTCGCCGAGTCGGTCGGGCGGACCGGGTCGTGGCGTTGGCGGCCGAGCTCGGAGCAGCTGCTGTGGAGCAACGGCCTGCACCAGCTCCTCGGCTTCGACGACCTCGAGACCAAGCCAGACTTCGACACGCTCGTCTCGCGTGTCCATCCGAAGGATCGTGCCGGAGTCGAGGCTCACATCGAGGCGCTGATGACCAGCGGCGCTGCGGCGACCATCACGTTCCGGCTCGACGGCCCCGACCCCGGCGTGTGGCTGTCGATGGTGTCGGCGGTCGAACTCGGTCAATACCGCAGCGTGCAGGAGGTCATCGGCACGCTCAGCGATGTCACCGAACAGCATCGCGCTGCCGAGCACGCCATGGAACAGCAGGAGCGGATCGCCGAGATCGAGGGCAAGGTCCTGCGGATGCTCAACGAGAGCGTCAACGGCGTGTACGTCTTCGACCTGAAGACCGGTAACAACGAGTTCGTCAACGAGTCGTGCACCGCGTTGCTCGGGTACACCCGAGCCGACTACGACTCGTTCAAAGAAGGCGAGTTCTTCTCGCTGTTCCATCCCGACGACGTCGAGCGGGTCGCAGCGCATCATGAGTCCGTCGCAACTCTCGGCCTCGGTGAGGGCTACACGCTGGCCTACAGATTCCGGCACAAGGCCGGGCACTGGGTGGACGTCTATGGCAACGACAGCGTGTTCGACGTGGACAGCGACGGACGAGCGAGCAAGACGCTCGGCTCGTTCTTCCTCGTGAACGAACGTTCCGATGACTGATCAGGACATGACCCGCCGGCTGGCGGGAGGAGAGATCGAGCACCTCTGGACCCGCAAGGGCCGTGGAGGCGACGGCCTGTGGGGAACCCCCGACGACGTGCCGATCGCGCTCGTGGTGATCGACTCGTCGGGCCACATCGTCGACTTCAACCGGACGGCGGCCGCCCTGCTCGACGACCGCGGGCAACTGCTCCTGCGGCGCGGTGGGGCGTTCCTGGCACTCGTCGGGCCGTCGGTGCGCAAGTTCATGTCGTGGAGGAACGACTCGCACGCGCCGAACCTGCAGATCACGCTCCGTTCGGGCGGCCGGCCGATGCCGGTGGTCCTGTCCAAGAAAGATGCGACCGGCATGGAAGGTGGCCTCGTGATCGCGGTCGCGTCCGACCAGGCCGCCACGCTCGGCGCTGCCCAGCGCCTTGCGTTCGAGACGGCCCAGGCCGGGATGTTCGTCACCGACGGGTTCGGGCGCATCGTCGCTGCGAACAACACGCTCCTCGAATTGATCGGGCTCGACCGGCCGAAGGTGCAGGGTCAGTCATGGCAAGTCCTGTTCCTCAGCCGTCTGCCGACCACGTTCGTGCAGGAGGTGAACGCCGAGGTCACCGACCTGGGCCGTTGGAGCGGCCGAGTCGTCGCCGACGTGCCGGGCCGCGGCGACCGCGTGCTCGAGGTGAGCCTGCACGTGCACTCGAGCGAGACCGACGAGGATGTGAACGGTCGCGTCGAGGTGATCTCGCGGTCGATGGTGGCGCACGTGTCCGACGTGACCGACGGGAGTTCGGTCGAGCAGGCGCTCAAGGAGCAAGCGCGCCGCGATCAGCTGACCGGCGTGCTCAATCGCGCCGGGTTCCTCGAAGTCCTCGCACAACGGTTCGACGAAGCACAGCGCAGCGGTAACGGCCTGTCACTGCTGTATCTCGACCTCGACAACTTCAAATCGCTCAACGACCACTTCGGTCACCGATACGGCGACCTGCTGCTCGAGGCGTTCTCGCGGCGGCTGCAGTCGTCGCTCAAGTCGACCGATGTGATCGGCCGAGTCGGTGGCGACGAGTTCGTCGTCCTCTTCGACCCCGGGCTGGCGCCGTCCGTGCTCGACAACGTGGTCACCAAACTCCGCAAGCGTCTCCTTGCCGACTACCAACTCGACGAGGTCCACTACACGTGTACGGCGAGCTTCGGGTCGGCCGACTACCCGTGGGACGCGAGCAGTGCCGACGAGCTCCTCGAGTTCGCCGACCACGGGATGTACCAGGCCAAGACGGCGGGGCGTAACGGGTACGCACGCTTCGACCGCACGGTGTTCCGCAACTGGGCCGAGCAGGAGGAGCGCCTCCACGCCATCGAGTCGGGCATCGAGCGGATGCAGTTCGTCCCGTACTACCAGCCGATCTTCGATACCGAGACCGGCGAGATCCGCTCGGCCGAGGCGCTGGTGCGATGGATCGACCCGACCGAACCCGACGTGGTCCGACTGCCCGGTGAGTTCCTTCCGCTCGTCGACGGGAGCCCCGCCGGGGTCCGCATGGGCATCCGCACGCTCGACCAGGTGCTCGTCCACATGAAGTCGTTCGCGATCACCGTCGGTCCGATCTCGGTGTCGGTCAACCTGAGTGCTGCGCAGTTGCGGGCCGAAGACATCGTCTCGCACATCGAGCGACTCGCCGGCAAGTACCCGTCCGAGATGCAACGGCTCAAGATCGAGTTGGTCGAGAGTTCGTTCTACGACGGCGACCCGGTGATCGCGACGAACCTGTCGCGCATCAGCGCCACCGGCGCGTCGCTGTCGCTCGACGACTTCGGGACGGGCCACTCGTCGCTGCTGAGCCTCCGCGCCCACGACTTCACGCAGCTCAAGATCGACTGCCAGTTCCTGTGGGCTGCGTCGACGAAAGCACCCGAAGACGTCCTCGTGTTCGAGAGCATGGTCGACCTCGGCCGCAAACTCGGGCTCGAGATCGTGTCGGAGGGCGTCGAGACCGAGGAGCAGCGCACGTACCTGCGCGAACTCGGTTGCGACCTGGCGCAGGGGTTCCACTTGGGTATGCCGATGCCGAAAGACGAACTGCGCGCGCTGCTCGCGTCGAGTCGCGGCGTCACGTCTGGCTGAACCTCAGAGTTCGTCGACGTGCCAGGTCGACGATTCGACCAACTGGTGCAGTCCGACCTTCAACCGCATCGTCTCGCCACGCTCGACTGCACGGTCGATGCGGAACATCCGGTTCCCCCAACTCGTGTTCGTGCCGAGCGGTGAGGTGGTGAGCACGGTGTCGTCGTCGAAGACCGCCTCGAACCAGACACAACATCCGTCGACGATCGCATTCTCGACCGCGACGCGTTCGATCACGTGCGTGGTGGACAGCGATTCGATCGAGTCGAGCGTGTGGATGTCGAACTCGAGGATCGGTTCGGGCTCGCCGATCGTGGCGGCGACCGAGCCGGTGCGGGCCCAGAACTGTTCGTTGCGGCCGGTGTCGAAGCGGGCGGCGACCGGCGACGTCTTCATCGACGACAGGTCGATCCCATCGGGGAGGTCGATGTTCCAGAAACGCCGGACCCGCATCGACGGATGCATCGTGACCGGTTCCACGAACAGTCGAAATCGGGCCGGCAGGATCGCGCCGCCAGGACGCAACACACGATCACGCAGGTCGAAGAGGTTGGCAAGCATGTTCTCGTTGAAGAGTTCGTCGCCCATCTGTTCGTGTACGACCACGTCGACCGGCTCAGGCGGTGTGAAGTCGCGGCTGTTCTCCTGGACGAACTCGATGTTCGTGAATCCGTTGTGGCGGGCGATTTCACGCGCGACCTCGACGAACTCGGAGTGCTCGACGGCGTACACCTTCGACGCTCCAGCCCGACTCGCCATGAACGCGAGCAGGCCGGTGCCCGTACCCAGGTCGAGCACGACGTCACCGGGCTTCACCGCCCGGTGGATGCCGCGGTGGTATGCGTCGATGCGGGGCCCGTCGCACAGCATCTCCTCGTGCTCTTCGAGACCGGCGAAGTTGTGACCGTTGATGAGGTCGTAGACGATGTTCGTCATCCACGAACTCGACGCCACCCGATCGGCGACGAACGACGTCGTCGAACGCACTGCCCTGGTCGCAGCGCGCTGCGCCCGATTGCTCATGTCGGGCAGGCTACGGTGCCGAAATCCGGGATCGGAGTGTGGGATCGAGCGTTCACCGTGGCATGGTCAGGGGGAACGAGTGTCGAGCCCCGGCACCCGCAAGAGAGAACGAGTGATCAATGGCAGCAAGCAAGCAACCGGTGACGAAGTGGTCCGACGGGACGATCCCGTTGGAAGAGTTGTCGGAGCCGGAGCAGCTTGCGCATCAGATCTCGGTCGAGCGTGGTGACCTCGACTCGTCGGTCTCGCGAATCATGGACTCCGAACTGAGCGACGACGGTCGCGCCCACGCCCTACGAGCGTTCCATGCCGCCCTGTTCGAGCCGGGTGACCCGAACCGCGACCCGCGTGTCGCGATCGCCGCCGCCGAGAAGATCTGACCGGTCAGTTCGCCGAACAGGCCGACCGTCAGGTCAGGAGGCCGCGGCGGATCTTGCCGGTGGCCGTGCGGGGCAACTCGCCGACGAAGTGGACGTCTCGCGGCGTCTTGTGCCGTGCCAGGTTCGCCGCCACCATGTTCTTGATCGCCGCAGCCGACACACGCGCCCCGGGTGCCTTCACGGCGTAGACGGCGAGGCGTTGGCCGAACTCGTCGTCGTCGACCCCGACGACGGCGACGTCGACGATCTTCGGATGGGTCAGGACGAGGTCTTCGACTTCGCGCGGGAACACGTTCTCGCCGCCGCTGACGATCATGTCGTCGGCGCGCCCGGTGACGAACAGCAATCCGTCGGACGTCATCCGCCCGACGTCTCCCGATGACATCAGGCCGTCGACGACCTGCTTGCCGCCACCGCCGGTGTACTGCTCGAACTGCGCTCCATTCCCGACGAAGATCCGACCAACCGTTCCGGCGGGCACCTCGCGATCGTCGTCGTCGAGGATCGCCACCACCGACCCGGGCATCACCCGGCCGGCGGTCGACGGCTCGGCGAGGAGATCGCTCGGCGTGGCCAACGTCGCCTGACCGACCTCGGTCGACCCGTACAGGTTGTAGAGATTCGGTCCGACTCGGTCGAGCCACTCCTCGACCACGGGAACCGGCAGCGCCGATCCGCTCGACGCGACGACTCGCAGCGACGACAGATCGGTGTCGTCGAGAGCGGGCGACGCGAGGAGCCGCTGCAAGATCGCAGGAACGACGGCGAGCACCGTCACCTGGTCGCGCTCGATGCGGGCGAGTGTCTCGACCGGATCGAACGTGGACATGACCGAGACGGTCGCCCCGATCGTCGAGGCGAGCACCATCTGCGCGAGGCCCCATGCGTGGAACAGCGGGGAGGTGATGGCGATCACGTCGTCATGGCGGTACGGGATGAGTTCGACCACGCCAGTTGCCGACGAAGGAGCGACCCGGTTGCTGCGCTGGGCACCCTTCGGCGTGCCGGTGGTGCCCGACGTGAGCAGGACGGGTGCGACGGGCAACGATGCCCGCAGCGGCAATCGCCACGTACCGGCGCTGCGCAGGTCGGCGAGCGCTCGGCCGCGCTGTGGGTCGTGTTCGTCGTCGTGTGTCCCGTCGGTGTCGGTCACGATGATCTCGACGTCGGAAGTGACGAGGTCGGTGACGGGGAGGAGCGCTGCGTCGACGGCGAGCACGCTGATGTCCTCGCGCTTCACGACCTCGGCCATCTGCGGTGCGGCGAAGCTGGTGTTGAGATACACGACGCCGAGCCCGGCTTTGGCGGCTGCGAGCGTCAGTTCGACGAAGTCCCGGTGATTCAGGCAGGCGAGTCCGATGCGCTGGCCGCGGCGCACGCCGATGCTCTGCAGACCCTTCGCCGACGCGGTCGACCGGCGTTCGAGATCGGAGAAGGTGACCGAGCCGTGATCGTCGATGAGGGCGATCGCGTGTGGCTTCGCGAACGCCGTTGCCGCATAGGGCGCGGCGACCGTCGGGCCCCAGCGAGTGATCGCCGTGGTGAGCGAGGGGATCCGGCGGGGGTCGAGCATGCCGGCGCGATCCACCAGGTCGAACCAGCCAGTCAGGCCGGTTCGGTTGCTGCGTGAAGTACCGACGCCCATCGCGACGACGGTAGCGGCCGAGTGGTCAGGACACCGAGTGGTCAGGACACCGGGCTTCGTCAGGACACCGGGCTTCGTCAGGACACCGTGGCGCCGAGGCGGCTCGCCAGTGCGTTGCCGACGAACTCACGCACTGCCGGCTCCAGGGGGAACGACAGGTGGCTGCCCTCGTACCAGCAGATCTCGGGCTCATCCCAGTGCTCCCACAGAGCATGCACGTTGCCGGGCCGGACCCAACGGTCGACGAGCCCGCCGTAGATGAAGCGCGCCTCTTTCGGGACGAGCGGTTCCATCGCCATCGACGAGACCACCCGGTTGACCCGCTCGAGTGAACGCCAGCTCAGACCCCACTGCTCGTAGAACGGAGGGAGCAGGGCCTCCACGTTGCGGCGCATGCCACGCACGAGGTCGGCTTCGGGCACTCCGGCGATCACGCAGTCGAGGTCGGCTTCGAAACACGCGAGCAGCGAGGCGAAGTAGCCACCGAGCGAGATCCCCGACACACCGATCGAAGGTGCTTCCTGCGTGTCGGCGATCCACGACTTCAGGCGTCGGATGTCCCAGAGTGCCTGGGCGGCGGTGTGGACCGTGTTCATCGCTCCGCCGAAAAGGACGCGATCACCCGAGGCTCCCTCGGAACGCGGCCCGTGGAGCGGCGACACCGGGAAGGCGAGGTTCAGGCCGTACTCGTGGTGCAGACGCTTGGCGCCGAAGGCGTTGAAGTCGACGAACGGGGTGCCGGTGCGGTATCCGTTGACGCAGATGAGCCAGGGTCGCGGTTCGCCCGCGTGGCGCAGGATCCAGGCGTGCGCATCACGGTTCTTCTCGTAGCCCAGCCAGCGATCTCGGCCGGGTTCGTCGGCGTGCGGTTCGTATCCACTGCGGACCGCGAGGTGCTCGTAGTCGATGCCGGCCGTCGACTTCTTGGTCAGGCGCGGACGGCGCAGCGGCGGCGGGTCGGAGTGGTACGAGCGTGGATCGGTGATCCATCCTCGGTCGTTGTACATCTCGACGGCGTCGCCGAGTTCGTCGCGCAAGCGGCGCCGGAACGACACCGAGGGAGCCCGCAGTCGACTGTTCGCGGTCTCGACCTGCAGCGCCCACTCGTCGATCCACCACTTCGCCGCCAGTGCCGGAGTGAGCCGAGGCGAAGGGAGATCGTCCTCGCGATGGCCCACGATCCAATCGCGAGTCTGTCCGAAGAGTTCGTCGACGACGGTCATGAGGTGAGTCCGATCTGGAGAGGTGATGGGCGTCGTCCGCCGACGCCCATCCGACCGTAGCTCGCGGGCTCCGACATTGTCAGACCGAGACGGGGGCGCCGTAATGCGAGGTTTCGGCCCAGTTCTGGAGGCACTCGGTCAACGGGATCGCCCGCGAGTAGTAGAAGCCCTGGATCGTGTGGAAACCGAGATCCTGGGCGTGACGCAGTTGATCCGACGTCTCCACGCCTTCGGCCACCACACCGATGGCGAGTTCGCCCGCCAGTTGAGCGATGGCGCCGGCGATCGAGTGCTCGTTCGCCCCGAGGCCGAGCCGGCTGATGAAACTGCGGTCGACCTTGATCGACGTGATCGGGAGATCTCGCATGTGCGACAGCGACGAGTAGCCCGTGCCGAAGTCGTCGAGTGCGAGTTGGAAACCCCGCGATCCGAGGTCCTCCAGGGCGATGGCGCCGCGCCCCGAACCGTCGAACGCCGCACTCTCGGTCAGTTCGAGGCAGATGTGGGCCGGTGCGATCCCTGCACGTTCCACGGTGTCGACGACGAATGCGACGAAGTCGGGATGGTTGATGCTGATGGCGCCGAAGTTGCAGGCGATGTACGGAGTCCGTTTCGGATCGATGCGAGCGAGCAGTGTGGCGGCCTGGCAGGAGAGCTCGAACGCTGCGCGGTCGAGTTCCCACACGAGCGGCGTGCCGCTGATGGCGTCGAGGAAGGCGCCCGGACCGAGGATCTCACCATCGAGATCTCGGATCCGAGCGAGCGACTCGTATCCGACGACCCGTTCGGTCGTGGAATCGACGAGCGGCTGGAAGTGCATCACCAGACGATCCTCCTCGAGTGCGTCGCGCAGCAGTCGACGTTGGCTCTCCTCCACCCTGGCCGCTGCGGCCAGTTCGGCGTCGAAGCACTCGACACGGTTGCGTCCGCCGTCTTTGGCTGCGTACAGCGCGAGGTCGGCGTGCTGGAGCAGGAGGTCGCCGTCGAGTTCGGCGCATGTCGAGATGGCCACACCGATCGACCCGGTCACGTGGAAGCGGTCGCCGCCGATGGCGTAGGGCGCATGGAGTGCCCGACGGCATCGTTCGGCGATCTCGGCGGCGATGTCGAGGCTCTCGACGCCGACGAGCAGAGCGACGAACTCGTCGCCTCCCTGACGGACGAGCAGATCGTGCTCGCGGAGTTCACCGGCGAGGCGCCGAGCGGCGAGCCGCACCATCTCGTCGCCCGACCGGTGGCCGTGCATCTCGTTGATGGCCTTGAAGTCGTCCAGGTCGATGAAACAGGCCGCAACCTTCTTGTCGGAGCGGGTACTCGCCAGGTCGACCAGTCGTGCGTCGAGCTGACGGCGGTTCGGCAGGCCGGTGAGTTGGTCGTGGAGTGCCTGGTTGCGCAGTGCCTCGTCGGCGAGGAACTCGGCGGTCACGTCGGAGAAGACGACCACGGTGCCGAGTTCGGCGGCGCCGCCGCCGTGGATCGGTTGGTGACTGGTCCGCAGATAGCGCACCTCGCCGCGTTGCGAGACGAGACACGACACGTCAGCGCAGGCCGTGCCCCGAGCGAGCACCTCGACCGGTCGGCCGTCGAGGTCGACGAGGCCGAAGTCGTCGAGGCGGAGTTGCGCGGGCACCCTGTCGGCATCGATGTCGAACATGTCGCGCGCCGTGTTGTTGATCGTCGTGATCGCGCCGAACTCGTCGGTGGCGATGACACCGTCACGCAGCCCACCGACGATCGCTTCGGACAGCCGCTGGGTGCGGTCCATCGCCAGACCGATCTCCTTGTCGTGCTGGGCGTCGCGGAGCGACACGACGAGCCCACCGACCACCGGATCGTCGCACAGGTCGTTGCCCGTCACCTCGACCGGGACCCAGAGGCCGCCCGAGTTGAGCAAGCGAACCGAGACCCGCCACATCTCGAGCCCCTGACTCAGGCGCGTCAGCGCATGGAGCGTGGTTTCGATGTCGTCGGGGTGGAGGAAGTCGGCCGCCGATCGACCGACTGCTTCGTTGGGAGTCAGGCCGAGCAGCGAACTGACTCCGCGACTGACATAGCGAATGGTGAGGTCGCTGGTGAGGACGAGCACGGCGTCGCGCTGGCCTTCGAGGACGGCGTGCACGAAGTCGTCGTCTTCGACGGCGTCGGTGGCGAGTTCGCTCTCGACGAATCGAGCGAGCGAACGAAGCCCGCCGAGCGACGACGGGGGATCGTCGAAGCGGGCGGAGAGGGCTGCGACGAGTTGGCCGGCGGCATCACAGATCGGGACGGCGACCCACTCGCCCGGTGCAGGTTGGACGACGGCGCTGTCCGAATCGCCGCAGTGCGCTGCTCTCAATGCAGTCTCGGCGGGGTGCATCGGGCGCGGAAGCATGGCGCCCTCGCCCGAACTGCACGCAGCGACGTACACGTGGTCGGTCTCGAAGACGGCGATCTCAGCGGTCGTGGCTCCGAACGCGACGGCCGATCGCACGCTGTCGACGGCGACGTGGTGACGCGCGAGCCGACGCCGGTGCAGCGTCTGAGCGGTCGCGACGTCGGAGTTCACGACACCTCTTTCGACAGTTCTTCACGCGAACTTGATCGGGCCCGGGGGTTGCACGACGTCTCGCGCGCGGGACGCACGTCGGGCCAGCCACGTCGGACGGATTCGTCGATGCCGTCGTGGATCGCTCCCAGGACCCAGGGCTCGTCGGTCTGGGACCGGATGGCGAGTTCGCTGGCGCGACGGCGCGCGGCGCGCCGTTCGTCGATCCGTGCCAGCTCGCCCATCGATGTTGTATCGGCAGGAGAATGTCGGAACCTGAGTCAGGGAGCGATGGCGTCTCCGGGAAGAGGTCCGTCGGCGTGCAGCGCACCCTGGAAACGGCGCATCCCGCCGAGCCAGCGTTCCCGATCGGCTCCCTTACGTTCGGCGTACGTGGCGACCTCGGGATGCGGCAGGACGAGGAACCGTTCGTCGCGGATCGCGTCGATGCACATGTCGGCCACCTCGGATGCTTCGAGCACTCCGTCGCTGCTGGCCACGCCGCCCTCGAAGTCGGCGGCTTCTGTGGCGTCGAGTGCCTGGAAATCGGGGCTGTTGGTGACGATGTTGGTGCGCACCGCTTGCGGGCACAGCACCGACACGCGGATTCCCTGGTGGTGATGCGTGATCGCCAGCCACTCGCCGAGCGACACGGCTGCCGCCTTCGTGATCGAGTACGCCATCGATCCGATCTGGGTGAGCAGGCCGGCGGCCGACGCGGTGTTCAGCAGATGGCCTTCGCCGTTCGCGATCATCGACGGGATCACGGCGCGCGCTGCGTAGATGTGCGCCATGCAATGCACTTCCCACATGTTCTGGATCGCCTCGTTGGAGTCTTCGAGGCCGCCGGTGGTGACGAATCCGGCGTTGGAGACGAACACCCCGATCGGCCCGTGGGCGTCTTCGATGGCCGTGACCATCTGCTGGATCGCGGCCTCGTCGCTCACGTCGACCTCGTGTGCGCTGCCACCGACTGCCTCGGCCACGCGGCGCGCCTCGTCACCGTGGAGGTCGGCCACTGCGACGTGTCGGGCCCCTGCAGTCGCCGCGGCGTGAGCGACCGCCTCGCCGATCCCCGATCCGCCACCCGTGACGACGACCACTCTGTCCTGGAGTTCCATGTCCGGAACCTAGGTGACGTACCGCGGCACCTCGGTGGTCGAACGACCGGGCAGCGCCGGAAGTCGCAGCGTCAGCAGCCAGGTGATGGCGACGAAGACGGCCGCGCCGACGAGCGCGACGGTGAGCCCACCCCACAGGTACAGCAGGCCCGACAGGAGGGTGCCGACGAGGCGACCGGTCGCATTGGCCGAGTAGTAGAAGCCGACGTCGACCGACACGTCGTCGTCGTCGCTGTAGGCGAGGATGAGGAACGAGTGCAGGCTGGAATTGAGGGCGAAGGCGACACCGAACACGATCAAGCCGCCCACGATCGCGGCGGTGGTGGCGACGTCGAAACCGACGAACACGGCAATGGTCGCCGAGACCACCCCCAGCCCGAACGACCAGCGGCGCGCCGAGGTGATCTCGTCGGCACCGCGCAGGAACTTCGGCGCGATCGACTGGATCATCCCGTAGCCGATGACCCAGGCGGCGAGGAAGCCGCCGACGCCGTAGAACGACCATCCGAGTTCGTCGTGCAGGAAGACCGGGAGGGCGACCACGAACCAGATGTCACGTGAGGCGAAGAGGAAGAAGCGCGCCGCCGACAGCCGATTGATGGCGTCGGACTTCGACAGGATCGAGCGCAGCGCCGTCTTCTTCTTCGACTTGCCGATGTCCTCGTTCAACATGGTGACGATCACGGCGAGCGTGACGGCGATCAGAGCGGCCATGATCCACAGCGCCGAGTCGTAGCCGACCGCCGCGAGCAGCGCGGCGCCGACGAAGAAGCCGACCCCCTTCAGGGCGTTCTTCGAGCCGGTGAGGATCGCGACCATCCGGAACAGCGCTCCGTCGGCGTCGCCGGCGACGAACTTGACGGCGCTCTTCGAACTCATCTTGGTGAGGTCCTTGGCGACCCCGGACAGCGCCTGCGCTCCCATCACGAACGCCACCGACACGACTTCGGCCCATCGCTCGCTCTGGAACGTGAGTGCGACGAGCGCCACGATCTGCAGCGACAGCCCGGCGATCAGCGTGCGGTTGAGCCCCGTCCGGGCGCCCACCCAACCGCCGAGCAGGTTTGTCACGATGCCCATGAACTCGTAGAGCAGGAAGAGGAACGCCAGCGACACCGGCGAATACCCGAGTTCGTTGAAGTGGAGCAACACGAGCATCCGCAACGCGCCGTCGGTCAGCGTGAACGACCAGTAACCGGCCGTCACGAGTGCGTAGTTCCGAAGTTGCATCAGGACTGCTGCATCAGGTCGGTCGTGTGGTCATCGGTGGCATCTGATCGGCTCGGCCTCGTTCAGAGCGCCGCGGCGACCTTCTCGGCCAGGTCGGCCATGCGGAATGCGTAGCCGTACTCGTTGTCGTACCAGATCACGACTTTGACCATCTCGTCGTCGACGACCATGGTCGACGGGCCGTCGACGATGCCCGACCGGGTGTCGTTCGTGTAGTCGGCCGACACCAGAGGGCGCTCCTCGAACCCGAGGATGCCGGCCAGTTCGCCGTCGGCCGCAGCCCGCAGATGCTCGTTGATCTCGTCGACGGTCACGTCGCGCTGCATCGTGAACACGGCGTCGGTGAGCGATGCGTTGAGCAGCGGCACACGCACGGCCATGCCGTTCAGCTTGCCCGCCAGTTCGGGGTAGATCATGGTGATCGCGGTCGCCGAACCGGTGGTGGTCGGGATCAGCGAGTTGAGCGCCGATCGAGCCCGCCGGAGGTCGGAGTGTGGAGCGTCGACGATCACCTGGGTGTTGGTGACGTCGTGGATCGTCGTGATGACGCCGCGTTCGATGCCGACTTTCTCGTGGAGCACCTTCACCACCGGTGCCAGACAGTTCGTGGTACACGATGCGGCGGTGACGACGTGGTCGACCGCCGGGTCGTAGAGATGGTCGTTGCACCCCATGACGATGTTGAGCACGCCATCCGACTTCACCGGCGCGGCGACGATCACCTTGCGCACGCCGCGCTCGAAGTACGGCTCCAACGACTCGGTGTCCTTGAACCGACCACTGCACTCGAGCACGATGTCGACGCCGCTCGCCTGCCACGGCACCTCGCCCGGAGTGCTGTGCCGGGTGACCGTCGCCGACACCCCGTCGACGGTGATGGTGCCGTCGTCGTGGGACACGTCGCCGTCGAAGCGTCCGTGGACCGTGTCGAACTCCAGCAGGTGTGCAGCGGTGGCCGCGTCGCACCCCGGGTCGTTGACATGCGCGATCTCGATGCCGTCACGCCCGCGCAGGCCGCGCACCACGAGGCGCCCGATTCGTCCGAACCCGTTGATCCCGATCTTCACCGTCATGGCCTCAGTGTCGCCGGGTGAGATGAACGTCAGGTGGACGCAGTGCCGACGGCGTGTTGCATCGCCCAGACGAACATGGCGATCCCCGACGCGACACCGGCGTTGAGCGAACGGGTCGAGCCGTACTGGGTGATCGCGCAGCGCATGGCGGCTGCCGAGCGCATCTCGTCGGAGAGCCCCGGACCTTCCTGACCGAAGACGAGCACGCAGCTCTCCGGGAGTGCGGATCCCTCGATCGGGTCGGCGCCGTCGAGGTTGTCGATCGCGACGATCACCACGTCGTTCGAGGCCGCCCAAGCGACGAACGATTCGACGTCGGGGTGGTGGTGCAGGTGCAGGTAGCGGTGCGTCGACATCGCGCCGCGCCGATCCCAGCGACGCTCGCCGATCACGTGCGCTGCCGCGACGTTGTAGGCGTTCGCGTTGCGGACCACGGTGCCGATGTTGAAGTCGTGCTCCCAGTTCTCGATCGCGACGTGAAGGCCGTGGCGGCTCGAATCGAGGTCGGCGACGATCGCCTCGACGGTCCAGTACCGGTACCGGTCGAGCACGTTGCGCCGGTCTCCTCCGGCCAGCAGTTCCGGGTCCCAGCGGTCACCGGTCGGCCAGGGAGGAGCGTGCGGTCCGACGCCCACGTCGGGCTGCTGGGCCGGCGGCTCGGGGTTCGAGCCGGTCGGCGGACCGGTCGGCAAGCCGGGGTTCGAGCCGGTCGGCGAACCGCTGGGCGAGCCGGGGTTCGAGCCGGTCGGCGAACCGCTGGGCGAGCCGGGGTTCGAGCCGGTCGGCGAATCGGTCACGTCTGGTGCTCGGGACAGAAGTAGGTCGTGCGCCCGCCGACCTTCACCCGCCGGATCTCCACGTCGCAGCGTGGGCAGTGTTCGTTGCGTTCGCGTGACCCGCTCTGGATGAGCACGCCCTGGTGCGAGCCGTTCTTCGCCAGAACCCGATCGCGGGTGGTGCGGACGCCGGCCCACAGATCGTCGAGGTCGTCGCCGGTGATGTCGCCGGCACGTCGCTGCGGGTCGACCTTGCCCTGGAAGCAGATCTCGTCGGCGATCAGGTTTCCGATTCCGGCGATGCGTTGCTGGTTCATCAGCAGACCCTTGATCGTGGCCTGCGAGCCGTCGAGCAGGTCGCGGAACCCGCGCTTGTCGATCTCCAGGATGTCGGTCCCGAAGCTCGACGTGTCGGGGTCGATCTCCAGCGTGGCGAGCCGGAGGAGGTCTTCGAGGACGATCTCGTGCGTCTCGTCGACCTCGATCGCCAGACGAACGTGTTGAGGCTTCGCCGACCTCGGACGCCGGGTACCGTCGGCGCGGGCGATCTCGCCATCGAGCATCAGCCAGCCTCGCAGCCCGAACGTGAGGCCCATCGTGTGGTCGCCCGAGATGTCGACGAGCAGCAGCTTGCCGAGCCGTCGGACGTCGAGGATCTCGGCGCCCTCGAGCACGCCGTACACGTGTGCCGCTTCGGCGTCGAAGCCCTCTTCGGCTCGACGCAGCAGCCGTTCGTCGCGCAGGTCGATCCCGGTGACGGTGCCGCCGATCAGCGGACGGATCGTGTTGGCGTAGGCCTCGACCTCGACGAACTCGGGCATGCGTCCGGTCTACCCCGCTGATCCGCCGCGGAAGCAGAGATGCGAGCGGTCGTTCCAGACGTCGAGGACGCGATTTTCGCGCTTCGGACGCAGCATGCTCTCGGTCGTCATCGCCCCATCTTGGCCGGTGGGCTCGCCGTCGGCGTTTCCGGGGTGGTGGCGACGGGTATCACGAGGCCATGAGCGACGACTCCAATTCCTCCGCCTCGATGACCATCGACGACCTCCGAGATCGCCTGCAGGGAGACCGCACAGCAATGCTCACGACGGTCGACGAGCGAGGCACGCTGTCGGCTCGACCGCTCAGCATCCAGACCTACAACGACTTCGGCGACGTGTTCTTCCTCGTCAGCCGTGACGCCGATTGGGTATCGGTCGGGACCGAGGCTGCCAACGTCGCCATCGTCGACGACGGGTCGACGTGGCTGTCGATCGCCGGGCGCCTGCACATCACCGACGAAGCGAAGCTGCTCGACGAACTCTGGAACGACGACGCGGCGGCGTGGTTCCCCGACGGCAAGTCCACTGCCATGGTCGCCCACGTGCAGTCGGACCGCTGGGAGTATTGGACAGCACCGAACGCGGCCGTCCAGGTCGTCGAATTCGTCAAGGCGAAGGTGACCGACTCGGCCCCCGACCTCGGCGAGAGCGGGACAATCGAGACCTGATCAGGCCGTGCCGGTCGGCATTGGCCGGTCGAGTCCTGTCGTCGGTCGGGGAGGTTGATCGGACTTCGCTCGTGGCTCAGGCGGTGACGGGGTCGATCGGCGTGACCGGCGAGCTCGCTGCTTCGATCTGTTCGGCGACGTCGAGGCACCGCAGGTCGGTGAACCGGTCGCCGGCCACCTGGATGCCGACCGGCAGTCCGTCGGCGGTCCCGTGTGGGACCACGGCAGCCGGGAGCCCGAGCAGGTTCATCGGGAGCACCGGACGGAGGGTGTCACGGATCAACTGTTCGCCGTCGCCGAGATCGGCGCCGTGTTCGAATGCCGGCATGGCCCACGTCGGCGACAGCACGATCGGGTGCTCGGCGAAGAGCGCCGACCAGAGCCGCATCGCCATCGAACGGCCCGCCTGGATCATGTAGGCGAGGTCGATCGTCATCTCCGGCGCGGTGTCGAGGAGGTTGGCGATGATGGTCTTCGCCTCGTCGCCCATCACCATGTCGAGCATCGGGCGGGTCACCACGAGATCCTGCACGAGCAGCCCGCTCCACAGCTCGACGGTCTCTTCGTACATCGGCGGTGTGACCTCCACGACGTCGTGACCGGCATCCGACAATGCGTCCCCCGCCGAACGGACGGCGGCCGCGATCTCGGGGTGGGTGGCGCCGCCCGGGGGTTCGGCCACCACGGCGACCCGGAGGTGTTCGCCCCGGCCGAGTCCGGTCAACGTCACCGGCAGGCTGGTGGGGTCACGCAGGTCGGGCCCCCGGAGGACGCCGAGGGCCGCTCGCACGTCGGCGATGCGCCGCGCCATCGGCCCTTCGACCGCCATCTGCTGCCAGGACAGCGCCCGTTCCTCGGGCGGGAGCGACGTGGCACCCGGCACGACACCGACCGACGGCTTGATCGACGCGATCCCGCAGCAGTGTGCCGGGTTGCGCAACGAGCCGCCGATGTCGTTCCCGAGCCCGAGAGGGCTCATGCCGGACGCGATCGACGCAGCCTCACCACCGCTCGACCCGCCGGCGGTGCGCCCCGGATGATGCGGGTTGCGGGTGAGTCCGTGTAGCGAGGAGTCGGTGTGCACGCGCAGCCCGAAGTCGGGGAGGTTGGTCCGGGCGATCGGGATCGCTCCCGCCGCCTTCATGCGCTCGGTCACCGGTGCGTCGAGCGGGGGCATCGCATCGGCGAGCGCCACGACCGCCTGCGTGGTGGGGCTGCCGACGAGGTCGATGTTCTCTTTCACCGTGATCGGCACACCATGGAACACGCCGAGGTCGTCGCCGCGCTCGACGGCGGCATCGGCGTCGTCGGCTGCAGCGAGAGCCGACTCGTCGAGGCGTCGGACGACTGCGTTGAGGTCGCCGTTGACGGCGTCGATCCGCTCGAGGTGCGCTTCGATGACCGAGCGGCTCGTTGCCCGGCCGTCGCGGATCATCGCAGCGAGTTCGAGGGCCGAGTGCTGCCAGAGATCGCTCATGCGATCAGTCTTCCAGAACGCTGTCGCGCAGTTCGCGCTTGAGGATCTTTCCACTCGCGTTGCGGGGCAACTGCTCGGTCACGATGTGGACGACACTCGGCACCTTGAACTTCGCCAGTCGCTCGCCCACGAAGCTGCGCAGACCTTCGACATCGAGAACCGCGCCGTCTTTGACCATGACGTGGCAAGCCAGTTCTTCGCCCAATCGTTCGTCGGGGATGCCGTAGACGGCGGCCTCGTAGACAGCTGGATGCTCGTAGATCGCCGCCTCGACCTCGGCGCAGTAGATGTTCTCACCGCCACGCAGGATCATGTCCTTCGCCCGGTCGCTGACGTAGATGAAGCCCTCGTCGTCGAGGTGGCCGATGTCGCCGGAGCGCAGCCAGCCGTCGACGATGGTCTCGGCCGTGGCGTCGGGTCGGTTCCAGTAGCCCCGGATCAGCGACGGGCTCCGGAACCAGATCTCGCCGGTCTCGCCGATCGGGAGTTCGCTGCCCGTCGGGTCGGTGATCTTGAGATCCATGATCGGAACCGGCCGGCCGGTCGACGTGGGGTTCGCGATGAAATCGTCGCCGGCGTTCTGCGGTCCGTAGGCGTTGGTCTCGGTCATGCCGTACCCGAGGCCGGGGCGACCGCGCTGGAAGTTCTCGTCGATCCGCTTGACCAACTCGGGTGGCATGGGCGCCCCACCACCACCGACCGAGCGGAGCGACGAGGTGTCGCGCTCGGCGAATGTCGACGCTTCGAGCAGATCCCAGCTCATGGTCGGCACGCCGACGAAGTTGGTCACGCGCTCCTGCTCGATCAACTCCAGCGCACGGTCGGGGTCCCACTTGTAGGTCATCACGAGTTTGGCGCCGCTCACGAACGAGCCGAGCATGACGGGGACGAGGCCGGTCACGTGGAACAGCGGGACGCAGAGCATGAATGCGGTCTGTGGCGCGCCGCCCTCTTCGACCGTCGACGGGTCTTCCGGCTCGCGGACCGCCATCACGGCGGCCCGCGCCGCGAACGACAGCAGGGCGCTGAGTACGGCGCGATGCGTCGAGACCGCACCCTTCGGCCGACCCGTGGTGCCCGACGTGTAGAGGATCGTCATGTCGTCGTCGGGGTCGATGCCGACCTCGGGCATGGTGGCGCCGTCGGTGAGCGCCTCGGTGAGGTCGAGGACCCCATCGGGCAGCGTGCGTTCGGTCCTGGCGACCACGATCGTCGCCGCCACGGCACCCGGGTCGGCGGCTTCGATCCGGCCGAGGCGCTCGTCGTCGGCGATGACGACCGTCGAGCCAGAGTCCTCGATGGCGAAGACCAGTTCGTCGGTCACCCACCACGCATTCATCGGCACGACGATCGCTCCGACCGACGTGATCGCCACGAAGGCGGCGATCCACTCCGGGTAGTTGCGCATGGCGATCGCGACGCGATCGCCCTTCTCGACGCCGAGGTCGTGCACGAGCAGGTGGCCGATGCGTCCGGCCACGTCGAGGACCTGCGGCATCGTCCACCGCTCGTCTTCGAACACGATGTAGTCGTCGGTCCGGGCGGCGGCGAGTTCGAACAGCGCCCGGATGTTCGGAGGTGTCCCGGCGAAGACCTTGGAGGTGGAGCCCGACACCTGGGCCTCGGTGATCTCGAACATGGTGCCCGGCGCGCACACGGCGGCGCAGGCCTCCTCGAAGGAGATCATCAGTTCCGAGGAACTTCCTTCCAGGCCACGCTCTTGTCGACGCGTGGCTCACCCGGCAGGCCGAGAACCTGCTCGCCGAGGATGTTGCGCATGATCTCCGACGTACCGCCTTCGATCGAGTTGGCGCGCACTCGGAGGAACGCGTAGCGCAGGCCGTGGGCGGTGCCGCTCACGTCGAGGTCTTCGGGGCGGCGGAACGTGTAGTCGTACTCGATCAGCGCGTCGGCGCCCATCAGGTTCATGCAGAACTCGTAGAGCCCCTTGTTGAGTTCCGAGTAGGCGAGTTTGGCGATCGACATCTCAGGGCCCGGGTTACCCGACTTGGCGTTCTGGGCGGCGCGCATGTTGGTGAGTCGACCGACCTCGGCCTGGACCCACCACCGCATCAGCGTGTCCTTGTCCGCAGCGGTCTGCTTCGAAGGGTCCATCTCGTTCCACACCTCGACGGCGTCGTTCGCGGCGCCACCTCGACGGGGTGCGCCGCCGCCGCCACCACCGATCGCGTTGCGCTCGTTCATCAGCGTCGTGAGGCTGGCGCGCCAGCCTTCGCCGACCGCCCCGACCCGGTGTGCGTCGGGGATGCGGACGTCGGTCATGTAGACCTCGTTGAACTCGGCTTCGCCGGTGATCTGGCGGAGCGGACGGACCTCGACACCTTCGGAACGCATGTCCATCGCGAAGTAGGTCATGCCCTTGTGCTTCGGCGCATCGGGGTCGGTACGGGTGACCAGCATGCCGAAGTCGGCGAGGTGGGCGAGCGTGTTCCACACCTTCTGGCCGTTGACGATCCACTCGTCACCATCGCGCTCGGCCTTGGTGCCGAGGCCGGCGAAGTCGGATCCGGCACCGGGCTCGGAGAAGAGTTGGCACCACTTCTCCTCGCCGGTGAACATCGGCCGCAGGAACCGCTTCTTCACGTCCTCGTCGCCATGGGTGGCAATGGTGGGCCCGGCGAGTTCCATGAAGAAGGTGCGCGGGTCGGTTGGCTTGGCGCCGGCGGCGCGCAGGCGCTTGTCGACCATTCGATTGAGTTCGGGACGCACGCCCATCCCTCCGTCGCCCTGCGCGAAGTGGACCCAGGCGAGCCCGGCGTCGAAACGGGCGCCGCGGAACTCGGCGTTGTCCATCGTCTTCGGGTCGTTGGCGGCGAGCAGCGCGTCGATCGCGTCGCTGACGCGCTGCATCTCCGCATCGCTGGACGTCGTGGTGTCTTCGAGAACGGTCATCGTCCGATTGTCGCGCAGATCCACATGTTGATTGCAGTCCACAACCACATACGTGAAGGGTCTGTCCCCTCACGTATGCGTGATGTACGTGAAGGGTCTGTCCCCTCACGTATGCGTCCACCCGGCAGGTGCCGAGCCGGGTCGTCGATTCGACGTCTTCTCGTTCGACGTAGCCGCCTGCGATCGAGCAGGCGCCCGTGAATGCCCGCCGACCGTGGCGGTCGGCGCGAACGACTCGAAATCGCGAGTGCGGTCGCGAGGCCGGGTCCACGACAGTTCGAGGCGTGTCGAACCGAGGTCGACGGTGAATCCCGTCGGCGACGTCGAGTACGCGGCGATCATGGTCGGATCGGTAGCGAGTCGTCCTCGGCCCACGGCTCTGGCCATACGTGAGGGGACAGACCCTTCACGTATACGTGAGGGGACAGACCCTTCACGTATCGGCCGGGTCCCTCAGAGCGCTGCGCAGAAGTCCGCCACGATGTCGGCCACCGCGGCGGCATGGGTGTCTTCGTGCATCGAATGCCCTCCGCCTTCGAGCACGATCAGTCGGGCGTCGGGCATCTTGCGTTCGAGGTAGCTGCCGGCACCTGCGTACTCGGGGCGGTCGTCGCCGCCCGCCAGCACGAGCGTGGGCACGGTCATCTCGGCGAGACGGTCCATCACGACCGAGTCGTGCTGCAGGTTCAGTTCGGCGACGTGCTCGGGCACGCCGAAGCGGTGCCAATTGCGTCGTGAACGTGCATTCCACCCCTCGCGCTTCTCGGGGTCTCGGAAGCCGGGACCGGTGTTGAGCACGATCACGCCTGAAGCGACGTCGGGGCGGGTGGCGGCGTGGGCCAGTGCGAGATACCCGCCGAGTGAATGACCCACCAGAGTGGCGGGCTCGCCGAGCGACGCGAGGACCTCGTCGAGATCGGCGAGCGCCGCGTCGCGGGTGTAAGCGGTCGGATCGTCGGGGCGGGGGGAGGCGCCGTGGCCAGGGAGATCGACGGCGATGGTCGAGTGGCGGCCGGCGAGCAGCGCAGTGCAGGCGTCCCACGTGTGCGCCGACGTGCCGAGACCGTGGAGGAAGACGACCGGCGAACCGGACCCACGCTGGATGGTGTGGAGTTGCACGTGGCGACGGTACCGAGGAGCCCTCGGACGCGACGAACCCCGTCGACCAGCTCGGGAGCCGGTCGACGGGGTTCGTCGTGACCAACAGCGATGTTCAGCTGTCGGAGTGTGATCAGCCGACGTAGCCGAGGACGTCGACGAGGATGTCGGTGGCCTGGCGGGCGAACACGTTGATCGAGCCGGTGCTCGACACCTTGGCGGTCACCGAGTTGGCGACGACTTCGGTGTCGCTGCCCCAGTTGATGCTCGAGGTGTTGGGGCGATCGGCATCGTCGGTGTCGCCGTTGAAGACGGTGGCGAATCCACGTTGCCCACCGTCGGGGTTGACGACGGTCAGGTTGATGATCGCGCCGGTCGCCGAGGCCGGGAGGTCGGTGACGATCTCGGTGAGGTCGATCTCACGGGTCTCGTTGGCGCTGAAGCGGCCGAGACGCGATGCGTCGGTGTCGATCGAATCGGTGCGTCCGGTGCGCGAGTCGAAGGCGCGGACGCCGTCGTCGAAGAGGACGATGCCGCTGCCACCCGTGAGGTTGGTCCAGTTGGCGCCATCGGCCTGGTTGTACCAGACAGAGCCGGCGCCGTCAGCGTAGATCTCACCGAGCAGGTGGTCGTCGCCTGTGGGCGGGCCGGCCGGAGCGTCGGAGTTCTGAATCAAGCGGATGTGTGACTTGCCACCGATGAACTCGCCGCCGTAACCGAGCGCCGAGACACCGCCGATGCCCGCACCGACACCGCCGTGGCGGCCCCAGGTGGCAGCGGTCGTGTTCGGACCGACTCCGTCGACGCCCTTGGCGTCGGCCGGGGTGTCGCCGGCGACGGAGTGGCCCGCACCATTGGTGAGGCCGAAGACGGCGTGCGAGCCGTTCGCCTCGTTGGTGACGACGCCTTCGACGCCGCGTGCCGGGCCCGCCAGCGGCGAAGCAGTCGCGGTGTTGACGCCGCCGACGCCTGCACCCTGACCCGCGTGGCGGCCCCAGGTGGCCGCGACCGAGTTGCCGCCCTCACCGTCGACGCCCGCTGCGTCGGCCGGGGTGTCACCGGCGACGGAGTGGCCGGCACCGTTGGTGGCGCCGAAGACGGCGTGCGAGCCGTTGGCGGCGCTGGTGACGACGCCTTCGACGCCACGTGCCGGGCCGGCGAGCGGCGAGGCAGCGGCGGTGTTGACGCCGCCGACGCCTGCGCCCTGACCTGCGTGGCGGCCCCAGGTGGCTGCGACCGTGTTCGGTGCGTCGGCCGGCGTGTCACCGGCGACGGAGTGGCCCGCACCGTTGGTGATGCCGAGAACTGCGTGCGAACCATTGGTGGCCGACTGGACGATGCCCTTGACGCCGTTCGCCGGTCCGGCGAGTGCGACGTCCTCGGTCAGCGACTGGCCTTCGGTGGCGGCGGCATCTCCGTACGTGCGACCCCAGGTGGCGGCGACTGCGTCGTCGGGCTTGACGCCCGGCGCGCCGACGACGCCGGCGATGGCGTGTCCTGCGCCCTGGGTGGTACCCAGGATCGTGTGGCTGTTGTTGCCGGCGCCGAGATCGGCACGCAGTGCGTTACGCGAGCGATCCGTCACCACGGCGTCGTTGGTGATCGTGGTGAGCTGCGTCGCCACGTTGTCGGTTCCGAGGATGACCGCATTGCCGTCAGCGGCACTTGCCGGCTTGGAGCCGACGATGGCGGCGGCTCCGGCGATGCCGGCACCCGTGAGGAACATCCGGCGGCGCTTGTCGGCCGTGCTCGGAGTTTTCTCCTCGTCGTGGGTGTCGATCTGGTCGATCTGGTCAGTCATGTGTTCAGGTCTCCTGGCGGTGTGCGGAACGGCCATCGACCGATGGCCGTTGATTGTGTTCGTGCCCGAATCAGGCGTGGATCAAACTAGTTCTGGCAATCGGCTCGCCATGTTCACGCGGTCACATCGGTCTCGGATGCGAACTCGGGACGAGGTGAGCGATGTCACGCACAACCGCCTCGCACCGTCGGACGATCGGGTCGATACTGCGGTCGTGACGACGCACCAACGCCCCTCGAACCGGCGAGGCAGCCCCGCCGCGCTGTCGACGGTCGCGCTCCGGCTACGCGGTCGTGCCTGGTCTCGGGCCGGTGCGGTGGCCGACGTGCTCGCAAAGGGGCCGACTCGACGGGTGCTGGGCTTGACGAGGCGCGTCCTGCTCCTGGTCTTCGGTTCGTTCGTCATCTCGACGTCGGTGGCCGTGACGCTCTGGAACGAGTTGGGGCCCGGACCACTCGACGTCTTCATCGGCGCCATTCGTCTGCGCACCGGACTCCCGCTGGCCGTGGTCGTGTGGGGCGTCGTCGGCTCGCTGATCGTGGCCGCCTGGGCGCTCGGTCGCCGTCCCGGCCTCGGCACGTTGCTGTCGCCACTGATGATCGGCCCGATGCTGCAGTCTCTCGAGGCCGTGCTCGGCCGGTTCGATCCGCCAGGCTCGATGATGATTCGGGTCGTGTTGCACGTCGTGGCCGTCGGAGGCATCGGGGTCGGTTCGGGCGCCCTGATCGTGTCGGGCCTCGGTGCGGGCACCGGTGAACTCCTGGCCGGAGCTGCATCCGATCGAGCCGGACGATCCGAGACGACGATTCGTCCGGCGATGGAACTCACGTGGATCGTCGCCGGTCTCGCGCTCGGCGGCCCAGCGGGGATCGGGACGATCATCGTCGCCGTCCTCGTCGGGCCGGCGGTGGCGCACGGCTACCGAGGCGTGGACCGTTTCGTCGCCGCCTCGGCTCGAACCGTCACGCAGACCCACGGAGCGATCATCGCCCGCGAACTCCAGCACCATGGCGAACCCCGCCGACGCTGAGCGACAGAACGACGCTGAGCGTCAGGGTGCTGTTGAGCGTCAGGGCTCGACGAGGTTGGCGCTGACGTAGGTGTCGAGCGCGTGGAGCAGGTGGCGCAGCGATGCGGCGTCACCGGAGAGCACCTCGACGCTCCCGTCGGCGATCCGATCGTCGAGTCGCTCGGGGTACGCGACGACGTCGACCATCGCATTCCGATCGAGTCGGACCGAGATGTCGGCTTCGACCGCGCCGGCATCGTGGTGGACAGCGGCGTTCGCGACGGTGAGTCGGTGCACTTCGCCGGCACCTTCGTCGAGATCGGTGATCGTCCACGCGACCGAGAGTGAGTCGGTGTCGAATCGGCTCGGATCGAAGCGCACGCCGATCAACTCGATCAACTGCTCGCCCGTCAGGCCGTTGGCCATCGCCGGTGGCCCGCCGCGACCGAGTTGCACCGCCCCGTTGCGCAACTCGAAGGCGCCCATCAGGTACGCGTTACGCCACGTGCTCGATTCGGACTGGTAGCCGAGTTGCTCCATCGCGTCCGCCGACAGCGAGCGGGCCTCGCGGTGCTCGGGGTCAGCGAAGATCAGGTGGTTCAGCACTTCGACGACCCACCGGTAGTCGCCGTCGTCGAATGCCTGCTGCGCGCCGGCCATGACACCGCTCGCCCCGCCCATCATCGACACGTAGCGGGTTCCGGCATCGACCGGGGGGTGCGGGTGGAGGTGTGCCGGGTTTCCGTCGTACCAGCCGAGGTACCGGTTGTAGACCGAACGGACGTTGTGCGAGACCGTGCCGTAATACCCCTGGACGTGCGACTGCTTCGAGAAACACTCGGGAAGCGTCGACAATTCGTCGGCGATCTCGTCGGGGGTGTGGCCGTGGTTCGCCAAGCGCAGCGTCTGGTCGTGCATCCACCGGTAGACGTCGCGCTGCAGCGTGAGGAACCCGGCGACGTCGTCGGTGCCGAAGCGCGGCCAATGGTGGCTCGCGAACATCGTGTCGGTGTGGTCGCCCCACATCCGCAACGCCTCGTGGATGTACTTGCTCCATGCGAGCGCGTCGCGCACCTGCGCGCCACGGATCGGGTACAGGTTGTGGAGCGTGTGCGTGCAGTTCTCGGCCATGCACAGCAGTCGCTTGTCGGGGAAGAAGAAGTTCATCTCCGACGGCGCCTCGGCGTCGGGGGTGTTCTGGAAGATGATCCGCACGCCGTCGACGTTCAGTTCGGTTCCGGTCGCGTCGATCGACTCGGTCGGAGCGACGAGGCCCGACGTGCCGAGCGGGACGGTCTTTCCGAGCCCGGCGTCGACCTGGCCCCGCGGCCCGAACGGCAGGAGCGGTCCGAACTGGTACATCGACCGGCGGCCCATGATCGGCCCGGCGAGGACGTTCTCGGCCACGGCCTCCTCCATGAACCCGACCGGAGCGATCACCCGCACGTCGCCGGCGTCGACGGCCTCTCGGCTGGTCACGCCGAGCATCCCGCCGAAGTGATCGATGTGGCTGTGCGTGTAGATGACGGAGGTGACGGGGCGGGCCCCGAGGTGTTCGTTGGCCAATTCGAGGCAGGCAGCAGCGCATTCCTCGGAGGTGAGGGGGTCGATGATGAGCCAGCCACTGTCAGCGGCGATGAACGTGATGTTCGACAGGTCGTATCCGCGGGCTTGCCACACCCCGTCGGCGACTTCGAACAAGCCGTGCACGGCGTTCAGTCGACCTTGGCGCCACAGGCCCGGGTGCACCGTGTCGGGAGCGGACTCGGCATCGTCGCCGCGCAGGAAGTCGTGGTGAGCAACGTCCCAGACGGGCCGACCGTTCTTCTCGACTCTGCCGCTCGCATGCTGGGCGACGAGGCCGCGCGACGCCGCCGAGAAGTCGATCGGGTCGTCGAAGTCGATGACCGCTGCCGAGTTGTGCTTCGCAGTGAACGACGACGCTGGTTGAGGACCGTGTTGTTCCGACATGTCGACAGTTCAGCAGGATCGGAGGCGGCGTGCGCGATCATCGACGTGAGAGTGTCCACCACCTACTGGCGAGCATCTGTGAAACTGACTGTCTCATGAATACGGACACGCGCACGCTCGCCCTCCCGGGCTCGGCCCGGCTCGTCGGCCCGATGCGTGAGATCGGCGCGTCGGCGCTCGACCGCCGTGCGATCTCGTGGAACGCTCCCGACCCGGCCGACATCGTGCTCGACCCGTGGGGCCCACCGCCGATGTCGGCGCTCGTGGCCGCAAACGCCTGGTCGCCGTGGGCCGCTCCGCTCGCCTCGACTCGCATGACCGAGAGCGATGCCGAACCCGCACGTCTCCTCGATCCGCCGCACCACGCCGCGGTTCCGATCTCGACGGTCGAGCCGATGCACGCCGTCAGCCTTCCCGACCTCGTCGCGCTCGCTCGGGAGCAGGGCCAGCGGCCGCTCGATTCGTACACGCCGCGATCGTCGATCCCGTCGAAGCCGATCGCCCGTCGCTTCGCTGACGACCCGGTGTCGTTTCTTCCGCGTCCGACATCGAGTGATCTCGTCCGATCTGACCGAGACGCCGAACTGGCAGCGGCTCGCAAGGATCAGAGCGGGGCCTCGGGTCGGTTGCTCGCTGCGGTGGTCGTCGGCGTTGCTCTCTGCGCGGCCCTGGGCGCAGCGCTCAGCACCCTCGTCTGACCTCTGCTCTCGGCTGATCCGATGCTGGATCGGACCGCGCACCGGCCCGATCGGTCTGCGAGGATGTGGCGATGACACCCCGTTGGTCCGCCGCCGCCGTTGCGCTCCTCGTCCTGTCCGCCTGTTCGGGAAGTGACTCGTCGGATGACGCTGGGACGACCGACACGAACGAGGCTCCCGCCACGACCGAGGCTCCGGCCACCACCGAGGCTCCCGCCACCACCGCCGAGGAGCCCACGACGACTGAGGTCGCCGAGCCCGACGACGACAGCGCCGACGGTTCTGACTCTGACGGTTCCGACGAGGGCGGAGCGGGAGACGACAGCGGCGGCGAGCCGCTCGTCATCGACGGTCCGGCGACGGTCGACGACGACGAATCCGCAGAAGTCGACGACGGTGAGGGGGGCGCATCCGAGGTCCCTGCGGTCTCGTGTGTCGACGTCCCCCGGGGGCTGACCGAAACGACTCTCGACGGAGGTGGGGCCACTCACGACGTACGGATCTTCGTTCCCGAGAATCTCGTCGCCGAGCCGGTCCCGACCGTGCTCAACTGGCACGGCCTGGGCTCGAACGGCCCCGAGCAAGCAGCGTTCACGGGCTACGAGGCGCTTGCCGAGACCGAAGGTTTCATCGTGGTCCACCCGACGGGAATCGATGTCGGTGACGGCCGCAACTCGTGGGAACTCACTCAGTTCGACGGCCCGGAGCGTGACGATCTGGCGTTCGCCGACACGCTGATCGACTTCATGGTGTCCGATTTCTGTGCCGACGAATCGCGCGTCTACTCGACCGGGATGTCGAACGGAGGGTTCTTCACCTCCGAGTTGGTCTGCAACCGCTCCGATCGCATCGCCGCGGCGGTCTCGGTGGCGGGCAACAGCCACCCCGAATCCTGCGACCCCGATCGCGCCGTCCCCTATCTCGCCTTCCACGGGACCGACGACGGCGTCGTGCCGTTCGCCGGTGGCGGCGAGTCGAGCCTGTCCGACGAGGTCGATCCCGACGGCTTCTTCGGCCAGGTCATGCCCGACGAGTTCGCCGAGTTCGCTGGCGACGCCGGGTGCGACATCGACCCGGTCCGCACCGAGGAGACGGCGGAGGTCATCCGGTACGACTACGAGGGTTGCGACGACGGCGCCGAACTCGCCTTCTACGAACTGCCCGGAAGTGCTCACATCTGGCCGAACTCGCCGCTCGCCGACGTGCTCGCCGATTTCGGGTTCTTCACCAAGGACATCGATGCGACGGTCGACGGCTGGGCGTTCATGTCGCAGTACTCGCTCTGAGCTGACCCGATGGTGGCGTGACGGCACGCACGGCGACCGCAACGAACTGCTCGAAGCCCACGACCGGGCGTCGTGGGCGCGTACGCTCGCAGCCATGGCACGACGGATCCTGGTCCTCAACGGACCGAACCTCAACCTGCTCGGCACTCGCGAGCCGGCGGTCTACGGGGCCGACACGCTCGACGACATCGTGGAGGGGCTTCGTCGCCTCGCGGAGAACGTCGACGTCGAGATCGACGCGATCCAGTCGAACGTCGAGGGCGAACTCGTCGACGCACTTCACGCCGCACGTCAGACCGCTGCGGGCGTCATCTTCAACCCGGGCGCCTACACCCACACGTCGATCGCGCTGCGCGACGCCATCACGGCCGTGGGTCTCCCGGTGGTCGAGACGCACCTCTCGAACGTGCACGCCCGCGAAGAGTTCCGTCACGTCTCGATGTTGAGCGCCGTGTGTATCGGCGTGATCGTCGGCTTCGGCGCGACCAGTTACCGGCTGGCGCTGGATGCGCTGGTCACCCATCTCGACTCCTGACGGTGTGCGAGGCTGGCGCCGTGGCAGAACACGACGACCCGACCTTCGGTAGCGCACGCGACGGCGCCCATCCCGACCGCGCCGACGAGTGGGCGCAGCTCCGCGCGAAGCACATCCGACCGCCCGGCGAACGACCCGAGTCGTCGGCGCGCGGGCAGCATCATCAGGCGCTGATCTCGTCGGACGTCGAGGGGACGATCGACTTCTATCAGGGCCTCTTGGAGTTCCCGCTGACCGAACTCTTCGAGAACCGTGACTACGAGGGCTCGACGCACTTCTTCTTCGACATCGGCAACGGCAACGCGCTCGCCTTCTTCGACTTCCCCGGCCTCGGCCTCGGGGAGTACGCCGAGGTGCTCGGTGGCCATCATCACCTCGCTATCTCGGTCACGCGTGACACCTGGGTGCGCCTGAAAGGCAAGCTGGCCGACGCCGGTGTCCACACGTTCGAGGTCGGTGAGACCTCGTTGTACTTCGCGGGGCCCGACGGCGAGCGCCTCGAACTCATCTCCGACCCGCTCGGCGAGATGTACGGGACGGCCGTCCTGTAGACGAGCCCCCGGAGGCTCGCGGCGCCCCGTCCTACGGGCGGCCGGCGTGAGGTGAGCCGACGCGGGTGCTGTAGATCGCGCCGGTCGCCGTCCCGGCGCACTTGTCGGGGTGCGCATCATCGGCGGTGAGCACGAAGAGCGTCATGCCGTCGTCGCCGCCGAGCATGCACGCGTAGGTGTTGTTCGGGGTACTCATCCGGATCGTCATCGGGTCGTCGATGTGGCCCGACGCACCGATCCGCACCACTTGGCGTCCGGCGGCGTCGCTGAACCAGATGCCACCGTCGTCGTCGAGGGTGCACCCGTCGGGCGCCGTTCCGGGCACTTCCGCCCAGATCCGGGGTTCGGTGAGTGAACCGTCGTCGTCGATCGTGAATGCCGTGTACTGGCCGCCGAAGGTCTCGCCGACCATCAGGGTGCTCTCGCTCGGGGTCAGCACAGCACCATTGGGGAAGAGCAGTTCTCGCGTGTCGGCGGTGGTGGCCGTCCCGTCGGGTCGGACGATTGCGAGGTAGGTGCCGGCGACGTCCTCTCCGGCCTCGAGGTCGAAGCCGAAGTTGCCGACGTAGGCGATGCCGGCCGACGACACGACCATGTCGTTCACGTGGCCGGTGGCGATGTCGGAGAGGTCGGCATGCTCGACGATCGACCCGTCGGCCTCACGTCGCATCACCTTGCGGTCGAGCATCGAGACGAAGATCAGTCGTCCGTCGGGCAGCCACCCGAGGCCGGACGGTCGACCGTCGTGCTCGAGCTCGACGTGTCGGGTACCGGAGCCGTCGGGATGTATCTCGACCGACGAGATGGTTCGTTGATAGAAGTCGCTGAACCACAGTCGACCGTCGTGCCACCGAGGCCCCTCACCGAAATCGATGCCGTCGATGACCTCGGTCCACTCGGCCTGCTGCTGTGTTGCGTCGTCCATCCCCGGACCGTAGTGCGCGATGTGCGATCATCCCATGGCCGGGTCTGCGGTGAAGTTGCGCTGACCTGGACCTACGCTGCACACGATGAGTGGGCGTCGACAGCACGGGGTGCCCAGTGCGCGCGCCGACACCGGCCCTCTCGAACGCCCGACGCGACCGGTCCGACCGCTCGCCCCGCTCGACGAACCCCCGAATTACAAGCTGCGTCGCGTCGTCGTGTTGCTGGTGCCGCTCCTGGTCGTGGCAGGGGTCGTCGGATTCGTCGTGACCCGTTCGGGTGGCGAGGCGACCGAGGCCACCGACGAAACTCATTCCACGTCGTCCCCCGTGCCGACGACAGCGCGCCCGCCGCTCACCGCCCCGAATGCTGCCGCTGCCGAGTTTGCTGCGGATGCTGAGGAAATCGATCTCGACGATCTCCCGATCCACGTCGGCTTCCGCCCCGACGTCCTGTACGTCGCGCTGTACGGCAAGGTCGACACCGACTCGTTGGGTGTGCTCGGCGAGCAGACCGCAGCGACTGCCGTCGCTGCCGCACGCGAGGTCGGCGAAGAATACGAGCCGTTCGCCGAGACGGTCGTGCCCACCTTCGAGATCATCGCGTCGGTCGCCTCGTTCGAAGCGGGCCCCGACCGCGACTACTCGAACGAGTCACCGATCGAACAGCTCCAACCCTGGATCGACGCCGCCGACGAGGGTGGTGCGCACGTGGTGCTCGACCTGCAGTCGGGCCGACAACGTTTCTCGTCGCAGATCCGTGAGTTCGAAGAACTGATGCTCGAGCCCCACGTCAGTGTCGCACTCGATCCCGAGTGGCGCGTCGGCGACAACGAGGTCCCCAAGGGCGGGCGGGTCGGCACCGTGTCGGCCAAGGAGGTCAACGACACCGTCGACTACCTCGACGACCTGATCGTGCAGAACAACCTCCCGCCGAAGATGCTGATCGTGCATCAGTTCGAAGACGGGATGATCTCGTCGAAGACCGACATCCGCGGAACCGACAACGTGCAGATCGTCATTCACATGGACGGCTTCGGACCGCTCCGACTCAAGCGGGAGACCTACGACCGCGTCGCTCAGACGTTGCCCGACGGCGCACTGATGGGCTGGAAGAACTTCTACGACGAAGACAAGCCGACGCCGACGGCCGCCGAGACCATGGCCGACGACCCGACGCCGATGTTCGTCAGCTTCCAGTGAGCCGGGCGGCGATCGCCTCGCCGATCTCGTCGAGGCCGCCCTCCTGCACGAAGTGGGATCCGGCGACGACCACCTCGGTCTGATCTCAGTTGTTGGCGCGACGCACCTTGACGGGCTTGTTGCGGATCTTGGTGCCGTCGAGGCTGCGCAGCACCTTGTTCGCGGAGTTCTCGGGTACCTGCACGAATGCCGACTTGTCGTTGATCTTGATCGCGCCGATCTCGCTGCCGCGCATGTTCGCCTCGTTGGCGATCGCACCGACGAGGTCGCCGGGGCGGACTCCTGCCGACCGGCCGAGGTTGAACTGCAGGCTGACGAATCCGGCCTCGACGTGATGTGAGCCGTCGGGGTTGCGGATGGCCCGGTTCTCCCGGCCGCCACCCCGGTCACTGCGATCTCCCCGATCGTTGCGTTGGCCGCGATGTCCGGGGCGCTCGTTGCGATCCCGGTTGTTGTTGCGCTCGGGGCGGGCGTTGACGTCGGGGATCTCCGACTCGGTGGTCGTGCGACCGGCCGACTCGTGCGCCAACCGCACGGCGGCGATCGCCACCTCGATCGGGTCGTGCTCGGCCACGAGGCGATCGACGATCGTCCGGTACAGCTCGGTTGATTCGGTGTCGCTCATCTTCGCAGCGACCTCGGCCCCGGTCTTCTCCATCCGGCGCATCGTCAGGTCGTTCACCGACGGCACCTTCTCGATCGAGATGTGCTGGCCGGTGTACTTGCCGATGTTGTTGATCCTGCGCTGATCCTTCGGCCCACCCAGCGTGATGGCGATCCCCTCACGACCGGCGCGCCCGACACGACCGATCCGGTGCGTATACGCCTCGGTGGTCTGCGGGATGTCGAAGTTGACGACATGGCTGAGGTGGTCGACGTCGATGCCGCGAGCGGCGACGTCGGTCGCGATGAGCAGCGTGGCCGTCCCGTTCTTGAGCTTGCCCATCGCGCGGTCGCGCTGATCTTGGCTCATGCCGCCGTGCAGCGCCTCGGCGCGGTAGCCGCGACCGTTCATCACGTCGACCAGTTCGTCGACGTCGCCGCGTGTGCGACAGAAGACGATCGCCGCCTCGGGGCTCTCCATGTCGAGGATGCGAGCGAGCGCCGAGGCGCGGTGCGAGCGGTGGCTGAGGTATGCCCGCTGCGTGACCTTGGGGATCGTGCCCTCGGTGTCGGCAGCGCGCTTGATGCTGATGCGAACCGGGTCGGAGAGCTTGCGCTTGGCGATCGAGTCGATGCGGTTGGGCATCGTGGCCGAGAAGAGCACGGTCTGGCGTTCGGGCGGCGCCGCGTCGAGGATCGCCTCGAGGTCTTCGGCGAAGCCCATGTCGAGCATCTCGTCGGCCTCGTCGAGCACGACCATCCCGCAGTTGCTCAGGTCGAGCGAGCCGCGCTTGAGGTGGTCGAGAACGCGGCCCGGCGTGCCGATCACGACGTCGACGCCGGCGTTGAGCAGGCTGAACTGCGGGCCGATGTTGGTTCCGCCGAAGAGCGCCGCCATACGCATGCCGCCGCGCGACCCGTACTCCTTCATCGCCTCTGCCACCTGGTTCGCGAGTTCACGAGTGGGCACGAGGACGAGACCGAACGGCAGCTTCGAACGCTTGCGCCCAGCGACCCGGTCGAGCATCGGCAAGGCGAATGCGGCGGTCTTGCCGGTGCCGGTCGCGGCCTGGCCGAGCAGGTCGAACCCGTCGAGCAGAGGCGGGATCGACTCGGCCTGGATCGGCGTCGGTGTCTCGTAGCCGAGCTTGGTCAGCGACGACAGCAGTTCGTCGGACAACCCGAGGTCGCTGAACCGCACGACGCCGTCGTCGTCGGCATCGTCGTCGTCGGCATCGTCGTCGTCGTCAGCATCGTCGTCGTCATCGTCGACGACGACGAGATCTTCTTCAGCAGCAGCAGCGACGTCGTCGGGACTGTCGTCGGGATCGAACGCCGCCGCGTCGACGATCGGAATCTCGGCGGTGTCGTCGTCGCTCGGTGGCGGGAGTGCCTCGCCGGTGGGTGCCGCGAACACGTCTGATGGCGTGGTCGTGTCGTCGTGATCCGTGTGTTCGTTCATCGCTTCGATCCCTGGGGTTTTGGTGCCCCGTGGTGTCGAAGCCTTGTCAGGCTAGGCGAAAGCACTGCGCAACGCGGCCGGTGTGCCGCGTGTGCGCCCGCCATCGGGTCAGGCGTCGGCGAGGGCCTCGACCAACGGTGCGAAGCGGTCGAGAGCGGCCATCACCTCGTCGCGTGGACCCTGCGGGAGCCCGAGAACGCAGCGCGAGAAGCCGGCCTCGGCCAGTTCGGTCAGCTTCGACTCCTCGGGCGTGGCGAAGAACAGTCCGCGCTCGATCGATTCGGGGTCGCGGCCGAGCGCAGCGCAGGCCTTCTCGACGAGGCCCCACTTCTCGAGCGGATGGCGCCCGCCGATCGGCATCCATCCGTCGCAGAACTCGGCGATGTGCGCGGCCGTCTTCGGGCCGGCGTTGCCGCCGAGGATCACGGGCGGGCCACCCTCCTGAGTCGGCTTCGGCCACGACCAACTCGACGAGAACCGGACGTACTCGCCGTCGAAGGACGCTTCGTCGTCGGTCCAGAGTTCCTTCATCGCGAGGACGTTCTCGCGCAAGATGTCTCGGCGGTCGCCGTACCGAGTGCCGTGGTGCGCCATCTCCTCCTTGTTCCAGCCGTATCCGACACCGAACAGGAAGCGTCCGTTCGAGATGCGGTCGAGGCTTGCGACCTCCTTGGCCATGTGGATGGGATCTCGCTGAGCGACGAGGCAGATCCCGGTGGCGAGCTTGATCTCCGAGGTGACCGCCGCGCAGGCCGCCAGGGACACGAACGGATCGTGGGTCCGCCAGTAGAACTCGGGCAACGGCGGCGCGCCCTCGTTGCCACCCCACGGCGTGACCCGGCTGGTCGGGATGTGCGAGTGCTCGGGGAACCACAGCGACTCGAAGCCGCGGGCTTCGGATTCGCGAGCGAGTTCGACCGGGTCGATCGTCTGGTCGGTGGGGAAGATGGCGACGCCGATGTCCATGGCCAGACCGTACCGAACGTGCGTCGCGTGGAACACAGCGGCGACGAGCGACGTTGTACCGTGCGTGACCCCCGATCCACGCACCCTCGATGCGGCCGCACTCGAACTGCGCAACGCGCTGACACGGCTGCCTCGAACGCTGCCGCCGCGCTGGTTGTACGACGATCGGGGCAGCGAGCTGTTCTCCCAGATCACCGGGGTGCCGGAGTACTACCAGACCGAGACCGAGCGCTCGATCCTCGCCGAACACTCGACCGTGATCGCCGAGATGACCGAGGCGACGACGGTGATCGAACTCGGGTCGGGGACGAGCGACAAGACCCGCACACTGCTCGACGCGTTCATCGCGCACGGCCTGATCGAACGGTTCGTGCCGCTCGACGTCAGCGAGGCGACACTCCTCGACGCCGCCGACATGCTCGCCGAGCGTCACCCGACGATCGAGATCGAGCCCGTGGCCGGTGACTTCACCCGAGACCTCGACCGTCTCGAGAACGTCGAGTCGTCGGGCCCTCGCCTCGTCATGTTCCTGGGCGGGACCATCGGCAACTTCTACGTCGAGGAGCGGCGAGCGTTCGTCGGTGCACTGGCCGATGTCCTGCGGCGCGGGGACTGGCTGCTGATCGGGATCGATCAGATGAAGTCGATCGAACGGCTAATCGCCGCCTACGACGATGCCCAGGGGATCACCGAGGCGTTCATCCGCAACGCACTCCTCCACATCGATGCCGTCTACGACGGCGACATCGACGTCGGCAACTTCGGATACGTCCCGCTGTGGGATGCCCGTGCGCAGCGGATCGACATGCGACTACGTGCCGACGAGCCGGTGCGGGCGCGCCTCGAGGGGCTCGACCTCGACCTCGACCTGGCGGCGGGGGAGGAGATCCGGGTCGAGATCTCGACCAAGTTCACCCCCGATCAACTCCTCGCCGAATTGGCCGACGCCGGCTTCGGTTCGGGCCAGCAGGTGTTCGCCGACGCCGCGGCCGACTTCGCGCTGCTCGCCGTCCGACGGACCTGACCGGTCGAGCGACACGGCGGCGCTTGCCGGGCGCTCATGTCGGGGTGAGCCGACGCCGATGACATCGATGCGGAGCGATCCCGCACGATGTCATGTCGACGAAACCCACCTCACCTCTGATCCCGATCACGCTCGCCGTCGGCGTCCTCGTGGCTGCGTGCGGAGGCTCGAACGGCGACGCACGGGTCGACATCCCGACCGCCTCGATCGCGAGCGGCGAAGATCCCGCCGACCTGATCGAGACGACATCGCCCTCGGTGTCGACGGTGCCCGTGACCCCAGCGGTCCAGACCGATGCGGCGGCGACCGCGTCGACGACGACTGTCCGATCCTCCACGGCTCGTCCGAGAGTGCCGCCGTCGAGCGCTCCTCCGTCCACCACCGCGGCCCTGCCGACCACGACGATCCCGACCGCGACGACTGCGGCCACGTCGACGGTCCCACCCGATCGCAACGGCGTCCCGTTGGCCGTCGTCGACGTGGGCGCACGCAGCTCCGGTGCCGACGGCAGCGCACCACTCGATGCGCTGGCCGAATCGGGCATGTCGATCTTCCCGATCCCCGCCGGCGACGCCGTCGCTGTGGCGTACGGCGCATCGTACGAGACCGATGTGTTCTCCGACGCCGCCGCGCACACCGCCCGCGAGACCATCACGTACTCGTTTGTCACCGCCGCCTCGATCGAGGAGATCGACGACGCATTCGTCGATGCGATCCGCAACAGCTACGAGATCGGATTCTCGGCGACTCGAACCGCGTCGGCGGAGCGGACGTCGACGACCCTGACGCCCGACGAGTCTCGCCGGAGGGTCCCGCGCTACGACATCACGATCACGGCTTCCGGCTCGGGCATCGAGGTCGAGATCGCGGCCGGCGAGTACCGGGCCGCACCGCTGCCCGAGTTCACGACCTCCATCTCCGACCCACTCGACGACGCCGCCTCGGTCGGTGCCGACCTCGGTTGGTCGTTGCTCGAATGGTCGGCGACGTGGGGCCCGGGCATCTCAGACGGCGAACTGGGATTCTCGATCGGCCCGGGCTCGGCCGACGACGTCGCCTCGTGGTCGGATCGCCTGGCCCGGCTGCTTCCGGCCTCGACCGACGTGGTGGTCGCGGGCGCCCGGGCGATGTTGACGATCAGCGACTCCGAGAGCTGGGAGATCCGTCGCAACGCGTTCGAGCCGAGCTCGGTACTGAGTGCGACATACCGATTCGAGAGCTGACGGTCGAGTCAGTCGCGGAAGTTCTGGAACTGGAGCGGGATGCCGATGTCGGTCTCGGCCTTGAGCATCGCGATCACTTCCTGGAGTGCGTCACGCTTCTTGCCGGTCACCCGGATCGAGTCACCTTGGAGCTGGCTCGACACGCCTTTCGGCCCCTTCTCCTTGATCGTGCGGTTGATCAGCTTGGCCTTGTCCGACGAGATGCCCACGGCGATCGTCATCACCTGACGCACTGTGTTCTGCGTGGCCTCCTGCACGTCGCCGTACTCGACGCCGCGCAGTGACACGCCCCGCTTGACGAGCTTCTCCTCGACGACGATGCGCAACGCGTCCAAGCGATCTTCGCTCGCCGTGTGCATCGTGATGACGAGTTCGTTCAGGTCGATCGACGAGTTGGTGTCCTTGAAGTCGAACCGGTTGGCGATCTCGCGCTGGGCCTGGTCGACCGCGTTCTTGACCTCCTGCTCGTCGACTTCCGACACGACATCAAAGCTTCCCATGGCGCCCAACGGTATCGGAGACCGGAAATCGATCAGAGCCTGCCCGTCACGCGCCGGGCTGGTCCTGCGGCCCGGGCGCAGGTGCGGCGGTCTCCTTCATCCGTCGGCCGGCGAAGGCGCAGTCGCCGCATCCCAGCTACGTGGCGGGATCGATGACGAGTAGCCGTTCGCACGAACGACCCTCCATGCGACCAGTCCGAGCCACGTGGCGGCGATGATCTCGATGAGGACTGCGGGCACCGACCAGATGTCCGTCGTGCTGTCGAACAGAATCGGATCGCTCAGTGGACCCCATCCCGGGAGAAGATGAGTCGCAGCCACGCCGAGTGCGATCGAAGGGAAGACGGCGACCGCCACGATGGGCGCTGCGGCATGACGAACGACGATCAGTGTGATCGAGACCGCCGCCAGCAGGCCGACCATCGTGCCGGCCCAGGTCACCCCCTCGGGCGCCGCCTCCAGGCCCCGTCGAGCGTGATCGAGCGTGTGAACGGTCCATGCTCCGACGAACAGCCAGGCTGCGCCGTGCATCGTGGCCAACGTCTTCATGACATCCTCCTTGCAGTAGAACGAACACTCCAACTCTACCACACCGACTAGAGTGGTCGATCTAGAACGCTTGCTACAGGCTCACCGAGGCGGGGCATACACTCACGTCGATGGTGGCAACGCCCGACAGGATCATCGCGGCGACCAACGAGCTGTTCCGCCGCTATGGATACAACGGCACGTCGCTCAGTCAGATCTCACACGCCGCGACGGCGACGACGGGATCGATCTATCACTTCTTTCCCGGCGGGAAGGAAGAACTCGGCGTCGCCGTCATCGACACCACCGGGCAGGTGTATCGAGAACTCTTCGAAGCGATTGCGGCGGAGCAGCCTGATCCCGCAAGCGCTTTTCGACACTTCTTCGTCGGTGCCGCCAACGTGCTGGAAGGGTCGGACTTCATCGACCCGTGTCCGATTGGCACGGTGGCGCGGGAGGTCGCGAACACGAGTGACCCACTTCGGCGTGCCGCCGAGCGGGCGTTCAACTCGTGGATCGCGTCGGCGCAGGACTACCTGTCCCACGCCGGAATCGAGTCCGACGCCGCGCGAGACCTCGCCACGATGTTCGTCGCCGCCGTGGAGGGCGGCTTCGTCGTGTGTCGGACCCTTCGATCCACCGACCCGCTCGATGCGATCGCGCACGGCGTCGTGGCTGCCATCGACCGAGCGCCGAGAAAACGATCAGAGCCCGCCAGCCGAAGCTGACGGGCTCTCACTGTGGGCCGAGTAGGATTTGAACCTACGAAGGCATACGCCGGCAGAGTTACAATCTGCTTCCTTTGGCCGCTCGGACACCGACCCAGATGTGGCCGGTGATCGTATCGCAGCCATCGCCACTCACCACACCCACTTCCCTCGCCATCTCCTCGCACATGACGGCCCGACTCGATGCTCTGATCCTGTGCGATCATGCTCAGATCCGTGAGGGTCTGCTGTTCGTCCAATCCGGTGGCCTCACCCGGCTCGTGTTGCCGACCGTGCCCGGCAACATCGGATGCCACGTGGCGGCGATGGTCCACGTGCCGCCCCACGAGGCGGTCGATGCGCACCAGATGGTGATGAAGATCAAGTCGGTCGACCTCGCGGCCGCAGTCGCCACGATCAACGTCGCCGTCCACGAGGTGCCACGCCCCCTCGGCTTGCTGCCGGGCGAAGGGCGCCAGGTGCCGATCGTCGTGCCGCTCGCACAGGTCGTGTTCCCGTCGGTCGGGCAGTACGACCTGCAGGTCGAACTCGACGACGAGATCGCAGGAGACCTCAGCTTCCGCGTCGAGGTCCGAGCATCAACTGCATGACGGTCATGTCGAGCCACCGGCCGTGTTTGCGCCCGACTTCACGCTCGACGCCGATGAGGTGAAACCCGAGCGAGCGGTGCAGTGCCAACGACGCGTCGCCGCTCGACTCGATCCGAGCGACCATCGAGTGGAAGCCACTGTCGCACGCGTCGTCGATGAGATGTTCGAGCAGATGATGTCCGATCCGGCGACCAGCGTGCTGGCGCGACACGTACACCGAGTTCTCGACCGTCGGGCTGTACGCCGGTCGGTCGCGGAACGGCGACAGCGACGCGAACCCGACCAGTTCGCCGTCGGGGAGGGTCGCCACGATCGCCGAGAACGCTCCCGATCGAGCCGTGATCCACGCCCGCTGGTCGGCGATCGAACGCGGCACCATGTCGAGCGTCGTCACGTGGTTCTCGACCTCGTGGTTGTAGATGGCGCGCATCGCCTCGGCGTCGTCGGGCACCGCGAGCCGGATCTCGATCTCCATGTCGGTGGGACGATATCGGCCGGTACACTCTCGGGCTGGCCGCATCCCGATGCGGTCCCGAAGGTTGCCCCGAGCAATCCGAGGATGCCCTCTTAGCTCAGTCGGTAGAGCACAGCCATGGTAAGGCTGGTGTCGTGAGTTCGATTCTCACAGAGGGCTCGACCACGTCGTCTGGGCAACCCGACGTCGAGCGCAATTCAACAAGCTGCATCCAGAGACATGGCGGCGTAGCTCAGCTGGTCAGAGCATCCGGCTCATAATCGGAAGGTCGTCGGTTCAAGTCCGACCGCCGCTACCAATTCACCCAAGAAACCCACCCTCAGGAGTAGAGGAAGCACAATGAGCAAAGAGAAGTTCGAGCGGAACAAGCCGCACGTGAACATCGGCACCATGGGTCACATCGACCATGGCAAGACCACCCTCACCGCTGCGATCTCGAAGACTCTGTCGGATCGTGGTCTGGCTGATTTCACTGATTTCGAGGGGATCGACAAGGCGCCGGAGGAGAAGGCGCGTGGTATCACGATCTCGATCTCACACATCGAGTACACGACGGAGAACCGTCATTACGCGCACATCGACATGCCGGGTCACGCTGATTACATCAAGAACATGATCACCGGT
>Ga0209303_1000218_pt1 | contig 52283 bp, 50 predicted proteins | sample SidtaG_3_FD_187449 | JGI IMG/M metagenome (GOLD analysis project Ga0209303, IMG submission 187449) | Marine algal microbial communities from Sidmouth, United Kingdom - Sidmouth_Asex1 metaG (SPAdes) (version 2) | ecosystem: Host-associated > Algae > Red algae > Unclassified | place: Sidmouth...
TGTCCATTTTTCCTATAGATTCATAAAGTGCGTAACATCAGTTATACAGTCAATTGCCAATTTATCTAGCTGCTACTTATGTAGTATTAGTCATCGATCAAATATATTATTATACTATTGCGATCGCTAGTAATCCTCAACTAGTTGAAGCGCACTATACTGGAAAAAATAAAGTCACTGATTGAATAGAATCGGCGACTTTATTTTTGAACGATATTAAAAATAGCTATAGTTAGTTTTTGCATAGCCATTTTTGCTTCAGAAATAAGTATCTCTAGAAAGAATACAAATCGGAGATTTTTAAAATGACTTTAGCAATTCAATCTAACACCGAAACTATTACTGCTTGGGAGATCATTCCTCGTTTAGCACACTATCAAATGCTTCCCCAACTGATTAAAGAAAGCATTATTGATGAAGCTATTAAAACAATAGAATGTAGTCCTGCAGAAATCACCTCTTCTTACCAAATATTTGAGAAGCAAAACAAAATTCAAACTGCAGCACAACGCCAAGAATGGGCAGCAACTAGAGGAATGAGTGAGGCAGATATTCGAGAAGTAGCGCTCCGCCAGTTGAAAATCGCCAAATTTAAACATCAGCAATGGGGACATACTACCAAAAGTTATTTCATTGCCCGTAAAGCACAGCTAGACAAAGTATCTTTTTCGATCATTCGCACCAAAGACCAAAGTTTAGCTCAAGAAATTTATTTTCGTATTCAAGAACAAGAACAGACTTTTGCCGAACTTGCTCGACAGTTTTCTCAAGGAGTAGAAGCAGATCTGGGCGGTTTTGTAGCTCCGATAGAATTGGGTTCTCTTCCTCCTGCATTCGCTCAGTTACTCCAAAATCGTCAAGCAGGTGACTTACTACCTCCCTGTCCTACTGCTGATTCGATTGTAATCATTCAAATTAACAGCGTGATATCTGCAAAGCTAGATTCTTTGACTAATCAACGTCTATTAAATGAACAGTTCCAAAGATGGTTACAGCAGCAGATCAAAAAACATAGCATTGCTCTCAAAAATCTTCAGCTCAATTAATTAAAGAAAAAACGATCGCTTTGACTAAAACTATTGATTGAGTTGCTTCCAAGTGCCGTGAAAACCAGGAGGAATGACAGAGGGTAAAGCCAGACGACATACGGGAGGTTCAAACAAACGATCGCTTTGGTAGATTCTAACTTCGCTGTGATCTGTATTACCGTCGTAAACTACCGTTAATAACCAACCCCGTTCTGAATCATTTTGACCTGGTACTAATACAGGTTCGGATGGATAGCAATTGGCACCCAAATCAGCGATCGCCATATTTTTAGTTTCGCGGTCAAATACTGCGATCGCATTAAACAATTCCGCTCCATGACTTACCCCAGGACGATGGACATTGAGATAGGTATAACGCCAGGGTTGCCCTACTTTATTAGGCGATACCAAAGGAAATTCACTACAGATCTTGGATATTTGCTGGTTGCTAATTACCTTGGCAGATTGGGGATCGATAACTAAAGACCACATAGTCCCTGGTGCACTTGTTTCGGTTTGCCCAGAAGCTACTTCTTTGAGATATTGGTTGGTATCAAAATCTTCGTAACGGGTAAATTCAGTAACTATATTGTTATTCTCATCTACATAACCGTTAGCAAAATGCCATTGAAACCAAGGATCGGTTTGATTGCGACTGACTAAAGATAAATTATCACGCTCAAAAATCAGAATTTCTGTACCCAATTCTGGTTTCCATTTCATAGCATCACTGTAGCTTTTTTGCCCAAAAAAAACAGATGCTAAATCAACCCTCACAGGAGAAACCAGAAACACCAAATATTGCCCCGCCAGACAAAAATCATGAATTAAAGGCAATCCCGATAAACTATGGGAATTATGCTGCTGAAGTTTGCCTGTAGAATCGCAACGATACAGGTTCAACGTTGTACTTGCACCAGGACTTACACCGCAGTTGAATATTTCCCCCGTAACTCCATCTATTTTAGGATGAGCCGAAAAAGAGTGTTTATCTTTTAAACCAGACAAATCATCTATACCGACTGTCTCTAAAGTTTGCAAATCTAGAGCATGGGGTTTGCCTCCTTCCCAGAGAGCTAATAAACGGTCTGGTAGAGCCAAAACCGAAGTATTAGCAGCATTCTTAACTGGCTTGAGTAAATTATTCCAAAATGCTCCTGCTGCGGTCATGCCATAGTTAGGATAAATAAATTTATCTTGTTTTTCTTCCTCTAGATAACCTTGAGTTTGGACATAGCGATAAACCCCCGTTGCCCCGTCATCTGTAAAGTGAACACCCAAAATAGCCCCATCCCCATCAAACCAATGTCCGACCCTCTCTCCATCTCTAGATAATCTAGCAGGACCATTGCGATATAAAGAGCCTCGTAGATCTGGGGGGATTGCTCCAGTAATAATAGATAAAGGGGTAGAGTCAAATTCTGTAGCGGGTTGGGCGATCGCTTTTGACCAGGCTTTTTGTTTGGGTGTAGTTATCATGAGTTTTTTGGCAATTTTTTATAACTAATTCAAGAGATATAGACCAGTAGACATCGATATACTAGGTAATAGTAGATGCGATCGCTTTATTCAAACAAAAATTATTTGACATTCAAGACAATCACTACAGGAGATCGCTTGATCTATTCTTCCCTTCTCAGAAAGAAATTAAACAAGATCGTTTGATAAATTTGCTAGATCGAAGCAGATATAAATAAAAATTATTTTATAGTGATTTATAGAGATCGCCCTACTAAATTTCCCATAAACACGATCAAATATATCCATCATCTAGCTTACAGCTTAAAGCCTACAGCCTATAGCTATTTGCAACGTAGATTTCTCACTAATTCAAGAGATATAGACCAGCAGACAACGATATACTATGCAATAAGTAAAGTGTAGAAAATTACCAGAAGCTTATCTACTTAGTTTGAGATTAGCCTAACCTATATACCGTATATAAAAAATGAACTCAGGAATCGATTTACAAGGAAGTTTTATCCAAACTCTACAAGACTTTGGACTTCCCATTGGTTTAGCCAAGGCTGTTTGGTTGCCTCTGCCGATGTTGTTAATGATTATTGGCGCAACTGTGGGAGTTTTGGTAGTTGTTTGGCTAGAGCGAAAAGTCTCCGCTGCTGCTCAACAAAGGGTCGGCCCTGAATATGCTGGTCCCTTGGGAGTACTACAACCAGTAGCCGATGGTATTAAATTAGTTTTTAAAGAAGACGTTATCCCTGCCAAAGCCGATCCTTGGCTATTTACCATGGGGCCCGTGTTAGTAGTAGTACCCGTGTTTTTGTCCTATCTAATCGTTCCTTTCGGACAAAATCTTGTAGTAACCGACCTCAACATAGGTATTTTTATTTGGATCTCTTTGTCTAGTATTGCCCCCATTGGCTTGTTGATGGCTGGTTATGCTTCTAATAACAAATACGCCCTACTAGGAGGTTTACGGGCTGCTGCACAGTCAATTAGTTATGAAATTCCCTTAGCCTTATCCGTACTGGCGATCGTGATGATGTCTAATAGTCTTAGTACGGTAGATATTGTTAACCAACAGTCAGGCTATGGTATTTTAGGCTGGAATATCTGGCGACAACCCGTAGGCTTTATTATATTTTGGATTGCAGCACTAGCTGAATGCGAACGTTTGCCCTTCGATTTACCCGAAGCGGAAGAAGAATTAGTTGCGGGTTATCAAACTGAATACTCAGGAATGAAGTTTGCTCTGTTTTATCTTGGTTCTTATGTCAATCTAGTACTGTCAGCATTGATCTTTGCCGTATTGTATTTAGGCGGTTGGGAATTCTTTATTCCCCTAGATCGTTTAGCAGAGTGGATTGGAGTTGCCGAAACTACTCCCTGGTTGCAGGTATTAACCGCTTCTTTGGGTATCATCATGACTCTAGTTAAAGCCTATTTCTTAGTGTTTTTGGCTGTTTTGTTGCGTTGGACTGTACCTCGTGTCCGTATTGACCAACTATTAGATCTAGGTTGGAAATTTTTATTACCCGTTTCTTTAGCTAACCTGTTAATAACTGCTGCTTTGAAACTATCTTTTCCTGTGGCGTTTGGTGGCTAACTAAATCTCCAATAAACATCTAAAACAACGTAAAAGTAAACAATCATGTTTAAGATTCTCAAACAAGTCCAAGACTATGCAAAGGAAAGTTTGCAGGCTGCCAAATATATTGGTCAAGGATTATCCGTAACCTTCGATCACATGTCTCGTCGTCCCGTTACCGTTCAATATCCTTACGAAAAACTCGTGCCTTCCGAACGCTATCGCGGTAGAATTCACTATGAATTTGATAAATGTATTGCCTGTGAAGTTTGTGTACGGGTCTGTCCGATTAATCTCCCTGTAGTTGATTGGGAATTTGATAAAAAAGCCAAGAAGAAAAAGCTCAACCACTATAGTATTGACTTTGGTGTCTGCATTTTCTGTGGTAATTGTGTTGAATATTGTCCTACCAACTGTCTCTCGATGACAGAAGAGTACGAACTGGCTTCTTACGATCGCCACGAACTAAATTACGATAACGTAGCTTTAGGACGCTTACCCTACAAGGTAACTCAAGATCCAATGGTGACTCCCCTCAAAGAATTTGCTTATCTACCCAAAGGCGAAGCCAAACCCCATGGTTTAGCTAAAGGCGCGCCACGGGCTGGCAAACGTCCCGAAGACATTTTAGAAGAGATTGAAGCAAATAAACCCAAGGAAGAAGCCAAACCCCAAAGCTAATAGCTAATAGCTACCTCAATCGAGGTTATTCAACACAATCATTTAATTTAAAATAGAGGAGAAAAAAGTGAATTTAGCTGAAGGAGTACAGATAGTTTCTTTTGGCATCTTGGCAGTAATGATGATTGGCACAGCTTTGGGAGTTGTATTATTACCCAAAATTGTCCACTCTGCCTTTTTGTTAGCAGGGGTATTTATCAGTATCTCTGGTTTATATATATTGCTTAATGCCGATTTTGTAGCTGCGGCTCAAATTTTGGTTTATGTAGGTGCGGTTAGCGTCCTAATTTTGTTTGCGATCATGCTAGTAAACAAACAACAAGACTATACTGAGCTTCCTGGGCGTAAAATCCGTAAGATAGCTACCGCAGTTGTCTGTTTTGGTTTATTTGCACTACTAGGGACAATGGTTTTAGCAACTCCTTGGTCTTTATCTGGTGCATCCCCCGCAGCGGTGGACAATACAGTTATTGCTTTGGGAGAACATTTCTTTAGTGATTATCTACTACCGTTTGAATTAGCTTCAGTACTGTTATTGATGGCAATGGTAGGTGCAATTATCTTGGCACGTCGCGATCTGATTCCCGAAGCGATCGCCACTGCCGATTCTCGTACTACCAGCTTGACTTTACCAGAACGTCCTCGCGAATTGGCGACCTTAAGTGGTGAAGAACAAGATTAGTAAGTATTTATTTGATGTTCGACTAGAGAAGGAGAAATAAACAAGAGTGCAATTAGAATATTTTTTGCTGTTAGCAGCAGCGTTATTTTGTATCGGAATCTATGGACTAATTACTAGCCGTAATGCGGTTAGAGTTTTGATGTCAATTGAATTAATGCTTAATGCGGTTAATTTAAACCTCATCGGATTTTCCAACTATTTAGACCCAGAAAATATTCGGGGTCAGGTTTTTACTGTATTTGTAATTACCGTCGCAGCAGCCGAAGCAGCAGTAGGGCTGGCGATTGTACTAGCTATTTATCGCAACCGCGACACTATTGATATGGAAGAATTTAACTTGCTTAAGTGGTAATGGTTTTTTACTAAAATATCAATACATTAAGAAAGCCGAGAATATTCTCGGCTTTTTCTGGAAAAACTAGCAGGTGTGAGGGCTAGTCGTTAAGATGATGTCACTTACTATTGTGCAAGACGACGATTGTAATAAGATTAAGGCTAATTTAAAATCTGTTTTTGATTTATATTCATTTTAATTTTGCGTAATATCAGTTGTTTACAAAACTCTCAAGATGCTGGGAATACTATCGATCGCCTGCAGTTTTTTGATTTCTTCTAGTGCTTCACGGAAATTACCCTCCTGTACATTGTGGGTAACAACTACAATTTCAGCTAATTGATCTTGAAAGCCAATCTGCACTACAGATTCTAAACTAACATCATGGTTGCCAAAGCTGGTACCCAAGTGACCAATCACCCCAGAAACATCATGACAAAGAAAACGCGCATAGAAACGAGTTTCGATCTCTACAATGGGAGTTAATTCGCTAAAGTGTTCGTGGGAACAACGCAACAGCGGATCGAGTTTTTGAGTAGTATTGCTAGTTTGCAAAATACTAACAATATTAGTAATATCTGACACTACTGCACTAGCAGTTGCACCTTTTCCCGCACCAGGACCAAATAGCATTACCTGTCCTAAAGGCTCGCCCTCTACTAAAACTGCGTTGTTAACACCATTAACATTAGCTAAGGGATGGTTTTTCGAGACTAAGGTAGGATGGACTCTCACCTGCAAAGAATTACTATGGGGGTTGGCTTTAGCGATCGCTAGTAATTTAATGACAAATCCCAAATCGTCCGCATAGCTAATATCCGTAGCGGTAACCTGACGAATACCCTCGCAAGGAATATCTTCTCGTTTAATTCTGCCACCAAAAGCGATCGCAGCAAGGATGGCAATTTTATCCGCCGCATCGTAGCCGTCCACATCGGCAGTAGGATCGGCTTCGGCATAACCTAGTTTTTGGGCTTCTGCGAGAACATCATCAAAATCTGCCCCCTCCTCCGTCATTTGGGTCAAGATGTAGTTAGTCGTGCCGTTGATAATGCCAATGACGGTTTGAATCCGATTAACCCCCAAAGACTGCTTTAAAGGTTTAATGACAGGTATGCCACCCCCTACTGCTGCTTCTAATAAAACGTATACCCCTGCATCATTAGCTGCGTTATAGATCTCTTCGCCATGACGCGCAATCACTGCTTTATTTGCGGTGACAATATGTTTGCCGTTAGCTATAGCTGTGAGAATTAGCGATCGTGAAGGTTCTAATCCTCCTAACAACTCGACAATAATATCTATTTCAGGATCGCTGACAATCGATTCTAAGTCCGTAGTTAAAACCCCTGGGGCTAATTCTGGCGATCGCGGTTTATCCAGAGATCTGACCCCTACCTTAGCGATTTCAATTTCTGGTAACAGATTATTCCTACCCGATGGATCGAGAATAATTTCTGCCGTACCCGTACCAACTGTACCGTATCCTAATAAACCAATTTTAAAAGTCACAACCTTTGTCCTGACTGTAATACCTTATCTAGATTAGCGGTAATAGGTTGTTAACGCTACTATTGAGTTTAAGATCTGGCAGATCAAAAATCTGATAAATTACCAATCGACGGTTGTTGAGACTATCTAAAACGGAAAACGTTATATCATCTATTGACCCACTCCCCCGATTAAAAATCTGGGGGATTCGGGGGTTAAGCAACAGTCTTACTCCTTTTTTATTGTGCTTGAAGAAAAGTTGATAAGCTCTATCTATTCTTTGGCAAATGTCTTGACAAAAAATTTAACAATATTTGTAGTATGTCACTCTATTTAGCCGATTTTCAAGACGGTTGAAATTGTAATATTAAATACGTAGTTTTTATGTATCAAAAATAGTTATGGATAATAGTTTAGGTCAAGTTGTCTTAGTCGCAGATATAGATCCTGGTAGTGATGATTCTTCTTTGACCTCTAAGTTTGTCGAGTTTAACAATAAACTATATTTTCGTACTAATGATGGAATAAATGGTAGCGAACTATGGACGAGTGATGGTACATCAGAAGGTACTAGCTTATTCATCGATCTCAATCCTGGTAGTAATAATTCTGAGCCTGGTAATTTTACAAAATTAGATGACCAACTGTATTTCTCGGCAAATGATGGAGTAAATGGTCGAGAGCTATGGGTAAGCGATGGTACAGTTGGAGGTACCAATTTAGTTGCTGATATTAATCCTGGTAGTGATAGTTCTTACCTTTATTACTTTTCAGGATTTGGGGGCAAGCTGTATTTTTCTGCCAGCGATCAAGAAAATGGACGAGAGCTATGGGTAAGCGATGGTACAGCAGGAGGTACTAGCCTGTTTGCCGATCTCAACCCTGGTAGCGATAATTCTAATCCTTTTTACTTTGAAGAAGTTGGCGGCAAACTGTACTTTAGTGCTGATGATGGAGTAAATGGTACAGAACTATGGGTAAGTGACGGTACACCAGCCGGTACTAATCTATTTGCCGATCTCAACCCTGGTAGTAATGATTCTGCTCCTAGTGGCTTGACTAAAGTCAACGACAAACTATTTTTCACAGCTGATGGTGGTGAAACAAATGGTTTAGAGTTATGGGTGAGTGATGGTACGACAGCAGGTACAACAGTAGTTGCCGATCTCAATGCTAGAGGTTTGACTGAGTTTAACGGCAAGCTATATTTTGCTACAGATAATGGAGCTAGTGGTAACGAAATTTGGGTGAGCGATGGTACACCAGAAGGCACTAAATTGGCGGTAGACGTTCGCTCTGGCAGTTTGGGTTCTTATCCAACAGACTTGACTGAGTTTAACGGCAAGCTATATTTTAGTGCTACCTCAGATTCTACAGGTAAGGAACTGTGGGTAACTGACGGTACAGCAGCAGGTACAAAACTAGTTGCGGATATTAATCCTGGTATTGAAAATTCTGCTCCTGATAATTTAACAGTAGTTGGTGATGAATTATTTTTTAATGCTACCAATAATGGGACGGGTAATGAGCTATATAAACTAACTTTTGATGGTGTTGTAGAACCAGAAGAACCAGAAGAACCAGAAGAACCCAATGAAATCAAGGGTACGCGCCGAAACGATGTCATATCTGGTACAGATGGCTCAGATATTATTAAAGGCTTTGATGGCAGAGATACCTTAAAAGGTGGTGCTGGAGATGATACCCTGATTGGAAATAACCGCCGAGATAATTTAGTTGGTGGTGCGGGCAACGATAGCTTGCGAGGTGGTAGTGGGGACGATACCCTAGATGGTGGTTTGGGTAACGATACCCTAACAGGTAATGGTAATGATTCTTTTGTGCTGCGAGCAGGAGATGGGGCAGATCTTATTACTGATTATGTCATAGGCAGCGATCGCCTGTTACTAGCAGATGGTTTGACAGCAGACGACCTCACTTTTTCTGGTAGCGATATTCTAGTAGGAGATGAAACCCTAGCTACTCTTAATAATATTAATGCTTCTAATCTCAGACCCTTTAACTTTACTGAGATTTAAAAAGTAGTTAGCTATTTTATTTGATAATATCAGCGATCGCTGATTTAAGTGAAAAGCGATCGCTTTTTTACTGCTAGTAAAATACCGCAATGCAACACATAACTTTACTCAGTTTGCGATCAAAATGAACTAAAGCTGTAGCATTTATTTTAATCTATCTCACGAAATGTCAGGATAAAATGAATAACAATATAGAGCAGATCGCAGCAGACAAAGGGGTTGATACTCCATTCGATCAATTTGTAGAACTCAATGGTCAAACTTTTTTTGCTGGCAATGATGGTAATGATTCTGGAGAAGCAGGTATTGAATTATGGGCTAGTGACGGCACGGTCGAAGGAACAAATCTATTAAAGGATATCTATCCTGGTGATTCTATCTACGATGATGCGAATGACTCTAGACCCGGTGATTTTACAGAATTCAATGAAAAGCTATATTTTTCTGCTAAAAATAGAGATGGCAGAGAACTTTGGGTAACTGATGGCACTACAGAAGGGACAAAATTAGTTAAAGATATCTATACTGGTAAATATTTCACCAGAGCAAGCAGTTATCCAAACGATTCTTTTCCTTATGGATTCACTGAATTAAATGGCAAGCTATATTTTTCTGCTGATTCTAATATATTTGGTAGAGAACTGTGGGTAACTGACGGTACTGAAGAGGGAACTCAAGTAGTTAAAGATATCTATCCTGGTAGTTTTGACGAATATGTTGAATATACTTATAGTAATTATTACAATGGCTCTGACCCTGCAGATCTAACCAAATTTAATAACAAAATATATTTTACTGCTGAAAACCAGGATATTGGCACAGAACTGTGGGTAACTGACGGTACGGAAGAGGGTACAGAATTAGTTGCAGATATAAATCCTGGTGTGTCAGATTCTAACCCTAGCGATTTATCTGTAGTCGGCGATGAACTATTATTTACTGCTAATAATGGCGAAACAGAACAAGAATACCGAGTAACTTTGGATGGCACTATTGAACCTGTAAATGAAACAGATCCCGTAGATCCAGAAGAACCTAATGAAATCAATGGTACGGGCAATAACGATGTCATATCTGGTACAGATGGCTCAGATATTATCAAAGGCTTTGATGGCAGAGATACCTTAAAAGGTGGTGCGGGGGATGACACCCTGATTGGAAATAACCGCCGAGATAATTTAGTTGGTGGTGCGGGCAACGATAGCTTGCGAGGTGGTAGTGGGGACGATACCCTAGATGGTGGTTTGGGTAACGATACCCTAACAGGTAATGGTAATGATTCTTTTGTGCTGCGAGCAGGAGATGGGGCAGATCTTATTACTGATTATGTCATAGGCAGCGATCGCCTGTTACTAGCAGATGGTTTGACAGCAGACGACCTCACTTTTTCTGGTAGCGATATTCTAGTAGGAGATGAAACCCTAGCTACTCTTAATAATATTAATGCTTCTAATCTCAGACCCTTTAACTTTACTGAGATTTAAAAGAAAATTGGGAAAAGAGCCAGAAATTTATCGCTCTTTTCTCAACTACACTACATAAAGTTCTTTTTATAAAGAAAAAAGTATTTTTTTGAAATTAGTTTAATTTTAGAAAAGAAATCTTCAAGAGCTGCTTCTGAGTATTTTTTTGTTTTCTAAGATTAACGCAGTAATTAATAAATTAAATAAATAATTATGTCGGAGTTAGCTCAAAATACTAATCAAGATTTATTTAAAATTTTAGTAAAAATAGCCTGGATTGATGGCGAAATTCAAGCTGAAGAAAGAGTCTTTTTAAGAAAAATTGCAGCAGAAAAAAACATCCAGCTGTCTTCAGAGATCGAGGAACTATTAACTAATCCTCAAGTTACTTCCACCGCAGAGTGTTATCAACTCTTGAGAAACTATCTGGGGACGTATCCCAAATCCCAAGATTACGATCATTTACTGTCTGCCGTTAGCAGCTTGATTTATAGCGATAATGATATTGCTACAGAAGAAGCAGATCTATTAACTAAAATTCAAAATTTAGATCCCAAAAATACTAATAATAATTCAACCTTTGATAAAATAATTACCAAAATCCAGAAAATATATCAAAAAGGACTCAAGCAAGTATAAATCCGTTTGAAATAATAATAGATATCATTTAGATTCAATTAAAGCGATCGCCGAACTAGGTACTTTTAGTAGTTGTTCCAGTTTTTCTGTGCCTGCTGATGGATAGCGTATATATGAATCAATGAACAAGCCAATCGTAGAAGCAATTAAAGAACGAATTTCAGTTTCAGGTTGAGTAGCAGCAAAATCATTAGCAGCTACGCTAAGAGTCGGATCGCTATATTCGGCGATCGCAAAGTGATTTGCTCCTTCAACGATAACTAAATGAAGATCACCCCGCTCTTGATTAATAGCCTCTCTAAAAGTACGTACTATAGGCGTAGCGGGAGTAGACCATTGCTCCAGACCATATATTTTACTATTTTTGGCAATGACCCCATCTTCTGTACCGCCAATTAACAGCATGGGTAAAGAGTCGGGCAAAGGTAAAATCTTGCCAGGTTCATATCCCAAGGATAGTGGTGCAGCAGAATGTGCTCCGTAGCTAAATGTACCAGCAATACCATCAAAAAACTTTTGTTCGGCATTTTCGAGAGCTAGTCTACCACCAGCGGAATGACCCCCCAAAATAATCTTTTGCAAATCGAGTAAATCTGCCAAAACCCCAACCGATTGTAGATTATCTAATTCCTCTAAGAGTAAAGGTAAAGCCGTAGCAGAAGGAATCTTGCCATAGTTTTCAGCCGAAAATGCAGCCAAATCAACACCAGGAGACAGAAAAACGTTTTGTTTGGCTTGGTTTAACCAATCAAACAAAACGACTACTAATCCACGTTGAGTTAACTCGATCGCCAGCCATTGATATGTAGCCAAGCTACAGTTAAAACCATTAAAAAAAATGACTACGGGAAAAGGGGCTAAATTCTGGGCAGCAGGAGTATTAGAGAAGGGATTTTCAGCCTGGGAGTTATCAGCGGGATAAAATACCTTGAGATTTATTCTGTCGTAAGGAGGTTGAGAGTCTGGTACTGCGATCGCTCTGCGGAAAGCTCGAACAAACATAATTGGTTCAGACCCTAAATAATTGGTTGATCGTATCCCTCGCTCAAATAAAGGAGGATTGATGTAATTATTTTAAAGTACTTCAGGCATTTGAAAAATAACAGGAATCTGGAAAAATTAGGCGATCGCAACCGAAAAATATCTTTGTCTGAGATAAATAATTTGGCAACGCAGAACTTAGGAAGCTTGGACTTTTGTGAGTGAATTATTGACCAATCTGCCATCTTCTAAATGGACAATGCGATCGGCAATATCAAGGATACGATCGTCATGGGTAACTAAAAGAATTGTACTGCCCTGTTCTCTTGCTAGCTTTTGCATAATGTTGACCACATCTCGACCCGATTTACTATCCAAAGCTGCTGTTGGTTCATCGGCTAAGACAATCGCTGGATGAGCAACCAAAGCACGAGCGATCGCAACTCTTTGTTTTTGTCCCCCAGATAATTTATCGGGATAGTAATCAACCCGATCACCCAAGCCTACCTCTTCTAGCATCGCTACAGCGCGATGCCTACGGCTAGCTTTGCAATCTCGCATTTGAGCTTGAGAATATTTGCCGTGTACCTCCAAACCCATTTGCACATTTTGAACCGCAGTCAAGCTGTGGTGTAAATTGTGTGCCTGAAAGATATAGCCATTATTGCGCCTGGCTTGGACTAATTTTGCCGAACTTGCCCCATACAGTTCTTTACCCAAAATTTTGCAGCTTCCCGACTGAGGTGATCGCAATCCGCTAACTAGGGTTAATAAGGTAGTTTTACCAGAACCCGAAGGTCCTGTCATCAAAATAATTTCACCGCTATCTATTTCTAAGTTAATGTCAAATAAAACTTGTTTGCGGAGTTCACCTCTACCAAAAGAATGATCTAAATTATAAATCTCTATTACTGCTTGATTTGTTAATTGCTGATTGTTCATGGTTGATTGTTAGTTTTAAATAGTTTGATAAATGTAATGGAACAAATTAAAACGTTAAATTCTAGTAAAAATTATGCAATCTGAAAAAATGGAAAGATTACCTAATATAACTTGGGCTTACAGAGGAAAAACCAATCTAGCTGTTGGAACTCAAGCAACAACTATAGAAGAAATACTTGGTTGGACTGCGGGGTTTATAGGTGTTGTAATCATTGGTTTCTTTTGTTGGAAAAATAATTTTGATTGGGAAATTTGGCAATATATAGTTGTAGCAATTCTTGCTTATGATGTCGTTGGTGGTGCGGTAGCAAATTCTCTTAATTCTTGTAAGCGTTTCTATCATTCTTCTGTCCAAACATTTGAACCTAATTACGTAAAACTAGCTAAAAATCATTTATTCTTTTCTGTTATTCATGTCCATCCTTTAATAGTTAGCCTAATATTCTCCTCTGTCAGTTGGTTTTATGGCTCGTTTTGGTATTTGATTTTGCAGATTTCAGTTCTGTCTGTGACTAGAACACCTCTTTATCTACAACGTCCAGTTTCAATGTTGATTATCGTTACAGCTTTATTAACAAATGACTATCTTGTAAGTTCACCTACTGGGCTTGAGTGGCTCATTCCTGTTTTATTTATCAAAATTGTTTACGGTCATACAGTTAAAGAAGAGCCATATAGACCCGAAACGGAGAAGAATATTTAACAACAATTATTTGCCAAAAGCTGAAAATGGAACGATAAAAGATTTTTGATTTGAAAAATATCAGCAGGATCGGCTAATTGAAGTTTATTTGCGATTGCAATTTATTACCTGAAGTAGAAAACAAAAAAGTAGTTTTAATAACCTTAATGTTGATTATTCTTGCTTTTTGATTTTTGTTTTAAGTCGATCGACAATATCTGGAGTTAATGCGAGTTCGGGATTGACAATTTCTCTACTAGACAAGACTTTTTCTATCTGCTTAACATCGGCTTTGCCTAATTTTTCTAAAATGATAATTGTTCATAGATTTTTGAACCTTGTTAAACTAGTAACTACATTCGTAACTAAGATCTTGAAATTGTGGAACTAAAAATTAGGAAGATTGGTGATTCTTTAAGTGCAAGTATTCCCCAAGAAATCTTGGAGAAAATGAACGTAGGAGAAGGAGATAGTTTGTACGTCATTCAGACCCCCGATGGTATATATTTAACTCCTCACGATCCTGAATTTGAGGAGGCAATGGACGCAGCGAAAGACATCACAAACCGTTATCGAAATGCAATGAAAGAGTTAGCCAAGTGAAGCAAATTAAATTTGTTACTCTCCTTCAAGCTAAAGCGATACACGAGCAGCAGCTTAGTTTGTTTGGCGGTACAACGGGAATCATTGACGAAGGAAAGCTAGAAAGTGCTTTATATCGCCCCGTAAATATAGTTAACTATAATCCCGACGCTACTATGGGTGAGTTGGCTGCTGCATTAGGTTATGGAATTGCCATCAACCATCCATTCGTTGACGGTAATAAACGAACTGCATTTATTGTCATGGCGGTTTTTTTGGAGATTAACCGAATTAGATTAATCGCTTCAGAAGTAGACGTGGTAAACATTATGCTAGGAATAGCTACTGGGACAACATCAGAAGAGATGTTGAGCGATTGGTTAAAAGAGAACATTGACCTGGATAGTGAATATTAGAAAATATCCGCTGGATCGGCTGACTGGAGTTTACGAGTTGCGATTGCACCTGAAACACCACACATAATAATAGTAAGAATTAAAACCACAATTGCTCTAGACACTGGCAAAACGATCGGTAAGGCTGTAGCTGCTGCGGTTAATTGATAAAGTCCGAGTGCTAATGCCACACTGGGAATAAAGCCAGCAATAGATAATATCAGAGCTTCTTCAAACACCACAAACAGCAGATAGGAATTTTTATATCCCATCGCTTTAAAAGTGGCATATTCTGCCATATGATCGTTTACGTCAGTAGAAAGAACCTGATAAACAATTACAATACCGACAATAAAGCCCATGGTTGTTCCCAAGGTAAACACGAAACCAATGGGAGAACGATTTTGAATATAGGTTACTTCTTTTTCAACATATTCTTCATGAGTGTATGCTTGCACATCTTCGGGAAGATGAGTATTTAAAGCCTGTCTTGCTGCAACTATATCTTGTCCTGGCTCAAGATTGACAATGCCTAAGCTAACTGTTCCCTGTTCCTTTCTAGGAAATAAGCGCAAAAAGTTATAGTCGCTCGTCATCAATGCTCCATCATCAGCAAAAGATGCCCCTACTTCAAACAAGCCACCTATAGTGACGGTAGTGCGATCGCTTTCTGTAGTTACAGCGAGTCCCTGTTCTACTTGGGCAATCATCTCGTCATATTTTCCTCTGGAGGCGCGATCGAATAGCACCGTATCGGGAATTTTGACCTTATCTAGCTGACGATTAACTTCAGGTAAATTAAAAGCTGGTCGTTCTGGATCGAAGCCCACCAGCATCATTGAGGTTTTTTCCTTTGTTTGGGGATTGCGCCATTTTAGAGAGCCAATATAGACAGGTTCTGCTGATTCTACCCCTGGCACATCCATCGCCTGATAAAGTCGCCGTCGCGAAAAAGTATATAGTTCATTGAAATTAGTTGCTTGAGTACTGAGTAAAACAATGTCTCCATCAACTAGCCTGGGATATTGGGTATTAGTAGTAAACAAGGCATCTTTAAACCCCAACTGCATAAACATTAAGATGTCTGCAAAGGCAATTCCCGCCAATGCCGTGAGCATTTTCATCTTGTCGTGTTTTAGCTGTAGCCAACCTAAAGGGGTGCGGTTTTTGAGTGATTGGAACATTTTGGTTGATTAATAATTGATAATTAATTTGTCTAAATTATCGTTTTAGTAAAGGCGAACAGCCGTTAGCCCCTACAGGTCAATCTTTACGTTCACCTGTAAATTGGTCAGTCTGGCTACTTTCTGGCTGGATGCAGCATCTAGCTTGACTTTGACCTCAACTACCCTGGCATCGATATTGGCGGTGGGGTCCGTGTTGACTACATTTTGTCTTTCAACTTCCAAGCCAATTCTTTCGACTGTTCCTTGTAGTTTTCCGTCTATAGCACTACTGGTAACCGTTACGGGCTGTCCTAGTTTGACTTTGTTAACGTCGCTTTCGTAGACTTCGGCTACTGCATACATCTGGTCGATCTGCCCCATTCTGGCAAGACCTTCATCGCTCTTTACTATCTCCCCTGGACGAACCATAGTTTTAATGACGGTTCCTGCTTGTGGCGATTTAATATACGCGCGATCGAGTTCTGCCTGAGCGGTTTTGACCGCTGCTTGAGTCTGTCTAACTTCAGCCTCTGCTACGGCTACATCCACCCGACGAACTTCGGCAATTTTATTTAAAGTTGCTTTGGCTTCTGCTAACTGTTCTTGTTGAGAAGATTTAATCCGATTAAGATTGGCTTGAGCCTCTGCTAGCTGTTCTTGGGCTGTGGCAAAAGCTAAATATTTACTATCTCTTTCAGAGGCTGAAATTGCGCCATCTTTATATAGCTGTTCGTAGCGTTGATATTCCACCTGAGCATTATTTACTTCTGCTTTAATCCGCGATACTGTAGCCGTTTGCGCCATGATGTCGTTACTCCTTTCTGCTTCTATTCGAGCGATCGCCGCTTCTTGCGCCCTAATTTCTCCTGTTTTTGCCCCCGCTTTAACTAAATCTAGATTTGCTTGGGCTACTCTTACCTGTTCTTGAGCTTGATTTAAGGCTGCTTCTAAGCGATCGCGACTATCTAAAATAGCAATTACCTGACCCTTTTCTATTTCATCTCCTTCCTTGACTAACAATTCATCAAGGCGATTTCCCGACGCACCTGAAGAAACTGAAATTTGAATGATTTCTCCACTAGGTTCTAGTCTGCCTAATGCTGTTACGGTTTTAATTTCGGGCATCGTCTCGACTGGTGTTTCCGACTTAGAAATATTTGCCAGACTCAAGCGATAAACTGTTGCACCACCGACTAATAAAGCCAAGCCAACAATTAGTACGGGGATTCTTTTAACTAACGGTTTGCTAGATTTTGTTTTGTTGTCTGCTGTGTATTCCATAGTGATTATGGGTTTTTGTTATTCAACTGAACTGTTTAGTTTAGTTATGTAATTACTATGCTAGACTAAACTGAATAGTTTAGCAATACTTTTTTGCTCAAAGTATCAATATGACTAAGATCGAACCCAAAATTTCCGAACGGACAAAATCAGAAGCCAAGAGTCAAGCTATTCTCAAAGGAGCAATCAAAGAGTTTCTCAAAAATGGCTACGCTGGCACTAGTATGGATAAAGTAGCCAAATCAGCAGGGGTTTCTAAAGCAACTGTGTATAGTCATTTTGGCGATAAAGAAAGCCTATTTAATGCAGTAATGCAGGATTTGGTCAAGGATAAATTTCAGCAGTTTATGGGTTTGCAAAAGCCTCAATCTTTAGAACAAGATCCTCAAGTAGTGTTGTCAGCGATGATGACAAAAATGCTTGCTAATGTTCAAAACAATCGCTCTTTTCAAGATTTTATGCGGATCATTATTGGCGAGTCGGGTCGTTTTCCAGAACTAGCCAAGGCTTATGTTAATAACGTGGCTAAACCTACTATTGAAATTCTGACTAAGTATCTAAAGTCTCATCCCGCCCTCAAGCTAGAAGATCCAGAAGCCACAGTTCGGGTAATGATGGGAACAATGGTTTACTTTGTAATGCTCCAAGAAATGATGCACGGTAAAGATATTGTTCCCCTAGAAGGCGATCGCGTTATTAAAACCTTGACTGATTTGATTACTAGAAATCAAAATTAAAATTAATAGAGTGCGACATTGTTCATAATATACAGGCAGTCAGGTTTTAGTACTTTGCCAAACAAACTGACGGGTTATTTAGAATGATGTTCAATCCAATGATGAGCAATATCAATACGTCGACAAATCCAAACTTGATCGTGACTTTTTACATAGTCAATAAATCTAGCCAAAGCAGCAATCCGTCCTGGTTTTCCTGCTAACCTAGCATGAAGTCCTACCGACATCATTTTTGGACTAGTTTCACCCTCAGTATACAAAACATCAAAGGCATCTTTAAGATAAGTGTAAAAGTCATTCCCGTTATTAAAGCCAGGGGCAACGCAATATTTCATATCATTGTTATCAAGGGTGTAAGGAATAACTAAATGATGTTTTCCTGCAACATCCACCCAATAAGGTAAATCGTCATTGTAGGCATCAGAGTCATATAAAAATCCACCTTCTTCTACAATTAAACGACGAGTATTAAGACTTGGCGCATAGCGACAGTACCACCCCAAAGGGCGATCGCCTGTAAGCTTTTTTAGAGATGCTACCGCTTTGTGAATATGCTCTTTTTCCTCGGCTTCATCTAATAAATGGTAGCCAATCCACCGCCAACCATGACAGCAAATATCGTATCCAGCTTGAACAATGGCTTCAACTGCTGCAGGATTTCTTTCTAATGCCAAGGCTGCGCCAAAAATAGTTACAGGAATATCTTTTTGTTTAAATAATCGCATTAACCGCCAAAAGCCTGCTCTACTACCATACTCATAGACAGACTCTACCTGTAAATCTCGCATTCGGTGACCCATAGAAGAACCAGGAACTTCTCGCAGATAAATTTCTGAAGTATCGTCTCCATCGGGAATAGAATAGTTAAACTAAGCCCCCTTGTCACCAAGGCGACTTGTCTTCAAAACCGTGCATGAAAGTTTCCCCTCACACGGCTTCTCTCTAATTAGGCATTTGTTATATGTACCATTCAGACTAAGGTGGGTAAATCTTTATCCCAAATCCAATTTGTGTTATCAAATTGTTCTTGGAATAATTTATGAACTTTATTCCATCCTTTGCGAATTTTGTGGCGTTTTATTGCCATTAAATCCGTTTTTGTCTTCACATCATGACAGTGTTTATGTAAAGCCTGTAGATTATCGATTGTGTTTTTACCCATTCTTGTACCCCAATAGATTGAGTTCCCATCATATGGACTAGAATCACCTTTGACTTTGGTGTGTCTAGTAATTTTAATTTCGGTGTGTTTTATGAGGATGTATTTTTTCCCTTTTTTTTCACATCCGAATATCCAATTATTCGAGCCATTGGATTGCCAGTATTTATCATTTATCCAGGTTTTATTTTTCTTAGGGTGTCTACGATACCCCCATCTAAGTAATTTCCAGAAGAACCTGTTTTTAATCGCGGAGAATGTGTCATTACTACAAACTGTTTTGTAATAAATGCACCACCCTCTTATGATTGGGGTTAATTTGGTTATGAGGACGTGCTGAGGTGTAGTTTTATTTTTGTTTATTATCTCAGCTAGTTTACGATAGTGTTCGTTAACTTTGTCCTTTGATGGTTTGATTATCGTTTTGAATCCTAGTTTTTTTCCTGTTGTGGCTTTCCCAGATTGGTACTTGCCTACTGGATATTGCCGAATGTTGAACCCCAAGAAATCAAACCCTGGTTTCTTACCCTCATAGTCTGTGAGAGTGTTTTTGATTTTGGTTTTTTCTTGGTTGAGTTCTAGACCCATTTCGGCAAGCCATTCTTCCATTATTCCTTTGCAAGCTTTTATCACGTTCAGGTCTTTATGGAGTATTGCGAAATCGTTTGCATATCTTATGAGGGAGATAGAATTGATGTTTTTCTGTCTTCCCCCTTTCGAGGTAGCAGCGAATTCTTTAATTCTCAATTCCATTCCGTGTAGGGCGATATTGGCTAGGAGTGGGCTAATTACCCCTCCTTGTGGGCTTCCTTCTGTCGGAAATAGTGTATTTCCTTCATCGAAGATACCCGCTTTTAGCCATGCTCTTATTTGTTTTCTTACATTCGGGAAGGTATTAGCCTTTTCTAGAAGTTTGGCGTGACTTATGCGGTCAAAACACTTGCTGATATCGGCATCAAGTACAAACTTTGATTGGTATCTAATTTGATTGAAAATTCCTTCAACAGCATCGTGGCAGCTTCTTCCTGGTCGAAAGCCGTATGAGTTTTCTTCAAATCGTGCCTCCCATTCAGGTTCTAGTGCTGCTTTAACTAGAGCTTGTAAGGCTCTGTCTTTGACTGTTGGTATTCCAAGAGGTCTTTTTTTACCGTTGGCTTTGGGAATCCATACCCGTCGGACGGGTTTAGATTTTCCTTCTAGTTTTAGGTTGGCTGCGAGAAACAGTCTTTGTTTTGGGGTTAGATTTTTAACTCTATCTACACCTGCTGTTTTCTTGCCGTTGTTATCTTGGCTTACCTTTCTGACCGCTAATAATCTGGCATTGTATGAATTTAGAAGGGTTTTTTGTAACCGTCGTAACTTTCGTACATTGTCATTTTTGCTGGCTTGGTAAATTCGTTTTTGCAACTTGAACACGGCTAATTCGACTTTGCGCCAATTAATCGCATTCCATTCCACACTATTCAATTTTATTGGATGTGTTTTAGACATATCAATTGCTACTCATTCTTTTACCTTCCTAATTACAGTCGGTACGTGGGCATATCCCTGGTATTACACCATCTGTCGCCAGCATTACTCGTGTTTTCGAGTTAGGGCATTAGCTTATTACCGAATCCTGTTCCCCCTACAACCTCCTATTGCTAAGAGAGTTTTCATCTTGGTTGATTACTCAGTAAATACGACTTTCACTGAGAGTCATAGGGGGGTTTCCTCGTTCCGAATATTCCGTTGGTATGAATCCTTTAGGATGCGTCTTTACACCGTCTACGGTTGGTATTTATTTGACATCACCTCATATGTCAAATAACTATTTGTAGATTTGCTTTTTAGCGACAGCCTATCAGTCCTGATTTGGCTATTTTGGCCTAACGATGCTTGTGACTTTTAACCTTTCCACCGATCGCTGTTGGTATTGGGTCGTACCTCAGAAAAGATACGATCAACAATTTGCGACTTTGCCTTTTTTTGGCTACGGCTTATCAGACCTGATTTAGCCGTTTAGAAGTAACGATGGTTATGGTGCTTCGAGCGTACGCTCTATCCATAGATTTCTTGCTAGAGGATTACCAGTTCAGACTACCAGTACTAGCCCCGTTTAACCCCGCTTTGCGGATTGATGACCATTCTCTACCGCAGGGGTTATGCTTTCATCTCCAACACCTGAGAGATAGGGCTTGATGATTGTGCTTTTATTATCATTTGGCGACCTTTTTACAGGGACATCTCACCTATACGGAATATTCAGTTGTCATGGTTCAAATTAACTTATTAAGTTTCATTCATTTTGACCTGTTAAGAGTTGTGACATTCTTAGCAATTAGTCATACCATGCTAGTGCTTATGTACTGAAAAATCAGTAATTTTACACTAAACGAGTCACACCTCTGAACCTTCTTCGTAGTTGAGAACTATCTGTAAAGCGATTTTAGCGTCTTTGGGCCATTTTGGATGGGGAGGATTCGCACCATAACCGACTAAATCTCTGGGATAAGACATTTATCATTCATCCTTCTGTGAGGATCTCGACATTGATCATTGCAAGATCTAGGATAATGCGCGATCGCCTCTTAATTTGGAGTAGCTGTATACAGTATTCAAAAAAAGAGTATCGATATAAACTCCTACGAGTCCGTCAAAAAAGCTGATGATGCTGCGGTTCTCATTTACGGGAGGTACAAAATTTATTGATTTTAGGGACTGGGGATTAGGGATTAGGAACTAGGAGTATTAGGCAATGCCATTGGTAAAGAAGCGGGTCTAGAAATTCAGTTTCAAAGTATGCCCTTTAATGGCTTAATTCCTGCTCTCCAGTCCCAAACTATTGATGCAGCTATTAGTGGAATGACTATTACTGCCGAACCGGGACAAACCGTAAATTTTACCCGTCCTTACTTCCAATCAGGTTTGGCGATCGCTATTGGTACGACGGGGGCGCAGGAAGCTGCTAAAATCCCAGGAGTGCAACTATCCACTTTTGATAATTCGGCCCGCCTTATTTACTCAACGTTGAATATCAATATCAATTTAACGATTTTATTCAGTTTACCCCTGGAGTTTATGCCTTATTCAACCCAAATGGTGATGCAGATAACGAGACGATTTACGTCGGTACTCTGCGAACTATTTTTAGATTTTAATTTTTTATTCTAAAGTTTGATTAAAAAAAAGGGGACATTCTATTTTGAGAACATCCCCTTGCGATCGTTTAAAACTAGATTGAAATTCAAGCTCTAGTAATTATTAATTAACTTAATACTAAATTACTTAACAGTAACTTTTGCACCAGCATCTTCCAATTGTTTCTTGGTTTCTTCAGCGTCCTCTTTGGGAACACCTTCTTTAATCGCTTTAGGTGTTGATTCAACCATTTCTTTAGCTTCTTTTAGACCCAAGCCAGTGATACTGCGTACCACTTTAAGGATCGCGATTTTCTTATCTTTGGGTACTTCTTCAAGAACTACATCAAATTCAGTTTTCTCTTCCTCGGCTTCACCAGGCGCACCAGCACCAGGAGCAGCCATCATCATACCGCCAGTAGCAGCAGCACTTACGCCAAAAGTTTCTTCAATTTGAGATACTAGTTCTGAAGCCTCTAAAAGACTAAGGGTTTTCAACTTTTCGAGAATTTCATCAGTTGCAGCAGACATACTTTACTCCGTGATTGATCAATAATTAATTGTGTTATGTAGATAAGTTCAGAAAATAAGCTGTGAGATCTTACTCTTCTTTTTCTGAAACAGCTTTGATGCCTCTTGCCAGTCCACTGGGAACTTCTTTAACACCCACAGCAATTTTGGTAGCCAGAGCGTTAATCGAGCCAGCAATTTTGGCATATAGCTCGTCTTTGGTAGGCAAGTCACCTAATGCTTCGACTTGCTCTTTTGAAAGAGCCTGACCTTCCATTACGCCACCGCGTAACTCAGTCTTTTTGGTTTCCTTTTGGAATCCTTTATAAGCTTTGACTGCTGCACCAATTTCTTCTCCTGTGAAAAGAAACGCCGTAGCATCGCTTAATAATTCCTGCATTGGTTGCCAGTTTTCATCACCATCAACGGCAATGTTCATTAGGGTGTTTTTGGTAATCTTACAGCTTGCACCTACAGGGCGAAGACGATTACGCAATTCGGTAATTTCTGCTACCGATAACCCCTCATAATTAATGACAAAAGCTAGCTGTGCTTCGCTCAAAGAGTCTTTGAGGTCTGCTACTATTTCTTTCTTGTTGGCGAGGGTTCTCCCCATCTTTTTATCACCTCCTATTTGGTTGGAATCTTTTTAGCGCTCACAAACAACAAAACCTCCAGCTATCTGCCAGAGGTTGCTATCGCGCTTATGCTCGTTCCTAAACCATAGAAATTAGAGTATAAAACTGATAGACATTAACCTCGGCTGGATATTAAGCGTAAATCACGCACCCGCTGTCTTCGGTGTTAGTCGTTAGTTTTGTTATTGATTTGTAGTGTTAGGTTACTAATTTCGTTTAGGCTGCGCCTATCAAGCTTAAATCTTGTAAAGCACTTGCATCAACTTGAATTGATGGTCCCATCGAAGCGGAAACATATACAGTACGCCAGTAACGACCTTTTGCACCACCTGGGCGGTTGCGATCGATAGTTTCCTGTAAAGCTTTTAAGTTATCTAACAAATCTTCCGCAGAAAAAGATGCCTTACCAAACATAACATGAACGATGCCACTTTTGTCAGCTCTAAATTCTAATTTACCAGCCTTAAATGCTTCGACTGCTGGCTGTAGATCCGCTGTTACCGTTCCCCCTTTGGGAGATGGCATCAAGCCTTTGGGCCCGAGAACCCGACCTAATTTGGCTACTTTGGGCATCATGTCAGGAGTTGCAATCAAGATATCAAAATCCATCATACCTTTGGAGATATCTTCGATTAACTCCTCAGAACCATAGATTTCTGCCCCTGCTTCTTCAGCTTCTTTAACTTTTTCACCGCGAGCAATGACTGCTACCCTTACAGTTTGTCCCGTACCTTTAGGCAAGCTTACGGTAGTTCTTAGCTGCTGATCCGTGTATTTGGGATCGATACCCAACCTGATATGAGCTTCAGCAGTTTCATCGAATTTTGCTGTCGCTGTTTCTTTGAGTAGTTGTAATGCCTCAAGAGGCTGATAGACCTGATTCTCGTCTACTTTTTCTAATAACTCGCGCATTCGGCGAGATGGTTTGTTTGCCATGATGTTCTCCTTGGGTAGTTAGCGAAGGGTTCACCTTCTCCCCTAATAAATAATTTACAAATGATGTTTGATTCGTCAAAAAAAGTATTCTGCAATACTTATTCGGCGACTTTCACACCCATATTTTTAGCCGTACCAGCAATAATTTTTATTGCTGCATCAATGTCATTAGCATTGAGATCGGGCATTTTTGTCTGAGCGATTTCTCTCAGTTGATCTTGAGTGATCGTACCGACTTTTTGCTTGTTAGGCTCGCCAGCACCTTTTTCAATACCGATCGCTTTTTTGATTAAGACAGCAGCCGGAGGAGTTTTGAGGATAAAAGTAAAGCTTCGATCTTCAAATACAGATATTTCTACAGGAATTACTAGTCCCGCTTTGTCTGCTGTTTTGGCATTATATTCTTTACAGAATGCCATGATGTTTACACCGTGTTGACCCAATGCAGGCCCAACAGGAGGTGCGGGGTTAGCCTTACCCGCAGGCAAGGCTAATTTAATTAATGCAACAACTTTTCTTGGCATGGTTTAGTTTTGTTTTTCGACTTGATTAAACTCCAATTCTACTGGAGTATCTCGCCCAAAAATGGATAGTAAGGCTTTTAGCTTACTCCTTTCTGGACTGACTTCAATTACTTCTCCTTCAAACTCTTTAAATGGGCCTGAAAGGACAGCAATTTTGTCTCCAATCTCCATGTCAATTTTGATGACAGGTTCTTGTTCTTCAGATTGCTTGAAGATACGCTCTACTTCAGCGCGAGACAAGGGTAAAGGCTTGACGTGTCCCCTACCTCTTCCGTAACGGCGTTTTTGTTCGGCACCCACAAAGTTAATCACATTGGGGGTGTTCTTGACTACCTGCCAAGCATCGTCATCCATGAGCATTTTTACCAAGACATAGCCAGGAAAAACTTTTTCATCACTGGTATAGCGAGAGCCATCTTTACGAATTTTTACGCTGGGGGTTTGTGGAATCTGAACCTGCATAATGCGATCGCCTATTTCTAAGGTTTGAATTCGCATATCCAGGTCTGTTTTGACTCGCTTTTCACACCCAGACGCTACCTGCACTGCATACCAACGAGGCGAGCTTTTGGTAGTTCTTGCCTGAACTTTTTCTACTGGTTGTTCTGATTGTTCTGGTTCTGGCTGCTCTGGCTGTTGAACGTTATCTTCTGACACATCTATGTCATTAGTCATAATTTAGAATACCTTTCCTGCTCCCCAAGCAAAGAGCTTATCAATCAAGTAAATAATAGTAGACACCAAAATCACCATGAGAATCACCGCTGCTGACTCACTAATAAGCTGCTGACGGGATGGCCATACTACCTTAGCTAATTCTTCTTTAGTTTGAACTGCAAAATCAGCAGCACTATTGCTGCTACTTGCTTCGTTTGTTACTGGGTTTTCTTTTTTTACTATATCTTTTTTGGCCAAAACTGTTGCCTCGCAGAAGTATTCGCTCTTTATGATTTATGTGTTGCTGTTATTTAAAATATTAGCTGCATTTCTCAGATCAAAAATTTCGCTTTCTGAGAATCCCTCTCTACTAAATACAACAAAGAATGTATCTATTACTATATATTAAGCCCAACCAAATAATAAATACTCAACCAAAATATCTAGAACAACTCGACTAAGCCTCGATCAAATATAAATAGTTTATTGATTGGTAATGCTAATATAACCAGGTTATTACGCGCCTTGAAGGACTTGAACCCTCGACATCCGGTTTTGGAGACCGACGTTCTACCAACTGAACTAAAGACGCATTTTAATCCAGCTTAAAAAGCCAGACATTCCTAATTATACAGTACTATGCTGTTTTTTACTAAATTAAAGGCTACTTTTTGGCTTTTTTACCAGAACCCTTGACTAAATTATCTTTACCTTTGATTGGACGATCAAAACGCTGTTTGATCCTAGTTGCTTTACCAACGCGATCGCGCAAATAATATAATTTAGCTCGACGGACTTTGCCGCGACGTTCTATTTTAATCTTGTCAATCATCGGAGAATGAAGCAAAAATACTCTTTCTACACCAACTCCTTGAAATATTTTGCGAACGGTAATGGTTTCATTGATGCCACCGTTTTGCATCGCGATTACCGTACCTTTATAAGGCTGTACCCGCTCTTTGTTTCCCTCTGTAATTCTGACACCTACTTCTATAGTGTCTCCTACATAGATATCAGGCACATCTGACTTGATATGTTCTGATTCTATCGAACGTATAATTGCTTCTGCATTCATGGCTAGTATAAAAACTCACGATTTACCATAATAGCTTTTTTTTGAATGACTGGGAAGGTTTTTTGGTAAGAGGAACTAGAAAAATTATCTTTCTCGAAATTCGATGACATTGCTTTTAATTGTCATATCATAGCGACTAAAAAAGCTTTGACCTAATAGTCCCATATCCATACTAGGAGAAGTTATCACAAAAGGATTGCGTTGAGAAATATCAGATACCTCTACAGAATATAGATAACCAGCAGGCATAATGACACGCGGATTACTGGGGGTAGACACCCATACTTTTTCAGTTTGATTGACTTTTAGAATTTTTGCCATTTGTTTGGTAATGACTATTTCACTTGCTCCTGTATCGAGCATCATTTCAAATACATAGCGATTGTTAAACTTAACATCAATTACAGGAATCCCCCCTCTTCTACTTTTAATGGGAACAGAATAAAAACCTTTTTGTTGGGGATTTTGATAATAATTTTCTTGAGATTTTTGAGGGGTTTGATAGCTAGAATGGCGAGGTGAAAATTAAGATTTTTGGCAAAGAGAACCCAGATTAACTTGATTGCCATTACTATCCAACATAAAACAAGTAGAGTTATCCTGAGCTTTAGCTTCAACCCCCATAGAATTAATTAACACTGTCGAGAAGATTAAGTTGAATACTTTTTTCATTTTAAAAAAAATTAATAAAGCTAGTTATTATTTCGTTAGTAAAATATATAAATATTTGTTTGTAATACAAGTATTTGATGACTAGCCTATCTTTTTTAGATAATTTGATTAGTGATTTAGATCGCAGTAGCGATCGTTAAATTATCTCCAAAAATTAAGAGTTTTCACTTTGGACAACAATTAGTTGTTGAAATTATCAAATGTGGACTATAAATTATGGATTACATAATTTTTGATCATGACCATAACTCCAGCCCAAGAAGCGATCGCCAATTTAATTGATCTAGCAGAAAAAGGAGAAATAGACCCTTGGGATGTACCTGTAATTACGATTATCGATCGCTTTTTAGCAGAGCTAGGATTAATAGGTGAAAACCAAACTCCACAGCAAGAAGCAGACTTGCCCCGTTCTGGACAAGCATTTCTCTGGGCTTCAATGCTAGTACTGTTTAAAGCTGATAGTCTTCATTTGTTACAAGAAGAATTGTTAGAAATAGAAGAGGAAGAATTTTTGGAAGTAGAAGAAGACATTGAAATCGAAAGGCGATCGCTGCCTGCCAATTTAGAAGAACATATTCGTCGGCGTAGTTCAATTCAGCCAGTAGGTAAACGCCGCGTTACCCTACAAGAGCTAATTGAACAGCTAGAGCATATTGCAGCAGAAATCGAAGCAGCAGCAACCGATACTTCTCCCCGTCGCTCAAAGCGATCGCGTAGTGCAGCCATTAAAGCGATCGCGCAACTAGCTCATAATGAAAATCTTACAGAATTAGCTGCTCAATTAGAAAATTTCTTATATCTCAATTTACCTCAATTAGCTTCAGGTCAAGATTATGTTGATTGGGAAAACTTGCTACAAAAATGGCATACGGCAGATGTTGCCAAAATTTTAAATCAAGACCATGATAGTAGTCCAGATTTAGATCGAGCAGGAGTATTTTGGGCATTGCTATTACTTTCTGCTCAATCAAAAGTAGAGCTGGTACAAGAAGAATTCTATCAAGATTTGGGTGTTCGTCCTCTTAATTCATGCGTCTAAAGATGAGCCTTAAGGAACTATTATTGATAGACTGGAGTAGTTTAAATATTTACATTAAGTTTGGTTAAGGAGAAGCTTTGATGAAAGCCATGATCTTGGCGGCTGGTAAAGGCACTCGCGTTCGACCCATAACATATACAATTCCCAAGCCTTTAATTCCGATTTTGCAAAAACCAGTGATGGAGTTCCTTTTAGAACTTCTCAGGCAACATGGTTTTGATGAGATCATGGTCAACGTGAGTCATTTAGCTCATGAAATAGAAGGATATTTCCGTGATGGTCAGCGTTTTGGCGTTGATATTGGTTATTCTTTTGAAGGTAGTATTGTCGATGGAAAATTAGTTGGCGCAGCCCTGGGTTCGGCTGGAGGATTGAGGAAAATCCAAGATTTCAACACCTTTTTTGACGATACCTTTGTGGTCTTGTGTGGTGATGCTTTAATTGATTTGGACTTGACCGCAGCGGTTAAACAACACAAAGCTAAAGGTGCGATCGCCACAGTTGTTACCAAAAAAGTACCCCAAGAAGATGTTCCTAGCTATGGTGTAGTTGTAACTGATCAAGAAGGTAGAATTAAGTCTTTCCAAGAAAAACCTTCTGTAGAAGAAGCCCTGAGTAGAGATATTAATACAGGAATTTATATTTTTGAGCCAGAAATATTTGATTACATTCCACCCAATCAAGAGTATGACATTGGTGGTGAATTATTTCCCAAGTTAGTAGAAAAAAAAGCCCCTTTTTATGCAGTTTCCATGGATTTTGAATGGGTTGATATTGGTAAAGTACCCGATTATTGGCAAGCTGTACGGGGAGTACTAACCAGAGAAATTAAAAACGTCAATATCCCTGGCACAGAAGTTGCACCAGGAATTTATACTGGGTTAAATGTTGCCGTAAACTGGGATAAAGTAGACATTACTGGCCCTGTATACATCGGTGGCATGACCAAAATTGAAGATGGTGCCAGAATTATTGGCCCTGCTATGATTGGTCCTAATTGTTACATTTGTAGTGATGCAACAGTAGACAACAGTGTCATTTTTGAATATTCTCGTCTTGGCGAAGGCATCCGTCTGATTGATAAGCTGGTATTTGGACGTTATTGTGTGGATAAAACTGGTGCAGCGATTGATTTACAGGCAGCAGCATTAGACTGGTTAATTACTGATACTCGCAGCAATCCTTCCCAACAGGAATTGGAAGATCACCAAGTAATTAAAGATTTTTTGAAAGAAGATAATTGAAATCCTGTTTGGGTTTTTCATTTGGAGAACGCTGATTGTTAAAAATTAGTTTAACTTTTATGGATTTTGGGAAATTTTGTTGCTATAATGATTGGGCAACATTGGGCTATAACTCAGTTGGTTAGAGTGTCACATTGACATTGTGGAAGTCGGCAGTTCGAGTCTGCCTAGCCCAACTCGGCTAACAGCTTTATATGGCAGTGAGAGTACTGTCAGATAAAACCGTCAAAATGACACTTGTATTCAAAACTTACTCATTTCTGGATATAAAGTAAGGATGAGTCCGAGTGCAATAAGAACTAACGTACCCTAATTACTTAACGGGCTTAATTAAGCAAAAAAAAGCAAGAGGCGACTATATCATCTCTTCTACTTTCTTACAAATCTCTTTTGAATATGGAAATATTAAAACTAAATTGCGTTCATCGGTTTTTGTACTTTGTCACATTTGTTATTAAAGGCAGAATAATATAGGTTTTGGTGATTGAGATCGATAAATATTTCAGGACTTACCAACTCTATTTTGCATATTTGGCTGTTTAGATCTTTAACAATTTTACGTATTCCAAAAGTCGAATCATCAATCTTTTTTAGATCGGGTAGTAATTGAGAGGAAAATAATAAAGGATGTCCTAAGCGATCGCGATTACTAGGAGCAACAATCAAAGATTTGTTCTGGTTATAAGACTGTAATAAAACCTGATAGATATAAGCCGAACGAGGTTGGTCTATTGCAGAGATGATCACACTTGAAAATTTGTGAGGTAGCGCGTTTAAACCAGTTAAAATTGAGCTAGTTTTACCTTGCTGACAATTCAAATTAATTACAGTTTGACTATTAGCAGGACAATCAGATCGCCGATCGGCATTATGAGAACCCAGGACGATAATTGGCGTAATACCTGCTAACAAAAACTGTTCGGCTTGATAGCGTAGTAAGGTTTGATTATTATGCCAGGGTAAGGTGGTCTTACAGACTCCCATGCGGGTAGATAAGCCCGCTGCCAAGATAATGGCAAAATCTTGATCGCTACAATTTGGCATAGTTTGATCCTCTAATATGAACCCTTGTCGAACTCTGATGTTGTAGCCGATAAGCCTAACGGCATAGCTTCGCAACTCGCAAAGACAAACCGGTACCGCCACGACGGACTTTGATTAATTCCCCACAGATACTAACGGCTATTTCTTCAGGAGTAAGCGCACCGATATCTAAACCAATCGGTGCGTAAAAATTAGCTAGTTGTTCTAGAGAGATATCTTGTGTTGCTTGCTCGATCTTACGAATACGTTTCTGACTACCGATCGCACCAATATATTTATAGTCTAAATATCGTTGTAAAATAGCCTGTAGTGTAGCAATATCCTGGGTTAAGCCTCTTGTTACTAAAGCTATATATAGTTGCTGATGCGCAGCAAAGCGATCCAAAGCTTCGTCAATCAACTGAGTTAAAAACACTGCTTGAGGAAATCTTTGGGCAGTAACAAATTCAGGGCGATCGTCCTGTACGGCAATTTCAAATCCTGCAAAGCTGGCAATTTGAGCCAATGCTAAGGCTACATGACCACCCCCAACAATTAATAAGATGGGTGATGGTTGGATTGTTTCGATGAATTGATTGAATGTGTACGGGCGAACAGCCGTTCGCCCGTACTGGCGATCGTCAACTAAATAAGGTTCAGCCTCATCAGTAAAAGGTGTAATTAATTTAGCAGATTGTCCTGTTTGAAATAGGTTTAATATTTGTTCGAGAATAGCGATCGCTTTTTCTCCCTTCCATATTTCTAACCATACTTTGACCTTCCCACCACAAACACCCTCAACATCTTTTCCTGGCGCACCAGTCAGATCCACTTCTACAAGCTGTTTTTCTTTTGTCTTAAATACTTTTAATGATTGTTCAATTACCTTTCCTTCACCCGCCCCACCGCCGATCGTACCAATGATTTTACCATCAGCACACACAGCCATCTTTGCCCCCACTTCTCTAGGTGCAGAACCAATTACCTTAACAATAGTGGCTACAACTACCGCCTCTATTTCTAAAATACTTCTCAGTTTTTGATAAAAATTGCGATCGCTCATTTGATCGTTGTTGGTTGGATAGACTACGTTTACAATTAACTGGCTATTAGCTATTAGCTTTTAACAATTCTGGTGGGCATGAACCAAATTTTTCGGTGAGTAACATAATTAATTCCTTACCCACCCTACGACTGCTGCTTTGAATATTGAAAGTCAAAACTTGCTATCTGCTACTTGCTACTTGCTACTTGCTACTTTTTGAATTGCCATCCATACTCGTTCGGGAATCATCGGTAACTGTCGCAACCTAACTCCTGTAGCTTGCGCTACTGCATTAGCGATCGCAGGGGCAGCGCAGTTAGTACCAATTTCACCAATACCCTTAGCACCAAAAGGACCATAGGGATCGGCTTTTTCAATCAAAAATATTTCCATTGGTGGGACATCACTAGCACTAGGAATACGATAGGTACGTAAGTTGGGATTAAGTATTTTGCCCTGTTCGTTAAAGCGAAGTTCTTCATTTAAGGCATAGCCCAAGCCCATTACCAGTCCTCCTGTCGCCTGTCCCCGACAGATGCGAGGATTGATGGCTTTGCCAATATCGATCGCCTCGACGCAGCGTAAAACAGTAATTCTGCCTGTCTCGGTATCTATTTCTACTTCAGCACCCATAAAAGCAAAGGTCAAAGAAGCGCGATCGCTGGTATGTTCTAATTCTACTGATAGGGGTTCTTGAGCTAACTGCTGGAGAGCTATTTTGGCAGTAGGACTGGATATTTTGGCTTCATCTAACTTTAGTTTTTCTGGATCTACTTTTAGTCTTTCGGCTGCAGTTTCGATCACAAGCGATCGCAGTTTTTGGGCAGCTAGATTTACCGCCTGTCCTGTGATAAACAAAGTAGCAGAGGCGTATGAACCTGCATCAAAAGGTGTATTGTGAGTATCGGCAGTAACTATCTTAATTTTCTCGACTATTGTGCCTAATACTTCGGCTGCTATCTGACGTAGAGTTGTATCTGAACCCGTACCCACATCAACCGATCCTGTTCGCAGTTCATACATTCCATCGGGCATCAAAGACAGTTTCACGGTAGCCAAATGAATCTTAGCCAAACCACTAGCTTGCATGGTGGCAGCAAAACCAACCCCGCGCTTAATATGTCCTTCGTTTGAATATTTACCTGGTTGGTAATCTAACGCTTGGGTGACTTGATCAATACATTGATCTAGGGCATAACTACCAATAATATGAAAGTGTTCTTCTCTACCAATCAGAATTTCATCCTCAACAGTAATTAGATTATGCTGGCGTAACTTAATTGGATCGATATTTAACTTAATAGCAATTTCATCGAGTTGAGATTCCATGGCAAACGTACCTTGAGTTGCCCCGTAACCTCGAAACGCACCTGCGGGCATGGTGTTGGTATAAACTACTGTTCCTTTATAGGATTGATTTTCGCAACGATACAAACCTAGAGGAAAACAACCAGTTAAGAAAGTTACTGTTTCTCCGTGATTGCCATAAGCCCCCGTATTGGAAATTGCCTCCATTTCTTGTGCGACTATCGTACCGTAGCTTTTTATGCCCGTTTTCACTCGTATAGTCATCGCGTGACGGCTATTGGAGGCGGTAAATTCTTCTTCTCTAGTAAACCGCCACTGAACTGGTTTACCTGTTTTGATGGTTGCCAAGACACACAAATCTTCAGTCAAGATCTCTTGCTTGTTACCAAAACCACCACCAAGTTGAGGTTTATAAACTCTCAGTTTTTCTTGAGGAATGTCGAATAGTTCTGATAACAGTCTTTGACAGTGAAATGGTACTTGAGTACTAGAACGAACCGTCAAAATACCATTTTCGTCATACCAACTAATACTAGTATGGGGTTCTAAGTGGACATGTTGAACAGCAGGTAAAATATAAGTATTTTCAATAATTAGATCTGCCTGGGCAAATCCTGCTTCTAAGTTTCCCTTATCTAAAATTACTTCTCCGGCAATGTTATGTTCTGCATCGTGAATCTGACTCGATTCTGGTTCGTCATGAATTACTGTTATCCCCTTCATGGCTTCTAATGGATCGATCGCATGAGGTAAAATTTCGTAATCGACCTCAATCAGTTCGCAAGCGATCGCTGCAATTGCTTCTGTGTGTGCTACGACTGCTGCCACGCGATCGCCAATAAACCGTACCTTATTATCTAGTAAGTAATGATCTAAAGGATCGGGTACTGGTGCGCCATGTCCTGCGGTACTATAGGCTTTACGAGGTACGTCTTTATAAGTAAAAACTGCCTCAACACCTTTTAGTGCTTCGGCTTTAGCTGGATTAATATCGCGAATACGAGCATGGGGATAGGGCGATCGCAATACCTTAAGATGTAATAAACCAGGAGGCGACCAATCTGCGGTATATACTGGCTTTCCTGTAACTAAATTTAGACCATCTTGTTTGGGAATGTTTTGTCCTACCTGTCCATCCTTTGCGGTTATGGTTTGAACCGAACTGTCTTGACCATATTCGAGGACGCTATCGATAATTGTCTCATAGCCCGTACAGCGACAAAGATTTCCTTCTAATTCTGCCTTCAACCCTGCTTCGGATTCGCACTTTAACTTACTTGCGGTCATAATCATCCCAGGGGTACAGTAGCCACACTGGAAACCCTGTTTGTTTAAGAAAGCTTGCTGCATTGGCGATAAGCTACCGTTAGCTATTCCTTCAATAGTAGTTACCTGCTGACTATCCACTCGCATTGCAGGACAGATACAGCTATGAATGGGTTTACCATCCAACCACACCGTACAGCTACCGCAGTCTCCCGACTCACAGACTTTATGTACTCCTTTATATCCTAGCGATCGCAACAGGCTTAATAAACTTGTACCTGGATCGCATTCAGTACTGTGATTTTGACTATTAACTTGAAAATCTAATGAATTTGGCATAATTTTAGGTTGTTCCTAAAAATGTTAAATCCGATGGGGGCGAACGGCTGTTCGCCCCTGCATTATTAATATCGACGCTTACCTTTTTTCCCCGTGGTCAATTCAGCGATCCCGTGCTGCATCAACAGCCCAGTAATATGTCGGCGATAAGTTGCGCTACCTCTTTCATCATCAAGGTATACGTGTAGGGGCAATTCGCGAATCACCCCTACGATTTGTTCTGGGGTTGGTACGGTATCAAATTTAATTAATTGTGGCGATTTAACACTACCGCTAATGCCAAATCTCACCTGCTGAGTTTCGGGATGATAAGCTGTTACCACAATGGCGATCGCATATCCCGAAGTGTATACCGCCATACGTTTAAAGCTAGTTTGCCATTGCGCTAAATTCCCAAGCGGAATTTTAATTTTGCGGAGTACTTCCCCTGGCTGCAAAATTGTCTGTTGGGGTGCGGTTTGAAAATCAACTGCATTAACCAAGTAAGGTTCATTATTAGGTCGCCAAATTTCGTATTCTGCATTAAGCGCAACCATTGTGGGAGCAAAGGTACTGGCACTCAACGCCAAGCAAACATTTCCACCCACCGTAGCAGCATGAGACAACTTAAATGAGGCTAATTCTCTGACTGCATCTTTGAGGGCTTCGGTGGCAGTCCAAGCAGCGGGAAATGAGAAGTCCAACAAATCATTTTGAATACAGGTAGCCCCGATAGATAACCCATCGGCAGTTACTTCAATCTCTGACCAGTTTAACCGTTGCATATCCACCAGAGTTTTAACCTGGGGTTGAACTTCGTTAAAAATCCAAGTTCCTCCAGCCAACCAATTCCAGTCTGATTGCCAATCTGATACTTCTGTCAATGATTTTGGTCGCAGATACGTCTCAACGTTATACAAATCCATAACAAAGGACTTTTTCGTTCTACATGATTTGCTTATCTTGCTACGAAATAAATTTGTATACTGTATGCAATGTTTCAGAATTAATATTTTATTAAGGATACTTTAGATTAAATAAAACTGAAAAATGAGGTATCTATCATGAGTCGGAAACCATCCACTCCGACTAAATCCAAACCCACTGGCGACTCTTCATCCAACTCAGGTGGCATCGCTGGTTTTTTCGACTTTAAAGAGTTAGGTACAAATATGCGTACCGAAGTCTTGGCAGGAGTTACGACTTTTGTCACGATGGCGTATATCTTGGCAGTCAATCCTGACATTCTTTCCAACGCCATCTTTTTACAGGAGTCAGGAGATTTATTTGGCGAGTTAGTATTTGCCACGGCTATTTCTTCGGCGATCGCAACTCTAGTTATGGGTATCTACGCCAAATATCCTTTTGCCCTCGCTCCAGGTATGGGTATTAATGCTTACTTCGCTTTTTCTGTCGTCTTAGGACTAGGAATTGACTGGCGGGTGGCTTTAGCTGCTGTATTTATTGAGGGATTAATATTTATTGCTATGTCCCTAACTAAAATGCGTAGTCGAATAGTGGCGGCTATTCCCGACTGTCTCAAACACGCTACTGCAGCAGGGATTGGTCTATTTATTGCCTATATCGCCCTAACCAGTAATTCGGGAATCATTGTCACCGATGAATCTACCACAACAACTTTGGGTAATTTAAGCGATCCTAATACCTTAATGGCGATCGTCGGCATCTTAATTACCGCTGCTTTTGTTGCCAGACGGATTAAAGGTGCGTTACTGATTGGTATTTTCGCTACTGCTTTACTGGGCTGGATCTTAGGTGTTGCACCTTGGCCTGAAGGGATAATTGGCTTTCCAGCATTTCCCGTGCATATCGCAGGACAGGCTTTTGTCGGATTGGGACAAGTGCTAGATAACAATATTTGGAATTTGCTAGCAATACTGTTTGTCTTTCTCTTCGTCGATACTTTTGATACCGTAGGAACGCTTACAGGCGTGGGTGTTAAGGCAGGTTTCGTCGATGAAAAAGGAGAATTACCCCACGCCGAAAAAGCATTTATGGCAGATGCAGTCGGAACAACTGCGGGGGCAGCTTTAGGCACATCAACGGTGGCTACTTTTATTGAATCTGCATCTGGAGTATCTGAAGGTGGTAGAAGTGGCTTTACCGCTGTAGTGACTTCAATTCTCTTTGCCTTGGCAATCTTTTTTACCCCTTTACTTTCAGCTATTCCTCCTTTCGCTACCGCACCAGTACTATTGATCGTTGGCGTATTGATGGCGGGAAGCATTACCGAGATCAATTGGGACGATCCAGCAGAATCTATACCTTCTTTTTTAACTATTTTGTTTATTCCTCTTAGTTTTTCTATTGCCGAAGGATTGGCTGTTGGTTTTATTAGCTATCCAATACTCAAGACTTTCCAAGGCAAGAGACACGAAACCGATATTGCTGTTTGGATTTTAGCAGCAGTATTTTTGCTCAGGTTTGTCTTTTTGGCTTTAGAAATCGGTGCTTAGTTGTAAGAATTATTTAATTTAGAAAATGAGAGATAGTTGATTTGGCGATCGCAATCTTCTGAAATCATAAATATCTCAAGAGTCTAAATCTAAGAGACATAGCAGATCTTCGATAAGATTGATTCCTAAGTGCATTGGATATGGTCTTTTGATATTACCTTTAGTGTAGGCGGGAGAAGTTCTGAGATAGTGTGGTACTCGGCATATTGCTTTGCGGTTTTCTTCTGTCTGAAAATCCGAACGAACAAAAAATGGTAGCATTTCAATCATTTGTTGGTGTTTATATGCAATATTTGCTGCATAAATATCGCCTTCATGTTCTATTTTCCCCAAATTTCTAGCTTTGGGTGTATTTTGACCTTTTTGAGTGGCTGGTATTCTGCCGATAGAAAAGTAATGTAATAATTCTGGAACTGTTTTATCGATAAATCCACTTAATTGAGTAAAATCTGTAGTCTCGGAATTATCATTCCAGTTATTTCTAATAGTCACGTATTGAGGTGTTTCTTTTCCATTACGGAGGCGAATTACAGCCAATAAATTATTCAGTTGGTCATCTTCTCTTTTGTATTGACAATTATGACCTAATACATGAGCAAAGTTTAAAAGATCCCGTTGTTCTAATAAATATTCATTTTTTGTGGTTGGGGAGTAAAACATCTACTTTTCCTGTTGCACTAAGCCGTACTGCGATCGCATATTGAAAAGTGTTATTACCGAAGTTTCTTTTTTGAACCCGACAAAAAGCTATTACGTCTAATTGCCGAGTAAAGCTTTCTGGTATTTTTGCTGCTTGGTAAACTTCTGAAGGTAAACCATATAATGTTCCTGTATGACGTAGGGTTATGTCTAAAACTGCATTTAATGTTCTTCCTCTAGTTTTTGGGCTATAAACCTTATCATCTTTCTTTGTTGGCTTCACTGTTTGCAGCATTTGAGAATTTATATTTTCTAAAACGCAAGCTTCTCTAATTACAGCGTGAATATTATTCTGTTTTGGATCTATTCCCTTTGTTTTGGGAAATTTTTTAATTTCGATAATGGCAAAAATGTTGGCACTGTTCTTATTATCTACTTCTACAATAAGATTTCTTTGAAGAAACTTCTGCCAAGCCTGACGTTTTTTGTTATGTCCTTTTCTTATTTCTTTATCAAAATTTTTATTAACGGAAGCTAACCCAGTTACAGGGATTCTGTCTAAAAGAGTATCGTCATCTATCAAAACATCTTGAACTATAAGATATTCGGGAAATTCGTCGCCTTCTTTCAATAGCAAAGATTCTCGTAGCTGTTGATGGACTAAAATTTTAGTGTGTTCTTCGCAATAAATTATAAATAGATAAGTTGGTTTGTTATCTAACGACCGAATAAAACTATTATTGATAATATTTTTTCTGTTCTGTAAGTCTTCTTCTTTCTGCCTATTAACTTCTTCTAATCCCAATTTTTCCCGCTTTGCAGGTGGAAAATATAAATCTTTATTTATAAAGTCATAGTCGCGCATCGCTAAAGGCATTTTTTTTCCAGAAGGTGCTTTAATATCGCATTCCATTGGCTTATCTGGAATTAATACACCATCTAATAACTGTAGAACTTTGCTAGTAATACCTGCGCGTTCTTTTAAACTAAATCCTGTTTTAATAGAATGTCCGCGTCCACTTCCAGATTGACCTTCTTCCTTGTACTTATATCCTTCAGTATGAATAATATAGTATTCATCTTTGTTCCAGTCATTTTTATTATCTAGATTTCCATATTTGCTAGGATTATTTAATATTTCTTGTGCTTCAACTAAAGAACGAGCTTTAAATGCCGTTAACAAATTTGGTAGCTGTTTTCTCCATTGTTTGAAGTTATCGCGATCGGTAGTCAGCTTAACTAAAGTAGAGTCAATAGGATATCCATCTATACGAGCAGTATTCATTCCCATTAAGATAGAGATGTTTCGCCCAAAATTGTGCTTTACTAAAGGTTCGTGGGCGTATCTTTGAGTACTAAGGTGTAAGAATACCCAAGGTTTTAAATGCTTATTACTGTTAAATCTTCCTGCATGGGTATGTACGTGAAAGTCTAGACGATAAGCAAAATAACCTTCTTTCTCTCTCTCTTTTTCTTCTTCTTCGTCTTCACTCTTGCTTGTCTCTATATAACTTGCTTTAAAAGGCTTGCTTACTAAATGTAATCCTGTTTTACCCGAACCACCACCTTGTACTCTGCGCCAAGTTATTTCCTGTTCTCTTTCTTCTAACTGAATAGTAATTGTTTGTTCGTGTAATAGAGTTGCTAGCAAACTGGGAATAGCCTGATAGCCTAAACCATTGTTTGAATTAATATCTTCAATTAAAGCGTCTGGTTGAATATATTCCCACTGCCAATCTTCGGGAAAAATATCAACGGCATCTAAAAAGCGATCGCACACTGATTCAATTTCATCTCTATTACCTTGCCTGTTCAAGTACTGTTCTGTCCAAGTTCGCGCCCAGGCGAAAATTAGATCGTGTATTTGTTCTGTTGTCGGAAGTTTGTCTGAAATGTCTTCGGATTTACCAACTGCTAAAGCACGATATTGATTTATACCATCTATTTTGTAATGCTTCTCAAAACCATGAGTTAAGGTAGAGGCACAGGCTAGTAAACCATTATTCAACTGACGATATGGTGGATAAATCTTATCTTTACTGCGTGATGCTCTTTTAATATCATCGCCAAACTTATCAGCTTCCCTGGCATAAGGAAACATTAATACAGCAATAGTTAAATCTGTAAATGCGTTTTCTGCTAAATCCATACGGGCGGGTAAAGCAACTTTATAATTGTTTTTGTTGGGCATATTATTGATTGGAAAAATTACATTACGTTGTGGGTAGGGGCGATTCGCGAATCGCCCCTACAGGGTTTTTCTGATTACACAAATTTTTCAAAAAAACACGTTTTCGATATTTTCTAAAGCATCAGCAAGTGGTTTATATAAAGCATTTCCAACTGAATCATCTTCGTAAGCATAATCACAAACTCTTAAGATCGTGGTGACTAACAAACTATTTTCTTCGCTATCATTATCGATCGCATTTGGATCGTCACCAACCCTTTCCGCAGCTATCTTTTTAGCACTATTATCTGCCCAAGCAGAATCGACAAAATAACCGTGAAACGGTACTCCACCGCGAATTAAACGCCCTACAGCCTGAATAATTCTACCTAACGTTGTGGCTGCTAAATCATAACGTGGATAAGCAAGTAAATCGGGGTTATCCCGTAAAGTTCGATAATAAGAACGCTGTTCTACTGAACGCCAATAATTATTTGCTGTTTTTCTTAGTAATTCCGCACTTTTAGCAATACCATCTCCCTGTTGCCAAGCAATGAAATCTTCCTTATCCAACCAATCATAAGCCCGTCGATTTAGTTCTTGAGCGATCGCTGCTGTATCATTCGGATGGGGATAAGGGCGGGTAAAGAAATAGACTGCGCCAAAAGCAGCTTTACCGTTAGTGTTGAGGATATTAAAACCCCTGCCGATAGAATTAGTTGGAGCGACAAGTATTTTACCGCCAGTATGAGCGAATGCTTCAATATCGGCTCGTTTTAGTTCTCTTGGGTTTGTCTTACCGCTTTTTTCTGGTTTTAGGCTATCTCTTTCCAGGTTTTTGATCTCATCGCCAAGATTATGTAGGTAGGTTCGTAATTCATCGGCTACCCATTTAGATTGTTCATAGGAGTTGACCAAAATCAAAATGCGATCGCGATCTGCCCAAAGTTCGGGATTGCTTTCTCCTAATTCTTGTAGAGTTTTTAATTCAGTGACGATTTGATTACTACCGCTTTGAGTTACTAAAGATCGCGCAACCTGTTCTAGTTTAGGGCGGGCTTTTGTTTTATCGCTCAAGTTGCCAGAAACGCGAATAGGTTTATTTTTGTCGTCAAACTGAGGTAGAAACTCAAATTTGCTTTGGGCGATCGCATCTTGGGCTGTTGTTTCTGGCATTAATACCCCTTGAGGATCGCCGACATGAAAGGTAGTAGAGTCAGGTAAATAGGATGTTCCCGAAAGCGCGAGAACATTTGCCCCTTTTAAGCCATCAAAATCTGTTAGCAAGCGATGAAAGTTGAGTACGTAATCTCGTCCGATATTAGAATAGGCAAATAAACTGAGAGTATCGCTGCCTCTACTGGAATAATATGTGCCAAATTGCCTCCCTGTAACTGGTAAGGGCAAAATATTTAGCATTCCTCTCGGCATTCGACGGTGAGGTGAAGGTTCGCGAATATTGTTTGGTCGATTTTGCCATTCATAGAAGACAATTTTAGTATGGCGATCTAGCAGGGTAATAGTAAGAGTAAACTGTAAGCGATAAGCGAGGGTTTGAATAGTGTCGATGTCTTCTTCTTTAGTAAGATAAGGATATAAATTTTGTGCGTTTGGCTGACTTCTAAGATTATTTAACTCAGTTTTCAGACGATCTAGGTTGCTTTGGGTGTCAGGGAAAAAAACAGTTATCCAGTCGTGACAGTCTTGATAAATCTCTTCATCGGTAGCACTTTCGCCTCTGTTGTTGATGTTTTGTACTATTTCTAATAGCCCAGTAGTTTCGGGATTATAGCTTCTACGTCTTAATACGGGATCGTCCTTAAGAAAATCATCTACAATCTCCATCATGGGCTGGATTTTTCCCTCGTCTACTGTTAACTGCTGTTGTGACTTTTCATAGGTGTTGTATTCCTCTAACCCAGCCATGCGACGCGCTAGCTTATAGAATAGAACGTGAGGCGTAAAATATCCCTGCTGCACCCATTCTTGTAAAACATCTCTGCCTAGATCGTTACTGAGTAATGTCAGAGTAATATTAATTGCTGTTTGGGCATTTCTTTGTACCGCACTCCATCTAGATTTTAAAGGCGATCGCAGTAAGTTAATCCGACGAGATTCTTCGGTTCTGACCCCAATATTGTCAAATACGCCGTTTCTACCGCGATCTGTCATAGTTAGCTGTTCGGCATATACTTTATCGAAAGATTCAATAATAGTATCTGCTTCGTCAAACACTACAATATCCGACTGTTCGTAAACCAATTCGCCAACTTTAATGGGGCGCAATTCGTAATGGTTTGGCATTCCTCCATACGCCATTCCTAAAGCAGTAGTAATCCAAACCCGCGCTTTCGGCATATCTCGATAGGCTTGCTGTGATGGACAATCATGAAAAAAGGGACAAAGATAATATTTGCCTGTAGCTTTCTTGTTTTTATTTTTAGGTTCTTTTTGAAGGCTTTGGCAGGGTTCTGTTCCAGGTTTGAGCGATTTACCTTTAAGAATGCTTTTGTTGCTTTTATAGGCTTGCGCTTGTAAAGGACATACCGTACTCAGCCAACGTTCTCCCCAGTGTGCTTGTTCTCTTTCTATGTGCGATCGATAATCATCAGAATTAGTAAAGCCTTGCAAGTGTTTATCTCTCTGACTTCTACCTAGAACTGGAACGGCTACGGCTTCGTCTTGTTCTGGATCGTCATTAAACCACCAGTTAATTTGATTGGCTATTTTAATCGCCGACTGGACATCACCCACTACTATAGTTATACGGCGATCGCTCAAATTTCTAATTACATGACTAGCTAAAAGCAAAGATAAAGTAGATTTACCCGATGCTACCATTCCTGCAACGTGAGTAAAGTCTTCTATGGTTAAAGTCTGGGAGGGTTGGGGTTCGACTATGTTGTCATGCAAAACTTGATGATAGTTAAGCCGATCGAAACGTTCTATCCAATTACCTCTACTTATCCTAGATTCATCGCGATTGTATTGTTGGGCTAAAACTTCTTCTCGTCTATCTAATAGAATTGCTTCCTCTCTTAAATCTTCTAAATTGACAGTAACGGGAGTTCTAGCTTGTACACCATCAAACCAAGGTTCATTAGGAGGTGCAGTTGTTTGTTGCTGAGTAAACTTAACTCGCAATCTAACTGATTCTGGTTTCGTTTCGGCTTCAAATTGATAATAGATACCTGCCGATACCTGTCCACGATTTCTGCGTCGATAATTTAATTCCGCAGTCAAACAGCCTTGGCAAATATTTCGATTTGTTTCCTGTTGTATATTTCTCGCAGCATCAATAATTTGATTGTCTAAATCTCGAACATCAAAGTCATAATTGCGCCAACTTTCAGGAATATGACGAATATAGTCTCGCAGTGCATTTAGCCAGTTAAAACGCGAAGAAAAAGGTAAAATTTGTCGGCAATTTGCGATCGCCCTCCTCTTTTCTTGACTCAAATTCTCTAACCTGGGATGTCTAATAAACATTCCACTCAAGATCGTCCAAACTACTGTCACAGGTTCGTCATCAAGTTCTAAATATTCCATCAAAGCGAAACCAAGTTCGACTTGTAGAAGTAATCTTCTCTCCGCTGGTTTATTTTCTAATTCAGGAATTTGGTCTTTTAAATCCGTGATGCGATTGCTAAAACTTGCAGGAGGTTCAAATAAGGTATTTGAATAACCAGTTTTCACAGTCATTTAAACATCACCTCTTTGCAGTTGAGTAATTTTTTGTTGGACTCGCTGGCGAAAAACTTGATCGCTAACTACCTGAGTCTGTTTGGGTAACTCCTTGGCTTCTTCTTTGACAATTTTGGTATAGTCTGGATGATTGGCTACACAGCGATCGCTGATTACATAAAAGCTTTTGTCGTAACGCAAACTTCCCTCGCCATATAAACCCTTAAGGACTGCTAACTTATAGGGATCGCGAACATCTTTAAAATCGATCGCCCATACTGTCTCGTCGCTGAAACGCAGTTGGATATCGTAGCTATCTACCCCTGGATACAGGCGAACTTCTGTTAAAAAATCTGGATGTTCGGTTTTCAACTCTCCTAAAGCAGAATATAGATCGAGTTCGGGCATCCCTGGAAAACAAACTCGTTGCCGAATTCCTTCTTTAATCTGTAGCAAACCAGCTTGCCATTGAACTCGATGAACGTAACTTAAGTCTTTATGATGATTGCCACATAATCTCGGCTTTAATCCCCTTAACTGCCCATTTTTCTCGGTTAAAATACCACAGCGATCGCAATACTAGTAGTCTCGATCCGCTTCACATTCTTCGTACAATTCTCCTACATCTTTAGGAAAAATATATTTTGTACGTCGAAACGCCTTGCCGATTTCTTTTCCCGTAACGTATTGATGTTCGATAATAAATCGACGAAATTTTATATAGACTTCCTGTGCCTTTTCGGGATTGTCTTCACTATAAGCCTCTCGTAATTTATCTAATATGCGTGTAAACTTTTGATTGTCGATCGCCAATTGCTTAAATATCGTACTAGCAGCTTGCAAACTACCCTCTTTGGCAAGCAATACTTCGGTCAGATAATCATTCGCCTCTTCACTCAAACTTCCCATATCCAGCAAGCCAAAGTCACCGTCAAACTCTGAAGGAATCTATTTAGGCGGACAGTAATCATTTACTGGTTCTTCTAGTAATTTCAAAAAACCCTGCATTGTCTTGGGAAAAGTCACAGTTGTCTTGATTTCTAGAGACAAAGCATTCATCCCCTGATGTAGCAAATCGGGATAGGGATATTTTCGCTTAGATGCCAAATATTCCTTCACGCCAATCAATAAATAATTGAACTTATCGCTAGACATAATGTTTATCTACTGTTTAACAACGTTAAAGCAGCGCCCGAATGAATTCGGGCGACCTTTAACTACAATCGCCTTCAAAACTTCTTCTACTTTTTTATCATTTGAGATACAATCGTTTCATGTATCGTACAAAAAACTTTTATTTGTGTCAACACTGAAACAATATAGTTTTTTATAAAACAAAAAATGAAAAATAATTTAAACGCTGACAAATTAGCAACCTTGGTACGTAGCAAGCGCGGTAAACGCGGACTGCGAGAAACTGCCAAAGAAATTGGTAAAGTCAGTCCTTCAACTATTTCACGGATAGAAAATGGCAAAACTCCCGACATGGAAACCTTTCTCGCTTTGTGTGACTGGCTAGAAGTAGCTCCCGCAGAATTAATTAATAGTGCTGAGGAGAACAATGGATCGGACACTCCTGAAGCGATCGCAATTCAATTACGGGCAGACAAAAACCTCGATCCTGCGATCGCTGATGCTTTAGCATCTTTAGTTAAAGCAGCTTATAAAGACTTGTCTCAGAATAAAGACAATCTAAATAACAATATGGTTGATGGAGAAACACAGTATACTCTGGAAGAATTATTGGCTGGTGCAAGCAGTGAAGACTTTGAGGGTGAATATGATTGGGGAGAACCTGTAGGTGAAGAAATCTGGTAGTAAGAAATATATTCCCAATCGAGGCGATATTGTTTGGCTGGATTTCGACCCTCGTACTGGAAGAGAACAAGACGGACATCTCACGGGGGCGAGGCAACCTCGCCCCCCGTGTCCTTCGGGACATAGACCAGCGATCGTTATTTCACCAAAAGAATTTAATACCTTATCTTCTCTAGTTTTTGTATGTCCTATCACTAGTAGAGTGAAAGGTTTTAGTTTTGAAGTGCCGTTAACCGAAGAGACAAAAACACAAGGAGTGGTATTAATTCATCATCTAAGAAGTGTCGATTGGAAAACTAGAAAGATTAAATTTATCGAACCAGCACCTGTTGCAGTGATAAACGAAATCTGTGCCAAACTAAAGCCTTTGATTTTTATCAATTAATAGTAAAAAAATATCGATGGGATTGATTAAAAGTCTAACTGCTGAGAATAGACAGAGATTAGAAGCGATCGCTACTAAACACAGAATAGTTTTAGGTTTTAAAGCTTATGAACCCTTACCTGCCAAAGTTTTAGTCGAGCATTTCAAAGCAACAATTTTGATTCCAGAAACAGTACCAAATGCCGAACCAGAACAAGTAAAATTGCTACGAGATTCTAATAGTAATTGGTCGGCAGGAATTATTAGTAAAAATCCGCTATGGATAGTTCATAATTCTCGCCATACTCAGCCTCGCCAGCAAGCCAATTTAATGCACGAATTTGCTCATATAATCTTGAAGCACAAGATGGTTAGTTACAATTCTAAAACTGGACTTCCCCAACGCCGACAACAAGATGAAGATGAAGCAGTGTATCTGGGTGGATGTCTGCAAATTCCCAAGCGTGGTTTACTTTGGGCAAAACAAAAAAATAAAACTAGTTCGGAAGTTGCTATACACTTTAACGCTAGCGAAGAAATGGTCAAATTACGCTGCAATGTTACTAGAATTTCTTTGGTTTATTGAATGATGTAATAGCGATCGCAATCCTTATTACTCAGATTTTAATACATTACCATTTCCGTTTTCTTTAGTTATTCCAACCAGAGAATATGCGATCGCTATCAGAGATAGAGTCGAGTCTGAAGATACGGATGGAGAATAATAATAGAAAGAAACAAAAACAATAATTTACATCGCGATCGCTGAATATTTGCATACTGTATACGTCGCGTCAGAACTAAAATCGATTTAAAGTTAATTTGAATTAATGATCAAAAGCTGCCAGACGAGATAGCCAATCATCCTAACAGCATCAGCTTCAACTCGATTTAGTTGAAAAAAGGCTTGTTGCCAGAATTAACTTATCAACTGCCATGAAAGAATTCATCCAAAACTTACCCAAAGCCGAACTACATCTACACATAGAAGGTACACTAGAGCCTGAAATGATGTTTGAGTTGGCTCAACGCAACAAGATAGATTTACCATATAAATCGGTATCGGAAGTAAAAGAAGCGTATAACTTTAAAGATCTCAAATCTTTTCTCGATATTTATTATCAGGGTTCGGAAGTATTGCAAACAGAACAAGATTTCTACGATTTGACCTGGGCATATCTGCAAAAAGCTGCCGAACAAAATGTACGTCATACAGAAATATTTTTCGATCCGCAGACTCATACAGATCGCGGTATTGCTTTTGAGATAGTTTATCGAGGAATATATCAAGCTTTAGAAGATGGTAAAAGCAAACTAGGCATTTCCAGTCAGTTAATTCTCTCTTTTTTGCGTCATCTGACTCAAGAACAGGCATTTGCTACTTTGGAAGAGGCTCTACCCTACAAAGATACGATGGTCGCAGTGGGTTTGGATTCTGCCGAACAGGGCAACCCACCCTCTAAGTTTCAAGAGGTATTTAAAAAAGCTCAAGCAGAAGGCTTTTTAACCGTGGCACACGCAGGAGAGGAAGGACCTCCAGAATACATTTGGGAGGCGATTAACTTACTCAATGTATCTCGGATTGATCATGGTGTTCGCAGTATCGAAGACCCAGATTTACTAGACTATTTAACAGATAAACAAATTCCCTTGACAGTCTGTCCTCTATCCAACGTAGAACTAAATGTATTTGATTCGATGACGGAACACAACTTAAAAGAACTTTTGAATCGAAGTATCTGTGTGACGATCAATTCTGACGATCCTGCCTATTTTGGCGGTTATGTTGCTGAAAACTATCAAGCAGCACATTCGGCTTTAGATTTGACTAATCAAGAACTTTATCAAATAGCGAAAAATTCTTTTCAAGCTTCTTTCCTCCCTGCAGAAGCTAAGTTTAAACTAATCGCCGAACTTGAAGATTATTTTGACGCTCACCGTTGCTAAAGGTAACGGTGATTCCTCCTGCGAGCGGAATCTTCTCAATCCTTTTCTCTTAACTATATTAAATAAGTATTTATACCTTTTCTGCATAAATTAAAAACTACAACCGTATGTGTATTTTAAGTTACACAAAATACACAAAATTTTAGAGGAAAGGCCAATGAGTTTATTTAACAATCAGTGGGATTCTGATCTTGGTATTGTCGGTCGTACTACTGTAGAAAAAAGCAGCTTTTTAGAAGCAAAAGTATACGAAAATGATGTTTATCAGTTTGAACTCGAAGAAACAGGAGACTTAAACATCTCTCTAAATCCTAGTTCTGGAGATAATGCAGATTTAGAACTATATCGCGACAGCAACGATAACGGTGAGTTAGATGCAGATGATGAATTAGTCGGTAGTTCTTATAGTGCAGCAGGTACCGAAGATACGATTGATTATGATGGGGCAGAAGCAGACACTTACTTTGCCCGCGTTGAGTATCATGATGGTGGCAACGACAATTATTTAGATTACGATTTTTCTCTCTACACTGAAGAATCGTCTCCAGATACAGGTTTGTTCGACCATCCAACTGATTACGATTTAGGTTATGTCGGTCGAAATGCTACTGAAAGAAGTACTTTTCTCGAAGAAGGAGTATATGAGAACGATATTTATAAGTTTGCTCTAGAGGAAACTGGCGATTTAGATATTTCTTTGCACAACATAAGTAAGGGAGACGATGCAGATTTAGAACTATATCGCGATACTAACAGTAACGGTATCTTAGATGGTAACGACGAACTAATTGATAGTTCCAATAGTGCGGGGGATACTGCCGATGCGATTCGTTATGATGATGCTGCTGCTGGAGACTACTTTACTCGCGTCTACTATCATGATGGTGGCGATGATAAAATTATCGACTACGATCTGACACTGTTTGCTGATGAACCTACTCCTGAAAACAAGTATGGAGATACTCAAACCAATTACGATTTAGGTAGTATTGAGCGCGATACCATTGACCGTAGTACTTTTCTTGAAGAGGGAGTTTACGAACACGATGTATATAAGTTTAGCTTTAGCGAAACTAGCGATCTAGATATTTCTCTTCATAGTATTGAAACAGATGATGATGCAGATCTAGAGCTTTATCGCGACACTAACGATAACGGTAAGTTAGATGCTAGTGATGAATATGTTAGTGGTTCAAGCGAATTTGATGGTACAGATGACATTATTGATTATGATGGTGCAGTAGCAGGTACTTACTTTGCTCATGTAGACTACTACAGTGGCGGTCATGACGATTATATTGACTACGAACTATCTTTGTCTGCTGAGGGTTATGTAAACAACGATAATCGCTACGAACATCAAACTAACTTTGATCATTTTGGCAGTGTAGGTCGTACTCCTACCGAAACTACTTTGTTCTTAGAAAAAGGTGTATATGAAAATGATGCTTACCAGTTTACTCTTGAAAAAGCAGGAGACTTAAATATCTCACTTTACGATCTCAGTGCGGGAGATGATGCAGATCTAGACCTTTTCCGAGATGTGAATGATAACAATATTTTAGATGGTGATGATGAATATATTACAACTTCTAGTAACCACAATGAACTGGATGATGTGATTCGTTATGAAGATGCTGCTGCAGGAACTTATTTTGCTAATGTCAATTATTATGATGGCGGTAATGATGATTTGATTGATTACAGTCTCTCTGTATCTGTCGAAGCCGATGAAATTACTGATGATAGTACTTCTACTGGAGAAGAATTAGTTGGCAATTACTACAACAACACTCTCAATGGAACTGCCAACAATGACACTATTATTGGTAATGCTGGTAATGATCTTCTTTCTGGTGGCGGTGGAGACGACATTTTGACAGGTTCAAATCCCAATGCGATTGATTCTGGCTTAGGCGAATTAGATACTATTACTGGTGGCGAAGGTGCTGATATTTTCGTACTAGGTGATAGTGTTGAAGCTTACTACCAAGGTAATGGTTATGACGATTATGCAACTATTACTGACTTTGACTGGTACGAAGGCGATACCATTCGGGCTCATGGTGTAGCAGAAGACTATTCCATCTCTGAATACAACGGTGGTACTGATATTTACTATCAAAGCGAACTAGTTGGTTATGTTGAGAATACTACCGATGTGATTATTGCCGAAGATTTCACCTTTGTTTAAATCAAGCTCGACTCTTGAACTTTCAGTCGCGATATATTAGCCGACAGTAGCAACGAATAGACAAACTTGATAGGTTCTCTAATAACTCTATCTATTTGACCCCAATAATTACCGATGATCTAGCTAATGGTTATTGCTCCTGATGATTTGTAAAATTAAATATGATCCGAACCTCCATGGCAAAAGTTATGGAGGTTTTGAAATTTAAATCTTTGATTAAATTGGTAGTAAAAGAGCGCGACAAAATGGAAGCACAAGATTTCTGCTCAGTAGATACTATAGTCGTTCTAATTAATTTTCTAATGGTCTAAGTTATCGTTTTGAGGGAATAGGGAACAAGAAACAGTACATTTTTTCCTGTAGTTTCTATTTAAAATGACTATAATCCCAAGTTAAATACTGTTTGTAAGCTCAAAAACATTTAATGCTAAATTACTCAATACAGGTATAAATAAAAAGCCTTCAATCCAAATGCTATAAACCCAGCGAGGAGTATCTAAATTTACCGCCCAGATAAAAAGAAGATTGACAATTATAGCTAATATTATTTCTGGGTGCTCGGCTAATCTATTTGTAAACCAGAGGCTACTAAAAGCTAATAAGATCGATAAATTCATAGCGGTCAAAATAATTTTTGTACCTCTAACTCCCGCCATGATCGGTAAAGTCACTACACCTTTTTCGCGATCAGATTGGACATCTCTAACATCAAATATATGAGAATTGGTAACAATAAAGACAAACATAAAACAGGTAAATATAAATACTTTAAGATCGAACCTTGCTCCCGCATAAGTTATCGGTAAAGCAATAACCGCGTAAGTTAAAATGCTGCCGACGATCCAAGCTTTTGAACCAGGAATATCTTTCAAGCGATACCATTGCCATTGTGAGTTTTGTTTCCAAGGGAATAATGGCGCACCATATAACAAGGGAATAATACCGGCGAGGCTAACATAGCGAACTTTCAAAGGTGCATTGTCAAGTAAAACAGCAGTAGCAATCATAGCTGTTAATAACAATACCCAGATAAAGGGTTGGCGAAAAAATAACTGTGCCTTACTATCGGGTATTTTTTGAACGTATGAGTCAAATATACGGTCTAAATTGTAGGGAATTAAAGCAGTTACAAAAATTAAAGCGATCGCTTGCCAATTATGACCAAGTTCTAATACTTCTTGGGTATATATTCCTAAAGATGCGATCGCAGCTGCTACCCAAATACTAGGATAAATAATTAATTCTAGGAAGCGATCGTATAGCCACTGATAAATCGAAAATTCTGAATGTTGAAGTTGATAAAATGCCATTAATTTAGATATATTGCCATATTGATTGAGCAAGATTAAAAGTAACTAAAAATAGTACGATCTCTTACTTGTAGTTTTATTTTATGCGTATTGCAATAGTATAAGAAGGTCTTTGTTTGGCTTCTCTTCTAGTTTTAACGACACGAAAATCACGGTCTATATATAAATGCTCGAATTGAGGTTTCGCACCGAAAGAAGTTTTGAATTTCTTGGTCGTACTATTGTTTAAGTTTTTCAGATCTATTACTTGAGAATGAGATTGCTTTATTTTGCTAAACCAGCTATTTGCTTTAGGTATAGTTAAAGGAACTCCTTGCCATCTTAATGCTTGTTTGATAGCAACATTTTCAATTTGCCATTGACCATCTTTGACTGCGTACTTCTGAATAATTATTAGGTCAAAAGCTAAAAAAAGTTCGGCTAACTTTTGCAACCAGCCTAAATTTAACTTGCTACCTGGAGCATAACGAGCGATATTAGCATACAAGCCATCATCATGAAAAATTTGATAGGATTGCTCTGGGATCCTTCCTGGTAAAACATCTTGAAAAGGAATAGTTGACCAAACAGGTGTCCAGACACCAAGGATGCAATCAAGCTGATCTTCGGCTTGAGTTACACGATTGCGTTGACTTAACTCCGTCACAATTGGTTCTAACTGCTCTTGATAAAACTCTACTTTTTGCTTGAGGGGTTGAAAATCTCGGTCTTGAGTAAGCTCTAATAACTTTTGCTTAAGTTTTGCCGTAGTATTCTCAGATAGTGGATGAGTATTTGATGCTGTCGTATTGATCATCTAAATAATTTTATAATAGTAATTCAAATATTTTGAGTCATTTACTAGGTTCGCGATCGCAATAGTATAATAATATATTTGATCGATGACTAATACTACATAAGTAGCAGCTAGATAAATTGGCAATTGACTGTATAACTGATGTTACGCACTTTATGAATCTATAGGAAAAATGGACA
>Ga0209303_1000220_pt1 | contig 52129 bp, 46 predicted proteins | sample SidtaG_3_FD_187449 | JGI IMG/M metagenome (GOLD analysis project Ga0209303, IMG submission 187449) | Marine algal microbial communities from Sidmouth, United Kingdom - Sidmouth_Asex1 metaG (SPAdes) (version 2) | ecosystem: Host-associated > Algae > Red algae > Unclassified | place: Sidmouth...
CTGTGTTCATGACCATTAAGCTAAGCGAATATTGACATATAGCTCCTAGCTGCGTTCCAGCTAGCATGTCACTCATTCGATACCTAAACGGCCTTCGCAAGTTTACAGAACTGGATCAGGATAAGCGCAGCTTATACCTGGAACACCCCGACCGTGACTTCACCAGAAACAGTCCGCTATCGTTCGCTCGAACAGTAGCGCTGATCACCTCTCTTTTACGTCGAACACTAGCCATTGAACTGTTTGAATGTTTTGATTTTAATGGTAGTCTTCCGGTATCAAAGTCCGCATTTAGCCAACGCCGTAAGTTGATCAAGCCGGAGTTTTTTCGCGACCTGTTCACACTTAGCGCAACGGCATTCTACCGCTGTTTTCGACAACACCGACGATGGAGAGGAAAACTCCTTTTTGCCGTTGATGGTACAGGTCAAAAGCTGCCCAATGAACCATGGATCGGTCAACTCTTCGGCTTTCACCACAACCAACATAGTGGCCGTCCATCCACCAGGCTACTCATCTTTTTCGACATTCTTAATCAGGTCATCTTCAGGGTTGTTTTCCACAGCCAGAAGACTGGAGAAATAACCCATGCTTACCCCAATGTTGAGACCCTGCCTAAAAATGCCATTTACATTTATGATCGAGGCTTTCAAGGCTACGGACTCCCCTTCTTACATCGTCGTCATGGATCAGATTGTGTAATCCGCATGCCAATAGACGTAATTCCAGAAATACAAGACTTCGTACAAAGCGATGATAATGAAAGGATTGTCTCAGTTGTTCTTGCGGGAAGGGCTTTCTATTCCTTGCGCAGGTTGGGCCTCAATCCAACCCAAAACGCAAGTATTGAAGTTCGTCTAATCAAAGTCATTCTTTCTACCGGAGAGGTAGAAGTGCTTATGACAACCTTAATGAATCGGAGCCAATTTCACTACAAGCGCTTCCATTGGCTGTACGGGAAGCGGTGGGGAGTAGAAACAGCCATTTATATCCTCAAGTCCTTTTTGCAGCTCGCCCTCAGCTCAGCATATACCCAGCCAGGAGTGGAACAAGATATATGGGCAACCTTCCTATTCTACAATCAGCAAAGTGCCATCGTTTTTGATCTTGACGAACAAGTGAAAGCCAAAACGGAACACCGACAATACACTTATCAGATTAACCGCAACGTGACCGGCGGGCTAATCAAAAGATGGATATATACCTTATTCCTCGACGGGCCTAGAAAATGGAGAGCCCGTACAAAAGTACTGCTCAAGCATTGTCTTAACCATCTTGAACCATACAGACCCCGCACCGGGCGGGCAAGAAAGAAAATAATTATGCGAGGCCAGGGACGACACACCCCTGAGAAAAATTATCGCTCGGCGATGTAGCAAAAATAACCAAGGTCGAGGTCACTACCACGAGCCCTCAAACGGCCGGACGGGATCTGTATGCCTAAAGGTAAGGCTCTGGACGGTATCTTGATGAATCCTTAGGAGTAGCCTCAAAAAGGGCTTTGCTGGCTACCGGGAAATGGCTTAGCTTAATGGTGGTGCTGCTGTGTTGGGCGAATTTTTCCTATCGGAAATCAACCTATACCAAAACAGTAAATTCCTTTCCTTTTTTGCTTTGTAAATATAAAACTGAGGCTTAGAAAAAACATCAGATAATATTTCTATATTATTACCATAGCAATTATACAAACCTTCTAAACTTCTTAATTTCTCGTAAGAACTAAGATTTTGATCATCCAATCTACTTCTAACAACTCTATCAAATCTACTAGTAGACATAAATTCATACTTAATTTGTCTTGATATTTTACCTGCAACATCAAAATACTGTCGTATCTTATTGTTTGACACCTTTAAAAAATGAGGTTTATCTCTATATTTTTGTTTTGTAATTCGAATCTCATGTAATGCATCAATATCGGAAATATCCAGTTCTAGCTCCTCCTTATAATCTTCGATTATTTCTTTGTATCCAAACCTAAAACTATTATCTACAGCCGATTTATATACTAATATATTTCTAATGAACACATACAAATTGTCACATATCCACCCCCCAGCTATTTCATTTGATGGAATAGTTGAAAACATACTGCTAGCCTTGTAGGCACCTGACAACTTTAATTCATATGATTCTAGCGGTTTGAAATTATCCAAAATTTTTGAAAGCCTTTTTGATGAATCATATAAAATTTCACCAGATTTTCTAAGATGCTCAATAAATAAATTACCGTTAATAGAAAGATAGGTTAGCTTTTCGTAGTTGTAATAAGAAATTGAGTATTCGCTTTTTATCAAATGCGAATAAATATTATGATCAAATTCAGGATCATTAGGAGTTACAACCAAAATATCACGATCACTAAATTCATCGTTATCTCCTCTGTTAACAGACCCAAACGACATTATACTAAATGTATCCATTAATCTTTATTTTCCTATAAATCTGTTTGCAATTACTGTAATAAGAGCTGATAGTAATACAAAAGTCATGATACTTTGAAGAGTAAGCATATTCATTCCAAAGTCACTAGTAGGTTGAATTTGAGAATCTATTAGTTTTGTTGTTGCCTCCGCAGTATAATAGAAGTCAGCCAGTACACTGACAGAGTCTTTATTAAACGATGAAATAGATACATCCTTAGAACTCAACTGATAGCTATTCCAAAAGAAGTAGTTTAGCAAGTAGAAACCTGCAAATGAAAATATAAATGTAACTATAAAGTTTCTGGCCCTGTATCCATATCCAAAAGTCCATTTATAAATGATATCAGCTATATACCTTGGGTAAAACTGAATTGGTTTGATACTGTATGGCTTTTTTATATAAAATTTTTGATACAGCAATCTTGTATCCCACTTTCTATAATGATAATTTGCGTATCTAGCATGATCTGATCTATAAGTTAGCTGAGCATTCTGGAATAATCGGTCAAAGAGATGAACAGCAATGTTTGAATAACTCCACTTATCTTTTGGAATTGCTTTCTTGAATTATTCTGGATCTGCTAAACACTGAATAAATTCACATTTGTGGAAATTGGTAGACTCAAACTTGCAATTTATAAATTCGCAGTTTTCAAATCGACACCACGGAAATAGGCAATCAATAAATGTACAATTCAAGAATGTTATTCGAAATATATTCGTCCGTCTAAAACTGAAGTTAGTAAAATTAGTTTCAATAATTTTTTTAGTTGTAAAATCATCTTTCTTACCCAAAACATCTGGCATGAATAAGGCATTTCTAAAATCTTTACTGTAATCCAATTGATCGTAAAATTCTGCTTCATTTTCATACTTTCTTTGCTCTTCGAACTGGCCATTTAGACTAAAAAAGTGATCAAGCATATTCCATTCCTTTTATGTTTAGCGAAGATACGATTTTTTGGTTTCGCCCAACGTTCGTAGCTGCGCAGGCCGCCATCAATCAAATTTAGGGAAAAACTTTGACTCGAAGTAATTAGGCCGTTTTTGCGGTAAAAAGCGTAAAGCGACAGCACGCTTTTTACCGCAAAAACGGCCGGGAAATGAACCGTGGAGTCAACTTGAACAGTAGGTAGGCGGCTTGTCGTAGCTACCGTGTTAGGTGCATTTTTAGGCTTAAGCTTCCCATAATAGAGGATACATACTAGGGTCTTTTGCAAAATACGACATCCAACTTTCTAAATGTCGCTTGACCATATCTGCGAAAATATCATCTGGATCAATTCTCTTCATTTCAATAGCAAAATCTCGTATAAACTTTAGACAGTGTTCGGGATATAGCTTTGCATCAATGCTATACCCTTCCGTATTCGAATCTTTCGTTTTGTGATGAACCAATTCATTTCTAGCCTTGAAGATTTTTCTCAAAAAATCAAGATGGTGCGAATCTTCATTCATGGCGATGGGTGAAAATAACTTTGTACCAATTACCCATTTTGCAACGGGGTCTAACTTATCTAAGTATTTTTTAAAATAACTAGATGATTTCTTTCTAACACAGTAATCATATATGTATGCTTCAAAAAAAAGAGCTGTCATTAAAACACAAACTACGTTACACTCGATTAATTCATTCTGTCTTTCAAAATCATAGGTGAATTTTCTAAACCCCTCTTCTGGCTTCTCCTCTAGATGTTCAATGTTAAACTTTCTTTTGAACTGGTTGAACACCATTTGCAAATAATTAAATAGTAGTCCAGATCGAACATCTAAGGAGCCATCACTATTTACTTCAATCATACTGTACTAAATTAATGTCATGAGCTAAAAATTTCAGCTGTTCTCGGTTCGTAGAAACTAAAAGTCGGTTCATAGTGGCATATGTAAATCGATTAAATTGGCTTATTCCGACTTGAGTTGGATCTATAAAATCAATGTCAGTATTTTTGAAATTTAATGTGGGAGGATCTCCCTGAAAATATCTGTGAACATAGATAGCATATTCTTTAGTAAACGGAAAAAAGAATGAGTCACAATTCTTAAAATTATCATCAAAGTTAATTGTTGTTTTCCCTTCGTCATTATTCATTTTAAATCCCGGGTTATCAGTAGTCAGCCAACTATATCCTTTTGCAATTTTAAGAATGCTCCATCGATGAACCATTGCAAATTCCACCCAATCCTTTAATATTTTTTCTACAGTCTCTTCATCAACAAACCTTTTAAGGTGGTCTTCTTTAGCTATCTCATCTAAATCAGAAGGCGTTTCATTGACCTTTCCATTGTTAATGATGTTAATCATCTTATTTTTAAATTGGTTTTTATTATACGATCTATTTCGCCACTCTAAACTTCTATTTAGTGTAGAAAAGATAAACTTCAGAAGTTTATATTTTACCTTCCAATCAGATATCGTTTCTTCTTTCTTAATCTCCTCAAGAATTTCATTATAAAAAGGCTCAATCTCAGTGCCCAAAAACTTTTCGATGATCTTTTTATCTTTGCTAAGATGATCATCATAGACATTTTTTACCCAAAATATCTTATCACCAGAATTTTTGACCTGTACAGTATCTTTGTATTGGTCATTTATATCGATAACACAGATATTTTTACCATCTAATTCATCTGAGAATTGTTTAAGATAAGTCTTAGGGATTATATGTTGTTTCACATAAGGAGGCATATCATTATTTTTTCTGTACCTGACAACTTGAAACGCGCATTACGATCACAAACCTTGTCAAAATTCATAATTCGCGTTTTTTATTTGCACCTAACGTACGTAGGCACGCAGGCCGCCTTCATCACCAGCATGAATATACATCATGTTCAGGAATAGGTGGGCGGGCTGGATATTCCGGTCCCACTGACCCCCTAATTCCGGAAAGTACTGACCCCCCTATTCCGGTCCACTGACCCCCCAGATGTGGAAAACGTTCCGGCTCACTGACCCCCTCGGTGATCTTGGAGACTTACGCTTATCATGACCACCTTCACTGTTCGTCAAAACAGTAGGAGATGGGTAAATACAAGCGTATGGATCAGATTATAAAACTGCTCAAGTCTTATCAGGCTACGGGTTCCATCAAGGGAGTCGCCCGTCAGTATGGTGTGTCTAAGAACACGGTTCGCGATTACTTACGGCTGGCCAGGTCTCATGATGAAGACCTCGATGTTGTGCTGCGGCTTCCCCAGGACGAGCTCCGCAACCTTCTGTACCCGGACAAAGCGTTGTCGTCATCAGATCGGCGGGCGGTCTTTGACGCCCAGGTAGAAGGTTGGATCAAAGAACTAAAACGAGTCGGCGTCACCCGCCAGCTGCTCTACGAAGCGTACAAACGCAGCCACCCGGATGGCTACGGATCTACCCAGTTTTACCTTTATCTGAGCCAGGAGATTGGCCGTCGTGACCTGACGCTTGCTTTGAGCCACCAGCCCGGAGAAAAACTACAGCTTGACTTTGCCGGCAAGACCCTTGCCTGGGTAGATCGGGAAGGTGGAGAGGTCCATCAGGCTCAGGTATTGCTGGCGGTAATGCCGCACTCTCAACACACTTTTGCCATCGCGCTGCCTTCCCAGCGTACGGCCGACTTCGTCTACGGCATCGGCGAAGCCTTACGCTTTTTTGGTGGCGTCCCCAAAGTGATCCTGTCGGACAACCTCAAGGCTTTTGTGATCAAATCGGACCGCTACGACCCCGACTTTAACCAGGTATGTGTCCAGTTGGCGGAGCATTACCAGATCGACTTACAAGCCGCCAGACCCTACAAGCCGAAGGATAAAGCTAGCGTGGAAAACGCGGTACGCATCGCTTACACCCGGCTGTATGCGCCGCTACGCGATCAGATTTTTTACAGCCTTGAGCAGATAAATACCGCACTGCTCGACCAACTGGCGGAACACCAGGTGCGCGACTTCCAAGCCCGTAAAGGCAACCGACTGTCTTGCTTTACGGAGCACGAAAAGCCCTTACTACGGCCGCTGCCGACCCGTTCGTTCCAGCTCAAGAAAACGGTGCAGGCGAAGGTTCAGCGCAACTACCACGTCTTTTTGGGCGAGCGCAAAAACTTTTACTCCGTTCCCTTCCAGTACGTCGGTAAGAAAGCGACGGTGGTCTACAGCCGCGCCACCGTTGAGGTTTTTATCGGTACCGACCGGGTGGCCACCCACACCCGCCTGCACGCCTCGGATCGATATCGCTACCAAACGGACCCGACGCATCCGCCAAAAAGCCACACCGAGTGGCGCAAAACGGAGGGCTACGACGCGGCCTATTTCCACAGCTGGGCGGCAAAGATCGGTCCGGCCACTGAGTGGGCGATCAGCCAAATCCTGCTGACCAAAATCCACGAGGCCCAGACCTATCAGGCCTGCCGGGGTACGCTGTCTCTTGCTAAAAAGTACGGAGACGAACGTCTGGAAAATGCCTGCCTTCGTTGTCAGGGTGCTGGTAAGGCGACCTATAGCATGCTGCGCAACATCCTTGAAAAGAATCTTGACCAGCAAAATAACTCTACTGATCTGTTCACCCCACCAGCACACGGTAATATCCGTGGAGCAGCTGCTTACAAATAATAACTCCTATGACTTCCGCTTCTTTATCCGCGCTTCGCGAACTCAAGCTTAGCGGCATGGCCGCCGCCTATGAGGCTATCCTGTCCACCCCATTGGACCAACAGCCCGGCGCCCACGAACTCATCGCCCGCCTTGTCGACGCCGAGACCCAGAACCGACAACGTCGACGAATGGAACTCTACCTTCGCCTGAGCAAGCTCCGTTACGCTGTCACACTGCAAGACGTAGACTGCTCCAGCCAGCGCAACTTCTCTAAAAACCAACTTGCGCTACTAAGCGATCTGGCTTGGCTCAATCGTGGAGAAAACGTACTCGTCACCGGAGCAACAGGCTGCGGTAAATCTCATCTGGCTTGTGCACTGGGTAACCATTGCTGCACTCAGGGTAAACGTACACTCTACTTTAACATGAACCGCTTGTGTGAACAAATTGCAGTCGCCAAAGCAGAGGGCACCGTGATCAAGTGGCTCGACAAGCTCAAAAAAGCGCGTCTACTGATCCTTGACGACTTCGGTCTTCAGCCTATCACTCATCCGGTTAAACTGCTCCTTCTTCAGATCCTGGAGGATCGATACGAACGGGCTGGAACCATCATCGTCTCTCAACTCCCCGTGGCTAAATGGCATGAATATATCGCAGAGCCAACAGTCGCGGATGCTATCCTGGATCGGTTGGTATCCAAGGCCCACAAAGTTGAACTTAAGGGTAATAGCCTGCGAAAACGTATTGAAAGTCTATCTTCGTAATCTTAAAACAGCGTAAGTTATCCACAGGGGGTCAGTAGACCGGAATTAGGGGGTCAGTAACTCCGGAATACACAGAAACTACCGGCACCTACCGATTCGACGGAAAATTCCACGCCACAACGACCGTAGATAACGATCTTGGACGTAAAGCACTTTTGGAAATCTACCGGATCACTCAACGCCTCGTCAAAGAAAACGACGGCATCGACTACATCCTAGCCTTCAAGCACCGGGAAACCGATGAAGTAGTTTGGATGATCGATCAGTTGAATGATGAGATGAAAGCGTCGGAGTCGTCGGAGTGGGTAGAGGAGTACAATACTTGTACGCTCTGCTATCCTCACGAACGGTAAACGTAGATGTTACTCGGCTTGTGCTGCGCTTGGAAACCCCAAGCGCAGTTATTTTTTACGCGTACGAGCTACATTCCAATCCAGGGAGCAATGAGCTTGTAGGATAACTCAGTAAGATTATTTGTACGATTTTTAATAAGTTCAACGTCCCAATTTGGAGTAGAGGCTATGGTTTCCATAAGTGGCCTGTGTCCTCCTTGATTTAGTATCAACAAACTTTTTTTACTAAAGATAAAACCATTGTTCTTGGCTTCTTCTATTACTACATCTATTTCTTCTTCTGTCTCACAAGCAAATGCTTTGAATAACCATACTTTATTAGCCCAACATTTATTTGCTAAAACGCTATTTTCAGGCTGTGGCAAGAGTGTTAAGTTCCCAAGTGTGTTATGTAGGTTTGTCTTATATATCTCTTCGTCCCAATCGTTTTGCAAGCCATTTTCCGGAGCGACATGTTCTATAGTTGATACTTCCACTGAAGTCCAGGTATCATAGTTGAAAAAGTTCCTCTGTGAACTTTCTCTCGATTCTTCAAGAAGCCATTTGTCTTCTTTTTTAGGTCGAGCATTATGAGAAGCTGCTAACAACATAAATCTACAAAGAGGGGCCGAAGAGTTGTACAGGTCCGTAACTAATACTCTTTCTTGCCACGAAGCTAGTCCTGTAACGCCTATTTTTTTTTGAGATATATATGTTCTCAAGTAGCTTTTCAATCCGTCGACAATGACAAAATTATTTTGATTATTTACACCCACAGAAATAGGGATTTTCACACCTTGTTTGCCTTCTTCTATCCTAGGAATACCATCTGACATAATTCTTCTTAGGTCATTATCTATTCCAGAGGTCCGACCTGTGACAGATCTCCTAATAACAACAAAAGATGTTAGCGCTTTTACTGCTTCTGAAAATATGGCTTTATCATCCTTTTTTTGGGACTCAAAATAGTACCTGCATAGTATTGGTATCGACAACGATGTTTTGAGGTCTTTTAGGAACTTTAAACAGGCTAGCGTAGCTTCTCTGTCGGGATACCCGGACAACTGATCTGACAAGTCTCTATTGGACCAAAATTTACCTCTATATATTGCTACTTCTCGTAAGTTCTTAATGAATACACGCTTTCTTTCTTTTTCTGTTTTTCTGTCCGATTCGTAACTTTCAAAAATATTTCGTAGATAGCTTCTTTGTTGTTCCAAATGCAGAGAAAGCTTCTCACCTGACTTATATAAAGCAAAGGAAACGACTAAATCTTTTGATGCACGTTGTTGAGCGTCAGTACCGTCATGAGTTTCAATAAACCTTTCAATCTCTTTAAATTCCATTTCTACATCAGAACCCTTGTATTTCCCTTTGTCCTTTTCTGCAAATTTCACAACCTTTGGCTTGAATGTTTGAACTGCGGTCAAGGGTTCGCCTGTAGTATTTAGTGCATCAAATATATCGAAGCCGTACTTGTCATTTGTTACGGATACAGAGGTAACGATTAGGTTCTCTAGCAAAAATTCACAGAAAACTATGAGCCTTAACTCGCCAAGAATAAGTTGACCATGATCTTTTATTTTGGATAAAACTGTATTTTTGTCGTTTTGGATAGTTGGTAGTTTTCCAAAAAAAGAAATAAATTCTCTTTTTTTAAAGTCATCCAGGACAGGAAGTTTGATTGCAAAAATAGATGTGTCTTCATTACCGGCTTTTACGTTGTCAACATAATAAAACATTGCATCAATGTTTCGCTTAAAAGCAGGAGAGGACAGCCGGTCAGGAAGTTCAAGTGAACTTAAAAATCCACCCTCATATTTATCAGGAGAAATAACAAATAACCTAGCAAATTCACTAAGTATATAGCTGATGGTTGATGAATACGTAGAGTCTTTGTTCTCTAGTCCCCTATGATCTTCAATCTTCCTAACAATTCTTGGAAAAGGATGATGTTTAATTCCATCTTCCGAAAGCATTCCACATATTAGAGAAAATAATTTTTGCTTTTTGTGTATTGCTTCGGCTGTTAGCCACTTTTTAAGCTTATTGTGAATGGGCATATTTCTGATTTTTTGCTCAGAAATATGCATTTGCTCGTACAATACACAGGCTAATAATGACAATGTAGTTAACCGCTGTTGGCCGTCTATTACAGATAATGATCTTCCATTAAATGAGTGTTCTTTTTCATTCTCTTCTAATAGAATAAAAGTCCCAAGAAAGGCCAGTGAGTTAGGGTCTCTTCTTCTAGCATAAAGCCCATTGAGAATGTCTTCAAATAGTCTTTTAATGTTGCCCTTTTCCCAATCGTAGCCTCTTTGATATTCAGGTATGATAAACCCATCATTACCACCTTCACTTCTATAAAGTTTAAACAAAGATAAAGCTTTGGCTGTGAAGACAGGTGAATTGTTATTTGAAGACATTCTACAGTATTTATATGAAGCAAGCTGCGCAACCCTCGCCTTCAGCTTCTTCTATGCGGTCTAATAAATAAGGTGAAGAGTTATTAGCTTCTCGACGCTTTTCTTTGGCTGCATAGTCAGCTTTAACTTGAGCAATACGATCAGGCTTAATTAAATCAGTTAGACTTTCATTGTCCATCCAGGTGTAACCATCTCCTCCCTCGTAAGCCATAGCTTTAGTATAGAGTTCAGGATGTTTTTCGTAGAGCCATACCCACTCAATTTTCTGCTGAAAAAAGCAGAAAAAGCATCCTGAGCGACTACGGGCGTAGGTGCCAGTGACACCATCATTGCCATTAAATTCAGAAGCCTTGTAGTAGGCTGGCACACCCACCCCACTCTCTTCTAAGATTTGGAAAACATCATCTCTAACGATGTTTTCTTCGTTGTCTAAAAGCGGGAAGTGATCGACTTTTGCAAGAGGGTACTCGGTAAACTCTTTGATGAAACGATGTACGACGTAGTTGAAGTCGCGAATACCTAGATTCAAAAGAAGATCAAGTTTAAGATCTCTATCTAGCGACATAGATAAGGGCCTTGCAACAAGCTCTTTTATTCTTTTCAGCCGCTCTTCGTCCTGAACTTGGTCTTCATAGAACTTACCTATAATTTCAATCACGTCGTTAGCTAGAACCTTCTTGATAACGTCTTGGCTCCAAATGTTCTTCCGATAAGGAAAGATTGACTGGATATTACTTTTTGTGGAGATGTAACCTTCTCGATCTTCATCACCTCTGATACCGACATAGGAAATTACAGGATCATCACCAACGTATTTTTCAAATGGATCGAGCTTTAATTTCTTTGTACACCAGCGCGTAGTTGCTGAGGGAAGAAAACCGCCATAGATTTCAAGAAAGTGATCAAAAGGATTCTTATGACTATCCCCGGAACCTTTTAGTTTTTCGACAGAACAACCTAAATAGATTTCTAAGTTCCGGATCAGGTCATAGGTTTCAGTGAGTTCCTTGCCTGTATCACAGAAGTAATACTCAAGTTTGAGTTCTGGGTATAGATCATTGAGATAGATGGCCAGGGCAGAACTGTCCTTCCCTCCTGAAATACCAATCACATGCCGAACTTGTTTATTCATCCAAGAGGTCGTTTAGTAATTCTGCAAGAACGACAATTGAAACTGACTTTTCCCCATCAAGGAGAGATAGAATATCTTTCTTCTTAGATTTAACCTTCTTACTCTTCGATTTGCTCAGCTTCAGGACTTGGCGCTTTCGGCCTTGATCTACAGATTGGATGTCAACAAGCAGGAAGTCTTTAGCGTCACCGTCAGTCGACTTTTTAGAAATGTCGGTGACGTTGTCTAATTCCTCCAACGTCGAGGTGAAAGCCTTGTATAATTTAGCTTCATCATCATCACTTATGCGGTCTAGAGTTTTGCCTACTAGACTTTGGGCCAAACTGCTTGCAAAAGATGTACTATCTAAATCCGAGGTTAGTCGTTGATAGAAGACATTTTGCCTCTTCGTCAAAAGTGCTACCTGAAGATCAGAGTAACGACCAACTAGCTCTTCGCGTGGATTTTCGTAACCAGTACTTTCAGTGATGAAAGTTAGAAACCGTTGGACAAGATCCTCGAAGGAAGTCCTAATCTCTTTGATCACTTCCTGAAGCTGCTCAATATATTGAGCGGCGGCTTCAGGAGACTTTACTAGTTCTTTTTTTGTAGTTCCAAAAGCTGCTGGCAGTCCTTTGAAGAATAACGATTCAGGGTCTTTTGACTTTGCGATCGCATCACGGACACGGCTTGCCTCAATAGTAAGGCGGCTAGTATTCTTAGAATATTGAGTAAGTCCACGGTAGAATGTCAGGAAAGGTCTGATGGTTTCGATGAAAGATTCGTTAGTAGGACGGCTTTCCTTTTGATCTAGAAATTTCCGGTAACGGTTGAAGAGTTCCAGGTCAACACCTTCTACCTGAAAGGATTTGATGAAATACTTATGCGGTTGACGCAAAAGAACCTCAAGGGTGTCAGGGCTCATTACCGGAATGTACGCTTCACCTTCATAGAGAGCGAAGTCATTTCGTTTTATGTAGAGAACTACTGGTAGCCAGAAAAGTAGGAAGCCATACTTCATCTTCAAAGGAGGACGCATCAATTCGTCAATCAATGCGCGAATACTGCTTTTACCTGTACGTGTTGAATTGATGAAAGCGACTGATTTTTCCCAGAGAAATTGAAATGACTCATCCTTTGGAGCTTTAAGACTTATACCAGTATTAGTCAGGCTGAGTAAACCTTTTGCCTTAATTAAAGACAAAAATATTGTCTTCTCTGGAGGGAAACGCTTTTCGTCAAAGCTCCAATTTTCCTCTTCAGATGCTTCAAACATCTGCCTAATGAAGTTTCTATTGGCAGTACGGATCGCCCCAGTAATCTTAGTTCTGTTAATCAGTTCACTACTATAGGTGGGAGTTTCGGAATAAACGGAATTAATGATCTGCGAGAGCCGCCTGTTGAAATCGCGTTCACTCTCTATTAGATGCTCACCATCGAAGTCAATCCAGCGAACGGAACCACCCTCGCTGCTCATGTTATTCAGAACATAGTGATTAAGTAGCTTCTTCTGATGTTCTAGGATGTTCTTGAGCTCTCGAACCGCTACCCTATCTTCTTGATTATTTTCGATTACCTTCTCGATCTTCCGAATCTCGAAGATGAGTTTTTGTATCTCACTGGTGTTTTCGTAAAGACCATATATAATAGGTCTCTGTTGTGCAGTTGCAAATTCAGTTAGCTCTTCAGCGGATATCTTCTCGCTAAAGACTAGATTAATAAACCCATCTATCTCAGCAGAGGGCTTTTGGTCAATTGGCTCATCACTTAAAATGTATTCAAAGAAACGAGGGGTTCCGCGCTTATAATAGGCTGATTTAGCTAAGACTACTTGAAAATTAAAGTAGTCCCGCAGCGGCCCGATTACACTCCTAACATGCTCGATCAACTGGCCAGCCTCATCAATTGCTAAACTAATGTCTAAATCTGTCCCATCGAACAATACATACCGCCGGTTATAGTTAGTGTAGCGGATAATCCGCTTTTCAGTAAGCTTATCTAGAATTTGTCGCGTGTTCTTTAGGTTTAGAGCCTGCTTACCATAAACCTCTAGGAAGGTATCATCTAAGATCATAGATCCTGATCCAAATGTGCTGAGAAGTCCAATGGTCTTTATCAACGCCTCAGCACCAGCTAGGTCTTCATCGAAAACCCCCTCAGCCCTTTCTAAGCTTGAAGACATTGATCCCCATTGAACATAATGAGGATTATGTTTTGTACTGATAATCGAGAAACTGTGTTTCAGATAATCGTAGACATCACTCAGCGAGTAGTATTTTGACTGCTTAGATCTAGCTTTGTTTAAGCCTAAGCGATCAGGACTTTCCAAGAAGGAAAAGAGAGAGCGTTCATTTTGACCGTAACGTTGGAGAGCAAGTGTTAGCACACCAGCCGCCAGAATATCAAGAGGAAAAAGCTTATAAGCAATATCCTCAGTCATATAATCTCGAAGCGGAAAGCTTCTCGATCTTTTTATAGAACTGAACAGCGTCTTGAAACCGCTTTTCATTCTCCCTTTCTCGTGATCGAGCCTTTCTGAAGCTAGGAATAGAAGTTGTTCAACGGGCTCGTTGAAAGTAATCTCGTGGAATCGCCCCTGGACTTTACTCCACTCATTTTGCTGCTGCTTGTTCAGCTTGTAGCCATAGGCACTGAAGTTCTGGTGAAGAGTAGAAACTAATAAGATATCAGTTTCAGCATCATTTATCATTTCAGCTAGCACCTGGAGAAAGTAAATTTCTTCTTCTGGATTGTACTTAGCCGCATACTCCAAGAACTTACCGAGCTCATCAATCATGATGATGAGCCCTTGCTTATTTCTCTCGTCTACCTGATAGATATACTCATTGTAAACTGCATCAAGAATAGAGTCATCGTCATCTTCCTCAGCGTTAAACTCTTCGAGGAACTTACCTCTGATTGAACCGTACTCGCCGACTAAGTTGATAGGGTGATACTTCTTTAAGTCAGTAGGGTTGTCAAAAAACTGTGTGCTACCAGCCAGGGTCTTAGCAAGAGCCCAAAGAAAGATGGATTTACCAGAACCATAAGCACCAACGATGACATGAGACTTCTGACCAGTACCGATAGTATCAATAATGGATGCAGCCACGTCCTTACTGTTAGGAGTAGCTATGTAAGGAAGTGCTTTACGCCTATCCCTTTTGATGTTGATCGAAGGTGAGTAACTAGTTGTAGTAGGCATAGAGGATCTCAGATTTTGAATTGAAAGAAGCAGGAATCTGAAGAATCCGATTGCCAGCAGTTTCAGAGTAAGAGATATCAGGGTAGTCTCTTATGATCTCCTGAATCTTCTGGTAGAGGCCTTCTTGACTCAAGGCAAAAACACTACCAGGTGAGTTGTGACCATTATATAAATCTTGAAAGGTAACAGTTCTTCCCTCTTCTATGTAGTCCAGGATAGTATAAAGAACAATCTGAGTAGGAAGAGACTCGCGATAGCCAGGCTCTATAGCATAGTAGCTTACTTGTTGTTCTTGCACGACATCAAGTTTATTCTTAATCTCGATCAAGCGAAGTTCAAAAAGCAGACCAGCAAAACTGTCTTCAATGTCTGACTTTTTGTTAATACTTGGAGGTAGGTAGTTGTTAAGTAAGACCCGGATATCGCGACCAACCGTGTTTTCGTTGTAAGATGATAGATCATTTTCAGAGCAATACCGGGATATGTAACTAGCCAATTGTTCTGCTTTAAACTCAGGACGTAGTCTTCTAAAGTCATTAAAGACCAGGTTATAAAGTGAAGCGTGCTCAGTTTTTACAAGCAGATAGTGAAGAAGCCAGATAGTACCGATAGACTCTAAATATGGATCTCCAGTTTTGCTGACAAATATTTGCTCTCCTTCTTCAGTCAGAACATCTTTGTCAAGCTCAATGATATTAAAGGCTTTAAGCCAGTATTTGATTGAACGAACCATGTTCTTACCCACACCCAGGCCAACAACAGCATCATCGGCTGAGAAACTTTGGCCGCTCTGTATAAAGTCTACGCCTTTCTTAAGCCAGAATTGCTTACATATAAAAGACTCATGACCCGAAAAATGTAATTTACCCATGCTGACTGAAGTTGAATTTTGTTGAAAAGCACTTCCGCAAATCCAAAAGTACAAACTTTTTGTAGTGCAATCGAAGTAAAGGTAGATTAATTCTATCGACAAATTGTTGCTTTTACCTCAACCTCAACACCTCCATAGCCGCCAAAACCTTATCATCATCAGCCCTACCAGCATAGTTGTCAATCGTGCTCAAGTTCTCCTGGTCGAGTAGGTGACTAACCGTGTTCTTATCAGCCCCTTCGTTTAGGGCAACGGTAGCTGAAGAGTAGCGTACGGAATAGAAGGTGAAGTAACCTGGGAAGTCCAACGCTTTTGACGCTTTCTTACATGCTTTGCCGATCAGCTTGGCGTAGTCGTTACGCCTGTTAGCTTCTTTGACTGGATCGCCTTCGTATTCCGACGTGAGGATGTCAAAGACGTACTTCCCGCCCGTATCGTACTTTTCGATGATCGCTAAAGCTTCGGGGAGCAGCGGTTTTCCGTGCCTTAGTCCGACTCCTGTTTTTGACCTGTTGTAGTACCAGCGTCCGTTCCTGATGTCCTTGCGCTGAAGGTGAGCGGCATCAATCAGGTTTACTCCGAAAGTGTAGTAGCAGAACAACCAGATGTCCAGGTACTTTCTGTCGTTTGTAGATTACAACTGAAAAGTGTACCACCATTTCAACCGAAAGTGTACCACCTGAGCATGCTCAACAAAGTTAGTGATTATAAATTTTGGTCCCCTCCAGCCTGCTGCTGAGCGCGGGTTTCCTTGAGCCGATACGACTCGCCGTTCATGTCCACGAGGATGGCCTTGTGGGTCAGCCGGTCGACCATGGCGGCGGTGAGCACGGCGTCGCCGAAGATCTCCGTCCAGCGGTCGAAGCCGAGGTTGGTGGTGATGATGGTCGACTTGCGCCCGGCGCGCAGCGACAGGTGGGTGAAGAGCAGTTCGGCGGCGGCCTTGTCGAAGCTGACATAGCCGAACTCGTCGCAGACGACCAAGTCGTACTTCTCGAAGCGCGATTCGAGCGTCCGCTGCGCCTTTTGGGAGCGGCTTTCCCGGATTTGGGTGAGCAGCCGGGGCACGCTGGTGAACAGCACGTTGTAGTCCTCCAGACAGGCTTGGATGGCCAGCCCGATGGCGATGTGGGTCTTGCCCGTGCCGGGGTTGCCCGACAGGATGACGTTGCGGCCCGCGCCGATGAAGTCGAGCCGTTCGAGGACGCCGAGCTTGGCCTGGCCGTCGGCGGGCAACTCGGCGCGGACCAGCTCGGACAGGTGGCGTTGGTAGGGCAGCCCGCAGCGGCGCAGCCGCTGCTTTTTACGGCGTTCGACGCGCTCGTCCAGCTCGACCTCCATCAGGTCGAGCAGGTAGCTTTCGTGGGTCTGGCCGGCTGCGGCGGCGGCTTGGGCCAGGGGCAGGAAGTGGCGGCGAAAGGCCGGCAGGCGCAGCTGGCGCGAGAGGTCCTCCACGCTTTGGTGGAGGGCTTTGGTGGTACTCATGAGGGTACGTTTGAGGGGGTGAAAAAGAGATTTTGGGCGGCCGACAACTGGGCGTCGGCGTGGTCGTTGATGGCGGCGGAAGTGGGCGCGGACGCGGGTGCCGGGGAGGTTGGAGGAGCGGGGCCGCCAACCCCTGCTCCCCGTCCTTGCCCCGTATCCCGCGTGCGCGCCAGATCAGCCCGCACGACGGCCCGGACGGCATCGGGGTCGACGGGCAGGTGCGGTCGGGCGGCCAGCACTTTGGCGGCGGCGACGGTGAGCCGGTCGAGGGCGATTTGCGCCTCCCGCGCCCAGAAAAGCAGGTCGATGAAGGCCCGCGTGCGGCCGTCGAAGTAGTCGGTGTGGAAGGCGATCAGGGCCGGCGCGGCCGTCTTCCATGCGCGAGAGCCGAGCAGCGCGCCAGGCTTCTTTTGCAGCGTCGGCAGGAAGTGCTCCAGTTCGATAAACCACTGATGCTGCGTGCGTTGCCGCGTGTGACGGGCCAACTCCCGACCGGCCGCGCCGCGGGCGTTGATCCGCAGTTCGGCGGCGTAAAGGCGCACCTCCACCATGCGGCCGACCTGATCGTCGGGCACGCTGTAGTGGTTGTTGTCCACCTGGACGCAGCCGTATTTGTCGACCCGGCGCAGGCTGACCTCGGCCGTGTCGTAGGGCCGCGCGGGTGGGGCCTTCATCACCGCCCGTTCGGCATCCATCTCGGCGGCGATCGTCAGCTCTTTGCCCTTCGCCCGCCGGTCGTTGAGGGCGGCGCAGGTCCGCTCCAGGTGGACGTTGGCCGCGGCCAGATCATCCACGGCGACCACGGTGCTGAAGGCCTTGCGGCGCACGTACTCCACCGAGCGCTCGACGTTGCCCTTCTCGTTGCCGCGCCGGACGTTGCACAACCGGATGCGGAAGCCGTAGTAAGCGGCCAGGTTAGCCAGGGCTTCGGTCGGTTCCTTGTCGGCGTTGCGCCGCGCCAGTTTGGCTACGGCGGTGCGCATATTGTCGTAGACGAACTCGCCGGCCACACCACCGGCCACGGCCAGAAAGCGGACGTGGGCGTCGAGCAGGCTGCCCATGTCCTGACGGTCGTAGAGCCGGGCGTAGCGGAAGTTGCTGTAGGCAGAGGTGAACACGGCCAGCATGAACTTGCGTGGCTTACCGCCGACGTCGAGCTTGACCTCCCCCCAGTCGAACTCGACGCTCCCTCCGGGCACGGATGCCTGGCGGATGAAGGCCTCCGCCCCCGTCAGTAGCCGCGCCTTGACGTAGTTGCACACCGTGGTGTAGCCGATGCGGTGGCCCTCGCCGACGACCGCCTCGTGGATGTCGCACCGCTTGAGCTGTTGCTTGTGTCGCCCGCGCTGGCGGTGCTCGGCGTTGAGGGCCAGGTAGTGGTCGATGCGGGCGGCCACCTCGGTGGTCAGGGCCCGCTTGGGGCGCCCCCGGCTCCGGTACCGGGGCGGCTCGATGATGCCGCCCTCGGGCAGGTCGCCCGTGTCGCCCCGCTCGGCCATCAAGGCACGGTGTTCAGCCACGTAGCGGCGGACCGTCTTGCGGTTAATCCCTAGTTCTCGAGCCAGCTTGCGCTCCGACTTGCCGTCGGTGAAGTGGCCGATGATGATCTTCTGTTTTAGACCCATGGTTATCATGCTTTAAGATGGCACGAAGGCCATCAGGAGCATGCTCAGGTGGTACACTTTTCGGTTGAAATGGTGGTACACTTTTCAGTTGTAATCTACAGCTGCATGAGCCATTCTAAAGATTCTATCCTTAGCGACTACTGCAGCTTTGACCACGTTTACCGTGAGGTCCTGTGTCCTCGTTTTAAGTCCCTAGATGACAACCGTGATTTTAGTCAAAGTCAGGCTTTGTCCGACTGCCTTAAAGCGGGCTTTAGCATCTTCTCACTTAAAGCCCCTTCGGTATACCAGTTCCGTAAAATGGCTCAGGTTGAGGAACAGAACCTGAGTACTGTTTACCGTATGGGGCCTATCCCCAGCTATAATGGACTACGCAAAGTGTTGGATGGTGTAGAGTCCAATGATCTGCGCATAGCCTTTAAGAGGTTAACTGCTCATTTCATGAAGGATTAAGAACTCAGAGCGCGTTACCAGGCTTGGCAAGGGTACTGTGTCGTAAGCCTTGAAGGGGTAGAACATTTCTGTTCAAAAACCGTATCCTGTCAACACTGTCTTAGTCGTAAACATCGGGATGGAAGCCAGTCGAACTACCACTGTATACTTAGCGCAGTTTTGGTTCATCCCGATCATTCAGAAGTTTTTCCGTTGGACCATGAACCCATCATCAACACTGATGGTCAGGTTGAGAATGACTGTGAACGTAACGCTGCCAAACGGCTATTCGATCATCTCGAAGTTGCTCATACTGAGATGAAAACGATATTTGTAATGGGCACCCTGTATGCTTGTGCACCCATTATTCGCCGCCTGGAGTCCGTCAATCACTGGACGTCCGTCATTGGTACCAAAGAAGTTGGCAACGCTCATCTATTTGCCCGGTTCGATCGTCTCGACGAAAAAGGCAAAATAAAATGGATTGACGTTAAAGATGATCGAGGGCAGAAGTGGGAGGTGACCTACCGAAATGGATTGGATCTCAACGCATCTTCAAAAGAGGTAGTCGTCAGTATGCTTTACGCCAAAGGTAAAGACGCCATGGGTAAACAACTGGTGTTCTCTTACGTGTACGTGACTATCATTAAGTTGACAAAGAGTAATGCGGGGCGCATGCTCAGTATTGGCCGTAGCCAATGGAAAGTAGAAAACGAGACGTTCAACACACTGAAGAATCAGGGCTACAATTTTAACCATAACTACGGTCATGGAGGAAAGCACCTGTGCACCAACATGGCCTGTTTGATGATGATGGCCTTCTGGCTGGATCAACTGCAACAGGTCGCCAGCAAAACATTCACCGCTATACTCGCAAAACTTAAAACGAGGGTGAAGTTATGGGATGGTTTGCGCGCCGTTTTCAAACTCATTGAAGTCGACTCATTGAAGTCGACTCGATGAAGCAGCTTCATGAGAAGATCGCTGACATGTACTGCGTCAGGCTAATCTGACCGGTAGTGAGAACTTCTGGTGAATTACTTAATTCAAACCTTGAGATGGTTAGAGCATAATGTCAACCACAACAGTACCGTTAGCTACCTGTTCCACCCAATTATGGATAGTACCGTAAGCGGCAATAATGAGATCAAATTGTTCGGTGGTAAGGCAGTTGAGAATAGTAGACATAATGGGTATATTGAAGAGGTGATGAATTATATGGGAGAAAAGGATGCGCGTCGGTGAAGGACGGCTTGCTTATAGGATGATGTCGTCAATCATGAAGAGCTGTGTTTGGGGTAGTTGAAAATTTTGCTGATGGCTGCGAACGAACGTTCGGAAGCTTACAGGATAATATCGTCGATCATAATGGGGGCATTTTAGCGGGTGAAGAGAAAGAGAGAAAAACATCGTCTCCAAATTTTCCGAAATGCCTCCGCTCGTGGCGGAAGGTTGCGGTGATATGGGTTAAGAAATTTTTCATCGTTTGTATTTCGTTTTTGTCTGCTGCAAATCTCAGGGAGATATGGTCGATTACCACAATCAAAAATCAAGGCATCGTTAGTACGTTTTTAGAGCTGGAAAAATTCAAATGCAGCTTAAAATACAGAAAGCCAGTAACTTGTGTTACTGGCTTTCGAGAGTTGTGTTAGCGTAAAACAAACAAAAACAGGGTGTAAAAAGGTAAAACTTACTCGTTTTCCCCCTCGTTTCGAGACCGGCCCGGCGCACCGAGGCGTTCGAAGGTGCTTTCCGGGCGGTTCGAAAAACGGCCTTTCCCCTCCTCCTGATCGGCCGCATCGTAGGCCTTTATGATCGATTTTACGAGGCGGTGACGCACCACGTCATCGGCCGTCAGGCGGATGGTGGCGATGCCCTTGATCGGGCCCAAAAGATTCACGGCGCGGCGCAGGCCCGACTGCTGGTTGCGCGGCAGGTCCACCTGGCTCAGGTCACCCGTAATGATTGCCTTCGCCGAGGGGCCCAGGCGGGTAAGAAACATCTTGATCTGGCTCGTCGTCGTATTCTGGGCCTCGTCCATGATCACGAAGCAGTTATCGAGCGTACGGCCGCGCATGTAAGCGAGGGGGGCGATCTCGATCGTCCGATCTTCGCGGAACTTGGCCTGTTTCTCGGCGGGGATCATGTCGTCGAGGGCGTCGTACAGCGGACGAAGGTAAGGGTCGATCTTGTCCTGCAGGTCACCGGGCAAAAATCCGAGGCTCTCGCCGGCCTCCACGGCGGGGCGGGTGAGGATGATCTTCTTCACCGCCTTGCTCTTCAGGGCGCGTACGGCCAGCGCCACCGCGGTGTAGGTCTTACCCGTTCCGGCGGGGCCGACGGCAAAAACGATGTCGTTCTTCGCCGCCGCTTCCACCATTTTAGCCTGGTTGGCGGTCCGGGCCTTGATGGGCTTACCGTTGCGGCCGTAAACGATGGTCTTATTCGCCGCGCCATTGCCGAGCTTGGTCACGAAAGGGTTTTCGCCGGCCAGGATGTCGTCGATCGTCTGGTTCGTCAGCGGGCGATCATCTTCCAGCAGCCGCATCATCAGCTCGAAGTGGTGTTTGATCTGCTGAGACTCGTGCTTATCGCCCGAGATCTTGACCTTGGTGCCCCGTTGGGTGATGGTGGTAGCCGGGTAAGCTTCCCTTACCTGGTTCAGTTTTTTATTGTTCTCGCCCAGCAGGGCTACGGGATCGACCCCGCTGATGGACAGTACGATTTCGCTCAAATGAAAATTAGTTTACATCGCCGCCTTTATTGACGACTGATGATCAGGTTCAGAACTACGACGAAGCGAATAAAGTTTCGGTCACTTTTCCGGTCCGGAGTCCTTCCCCCGGAAAGAATAACGAATTTTGGCCGTCCACGCAATTAATCGGCGGCTTTTGCCTGCTCATCCGCAGGAATTTCTCCTTGCACCTGCGGCCGCGCCATATTGGATGAATGGTTTTCAGCTTATCGGGCCGGGCAGTCCGACCGGCGCTGCCTTGCTGATCGATTGGCTGCCCACCTGACTAATGAACGGCGTATCTTAAAGACTACCCAACTACCGTACCTTCGCCCCACAACCCACCGCCCGTGCCCACCCCGCTGCTCACCCTCACCACCGATTTCGGCCGCGCCGATTTTCACCTCGCCCGCCTCAAGGCGCATCTTTTCGCCGCCCACGCCGAACTGCGCATCGTGGACGTCAGCCACGAAGTAACGACCTACGACATCGTACGCGCCGCCTTCATCTTCAACCGTGTCTGGCGGCACTATCCCGCGGGAACAATACACCTCATCAGCGTCAACGATTACTACCAACCCGGCGGACGCTTTCTGGCCATCCGCCACGAGCGGCAGCACTTCATCGGGCCGGATAACGGGGTCTTCAGCCTCATCTTCGGTAACATGCCGGTCGAAACTTTCGTCCTCGACGGCTACACGAAGGCCGATTCCCTCTCCACGATCTACGCCCGCGCCGTATCGCACATCGCCCGCGGCAAGCCCTTCCACGAGATCGGCCTGCCCGCCACGCGCATCTCCGAGCGGCTCGCCTTTCAGCCCGTCATCGGCCCCGATTACATCCGCGGCGCCGTCGTTTTCATCGACCGATTCGACAACGTGACCACCAACATCACCCGCGCACGCTACGAGGAAATCGGGCGCGGGCGCGGCTTCCGCCTGCTCATCAAACGCATGGAACCCATCGACGGGCTCAGCTTCCGCTACCACGACGTGCCGGAGGGCGAGCCCCTCTGCCGCTTCAATTCCGACGGGTTCCTGGAGGTGGCCGTCAATCTCGGGCGGGCGGCCACGCTGCTCGGCATCCAGGTGGAGGATATGGTGCAGGTGGAGTTTTATTAGTCAACATCCGAACCGGGCCTTCCCCTTGCCGGACGAATTGCTGGCGCGAACGCAGGATGCAGGGGAAGTTTTTGAATAGCAGTGCTTCCCGGCCATCACTCCATCAAGCCGTCGATAAAATTCCGAACGCCCTTCTCCTCCGCAAACTTGGCCGCGTTAACTGTAGCCGATTCTCCCTTCGGAATCGACAGCGATCGCCACGCCGCACCCTTCATTTGTTTGCCCAGCAGCACGATTTGCCCGACGTGGTAGGCATAGTGTGCCAGCTGCCGGTTGAGCGCCTCGGCAACGGTATGACCTTCGTTGCGGATGTAGACGATGGTGCCGAGTTGCTCCGCCTTCAGTCCGTTGACGGCCGCCTCCAGTACCGCCCAGCTTTCCGCCCAGGCGGTTTCCAGCCCCGCCCGGTCGGCGAAGTCGGCAACGAACTCATCATCGCGGTTGCGCCAGGGCTTTTCCCCGTCGGTGTTGAGAAAGTTCGTCCAGCGGCTCTTCATATTACCGGCCAGGTGCTTGACGATGACGGCCACGGAGTTGGAGCCCGCGGCGTCGTCGCGGAACAATTCCTCGGCGGTGAGCTGGGCCATGGCGGCTTCCCCTAGGTGGCGGTAGTAAGCAAATTGCTTCTGGTACGAATTCAGCAGGGCAATCATCATTTTCTAAAGGTTTGGGCAATATCCGTACGAAGCCCGCTCTGAGCGCAGGCGGTGCGGACACGCTTCAACCGCGAGCGGTACGGGCGTTCTCCGGATGCCCGCATGATCAGGGTGACGCGGCGTCCGGTTAGATCATCGACACGTAATGCGGCAGCATTTCCAACCACAGCGGCCAGTCATGCTCCACGTCGCCCCGCACGTCGAGCCAGTGCGGGATGTTCTTCTTGCGCAGTATTTCGCTGAACTTCAGGTTCCCGTCCAGGCATATATCCCAGTTCGACGTACCGAGTACGATCTTCATGTTCCACAGGTGCCCGTTGTCGGCGTTGGGCATGAAGTCGATTGGGTTGTTGAAGTATACGTTGTCGTCGTAGTAACCGTGCATGAACGACTTGATGTCGAAGGCACCGCTGAGGCAGAACAGGTGGCTCACCATATCGGGATGACGGAAGGCGAAGTTGCTCGCGCTGAACCCCCCGAAACTGATGCCGCAGCAGGCGATCCGGTCGGTACCGGCGTTGTTACGGATCTGGGGGATCCACTCTTCGGCCAAAAAGCGATCGTACTGGATGTGGCGCAGTACGCGGTATTTGGGGTGAATGTCGGCATACCAGCTGGCATTATTGACGCTGTCCGGGCAGAAGACCTGCACGAATCCCCGCTCGATGAACCAGCGCAGCGACTCTACCATCCCCCGGTCTTTGGCTTCGTAATAGCTGCCGAGTGTAGTGGGGAAGATCACCAGCGGATATCCCCTCGTTCCGAAAACGAGGATCTTGACGTTGTGGCCGAGGTGATGACTGTAGAAATCGATGAGCGACTCGTGCATAAGTTATTGTGGTAAAAGTTATGGAGCGTAAATGATGGCGGGGCGAAATATTCCCGGGAGGGAATGATCCGCTGCGCAAAGTATCATTTTGTTTTTAAAAACGGGTAACCTTCCGGCACAGGTCCATTGCTTAACCGCCCGGGCAGAGTCATGTAGCATCTGACAATGCTGGTGTTCCGTTTCTGCCGGTTCGTATCTATCCGGAGAAAATCTCCGGCGGTTTATGCCGGCTGTCCCCGAAAGTTGTCCTACGACCCCAACTATCATCCTATCTTTGCTTTTATGTACCTGACCCGTTATTTCCGTCAACTGATCGGCAGCCTGATATCCCGCCGCGAACAGCTGCTGGTGCGCTCCTACCTGATGCCCAGCAAACACCTGGCGCGCGACGTGATGGTCGATGTATACCGGCCGGCCCTGCCCCCCTGGCGACTGCTGAAACTGGCCGTATTCAACGACGGGCAGGACCTGCTGAAGATGAACCTGAAGGAGCAACTTCAGGAAGCCTACCACAACAACACCCTCGAGCCCACCGTGGTGATCGGCATCCATGCCGCTGACCGGATGCGCGAGTTCGGAACCGTCGGCCAGCTCGATTACCAGGGGCGGGGAGACCAGGCGGGCGCTTACGAACAATTTCTGCTGGAAGAGTTGCTGCCTTGGGTGGAGAAGTACTACAATGTGTACCAATTGCCCGCCAAACGCGCCATCGCCGGATTTAGCCTCGGTGGCCTCAGCGCCTTTGACGTCGCCTGGCGCAACCCCGGCGAATTCGGCGTCGGCGGCGTATTCAGCGGATCCCTCTGGTGGCGCTCGAAAGCCTTCCGCGCGGACAAGCCCGACGCCGACTTGATCGTGAAGAGCTACGTCGATCGCGCCAAAAAACTGCCCGCGGTGCGCTATTGGTTCATGGCCGGTACCAACGACGAGACCGAGGACCGCAACGGCAACGGTATCATCGACGCCATCGACGACACCCTGCAACTGATTTCCCTGCTGGCCGCCAGGGGCGGGAAAGAGGGAAAAGACTTCAGTTACCACGAAGTGAAAGACGGTAAGCACGAGCCGGAAACCTGGGGACGGGTAGTGATGGATTTTTTGCGGTGGGCTTAACTTTTACGCCGCACCGGTAGTTTATTTCTCATGCCCACCATCTTAGCCATAGAGTCCAGTTGTGACGACACCTCCGCCGCCGTCGTCGAAGACGGGCTTGTGCGGAGCAACGTCACCGCCGGCCAGGCCGTCCACGAGGAATTCGGCGGCGTGGTACCCGAACACGCCAGCCGGGCGCACCAGCGCAACATCGTTCCAACCGTTGCCGTCGCCCTGAGCCGGGCCGGTAAGGCAGCCGAAGACATCGATGCGGTGGCCTTCACGCGCGGCCCCGGCCTGATCGGTTCCCTGATGGTGGGCGTCAGCTTTGCTAAGGCCTTCGCTCTGGCCCGCAACCTGCCGCTGATCGAGGTCGATCACATGCAGGCCCACGTGCTGGCCCACTTTGCCGAAGTCGATCGCTCCGCTCATCCCGGCTTCCCGTTCCTCTGTCTGACGGTTTCCGGCGGGCACACCCAGCTGGTGGTCGTTCGTTCCGCCCTGGAGCAGGAGATCATCGGCCGCACCATCGACGATGCCGCCGGCGAAGCCTTCGACAAATCCGGCAAGATGCTCGGCCTTCCCTACCCGGCCGGCCCCGAGATCGATAAGCTCGCCCGGGGAGCAAAGCCAACCATCGTATTTGCAAAACCCGACCCCGGCGAACTCAACTTCAGCTTCAGCGGCCTGAAGACCAGCATCCTTTATACCCTCCAGAAAAAGATTAAGGAGAATCCCGATTACGTCAAAGACAACCTCGCCGACATCTGCGCCTCCATCCAGCATACCATCGTATACATCCTGCTCCGCAAACTGACGATGGCCGCCGAGCAATCCGGTATCTCCCGCATCGCTCTGGCCGGGGGCGTCTCGGCCAACAGCGGTCTCCGCGCCGGGCTCGAATCCCTGGCAAAAGAAAGAGGCTGGACCGTTTTCATTCCCCGCATCGAGTACTGTACCGACAACGCCGCGATGATCGGGGTAACGGCCACGTTCAAGTATGCAGCAGGAGAATTCGTCGGGCAGGACGTGGCTCCCGCGGCCAGGTTTTAGCCTCTGCAATTTGGCGGACAACTGGAGCGCCTATCAAATACCGCCAATCGCATAGTGCAAATTTCGTCTAGCCATCCCCGCCATTCGTCGAACATCCCCTGCACCCGCGTCCTCGCCCCCTAACTTAGTGGTTCCTAAATGCGTTACTAAATTATGCGAAAGAAGATTCAGGACTTAGCCAAGAAGCAACTTAAAAAATCCTTTATGACTCCCAAGGGCAACAATCACCAAAGTAAGCACGCCGAAACCGTGATCCGTAACCACGTGATCTGGAGTATGGGCGCCAGCTACATCATTCCGCTGCCGATCGCGGACGTATTTGCCGTCTCCGCTCTCCAGCTCGACATGATTCGTCAGCTCTGCCGGGTGTACGACATCGACTTTGCCGAGACCCAGGGGAAGGCCATCGTCTCCGCCCTCACCACCAGTACCATGGCCCGGGCCGGCGCGCGCAGCCTCATTAAGATCATCCCCGTCGTGGGTACCGTTGTCGGCGGCATCACTACGGCCGTGATCAACGGGGCTAGTACATACGCCCTCGGTGAGGTCTTTAAAACCCACTTCGCCACCGGCGGCACCTTCCTCGATTTCGATACCAGCCGCCTGAAAAAGCTCTACCGCGAGCAGTTCGAGAAAGGTAAGGAAGTAGCTAAGGAATGGAAGCAGGAAGCCGACGTGGAAGAGCCCGCGGCCAAAGCTCCTCCGGCCCCCGCCGCCGCCGTGGAACCCGTCGTTCCGCCCGCGCCTAAAGCTCCGGCACCGCCGCCCGTTCCGGAACCCAAAACCCCCAAACAACCCACCGCCGCCGTGGAGCCCGAGCCAGCCCCCATGGACGACGACGCCATCCGCAAGATCAAAGACCTGGCCGAAATGAAGGCGCAGAACATCATCACTACCGAGGAGTTCGAGGCGATGAAGAAACGGATCATCGGCTAGCGCCAAGGTTTTCAAAAATCAGTACTAAGCTTTAGAAATCAGAGGTCAGCCAGCGCGGACCTCTGATTTCTGGTTTCAGAACCCTGTCCACTTAGATAGGAGTTCTGAACTCTGCCCTCAAACTTCTACCTTCGCCTCCCGATGCAATACCTCCCCCAACACATCGAGGCCCTGATCTTCGCCTCCCCCAGCCCCGTCTCCATCGAGGAGTTACAGAACGTGCTCCTCGAAAACTTCGGCGTCCGCTTTGCTCAGAAGGTGATGCTGGAGGCCATTGAGGACGTCAAAAAGCAGTACGACCTCAACATCCACAGCTTCGAGATCATAGAGGTGGCTGGCGGATATCAGTTTATGACCAAGGGAGCCTACCACGAAACCATCGGTACCCACCTGCGGATGCAGAGTAATAAAAAACTCAGCCGCTCCGCCCTCGAAACCCTCAGCATCATTGCCTACAAACAGCCGGTAACCCGCACCGAACTGGAAAAAATCCGGGGGGTCTCCTGCGACTACGCCGTCCAGAAACTGCTTGAAAAAGAACTCATCACCATCACCGGCCGCGCCGAGACCATCGGCAAGCCTCTCCTCTACGCCGTCACCGACCGTTTCATGGATTACTTCGGCATCAAAAGCCTGGAGGAACTGCCCGTACCGAAGGATTTTGCCATGCCGGACAGTGAAGTCGGGGAGCAGGAGGGGGTGATGGTGGAAGAGGAATAGAAGATAGAAGTCAGGGTTCAGATTTCTGGATTCGGTAATCAGAGTTACTGCTTTAATGTGCCGTTGCTCCGAACTCTGACGTCTGATTTCTAAACTCTGACCCCTAACGTCTGAACTCTACCAGCAATTCTCAGTTTAGCCTTTTCAGCTTTGAGGTACTGCGCTCAGGCTTTTAGGTCACCAATTCTATGCGCTTAGTCCCCCCTCTCTTCCGGAGAGGGGCCGGGGGTGAGGTTAATTGAATCCAAATTGAGAACTGCTGGAACTCTACCGCCTAAATCTCTCCCTTTATCTTCTTCTGCACCACCTCCATTTTCGAGTTCACCCGTAGTTTACGGTAGATATTCTTGATGTGATCACGGACGGTTTCGATGCTGATGTCCAGGCGCTCCCCGATCTCGCGGTAGCTGAGGTTATCCACCAGGCCCTGTACGATGTCGAGCTGGCGGGTGGTGAGCTGGGCGGCGGGGTCGGCGCTGCGTTTTACCCGTTGCTGGTTGTGAAAAGCGACGACCTGGCGGGCGATGCTGGGGCTCATGTACGAACCGCCCCGGTGTACGGTGTACACGGCATCGCGGATAATGTTGGGGTTCATCCGTTTCTTACTGATGTAACCGAAAGCGCCGGCCTGAAGGGCGCGGAAGATGTTGTCGGAATCATCGGAGTTGGTGAGCATGATGATGTCGAGCTCGGGCCACTTGGCCAGCAGGCGGGGGATACCGACAATGCCGTTCATGCCGGGCAGCATGATGTCGAGCAACAGCGTGTTGAGCGGGCTGGTGGCGGGCAGGCCGTCCAGAAAATCTTCGACGCTGGTGGCGGCGAGTTCTACGGTGACGTCGCGGTTGGCTTCGAAACATTCTTCGACGCTGGCGAGCATGATGGGTTCGTCTTCGATTATGCCTAGATGGATCATGGGGGGGGGGTAGAGATTAACTCGTCGGCCGAGCCTTGCGTAGCAAGGCTCGGCCGACGAGCGTACATTGGTGGTAAGATCGGAATTAGTAGGCTAAAAGCGAATACCACCCATCAAAACTTTGCCATTTAACATGCTCCCCTGGCATCCTGCGGCCGCGCCTGCTACTCCTTCAGCGCTGCTGCCACCCGTGCCTTACCGTCCAGCGCCAACGCATAATCGGGCGCGAAGCGGACGGCCACGTCATAGTCCCGTTTAGCGGCGGGCAGGTTGCCGAGCTGCTCCTGCGCGTAGCCCCGGAAGAAAAAGCCCCGGATGTGCAGCGGGTCGTTTTTGATCACCAGGTCGAACTCTTGCAGGGCGGGCCGCAGGCTGTCCAGCTCCAGGTAGAGCAGTCCGGCGTTGAAGTGACCGGCCACGTACTGCCGGTCGGCCAGGCTGGCGGCGCGGTAAGTGGCGATGGCCTCGGGCAGGCGCTCACTGTCGCGCAAGTAATCCGCCTTGGCGTGCAGGGCGAATACGTCCGTCGGGTCGATGGCCACGGCGGCGTCGAAGTACTGCCCGGCGCGGCGGTCGCCCCGCCTGAAGTGCAACTGCCCCAGCGTGATGTAAGCGTCGGTCATGTCCGGGTCGATCTCGGTAGCCTCCTCGGCCGAGCGGATGGCGCGGGCCGTATCGCCCGTTTCCAGAAAGGTCTGGCTCAGCAGCAGGTAGGCGTCCGGATTGCGGGGGTCGACGCGGGTAGCCTCGTTGAGAGCGGCGAGTGCCTCGGGGTATTGCTTCAGGATGATGCGGGTTTCGGCCAGGCGCAGCTGCGTTTCCACCCGATCGGGCTCCAGGGCGGCGGCGCGCTCGAGGGTACGCAGGGCGAGGCGGCTGCGGTAGTAATCGAGGTAAACGTCGGCCAGGGTGTAATGGTAGGCGATGTTGGTGCTGTCGATCTGGAGGGCGACGACCATATCGGCGATGGCGGCGTCGAAGTTTTGCTGTTCGTAGGCCATGGCGGCGCGTTGGGCGTAGAGCTTTGCGTCGGCAGGGTCGGCGTTGATGGCCTCGGTGAGCTGCACGACGCCGGGGTCGGTATTGTCGCCGGCGGCAACCGTCTCGGTAGCCGGTACGGGATCGTCTCCGCAGCAGGTAAAGAGGCAAAGGAGTGCGGGTAAAAATAAAAGGGGCAAGCGGTTCATATCGTGGTGCTTGGTTTAGCTTTACGGCTCAAAGTACAAAAGTACCATGCCCAACGCCAGCCCGCTCGTCGAATGTATCGTCAATGTGTCAGAAGGTCGTAACGATGCCACGCTGGCGGCCCTTGCGGCGGCAATTTCCGGAGTGCCGGGCTGTAAATTGTTGCACCAGGATGCCGGAGCGGGCGCCAACCGCACCGTTTTCACCTTTGCGGGTACGCCGGATGCCGTTTTTGCGGCGGCGTATAAGGTTTATGCGGTGGCCGTTGAACGCATCGATATGCGCGCCCATCACGGCGAACATCCCCGCATCGGGGCGGTGGACGTCTGCCCCTTCGTACCGATCTCCGGTGTCGGGATGGAGGAGTTGGTGGCGCGAACGCGGGTGCTGGGAGAGGAATTAGGAGCAAAGCTGGGCGTTCCGGTCTTCCTCTACGAACGCAGTGCCACGGCCCCGCACCGTCAGAACCTCGCCGCCGTTCGCAGGGGCGAGTATGAGGGGCTCCCCGCCCGCGGTAAGGATCCGGGCTGGCAGCCCGACTACGGTCCCGCCCTGAACCCCGGGTTCGGCGCTACCGTGCTCGGTGCCCGTCCCTTCCTGATTGCCTGGAACATCAACCTGGCGCCTGAGGTCCCGTTGGATGTCGCAAAAACCCTGGCGGCCAAGCTCCGGGGCAGCGGTCGCAACGGCCGGCCCGGTCTTTTCTCCGGCCTGAAGGCCATCGGCTGGCGCATCCCGGAATTCAACCGCTGCCAGATCAGCTGCAACGTCGTTGACGCCGATGCTACCGACCTGGCGAAGGTGTACCTCACGGCGGTCAGTCTGGCGGATAGCCCGGGTGCCAGGGTTACCGGCTCGGAACTGATCGGCCTTATTCCCGAGCGGTACCTGCGCCGGGCCGGCAAAACTTTTTGCTTCACCGGCGGCCGGGAGGCGGAGCTGGAAGCGGCGGTTGCAGTGCTTGGGCTGGACGACCTCGGGGCTTTTGACTGGCGGGAGCGGGTTTTGGAGGAGGTGATGTCGTAACGGCTAAAAGGTCGCTGCGACATGATGCTACTTGATGATCCGCCCCTCCTTCATCACGAAATCCACTTTCTCCAGTAGGGTAATATCCTCCAGCGGGTTTCCCTCTACGGCAACAATATCCGCCGTAAACCCGGTTTTAAGCTGACCAAGCGATTCCTTTTCGCCTAATATCTCCGCAGCGGTACTGGTAGCCGCAACGATGGCGTCCATCGGCTTCATGCCGGCGGCGACCATGTAGCCGAACTCCTTGGCGTTGTCGCCATGGGGGCTGACCCCGGAGTCGGTTCCGAAGGCGATCTTGACGCCGCGCTGGTTGGCCGCGGCAAACATATCTTTGAGTTTGGCGCCGATGTAAAGCGCCTTGGGAACGATGATGGCGGGGAAGTAACCGGGAATCTTAGCTTTTTCTACCACGAAGGCCCCGGCGCTGAGGGTAGGTACGAGGTAAGTGCCGTGCTCGATCATCAGGTCCATCGTCTCCTCGTCCATCAGGGTGCCGTGCTCGATGGTGGTAATGCCGGCACGGATGGCGCGTTGCATGCCTTCGATGCCGTGGGCGTGAGCGGCGGTGTGCATGCCGTATTCGTTAGCCGCGGAGACAATCGCGACCAATTCCTCGTCGCGAAACTGCGGCCCCTGCCCGTCCTTGGCAACGGAAAGCACCCCGCCGGTAGCGGTGATCTTGATGCAGTCGGCCCCGTTCTTGTACCGGGTACGGACGGATTTCCAGGCTCCATCGGAAGAATTAACCACGCCGGCGTCCGGGCCGGCATCGAAGGAGAGTTCTTTGTTGCGGCCGTTGCTGGGGTCGGCATGACCGCCAGTGGTCGCAATGGCTTTTTCGGCCGTAAAGATGCGCGGCCCGACTACGTGGCCGGCGGCAATGGCGTTGCGCAACGAGACGTTGACGCCCGAGCCACCCAGATCGCGGACGGTGGTGAAGCCGGCTTCGATGGTTTTCCGGCAGTAGGAGGTAGCCCGCAGAGCCACGTCGGCGGGGTTCATCGTAAACTTCTCGCTGTAGGCCCGGGGGTTCGACTGGGACTCGATGTGAACGTGCATATCGATAAAGCCCGGCAGCACGGTACTACCTTTCAAATCAACCGTCTCTGCACCTGCGGCCGCGCCCACGTATCCATCCTGGATGGAGGCAATTTTGTTGTCGGTCACCACAATAGTTTTGTCAGTCGTCACCCCACCGGTGCCGTCGATGATGCGGCCACAGTAGAGGTAAGTAGTGGTCGTTTGCGCGGTGATAGTGGCGGACAACAGATAAAACAGGGCGACGAAAAAGAGATGGTTTTTCAGTTTCATTCCGATAAGATAGCCCCTGAATTCGAATGTACCTACATTAAACCTTAGGTTTAAGCCGAAAGGGATCACTTCCGCTAAAGAACAGAACATTTAGAAAAGGAGAACCATCGGAATTATTCTGCTCGGGCTGGCCGCCTTTGCGCTTGTCGGAAGCGGCTTTTGGAAACTTTTAGCCGAAGCGGAACCGGGCATGCCGGCACGAGTAGTGGAGATGCTGCCTTACCTGGCCATCATCAAATTCCTGATCGTTGCGGCTATTGCCATTCCCGTAACCCGCAAGCCGGGCATCATTCTCGCCGCCAGCTATTTAGGTGGGGTCATCGCTTTCCAGTAGCTGGTGGAGGGGCAGGCTTTCTCCATTGTCGGGGTTAATGCTCATTACGCTGCTGTATACGGGAGCCGTGCTTTTTACCCTTCGGTTACCAACGGGAATGCCGGGGTGGCGTAGTTTTTGATAAAGGAGTATGGGAGCGGGGGGTATGCGCGAGGGGTTGCGGTCGGACCTCCACCCTTCGGTACGCTAAGCGACCCTCCGGGTTTGAGTCCTTAGGGCCGTTTTTTATCTTTAACCTGCCAAACTATCAACCTCCATGAATCTGGACCAACTGCGTGATTACTGCCTCGCCAAACCCGCCGCCACCGAAAGCCTGCCCTTCGGCCCCGATACCCTGGTATTCAAGGTAGCCAACAAAATGTACGCGGTCTCCGGCCTGAACGAGGAGAACCTGCGCGTTAACCTGAAGTGCAACCCCGACTACGCCGTGGAATTACGCGAACGCTATGAGGCAATCAAGCCCGGCTGGCACATGAATAAGCAGCATTGGAACACGGTCTGCATCGAAAGCGGTGACCTGCGGGATGACTTCATCCGGGAGCTGATTGACCATAGTTATGACCTCATCGTCCGTAGTTTGAGCAGGAAGGTGAAGGCGGAGTATAACCTTTAGGGCATGATCAAATTCATCCTTGTTTCTTAACGGTGTTCGACAAAAGTGCCCTCCATAATGAGTTATGAAGGGCAGTTTTCGTATAATCTGTTCGGTAAACCAGTATCTGGTTCGGTGAAATCAGGTACGTTTCAAAAAAGTGGCCGAGGGACCAGCGTTTAATTTCCGGAGCCGTTCCAGAAGAACGCTCCACAGTCTACATTCTGAATGATGAAAGTTACACTTGCACTGACTGGGAGACAGGCCCCGTCAGGGTCATCAGTCGTCAGTGTCAAAGTAACCGAGCCCCGTTCCCGATCCTCGTTAGTAGGTATATAGGTCGTTGCCGTTGCGAAGTCAGTTCCTGTTGTAAAGGCACTAAGCGAACCATTCGGCGTACTCCAGGTGGCGGCTAAACTGCCTGGCGTGACGCTGGCGCCGTCCGTGAGGTCGATCGGCTGCGTGGAACAGATCGTGGCGCCATCCGCTAATTGTACCGCAACGATACAAACCAATCCGACATCTAAGGTGGGGTCGTTGGTTCCTGGGGGCAGGAAGCCCGTCGGGTCGGTCTGAGCGGTTGTGGGTGTCAGTTCGACCGCATCACTATCAATCGTGTCATCGGCCCCTTCATTAGGGTCTGTGAATCCGTAGAACTCAGCATCCGGAGCGCTACTGATGTCGAAGATAACATAATAATCACCGGGCGGAAGGTTACCGAAGGAGTAGCTACCGTCCGCCGCCGTCATGGTCACCGGATCGTACGCGGCACCAGCGGCGTCCAGCGCAACGGGCATACCCGTTGCGTTGTCGTAAACAGTGGCGGTTACGCCACCGATTCCCGGTTCCCCCGTGGTCTGAAGACCATCGGAATTAAGGTCCACAAAGGCCGTATCACCAATACTTACCGGCGCGAGTATATCCGAAGGAAGCGATTCAATACCTACTTTGATAGGCTCTGAGGCCAGCAGGTCCGACCCATTCGCGCTCGCCTTGAAGCCAAAGGAGTTCCAGGCGATCTCGCCATCTGTAGGAACGTCAGCCGGTGCTTCCAGCCTGATATTAAAGTTTATGGACTCACCCGTTGCAACAGTAAAATCAGGACCATACTCAATCTTAAATCCACAAACATCGGCTAAAACAACAGGGGGGATTAAACTCCAGGCCGGATCCGCACAACCTGCCTGGTCAGTGACGGGTGCCCCCAGGTCAGCATTAAGACAAGGGAAGCATTCCGTAGTGAAAAACAGTTGAGCTCCGCTTATAGTGGCAACGTGGGCCTGTAGGTCCGCCAGCGATTCGGCCGTGAATACCGGCCGCCATTCTGAGTCTCTGCTCTCATCGTTGGAAACCACGCCACGATCCCCCACGTGGGGCAACACGTCCACCAACACGATGTCTTCCACGGCGGCAGCGAAGGGGTTTGACAGCGTAAACTGGTAAGTAATTTCCCCTCCGGGTGATACCTCTCCGGTTTCGGGAAAGCGCGAAAAATCACCTGGTGCGTCCAGGTTGCCGTTAGACTCCTTGCGTGAATCAAGGCCCGCTAAACCCGGTGGGATAATGACGTTTACCTGGGCAAAGGCGGCACAGTAAGATTCAGTTACGTCACCATCTCCATCGAGGTCATCTACATCCTGAACAACGCCTCCGTTGTTGTCAAAACAGCCTTCAGCGTCATTAGCCAGAAAGGCAAAACTATTTTCGTAACTACCCTCCGGGGTCGACCCGTTTACCTGTACTTCATACTGAACGACATAGCGGATACTAGAACCGCTCACTGGAAGGGTGATACTATTGCTCGTTGCGGCATCCCAGCTCCAAATCAGGGCCGTTTGTCCAATTACGCCCTGATAATCCGAAATAGTAGTGAAAGTTGGTTCGATAGTGGTGCTCCCCGGATTGATAATCACATCATTAGGACGATTCCAGCCTGCATTGGTTATGCCCAGGAAAGAAAGTTCGGGGGGCAACACATCAATTACGTAAGGATCGGTAATTTCCTCAATCGTACGGACGCCACGGGTGCCCCAAAACAACTCGAAGGTCAATATCTCCAGGGGCTGATAGGGAGCATCAGGGGTAAGGTTTCTCTTCCTGGCCGAATAAACGTTGATAGGGTCTTCGAATTCTATGTCTCCACAATCTACTTCCGTCGAGAAACCGCTCGTTGAGGAAGACACAGTGGCACAGTTCTCCACACTATCTCCATCAGATGCTATCGGCACTCCGGTGCGATCGGGATCATTATAGGAAGTGATGCTGAGCTCGCCACGGGAACTCTCGAAATCAGGATTCACGCAACCTCCACCGGGGAGTGTGGGGTAAGTCACCCGAATTCCATCCGGGTAGGTAGTGCCACTTAAAGAAAAGTAATTGCTCAGTTCTTCCGGGTCGGTACCAGTAACCGAAAGTGCGTAGGTCTGGTCCGAACTAAAGGGTCCCGTCAGCCCAAAGTAATCCGTACCTAGTATTAGCCAGTCTCCGTTGTTGGTGCGAACCTCAACGGTATAGTTTACCGGTGGAGTACACTCCGATAACGGCAGGAATGTCAGGGCGCCTCCTAAAATTTGCCCGGCAGGCAGAATGTCTTCTATTACAAAGTCCGAAATGGGATCTTCCGACCGTTGGCCAAAGAAAATATCCTGCGCTGCCGATCTGTATTGCCGGTCAGGATCCAGCAGGACGGCAGTATTATCTTTTTCCACCGCCAGTTCGTCAGCGGGTGTGACACCATCAATGGTGACGGAATTAGGCGGACTGCTCAGCTCAACGTCGGTAGTAACGCCCTGGCTATACGTAATACTGGCCGTATTCTCAATTACTACCCCATCAAAAGTGTATTCAGGAACACTCACCCTGAAGGTAACGGATACGGTGGATCCATTGTCAACAGAGCCAAAGTCAAAGCTTACCGTATTGGTGCTCTCGTCAAACATAACCCCCGCTGCCCCGATTAAGAATTCAACCCCGGGAGGTAAAACATCCGTCAAGATGACGGGCGTACAGGGGGCAGAATCATTAGTGCTCGGGCAACTGAATCCGATGGTGTAATCATAGCTGCCGGCCGCCGTGGCCGTTGCCGGAGCGGTCTTGGAAACAGCGGCGTTCTGAGCCGTCAACCCCTGCGAAGCGCATAGGAAGAGCAACAAAACGAAGAATTGGCAAGTTGCGCGTAAACCCTTTTGAGATGAGTTCAACATATTACCACCTTTCAACCCTAAGGTAAGTTGTTCAAATAACATTATCATTTCAGGTCGTAATTTACATGAGAGATGGATCCAAAAAAATCTTACCCTTAAAAGGGATAACACAAACATTTGGATAGTAGACTCAAAGATAATACATATATCTTAAACGCTGATTCTGACCGAACAGCTTCAAAACCAGTTTGCCCGGGAACGGCTTTGGTACGCAAGTGTACCCCGCAGGAAATAAAGACAGGCTGAGCATAAGCTGTAAACGGATGGTTGCAACTCCGGTCGAGGTCTTCCAGGTGCAAGTGTAATACCGCGCAGCGAACAAAGCTTTTGGGACATACGGCGCGTGCTGACAAAGGCTTGGCCGGCGTAAGACCTTTCCCGGGGGCCACTCGGCCCGGAAGGCCTCGGCCGGGGTAAGACTGTGCCGCAAAGGTGAGTCACTCCTCGTAGAAGAGAATCTCCCTTTCTCCCCCCGCCTTCAAATACCCCCGGTACATCCCCGGCGTATTGAACGGCATGGCCACGTTGCCCTTCGTATCGAGCGCGATTAGGCCGCCGGTTCCACCCTTGGTGACAAGGGTCTTGTTGATGACCGCGTCGGCGGCCTCCTGGATGGAAGCGCCGCCGTAGGCCATGCGCGCGTGCACGTCGTAGGCGACGGCGTAGCGGATGAAGAACTCGCCCCAGCCGGTACAACTCACGCCGCAGGTAGCGTTGTCGGCGTAGGTGCCGGCACCGATGATGGGGCTGTCGCCCAGGCGGTTGTAGCGCTTGTTGGTCATCCCGCCGGTGGAGGTTCCGGCGGCGAGATTGCCGGATTTATCGAGGGCGACGCAGCCGACGGTTCCGTGTTTACGGTCTATTTCCCTGATGATCCGGCTGCCCTCCATGTTCTCCTGCTCCACGCGCTCGCCTTCGAGGGCGCGTTGCAGGCCGTTCCAGCGAAAGTCGGTATGGAAATATTTCGGGTCCACGGTTTCCAGACCCTGCAGCTCGGCAAAATCCTGCGCGCCCTGGCCGGAAAGCAGCACGTGTTCCGACTTTTCCAGGACGGCGCGGGCGGCGCTGATAGGGTGTTTCAGCGTGGTGACGCCACCGACGGCGCCGGCGTTCTGGTCGTGGCCGGTCATGAAGCTGGCGTCCATTTCGTTGATGCCGGCGTTGGTGAATACCGCACCCTTGCCGGCGTTGAAGTAGGGGCTGTCTTCCATCACCCAGATGGTGGCCTCCACGGCGTCGGCGGCGGTACCGCCTTCGCGCAGCACCTTTTCGCCGGCGTCCAGGGCGGCGTTCATGGCCGCGCGGATACCGGTTTCTTTTTCGGGTGTCATCTTCTTTTTCAGAATAGTGCCGGCACCGCCATGGATGACCATGGCGTAGTCGGGGGCGGCGGCTTCGGCTTTGGGGACCATCGGGGCGGTGGAGGTGGTGCCGTCGTTGGTGTCGCAGGCAAGGCAGAGGAAGACCAGGAGGAGGGGGAATATGTATTTCATTGGAGCTAAGTTAATTCCCAAAATGTATTCTCGTAAGAATGCGTTTTATATGTAGGTACACGAAAAATGTATTCTTACGAGAATACATTTCACAAGCGTCACTCCACTACAACCTCGAAGCAAAAAGCTCCTTCTTCAGTAGCACCTCCGCAGGGCGGGACGTTATGAATCTCGCCGAGCCGTAGGTCATAATCTCCAATCGCTACAACCCGGTCGCGCCAGCCGAGGGTATCCGGACCACGGTTGGCTCCTTCGACCTGTATGATCACCTCCAGATAGCCGGCCCATACGCAATGTACGTCGCAAGGGCAGTAGTTGTCGTTCACGTCGGTGATGCGTACCCCTTGTCCGTCTGGCAGCCGGAGGATGTCGCCCTGATGATGGCCGACATCGCAGTTAAGCGTGGTTTGCGGCTGGTCTTTCCTGCAGGAAACCAATAGCAGTGAGGCGAAAAACGAAAGGAAAACCAGATAATTCATACGGCAATTTAGCGCTTAGTTGATAGAACAAGGCACTTGCGGCTGGGTGGGCATTTCATTTCAGAACCGTCGGAAAGGGCTTAGTCGCGCACAGAATCACCTTCTTTGGCCTTCGGCCGTTCTTCTTTTTTTGGGCGCGGACGCGGGTGCAAGGAGAAATTTCCCGAAGATCAAGACCTTTTACTCGAACCTGAATTCCGCGCAATAATCCGCTGGCTCCAGGTCGGTAAACGTACAAACCTCGCGGTGGGTGATGTTAACCAGCCGCAGCAATTGACCCCGGTAGCGAACGGTATCCGGGGCCGTAGTTCGGTCTCCTGTTCCAATCAACAAGGTATCGTTGTCGGGAGAAAGCAGGCGAAAGCTCGTTCCTCCGGCGATTATACAAAAGGCATTGCAGGGGCAGCGGTTCTCAAGGTGGACCGCGTCGATGCGCAAAGAGGCATTGCTGCCGGGCACGGAAATGGAGTCTCCTACCCGGAAGTCGTTGCAGACGAAAATGGCATCGTCATCGTCCTGGCAGGCGGTGAGTACGATGAGGAGGCAGGTAAATAAGCACGGATATTTCATGGTATTTGTTTATTTATGCACAAATAAGGGTTCAGCGGGTAAGTCGTAATTGCCTTACACCTTCGTTGGTAAACATCAGGACATTATGATTCCTTTATGGCATTGACGTAATTCTGTTCAGCAGCTCTATTGTTCACACTACTGATACCGTACGGTGGAAGCCGTTGAACCGCAGCCGGAAGAATGCTAAAAGCATGACCAAAATCCCCGCCCCCACCGAACGTCTCCTCTTCCGTCCCGCCACCATCGCTGACGCTCCCTTTCTTCTTGGGCTCCTCAATACCAGGGGCTGGCTCGACAACATCGGCGACCGGGGCGTTTACACCCTCGCGGATGCCCAAAACTACTACTACAACGATCGTCTCCGGAGAGCCTGCGAAACACCCGGCTGTGGCCCCATGCTCTGCGTCCTGAAAAACGACGGCACCACCATTGACAATAGCGGCGTTTACGACCGCCCGGGACTCGATCTGCCGGATTTCGGCTTCGCTTTTCTGCCGGAGTACCATGGTCGAGGCTACGCGTACGAGGCTTCCGTCGCCAACCTCACCTTTGCCCATGGACATAAAGAATTGCTGGCCATCACCCTGCCTACCAACGAGCCGAGTATCCGCTTACTCGAAAAACTGGGTTTTAAGCGGGAAGAAGAACTGATTCGTATTCCGGGGGACGAGGCGGAGTTGATATTGTTCCGGTGGAAGTCGGCGTCCGAATAGCTCGGAGAGCAACTCATAGCACCTACAGCGGTAAGCCGGGCAAACGTATCCCCAGTGTACAAATGTAGCCGTCACCCAAACCGTCATTCCACCGAACTGCCCAGCGTAACCCGCACCTCCACCTCCCGCTCTTCCCGCAGCAGTTTCAGTCGGGCCTGCTGCCCCGGCTCCAGTTCTTCCAGCATCAGGAAAACGTCGGTGGTAGTTTCCACCTTCTTACCGTTGATGCCGATGAGCACGTCGCCGAGTACGCGGTTTCCCCGTCCGTCCGGACTAAGGCCACGTACCCCACCGAGGGCCGCGGGGCCGTTGGGCGTAGTGGAGTCGATCACCAGCCCCGGGCCGCGCCAGCGGGGGTAAAACTCGATCCCCAGGCTTGCCCGCCGGACCTCGCCGTAGCGGATCAGGTCGGGCACCACGTAGCGCACCACGTCGACCGGAATGCTGAATCCGATGCCCGCCGAAGCACCTGACGGGCTGTAGATCGCGGTATTCACTCCGATGAGCAGACCCCGGCTATCGAGCAGCGGGCCGCCGGAATTACCGGGGTTGATGGCTGCGTCGGACTGGATCACGCCCCGGATAGGAACGTTCGCCTGACTTTTGATCTCCCGGTCGAGAGCGGAGACGATGCCCGTCGTCAGCGTCTGGTCAAGGCCGAAGGGGTTGCCGATAGCGTAGACCGCCTGCCCCACCCGGATATCCGACGAGGAACCGACGGGGATGGGAGAAAGAGCCTTGCGCGGCGCGGCGATCTTGAGCACGGCGAGGTCTTTCTCGCGGGCCACCCCGACCAGTTCCGCTTCGTATTCCTCTCCGTCAGCCAGGGTGACGATGGCGCGGCTGGCGTCGCGGATCACGTGGTAATTGGTGATGATGTGGCCCTCGTCGTCCCACACAAAGGCGGAGCCGGAGCCGGCGGGTACTTCGGTGACGTTGCGCGTCCAGAAGTCCCGGCGTTGGGTTTTGGTCGTAATGAAACAGACCGACGGCTGCGCATTCTCGAACAGGCGGATCGTGTGCAACTCCGCCGGGGTGTAGGCCAGGGCTTCCGCAGCCGACAGGGAGCCGGGGTCGGAGCTGCTACCGCGGTTGCTCACCGGGGTTTCCGTAGTGGAAACAGTCGTTTCGTAGGGCGCGGCCGCAGGTGCGGTGGAAGTTGGAAAAGCATAACGCCCGGCGGCAAAGGCGGCCACGACGATCAGGAAGGACAGCAGAAATTGGGATGTTTTCACGGTGTTCAGTTGCTTGGTTCGGCCTTGATAACGTTGTTAAAGCCCGGTTGAGTTTACTTTGAAGAGCAACATTTATTCATTAAGATCCTACTTGCCGTCATCTCGTTATTTCCAGGGCCTTAGCTTTTTGGCGATCTTAGTTTCGGGGATATAGATCAGGATGATAAAGCTTATCGGCAGCACCAGAAACTCATCAGGTTGCTAAAAAAGGATAGCTGGCGTCACCGTGCATATCCGTTGCCGCATGGATACCGAGCACGCCACCGGCTATTCCCCGATCGGCCCCAACTCAACCCCTTCCGAGTAAGCCATCTTGATGCCCGCCGCCGAGAGGGCCGACTTTACGCGGGCATGGACGGCGAAGGTGCCTTCCCAGTACTCGTCCGGGTTTATGAACGGACGCACGGCCACCACGACGTTGTGGGTGTCGAACGATTCGATGCCGACTTCCGGGGCCGGATCGTTGAGGATGTAGTCGGTATTGTGTAAACACTCCTCGATCGTCCTTTTGATCTTCGGAAAACTTTCTTCGTAGCCCACCAGGATCTTCAGGTCGAGGCGGATGTTTCCTTTCTGGCTAAAGTTGGTCACTACTCCCCCGATCACTTCACTGTTGGGTACGATCAGTACTTTCTTTCCCGGGGTTACGAGGAGGGTGTTAAATATCTGGATCTCTTCCACCTGCCCGAAGTAGTCGCCCGGTACCTTTATCCAGTCCCCCACTTTATATGGTCTGAAAATGATGATCAGAATACCCGCCGCGAAGTTGCTCAGACTGCCCTGCAAAGCCAGCCCGACGGCAAATCCCGCCGCCGCCAGCACGCCCACGAAGGCCGCCACATCGATGCCAAGTATACCCGCCACGGTGAAGGCCAGCATGATCTTGAGGGCAATGCCGGCGATGGACCCCAGGAAAGGCGTCAGTTCCGCCCCGATCCCCCGTTCCGTCATGGCCTTCACCGCCAAACGTACCAGCTTATTGATGATTCGGATGCCCACCAGCAATATGATGATGGCCATGATGACTGTCGGAGCGTAGGCGATCACCATTGCGCCGGCGGTGGCCAGGTAGCCGTTGATTAGTTCGGGGTCCATGGGGCAAATGTAAGCAGGGGGGGCAATTGTTACAAGGGCATGGTATCCACTCTTTCCCCTCCGGTCTGTTCTTGCTAAAACAAAAAAGCATCCCCCGCGGTGGCGAAGGATGCTTTTTTAACGTTTATTCAGAAAACCGCGCTTACTTACGGATGCCGAGCTTGGCGATCAGGGCACGGTAACCGTTAAGGTCCTTCTTCTGAAGGTAGGCGAGGTGACGGCGGCGCTGACCTACGAGGCTCAGCAGGGCCTTGCGGCTGCTGTGGTCCTTGCGGTGACGCTGGAGGTGGTCGCTCAGCTCCTGGATGCGGAACGTGAAAAGGGCGATCTGGCCCTCCGTGGAACCGGTGTTGGTAGCGGCGCCACCGTATTCGGCGAAGATTTCTTCTTTCTTCTCCTTGGGCATGTATACTGGCATAATGAAAAAGCCTTTAGGGATCACTTGGATCAGGTAAAGCAAAATTTGCGGCGGCAAAGGTAGGGTTTATCTTTTTAGCGGGCAACTTTGTCCCGGCGGTGGAATCGAGCGCGTAGGGGAGAGGATAAGACCCGAAAATACTTTAACCCCCATCGGTAAACCCAAACCCCCAAACGAACCGTTAATAACTCGACGGTCATCCAACCTTCGCCGGCCCGCAGACGTCCTTTGCCTTGGTAATCATTACATACCTACCGCTTTATGAAGTATTTTTTGCTTGTTCTCCTTTTCGTCTGTTCGCTCACCGGCTTACGTGCGCAGCTTATAGATCAGTACGGCGAAGACCTCGTACAATTTTCCGGCATGGTGGTGGATGGCACCGGCAGTAACATGTACCCCATACCCTTCGCCACCGTTCTGATCAAGAATGACGGCCGGGGTACTTACGCCAACCTCGAGGGGTTTTTCAGCCTGGTGACGCATAAGGGAGATACCATCGTGTTCAGTGCCCTCGGCTACGATGACGCCGTTTTTGTGGTACCCGACTCGCTGACCGAAGACAAGTACAGCATCGTACAGCAACTGACGAACAACTCTATCGACTTACCCGCCGCGGTGGTCTTTCCCTGGCCAAGCCGCGACCACTTCAAACTGGAGTTCCTGGCCATGGACGTCAGCAGTGACCTGCAGTCCATCGCCTCGGCCAACCTGAGTGCGGAAAAACTGGAGGCGTTGCAGAAAACCCTCCCCCGATCCGGTCAGGAGAACGCTAGCCATTACCTGCGCCAACAGGCCCGGCAAACTTACTACGTCGGCCAGCGTCCCCCGATGAATATCTTCAGCCCCGTGGCCTGGAAACAGTTCTTCGACGGTTGGAAGCGGGGCGATTTTAAAAAGAAGGACGATTAGCCGGACGTCTCCCGCCGACTCTTTGTTTTGGCAAGGCAACTATCTAAGGTTCTAAGCAGTTTAATAGAGCATGAGCGCTCCCGTCAATAAGCCCAAGCCCGAATCACAAATTATTTTACTGGTTGCGGGTATCTATTTCAGTCTTACCATTCTGTTGATCAGGATCATGCCGCCACTGGCCATGATGATGCTCATCATCGGGCTGATCGCCATCATTGGATACGTCGGATATCTCTTTTCGGGCAACCTTCGCAGCCGCTTTAAAATCGGTAAAGAGGACGGATTTGCCGGCAGGGTCCGCATCCGTTATCAGGACTGCCTCGACAAGGAGGAGCGCTTTCGCTCCGAAGCGGAAAATATCCGCCTCAGCATTGCCGGTCTGCGCGACGATATCGAACGCAGTAACACCGCAGGTGACGACGAGGTAGCCAGGGCACAGTCCCTGATCACCGAGTTCGAAGCGGAGTTTAACCTGCGTCACGCTAAAGCCGCTTTTTTTGCCGATTGTGCGGCCAAACTCAAAGCCCTGCTCGACCGGTACCACCTGCAGGAAAGCATCCGCGCCCGCAAACGTGAACTCGACGACATGCGCAGCGCTAACTTTGATGACGAAGCAGCCTTGGAAGAAACCCGCTATCACCTCGAACGGGATACGATCGAACTGGATAATATCGCGGAATTGAGCAAAGAAGCTTTTGTAAGCTTTAAAGCCGAGCAGGCGGAAGAGCTCAGGGTACGGCTGGAGAAACTTCGGGGAGAACTCTAGCCTGGGTCTCCTTTATTTTACCTTAAAAGAGGTGCAACTTATAGACCAAATAAAAAGTTAGCTTTTTGTTTGCCAGATTATCCGCAATCATGTTATCTTTGCGGTCGCTTAAGGCCAGAAAGCTGGTCTTTACAGTTCTGTATTCTTTAGTAATGTAATAATTCAGTATCCACGGTGTCGGTTCTATGTCTTCGATGACGATACTGCGTGCTTAATAAACTACATTCCTGTAAATGGCCCGTTCGTCTATCGGCTAGGACGCCAGGTTTTCATCCTGGTAAGAGGGGTTCGATTCCCCTACGGGCTACGAAATTGAAATTTTATATTCCTACGGCCCGTTCGTCTATCGGCTAGGACGCCAGGTTTTCATCCTGGTAAGAGGGGTTCGATTCCCCTACGGGCTACTATTCTTCCATCAACTTCCTTCTCGTACAGAGCAACAAGGAAAATAGTGTAATGTACCCACCTTTTGGTGGCGCTGTGTTTAGGGAGATTTTCCGCTTATCAACAAATATAGCCGTCGCGCAGATTTTTTGACCGAAACCACCCGCCGTCCCTTTTAGGGTTACGCAACCGGGGCATCCTTTACGTTTTTACCACACCTGCCGATACCGTTGCCACTGAACCGCCCCTGCCGTCAGTCGGCCTCGCAGGGGGTACCGCCAGTACCGGGCGGGGAGTTTAAGGCGGTACGAACCCCGGATGATAGTAAACAATACATCAAGCTTATTGTTATTTTTACACTAAGTTGTCAGCGCGTGCCGTATTGCAGTACGGAAATAACTATCTTTGCCGCTTATTGGCGAAAATGGCAGTTCAAGTCGTTGTTTATCCACCGTGCTTTGCACCCGCGTTCGCGCCCTCAAAAACTTAAAAAACTATAAACCCCCATCTTCCATGGCAAGAATTGCAATCAATGGCTTCGGCCGCATCGGCCGCATCACCCTTCGGAACCTCCTCGAAAAAGGTATTGACGTTGTGGCTATCAATGACCTGACCGACAACGCAACCCTCGCTCACCTTTTCAAGTACGACAGCGTACAGGGCAATTACCAGGGAGAAGTGACCAGTGATGATGACTTCATCTATATCGACGGTAAAAAAATCGATGCGCTCAGCCAGCCCGATCCGAGCAAACTACCCTGGGGAGACATGAACATCGACGTGGTGCTGGAGTGTACCGGCCGCTTCGTAGAGAAGTCCAAGGCCAACATGCACATCGAAGCCGGTGCAAAAAAAGTACTCATCTCCGCTCCTGGTAAGGGCGGCGTAGCTACGGTCGTACTCGGCGTCAACGAGGAAGTCCTCAACGCCGAAACCAAGATCTACTCCAACGCCAGTTGTACCACCAACTGCCTGGCTCCCCTCGTAAAGGTGCTCGACGACGCTTTCGGAGTAGAGCAGGGTCTGATCACCACCGTACACGCCTACACCGCCGATCAGAACATTCAGGACGGACCCCACCGTGACCTGCGCCGCGCCCGTGCCGCCGCCATCAACATCATCCCCACCAGCACCGGTGCGGCCAAGGCTGTCGGCCTGGTACTCCCTCACCTCGACGGTAAGCTCGACGGTGGCGCCATGCGCGTACCCGTACCAACCGGCTCCCTGACCGACCTGACGATTAACCTGAAGAGGGAAGCCTCCCTCGAGGAGATCAACGCTGCATTTAGAGCCGCCGCCGAAGGGCCGATGAAAGGCATCCTCGCCTACGTCACTGACCCGTACGTCTCTTCCGATATCGTGGGCAGCAAGTACAGCAGCCTTTATGACGAAGGCCAGACCCGGGTGATCGGCAAGCTGGTAAAAGTCGTCAGCTGGTACGATAACGAGGCCGGCTACTCCGCCCGCCTGGCCGATCTTTGCGAGCGCATCGCCGCTATGTAATTACCCCCCGGAATCCGAAACCGGTGATTAAGGAATTAGTGGGAGCATGAATCATTCATGCTCCCACTGTTCGGCTTGCCGTTCAGCGCCCGGTGACGGATTAATACATTTCTTCCCCGGCGATTGGGCAACCCGTTTTTGTTTTAAACGCCAAGTTATAAACTCCTAGTTCCAAAATTATGTCCCTCAAAGACCTCGACGTAGCTGGTAAAAAAGTACTCGTACGCGTAGACTTTAATGTCCCGCTCGATGCCGACAACAATGTCACCGACGACACGCGTATCAGCAAGGCTGCTCCTACCATCACCTATTTACTGGAAAACGGCGCCGCCATAATACTGATGAGCCACCTCGGCCGTCCGCTGAAGGATAAACTGGAAGACGGCTCCGTCAACCGGGAGAAGTACAGCCTCGCGCCGGTAGTTTCCACCCTGGAAGACCACGTAGGCTGTCAGGTAAGTTTTGTACCGGACACCATCGGGGAAGAAGCCAAGGCGGCGGTAGCCGCTCTGGAGCCCGGTCACATCCTGCTGCTGGAGAACACCCGCTTTTACGCCGGAGAAGAGAAGGGAGACGAAGATCTTGCCAGGGCAATGGCTGAATTGGCCGATGTATACGTCAACGATGCTTTCGGCGCAGCTCACCGTGAGCACGCCTCTACGGCAACCGTTGCGCGGTTCTTTGAACCCGATCAAAAATCCTTCGGCCTGCTGATCGATTCCGAACTGGCGGGCGCGGAAAAATTGCTTAATGGTCCCGAAAAGCCGGTTACGGCCATCGTTGGCGGGGCCAAGGTGAGTGATAAGATCCTGCTGCTGGAAAAACTGCTCGACTTTGCCGACAACATCATCATCGGCGGAGCCATGGCCTACACCTTCAGCCTGGCCAAAGGCGGAAAGGTCGGTAACTCCCTGGTGGAGCGCGACAAGACCGACAATGCCCTGGCGCTACTGAAAAAAGCAGAAGCGAACGGCACCAAAATCTACCTGCCGGTCGATACGAAGGTCGGGAAGGAATTTGCCAATGAAACCCCTTCTGCCGTCGTCAATGCCGGCGAGATCGGTGACGAATGGGAAGGACTGGACATCGGCCCCGAGTCGATCAAGAACTTCAGCGAGGTGATCGCTACGAGCAAGTCAATTCTTTGGAATGGCCCCATGGGGGTGTTCGAGATGAGCAACTTCGCCATCGGCACCAATGCCGTTGCCGAGGCTGTTGCTACGGCTACTCAGGAAAACGGAGCGTACAGCCTGATCGGCGGTGGTGACTCGGTTTCCGCAGTTAATAAAGCCGGGCTTTCCGAAAAAGTCTCGTTTATCTCCACCGGTGGCGGGGCTATGCTGGAACTTCTGGAGGGTAAAGAGTTGCCTGGCATCAAAGCGATCCGGGGATAGGCCGCTCAGCGCTCAGCGGAAAATAAAAAGCCCAGGCCGCAACTGGCCTGGGCTTCTAAAGTCATCCCTATGATACTCTAAAAGAGTAATATGCCCCAATATAGGGGCATAAACTGGTGACAATTACATTTCACCGGCCCGCTTTAGGAACCGGTAATGCTTTAGAAAGGAATGGTTAGTTCTGGCGTCGGATGCTACCTCCCGAGCTGGAATTGGAATCCACGTCCTTCGGACTGCCCGAGTACCGCACGCTTCCTCCGGAACTGGCTTTGGCATCGAGTTCTTCGGAAACTGTAAGGGATATGCCTCCGCCCGAGCTGCTGTTGCAACGCCCTCGTTTGGCGGAAAAACCGCCGGCTTGCACCCTGCCGCCGCTGCTGGCGTCGGCACGAATCATGCGGCCCGAACCGCTTATTTCCACCTTACCGCCACTGCTGGCTTCAGCATCGATCTCATCGCCGGTAAAAGCCATGCGGATGGCTCCCGCGCTATTGACGTCCAGGTCCAGGTCATCACCGGAAAATTCCGTTTTGCCGATTACCCTCCCACTACCGGATGCGGCAACGTACCGCAGATCCGGTAACGAAACGTAAACGGTGATTTCTTCCCGTGCCTTAACGTTTGTGCGGTTTTTGAAACTGACTCTCAAGCGTTTGCCAATCACTTCCGTACGAATGTATTCAAACAGGTTACTTTCAGCTTCTACCCTCACCCTCACATCGAAGTCTCCCTGGCGGAGTTCTACGTTGATGTTGCAGCAAGTGGATACGCCGTCGAAGTTTTTCAGATCACGCTGCTGCGTATCGACGTCGCCGTTGCCCTTTATTTTTTTGCCGCTGCCACTGTTATAATTCCACTGTGCGGAAAGAGATACGGCGACGCAAATAAGGAGAAGGGTAAATAATTGTCTCATGGCTGGGTGGTTTTAACTCAGAGACGAAGACGACCTTTCCCGGGTTGCACACCGGCTGTAATTTTTTCGGTATTTCCTGAAGTGGCGAGTAACACCAAAATGAGTACACCGAAGTCTTTACTTTTCAAGAGATGACTAAACGTCGGAGTAGAAAACGGGAAAAGCCGGTATAGGTACAGCAATTCACACTTTAGCCAGTTCCCCTTCTGAAAGCCGCATGCTTGTTACCTTTCGGTTATGAAAGGTACAACATCCAAGAATGTTTTTGACTTCGATCAGGTTTACGACATCATTGCCGTTCAGCACTTCAGATATCTGGACGGCCTGGATAAGCGGCGAGCAAACAAGAGTATCACGCTCAGTGATGCCTTGAAGTCGGCCTTTGCCGTTTATTCCCTTAAGGCTTCCTCCTTACTTGACTTTCGACCGAAAGCACCGGCCGAGGAGGAGAACCTGAAAAACTGCTTTGGGATTGACAAAATACCCAGCGATAGCGGACTTAAAAAACTACTGGACGGATTCGATAGCGAGCAACTCCGTGGCGTATTTCAACGTGTCTTTGACTTCCTACGGGCACATGACGTTCTTGATAAGTATCGCTTCCACGAAGATTATCTTACGATAAGCATCGATGGAGTTCATCACTACTCTTCCAAAAAAATTAACTGCCCTTGCTGCTTGGAAAGAAAGCACCGCGATGGCACGACGACTTACTCACACTCCATGCTCAGCGCGGCCCTTGTGCATGCCGACCGCGCCGAGGTTTTCGTGGTTGACAACGAGCCGATAGTCAAACAAGATGGTGACAATAAAAATGACTGCGAGCGTAACGCGGCAAATCGTCTTTTCGCCAGTTTGAAGCTCACAATAGGCAATGAATCAGTAGTTTACGCTTTAGATGCCTTGTATGGTTGTGCACCAGTCATTAAACTCATAACGACCTCTTCGCCCAAGTGGCGGTATGTAATCAACGCTAAGCCGACGGGCCACAAACACCTCTTCGCTCAGTTTGACGAGCGCAACGAAAGGGGCGAAGTCAAATGGCGTAAATTTCGACGTAAAGACGGCACCTACGAGATTGGTTATACCTCGGACCTGGAGTTGAATGCCAGTAACAAGGACGTAAAGACGAACATGGTTTTGCTAAACTACCGGCCGAAAAAAGGTAAGGTGATCACCTTTTCCTGGATGACCAACCTCGAAGTCAACGCAGCTACGGTTATGGCTATTACCAAGATCGGCCGAAGTCGCTGGAAAATTGAAAACGAAGTCTTCAATACGCTGAAGAATCAGGATTATAATTTTAATCATAACTTCGGTCATGGCCAACAGCATCTAGCGACTAACTTTGCCTACTTGATGATGCTGGCCTTTACGATTGATCAGCTACGCCAATATGGAAGTCGCGTATTCAGAAGTATCTGGAAAGGATTAAAGACAAAGAAGGCTACCTGGGATGCCATCCGAACTGTATTCAAGATGGTGACAGCTATCAGCATTGACGACCTATGCCACAAAGTGCTAAGTATCTATGCTTTACGGATGATTCGAGTCTAAAGTGTGAATTGCTGTTAAACTTCCTATCTTTTTTAGTTTTACACTCAATAATGATAACTTCATTACTCCCTAAATTTACAACAAGATCAATTTTATCCTTTGAAGTATTTAATCTCTTTTTTAAATCATCGTCTACATTAAGTTTTAATTTTTCGAATATCGTTTTAGTCAATAATTCATATTGTAAACCTAACTCAGCTTCTTTTATATCAATATTATTTAAAGCTAACGTAGCCAAATCGCGATTAGAAATATTTATATAATTCTCAAGATATAGGTTTTGCACATCTCTATAAGCTTCGAGGATATTTTGGAATTCATCACCTCTAGTTGACACACTCACTTTTTCACAAAAGGCCTTAATCTCCTGATCTTCAATTGAGTAAAGTATATCCAGGGGCTTGATATTATATTGTAGCAGAGTAGTAGCTGAAATAGAAGTGTTCTCTTGGAGTTCAAACTCGTTTCTAATCTTGCTATTGAATGCTTTAAGGTGACTAGCAAGGTCTAACAATAACTTGTCATATCCATGAAGAGATATGGAAATACTATCCTCATTCTCTTTTTTTGTGAAATATTTGATTAGATTATCCACTTTATCTTCCAGAGACGCCCCACCAATTTTAGCATCAATTTTCAGTTCCTTTTCTATAAGGGTAGAAACAGATTTTTTCCTATCTGTTTTAGATGCTCCTTCTTTGTGCATAGTATTTAAAAGAACATTTCTAAAGCTAATACCTTCTTGGAGAATAGCTCCAATTTTTTCATCAGCGCTAAATTTATAGGGAATGCTATGCTTTCTAGCGATCAAATTAATCTGACTAGATTTCAATCTTTTAAGGACTCTTTTAAAAATCTTATCTGGAACTTGCTTACCTCTTATCAATCGTAGTTTTTGTACGATCTCATCCGGAACATAAATTTGATGGTTCTTCTTAGAATAGAAAACAATTCCACTTTTTACTAAATAAGCGATCACTTCATCAACATCTAGCTTGTTTAGAGGAAGTACTGAATAGTTGATCAACTTGACTTCTTCATGTGACAATTCCAAACCATCTACCAATTTATTAAGGATTGACTGTTCATCGGATGTAACTTTTTTATCCCGGTTGTTAATTTCGTCATTTGTATATGCAACCTCTACACAAGATTTATAAATTTGGTAATCTCTGATTCTCGATTCATCAATTTCCTTAGGATCACCAGGAAAGTTTTTAATTTTTTGCTTGATTTGTTTTATTTCTTTTTCATAAAGTTTGAGCATCCATTCTCTACTCAATAAAGAATTCCCATCTCTAATTAAGATGTCTATAAAAATGTCAAATTGAGTTGAAACATTCTCAAATTCTTTATTTACACAATCAATATATTCATTAGAAACGAGATCAAATACCGTTTGAACGCTCAAATTATCAGCGTTTTTAATTGAACCATCAATTTGATTAAGAATCTTATCAATTTTTTTCAAATTGGTAGGTTTGTTACCTATAATTTGATCTATAACTCTTAGAAAGTGGTTCTTTTCAAATGTATTTACTAGGTTCAGAATTTCTGAAATCTTCATGGAGTGCTAATTTTTGGTGAATATACAAATATCATCTTAATAGTAAGTCATCGTCTTTCTGTTGCATAGAACGGGAGCGCCAACGCAGCCGGCCTTAGCCGGTTGACGGTGGCGCATTGTTCCGTGCATTTTATTTTTCAGTAATTTCAATCTTTCGACCATCTGAATCTTTCAACACT
>Ga0209303_1000221_pt1 | contig 52031 bp, 38 predicted proteins | sample SidtaG_3_FD_187449 | JGI IMG/M metagenome (GOLD analysis project Ga0209303, IMG submission 187449) | Marine algal microbial communities from Sidmouth, United Kingdom - Sidmouth_Asex1 metaG (SPAdes) (version 2) | ecosystem: Host-associated > Algae > Red algae > Unclassified | place: Sidmouth...
AATGTTTAAATCGTAGAATTCCCTCTATTGGGGAACTGTCAAAACAAGTGAATGCTTATTTCAAAGAACGTTCTGAAAAAGGAATCAAAATCAATTGGCAGTTTAGTCGGCAAAACGCTCGAAAAAAACTAAATCGCCGTTATTCTGAGGTTAATTCTATTAATCAAAAATATAAATAAACTTTTGAAACACGGTACTAAGTACACTGTTTAATAAATTTCTTTACCATTTGGGGTAGCTTAGGGAAGACGAAAAAAATAATCTACCCGTCTTAATTGTTCTTTTTCTTATATGTTTCACTAAATTTTCCTTATGTAGCTCGGCTATGCGCATCAAATTTAGTAAAAGAAAATAAATAACTTGCCCCATTATGCTTGTTCTTTTCACTTCTAAAAAACACAAAAAATAGTTCCGTAGCTATGTACCGACACCGTTAGCGCGTACAAACGGTGTTGATGCTAACGCATCTTATCGGTATCGCAACGACCACCGATTTTTGACACACTTAAATAAATTTATGTTTATTTTTTAATTTTATAAATATTTAATAATCAATTAATAAAATTTATTTTCTTACTTAAAAATCAGCGAAACGCAAGTGTTAGACTTTATTCCAAAATATTTATCTCGCGTTCCTTTCTGAATTTATTTTAGTGTGTCACAAATAAATTCAGAAAGACGTTTTGGTTTGGAGTTTTGGATTGCCGTTACCACCTATTTGTAACGCACTTAAATAAAAAAAGGCGTTTCGATTATTCGAAACGCCTTTATATTTAGCATAAGGAAAATTCTCCATTCTCCGTTCTTAAGTAGTGGGACAAAAATATCCTTACTTTTTGACGGTTTCTTTTTCCGCTATTTTTACCTACAAAAATCCTTACGTAGCGTAGGCTATGTGCGGTTTTTGTAAGAAAAAATATCGAAAAAATAACCACGTCAAAATTGTAAGCCTATTTTTGTCCCACTACTTATTTCTCAATTATTAAGCAATAATTTCTTCTTCTCTGCGCTGACGAATACCGACGATGGCTGCGATAGACATCAGTAAGCCGAGCATGATTAGACCCCACTCTCCTACGGTTGGTACGTTGGAAATATCAATACATTGTGTACACGAGTTTTCGATAGCAAGCGGTGTTGTTTCGCCGTCTGCCTCTACATCCACCATAAGGCTGTAACCTGTACCTGGTGCGTGATAGAAAGTAGCCGTCCATTCGTCGAAGCCGTCCATGTCCGTATCGCCTTGATTGGTAAACATTGGGCTGGTAGCAACTGCAGGATCAACTGTTGCGTCAAAAATACCTGCATTACCTGTTTCGATGATGTCCACACCAGTAGCTCCCGTAGGAATATCAATAGTTACTGTTTCGATGAAGAAAAGGACTTCTACGCCATCGGCAGTAACGAGTATATTACCATCTTTTCCACAAGCACATGGGTCGCTGATGCTAATATCCGGTGTTAATACTGGTGGACAATCCATTAACATGAATGGTGCACCAACTGGATCAAGGGAGGCGCATATATCGTTATTTGTAACGATATCAATTACGTCAGCTGCTGTAGTAGTACCCGGTACGACTACGCTCAAATCCAAAAAGTCAGCACTTGTATTGTCAGAAGTTTCTGCTACCAATGTGTGGATAGTATATGTACCACTCAGTGGTAAGCCCAATGCCACTAAATCAAATGAAGGCGTTGTAGCAGTGGCTTCAATGACGAAGCCTGTTCCGGATGTCAATACATAAATAGTTTCGTAGTCCGTTGGGACGGTAATATCACCATTTGCCGTAGCGGAGATGGTGTATGCTGTTTCATCGCCTGCTACGCAAGGTGCTGTACCATCTGCGGTGAGTGTTCCTGCATCTGCTTCGCAAGGACAATCCATTAGCATGAATGGTGCACCAACTGGATCAAGGGAGGCGCATATATCGTTATTTGTAACAATATCAATTACGTCAGCTGCTGTAGTAGTACCCGGTACGACTACGCTCAAATCCAAAAAGTCAGCACTTGTATTGTCAGAAGTTTCTGCCACCAATGTGTGGATAGTATATGTGCCACTCAGTGGTAAGCCCAATGCCACCAAATCAAATGAAGGCGTTGTAGCAGTGGCTTCAATGACGAAGCCTGTTCCGGATGTCAATACATAAATAGTTTCGTAGTCCGTTGGGACGGTAATATCACCATTTGCCGTAGCGGAGATGGTGTATGCTGTTTCATCGCCTGCTACGCAAGGTGCTGTACCATCTGCGGTGAGTGTTCCTGCATCTGCTTCGCAAGGACAATCCATTAGCATGAATGGTGCACCAACTGGATCAAGGGAGGCGCATATATCGTTATTTGTAACAATATCAATTACGTCAGCTGCTGTAGTAGTACCCGGTACGACTACGCTCAAATCCAAAAAGTCAGCACTTGTATTGTCAGAAGTTTCTGCCACCAATGTGTGGATAGTATATGTGCCACTCAGTGGTAAGCCCAATGCCACCAAATCAAATGAAGGCGTTGTAGCAGTGGCTTCAATGACGAAGCCTGTTCCGGATGTCAATACATAAATAGTTTCGTAGTCCGTTGGGACGTTAATATCACCATTTGCCGTAGCGGAGATGGTGTACGCTGTTTCGTTGCCTGCTATGCAAGGTGCTGTACCATCTGCGGTGAGTGTTCCTGCATCTGCTTCGCAAGCTACTGGTATGTTACATCCTGCACAAGCCGCTGTAGTAGTTGTGAGTGTAGAACAAGCTTGTGGGTCAGCGAATGCGTCGCTAAAGTCAGCAGCAAAAGTATCGCCATCGTTTACACAGGCTTGTGTGCGAGTTTCGCAAACAGTACCGTCAGCAGCAGTTAAATCAACTGTGAGTGTACCACAAGTCCCTGCATCAGCAGTAACATCTGTGGCAGTAAGCGTAGGATATACATCAACAGCACCTCCAATGGCTATTTGCCCACAACCCGGCTGTGCAGCAGCATCACCTGTATAAGAATTTAAATAAGATCCAAGTGTTGATGTAGCATCATTAAATTCATAAATATCCATGACGACTAGAGCATAGAAGGTTTGGTTGCTGACAGCGCAGCCTCCCGGATGTGTGAGTGCTCCTGTAACAGAACAAGTACCATTGAGCAATGCTCCGTACTCTGTTCCAATGTAGTAATCTCCGGCAGCACTGCTCGCGTAGATATCAATACCGGGAATAGCTACTAATGAAGGAAAATTAGCTTCATCTACCGGATCTGTATTACCTGGGTCAAACGTACCGTCATTGGGACCGGCATCATAGAATGCTCCGGTAAGTGCAACATCGCAATCGGGAATTGCAAAAGTAATCGCACTCTGATCACACGCCTCTGTTGTGACTACGGCGTCCGGTGTAGGGTCAGAAGCAGTCGCTTGTACACCAAAAATATCGCATTGCCCATATATAAAGCCAGGCAAAGCTATTGCTATAAGAAGTAGTAAAATATTCTTTTTCATATGTGTTAGGTTTGATTTGGTTATTTATTATTAACTGGTTTTAAATTTTTAATACCGATAGTTTTCAATTCGATTGGAGTAACCGTAGCCTTTAGTACAGGCTTTTTAGTTTGTAGTGTAGCTTTTTTTGTCGGAAGCACAACGGGCTTAATGGTTGCTTTTTTTGTTCGCGTTTGTGGAGTAGCTTTTAACATTTTAGCTTGCTTCGTGGCAGCCTGTGGGTTTTTTACTTTGTGAGATTTTTGTGCAAAAGCATCGTTGCTCGTAAGCACCAAACATCCCAAGACCATCATTGCAATGGATAAACATTTGATTTTTTTCATAGATTTTTTTTATAAAAAGAACAAAATTAAACTGTCACAGTAGTTTAAACTTTGACAGTTATTTTAGACATGCAAAGTTATGTAAATTTTATCCGAAAAAGAATCGAAATTAATAGTTTTTAAAATAAAAAATAAAAAATTGACGATACACGCATAAATTTATATAATATATATATTAATACACTGTTTCACAAATTTATTTACTTTTTTGAGTATTTCTTTTAAAATGACTCTTCACCAAAAAATCCTTAAATACAGTGAGTATTCGCGTCATTTTTGATTCGATTCATTTCAAAATAAACGTCAAAAAATGTAAATAAATTTATAAAACAGTGTATTAAGTATAAGAAACAAAATAAATGTATATTCTCGACTTGTTCTTTTTCGGCTATACGCGTCAAATTTAGCCAAACATGTAAAAAAAATAACTTCTTCATTTGGGGTAGATTATTTTCTTCCTCTTCCCTTATTCAATTTCTTTTCCTTGCTTTTGTTTTTGAATAACTGCTACGCTAAATATCTCTCCATTATCGTCTTTTACTTGTTCGATTTTATATTGGTATTGTTTTTCTGCTAATTCGGCTAAATGCTCGTTGATGTGTTGATTCCATTTGTCGGCTTGGGCTTGTTTTGGATAGGCATTGATGTACATATTTTTTTTCTCATCGCCATCCGGCAAATGGTAATAGTAATTCAAGCCCATTAATACGGTAGGATTTTCATTGTATTGAAATACCGCATCGACTATCTGTTTGCAAAATGGATAGATTATCCACATATAACAAACGTCAAATGTGTATCGCTGACATAAATTTAAATAATTTCCTTGTATAACAGAAAGGTGTGGGTACAGTTCTTTGCAGCGTTGTAAGCCGTAGGGCATCATTTCTATGCCAAATTTCTTTTTGGCTTGGCTGACGGCATTGAGGTTATGCCCTTCGCCTATACCGATTTCGCAATGTACTTTTCCTGTTGCGTATTTATCTATCAGCTTAGTCGCAGCAAGCGGCGAACGGTCTGTTTTTAAAAACAACTTGTCCGCTTTTTCTTTGTATAGTGTAGGGTCAACGGTAGCAGCCATTTTTTGCTCTTCCAAATCGCATTGTAAAAAAGCTGTGATTTTTTTGGTTTGTTCGAATGGGGTTTCGATGATGTCTTTATAATTGATGTACATCATTTCAACATTGTCGTGCTTAGCATCCCATTTTTTTACGTTTTCAATTACACGCTTCATTTTTTCGCGTTGCTGAACGGCAAAAAAAGTGGTGTCATTATTCTCAATTTGACGCTTGCCCATTTTTTTTCTGGACATCCATATTTCTTCTAATGCTCTTTCTATAAACACTATCTTATACTGAAAACCTTCTATGGGCAACAAACGCAAGTACCCTGCATATACTTTGATACATTTCCCCTCCAATTCTTCTACGAAAGACTCGGAGTATGGAACAGGCGTTTGGCGATTGACACTCATGATGCGCCGATGTTCGTAGTAGCCATTGGGATTGTGTTGGTTAGCTTTTTTTAGCTCGTCTACTGCTACTTCGAGTCCGCCGCCTTCGAGCATTTGCATGAGCATGGATGTACCTGCGCGCATCATGCCCGATACGATGTAAATGGTTTTGGTCATATTAATTTTGAATGAATGAATTTTGAATGAATGAATCATTCATTCGCATCACACAAATATACAAAAAAGGCGTTCCGAACTCAATCGAAACGCCCTATATATTAGACTTTATTTAGAAATATTTTGTATGCAGCTAACATTGTCTTTTTTCCGATACTCTTCCCCTATTTTTCGCTCCGTACCGTAGGGTATGCAGCTCAAAATGAGGCTCGATTATCGAAAAAATACAAAATTCCATGCATACAAAATATTCCTAAATAAAGTCTATTCAAAGAAGGAAAATTATTCTCAATTTTCCATTCTCAATTCATTAAGCCATAGCGCAGAGCAGCATTATCGTTCCCATATTTCAGATGTCCAAGTGGCTACGTTGCGTTCTGATTTGGAAAAACCGATGCCCACCAAGTGTATCGTTTTGGGCGGGTGCAGGACAAATTTTTAATCTGCCCCGTACCGACGACTTTAGCCGTCGCGAGAAAGTACCAAACCATTTGACGGCTAAAGTCGTCAGTACAGTGGCATTTCAAAATAAAATTAAAAATTTGTCCTGCACCCTTTTGGGCGAATTGATGTAGAACTTACGGATTTTCTTCCTCTTCCCTTACTCTAACAAATTATTCGTAAAACCTACACGTACTTCTTTATTCGGATAGTCTAAAAAATAATGAGGTTCTATTCCATGGTATTCTATTCGATTAATTGTCAAATATCCGGCTTGAAAAAGTAAGCCTACCATATCAAACTCTTCAACAGAAAATTCGTTGAAAAAAGTATTGCCGACTTCTACTTGTTCGAAGTCCTTTGGGGCGATAGACTTATTCCGGGTGGCTTCTACCAGAAAAGTAGGTGTGCCGACAGCAAACCAAAAACTGCCAAAGCGTTTTTGGGCGAAAAAACTCATGATGGAGGAAGGATTGTATAGTTTGGTTTCGCCATCGTAAGAATAACCACCATACCATGATGACATGCTTTTGAGCAGTTCCTCCTTCGTCATATTAAAATGTGCAGCAGTAGACTGAATATAACTATCAAAATAGACTGCTAACTCATCATCTGTTATTCCTGTCAAATTAAGTGCTTCAGGGCTTAACGTTAAATCATTCAGACTATTCAATTCTGAAAACATACTCATTTTACCAAATTTGGAAACACCTGTAACGAGTAAAAAATGGATATGTCCCTCTGCTTCCAAACCCCTGATCGCTGCAAAAAAACTTCCTAATACGTCACTATTAGCCTTAGCTTTTTCGGTGTCCATTATGAAATCTATTATCGGTTTGTCGTACTCATCTATTAGTATGACAACTCTACCTTGTTTATCGGAGAGTTGCTCTACCAGAGTATTCAATTGAATACTAAAGATTGTGTCCGGTAGTTTTATCCCAAACTTCTGACCATAAGCCTGAAGGTCATAACTTATTGCAGCCTCAAGTCTATCAGGCTCACATTTATAACCATACCTAAAGTTAAACCGCAATACCGGATATGCCTTCCAATTGTAATCTGTATTTTCGGCAATATATAGACCCTCGAATAATTCTTTTTTACCTTCAAAAATATACGTTAATATACTGATTAACATAGACTTCCCAAACCTACGCGGACGCGATAGAAAATACAATTTCCCTCTATCAATCAAATCAAATACCTGTCGCGTTTTATCAACATACAGATACCCACGCTCAATGATTTCTTTAAAATTTTGCAGCCCTATCGGTAGTTTTTTCATATCCGTAAAGATAAACAAATACCCGAACAAAAAAAGACGTGTTATCTCGGCTAAACCGAGACAACACGCCTTGTATATTCAAAGAAGGAAAATTATCAATTCTCCATTCTTATTTCTCAATTAAATTAAGCCATCACTTCTTCTTCTCTGCGCTGACGAATACCCACGATTGCCGTGATAGACATCAGTAAGCCGAGCATGATTAAACCCCACTCGCCTACGGTTGGGATGTTTTCTATGGTAAGGCAGCCACTACTTTGATTGACAGTAGCAGTACAAGTATCATCTGTATCGTCTGTAAACACAACATTCAATCCGCCCGATCCCATGACAGTATAGGTAAGTGGTGTACCATAAGTCAAAGCACCCGAATCAGGAGCCACAGAAGCAGTAAATCCTGCACCTGTATTACTACCTGTAACTGTGATTGTATATGTAGTAATATCATCTGAATCATCGTCTGGTGTACCAGCATCGTCGCACATGGATGTGACGGCTGCGGAGATGGAACATACAGGAGGAGGACATGATCCTGGAACAGTTGTTACCATAGCAGTAGGGCTGCTGGTCATACCATCCTCATCACAAAGGCAATTTACAGTTATAGTTTGTGCAGGTCCGGTTTGATTGTATGCCGGAGGTGCAGCCGTAAAAGTTGCACCACCATCTATGGAGTACTGGGCTGTAGAACCCGTAGGACAAGTAATCGTACCAATACTACCGCCGGATACTGTTGTTCCGTCAGCCTGACAAGTACTTTCTACAACTACCGGAGGTGCAGGGGCAGTAGCCAAATCGCCAGCCACTGCACATGTAGGAGGCATCATACATGCGGGGCAAGTATAAGTCAAATCAGCAGTCTCGTCAATAGTACAGGCAAAAGTACCTGCACCAAACAAAGCACTCAAAAGTGGATCAGCAATTGGATTGAGTTGTACTACCTCAGCAGCATTGCCACCAGTGGCATCACACAATGGAGCATCACCCATGATAGTCGTACAAACCGTACCGTCGGGAGAAGTTACTGCTACAGAAGCAGCTACTCCATCACTATTGTCTGTCATAGTCGGACAAACAGCAGGGGTAGTCGTAGCTGTCAATACGGGGTAGAAAGCACCACCTCCAACAACACCAAATACACCACCAACTACATCGGCATCTGTAAGTGCAATAGCACCTGTGCCTACATCAAGCACACCTTCAGTACCATCAGGGCACATTAAAGTGACTAAACCTGAATATGGGATAGGGTCACATTCTTGTACATCAAAGACATAAGTCACACAATATCCAGTAGCATCTAATGTAGTAGTATTAGGATCCATATCTGCTCCTGAATCAAATGCAAAAGGACCATCATTGACAAGTGTACCGCCTGTGGCAGCACCAAAATCTACTGCCATTAATGTACCCATAGGGTCTGCACCACCAACATCGCTTAAACCATCCTGGTCAACATCAATGTAACCAATGCATATATCAAAAATATTACATCCGGCAGCTAACGTAATTGCGTTATAAGTTTCGCAAGTTACATCGCAAGCCCCACAAGCAGAAGACAAATCTGCCGTAGCATTCAATCCACAAGAAAAGGAATCAGACCCGGCTAATGCTGTGAATAGTGGATCATTGGTCGGATTAAATTGAACAGGAACAGCATTAGCTGCCGAATCGGCTGTATTATCTGTATCACAAGCGGGGGTAGGTCCGGAAACAACAAGACAGGAAACCCCAGTAGGATCGCCCGCTGCATCTGCCACAAAAACTTCTACATTCCCTGCCACAGCATCACTGCCATCGGGCATTGCAGGACAAACGGGAGGTGTAAGTATACCTACCAAAGATGGGTAAATCGCTGTTCCACCCGGAACACCAAATGCGTTAGCTAAAATGTCGTAGTCCGTTACTGTTGCGCCTTCGAAAGTAGCTTCACTACCATCAGGGCAGACTAAAGTAACCAAAGGTGTATAAGGTTCAGGGTCGCAAGTTGGATTATCAAAAAGCACTGTCAGACAATAACCTACCGCATCATTGACACCGTCATTATCAGCATCAAATTGAAAGATACCATCATTGATAGGTGCTTGTGCAGTAGAAATGGCTATACCATCAGCCACAGTCATTGTTGTTCCTGTTGGGTCTTCGCCTAAATCACCGATACCGTCCATATCAGCATCAGCATAACCGAAGCATATATCGTAGCCGTTGCAGAAGATACCGTAAGAAACAGCATTGAAATCCGGACAGACGACAGTGGATTCTATCCCACAGGCAGCTATTGTCGTAATCAAACATATATCGTCACCCTCTTGGGTGGTACTACCTGCCAAATTACCTGTAACACATACCTCATAAGTATCTGTATCAGATACGATGTACGAACCGTCGGCCCTTGGTGCCAAAAGTGTACAAGTTCCTCCGGTTATATTTGTTACTGTAAGTGACGTTTGAGTAAAAGCACCACAGTCGTTACCGGTTGCTGCTTCCGAGTTGTATTCGAATGTTCCAGCCGCTCCTCCAAGCGGTAAGAAGTTATTGATTCCAGCGGCAGGTGTATAAGTGAGGCATTGTGTAATATCTGGTGTAGCAGCATCCGCAGGAGTAGCTACCCCACCGATAGGTGGTGGCACAGCAGCCAAGTCAGCAAAACAATCACTTCCATCTCCAGCAGCTGATATAGATAAACCTGTGGGGTCAGCAGATAGACCGCCTCCTGTTGCGGGTGGAGCAGCACAACCTTGCCCCTGTGGGTCATTTGCCATAACTGTGTAACCTGCTGTGAGCCCAGTTGTACCTCCGACATCTTCCCCGAGTACCTGATAACCATCCTTAAAATAGTTAATCATATTTGGATAGACCGCACCGGGTCCGGCAATGCCGTCGCCAAAACCGTCTACATACTGAAACTGAACCACGTCCCCGGGATTCAGACATCCCAAGTCGTAGGTGTATGCTATGTTATTCGCCGTTGGTACTTCAGCTGCGACAACAATACCATTTACCAATATATCAAACGTTGTGGGGTCGGTTGTCATAAATGCATCACCTTCCACAAGTACTGTAATTTGACACTGTCCGGCGGGGCATTGTGCATCTGCTGTCTTTACTAAAAGACAACTAAACGCTAAACAAAGAAATAATAATATTTTTTTCATTTTAAGTTTTTTTAATCAATTGTTATTAGTAGACTTTATTTAGAAAAATTTTGTATGCAGCTAACTTTGTCTTTTTCCGATACTCTTCTCCTATTTTTCGCTCCGTACCGTAGGGTATGCAGCTCAAAATGAGGCTCGATTATCGAAAAAATACAAAATTCCATGCATACAAAATATTCCTAAATAAAGTCTAATATCTATTGTTTTTTCATCCCTTAGAGTTTCAATTTAGTTTTCAATGGCTTCTACATATTTTCTATTTGTCGGAGATGCCTTAAATTTAGAATATGCTTCAGGGTTTTGTGCTCTCAACATCTTAGCTTTTGCTAAAACATTCGGGTTTAATGCTTTTTCGTCAGCAACATTCGCAGAGAGTACAATCGTGTTTCCCTGTGTTTGCGTTTCATTTGTTGACTGCGCCCGTTTGCCGACAGTCTTTTTGCTTACACTTCTGGTGGAAGATTGTACCATAACCCCATTTTTTCTATACATAGACCTCATTTCACATTGTTTGGATGCGAGTTGTATGGTATTGGTATTAGTCGTACTTTTTTTGATACTTACAGTACTTTTTTTAGCATTAGGAGCAGCTTTACGCTCTGTTTTTTGGACTTTCTCTATAGGTTGATTAGCAGATAATGTTTTAATCTGTGCATCAACAGTTCCCACACAAAACAGGAACAGCACAGTCAATAGAGCAGATATACATTTGATTCTTTTCATAGATAAAATATTTAAATAAGTAGTTTAAGGGAAGACGAAAAAAATAATCTACCCATCTGAATTGTTCTTTTTCATTTGGGGTAGATTATTTTCTTCCTCTTCCCTAAGTAAATTTATAAGTCAATAATTTTGAGTAAATAATTATCACATTTAAACTTAAAAATTGTATAAACAAATGTTAATAAAACAATATTTAATTCAAAATTGGCATAGGAATATTACCCTACACAAATACATTACATTTTGTTGGATGAAGATTTTGGAGAAAAATAAGTATTTCTAAAACGAGTATAAAATTTTAATTATTAATATATTACAAGTACCTTAAACATAGCAAAGCTATGCAGGTGATATATGAATTCCTAAAATTTTTGATTTAAAAACCTGTGGTAAGACAGGCTTCAATTGGTTCTTTTTAGTGATGTTTGTTAAATAATTATTAAATAATTTTCTTATACAAACACTACTATTACTTTTATCCTGTCACAAACATAACAAATAATTCCCAAAACAAAAAATAAAATGACAAAAAAACTATAAAACTTATGCAACTTTTTGATAAAAAAAAGTAAAGCAATACTTTTTTACTCCAAAACATAGGAAAACCGTATCTTTGAAATGTATTTTCAAAATCAAAAACCATGAGTTATTTTTTTAGCATATTTTACTTAGGGAAGACGAAAAAAATAATCTACCCGTCTGAATTGTTCTTTTTCTTACATGTTTCACTAAATCTTTCTTACGTAGCTCGGCTATGCGCGTCAAATTTAGCCAAACATATAAAAAAAATAACTTCTTCATTTGGGGTAGATTATTTTCTTCCTCTTCCCTTACTTGTCCTTTGCGTATGTATATCTGCGTGTACGGGCGACACCCAAAAAACTCCTGTGAGCAAGCTACCGGAAAATGATTTTGTAGAAGCCGCCCTCCAAGCCGTACAAGACAGTATGCAGCTCGAAAGTTTTGCTTTTGAGCGAGTTAGCGATATTGTGAAAAAGTACGAAACCCAGATAAGAGCGGTGCAAAAACAACAATTCAACGACCCAAAAAGCAAGAAGCAGGTTATGCGAAACCTCCTCAAATCGCGCCGTACCGAGCTGAACGATGTCTTGAAGCGCAAAGAGATGATGGCTTTCAATAAATTGTATAAAAAAAGTCTTGGCGATGAGCGCAAACGAGCACGTAAAGAAAAACAACTCAGCGAGGAAGACCGCAAAGCATTGGGCGAGCAAATACAGGCTTACCGCCTCGAATCAGTAATGCCCGTATTGAAAAAACAACGTGAGGCACTCGAAGCCGCTATGAGTCCGACAGACAAGACACATATCGCCGGATTGCGCGAAAAAATCATCACTTTCAACAAATCCGTTCTTGATAAAAAAGCTGCCTGCGCTACCCTCAATAAGAAAAATAGAAAAGCCAAAGCAAACTGCCAAAGAGAACTCCAAAGCCTACAAAAAACTTACGAGCCGATAAGAAAAGAAATGAAAGAAATCATAAAATTATTGGAAGAAAGATCGAGTACACAAATAATAATGATAACTATGGAAAACCAACGCAAGCAGTGGAGAACCGATTTAAAAAAAATGTTGGATACCTATTTTGAAGAAAAAATTGAGGTCGGAAAAGTACCGCTTGCCAAATATTTTCGGTTGGCACCCACTGCGCAGTTTTTGATGCTCAATCCGGAAAATGTCAATGAATAATCCCAAGCATCAAAATTCAATAAATTTGACTAAGTGAAAGAAATAACTTCTTCATTTGGGGTAGATTATTTTCTTCCACTTCCCTAAACTTATTTGTCCCGCATTCTTAAAACAGATTGGATTCTGAATTTTAATTTTTGAAATTTTAAACCTTTGGCATAGTTTTGTATTTAATTAAGAGATGAAAGACAAGTATTTATTTTTCAAATAAATTTTATACCATTTTAAAAAAAGAAAAATATGAAAAACATTAAATTGATTTTAACGGCTTTTGCAGCAGTATTGATGATGAGTACAGCTTTTGCTCAAGCCCCCAAAAAAGGTAATAGAGGCGATAGAATGGTGACGAAGATGACCGAACAACTCGATTTGAGCGAGGAGCAAGTCACTAAGATTACAGCTATTCAACAAGAATTTAGAGAAGAAATGCGTGCTTTGCGTTCCAGTGCTGGTGCTGATACCGATAGAACTGTCATGAGAACAAAGATGCAAAAAGTAGTTGCCGAGCAGGAGACTGCTATCCAAGCAGTTTTGAACAAAGACCAAATCGCTAAATGGGAAACCGCTAAAGCAGTAAGAGGTCAGACACGACCAGGTGGCATCAATCGTTCGAATATAGACCGCCCAACAAAAGACAAACCCAAGATGGACCGTCCAGTAAAAGGCAAGCGAAGCATAGATGCTGCTACAAAAGGTAAATCTAAACCAATGCAACGCCCACAAAAATCGCGTACCAACACGGCAGATAAAATGCAAAAAGCACTTGATTTGTCTGACAGTCAGGCAACAGAGTTGAAAGCAATCACAAAGGCTCACTATGCAGATATGAAAGCATTGAAAGCCGATAGCGTGAAAAAGAGAAAATTTAAAAAAGCCGAGAAAAAATACAAAGCCGATGTCAAGAACTTGCTGACAGCCGAACAATTCAAAAAATGGACTTCCATGAAGGAAAAGAAAAGCGTAAAGCAAGACATGCTTAAATAATGGACTTTATTTAGAAATATTTTGTATGCAGCTAACATTGTCTTTTTCCGATACTCCTCCCCTATTTTTCGCTCCGTACCGTAGGGTATGCAGCTCAAAATGAGGCTCAATTATCGAAAAAATACAAAATTCCATGCATACAAAATATTCCTAAATAAAGTCTAATTAATAACGAAAAATCCGAAAAAAGAACACAGTTAGAAAGTGCTTGTCGAAAGACAAGCACTTTTTTTATTCTAATCCGTCAACCCGTCAGTTCCCAATTTCCTATCAAAAAATAATTCATTTCCCTAAAATCCTATCATATTACTTCCCTTTTTCACAATTAAATTTCAATTAAATAAAAAAAAGTCGCAAAACATTTGGACATATATAGTTATCTATATACTTTTGATTAATAAATAACTATCGGCAATCAACTCCTTCCGATATTAACATATTAAAGAATTACTAAATAAGAGCTTATGAGAACACAAACTATTATGAAAACGATGGCTCTACTTCTGGTGTATTTTTTCGCGGTTCACACTACGATGGCGCAGGAAAAAACAGAAGTTGATCATTCGTACAAACCCCTCACCCTCAAACTCAACGAGGATGGCTCAAAGTACATCCGCTTTATCATGTGGCACCAAATATGGGCTACGACCGGCAATCTGGAAGCAGAAAATCGACAACGTCAGATCACACCAAGTATCAGGCGTTCCCGTTTTCTGGCATTTGCTCAGGTGTCGCCGAAATTTATGATTCTCACGCATTTTGGATTGAATAGCCTTTCGCCTACGAATCTTACTTCTCTTGGAAGCAATGGAGATTCACCACAGATGTTTCTTCACGATGCTTGGGGAGAATTTAAAGTACATGATGCCGTGTATGTGGGTGCCGGTCTGCATTATTGGAAAGGCTTGACTCGCCTATCCAATCAAAGCACCCTAAACCTGATGACACTCGACCAATCACGCCCCTTCGTAGCATGGCATTCGTTGGGTATTACCGACCAATTTGCCCGGCATTTGGGCATTTATGCGAAAGGTCAAATTGACAAATTTGACTATCGTATAGCACTCAATGCACCACTTCGCAACACCATCGGAGCAGGTATTGATTTCGGAATGAAAGAAAGTGGACTCACCTACAACGGCGTTACGACTGCAACAGAAGACGGTGACCAAACAGGGAATACCGTAATAGAGGGGTATTTCCGTTACAACATTTTTGACAAAGAATCTACCAAATTGCCTTATGCCGTAGGTACTTACCTCGGCAAGAAAAAAGTACTGGCAATTGGTGCTGGTTTTTATGCCCATCCAAATGGAATGTACACCGCAGAGAGTGATACTACCGGAGTGCACAGTGGTGTCGGTCATTTTGCATTAGATATCTTTGCAGATATGCCTGTGGGAAGCAATGGTGATGCTGCAAATGCTTATCTGGCTTTGATGAATTTCAATTATGGCGAAAACTACGTCAGTCGTTGGGCAGGAACCGGAACTGCTCTAATTGCTCAGGCAGGTTACTACCTCAATTCCGCTAAAATAATGCCTTATGTCGGGTTCAACTATGGTGCCTATCAAGGTTATGACGACCCTGTTACGGCATTAAATGTCGGCATGAATTACTTCATCAATGGTCATTTTGCAAAATTGACACTGGAATATCACAGAATAGCCGGTGATGTAAGAGAAGATGCAATAATAACGCAAGATGATGCTATATCTCAAATTCGCCTCCAAATGCACATTTTCTTATAATGAATTGACGAGTTGACGGGTTTTTAATTCAAATTATAAAATAAAATAATTCATACAAGTTTATTTAGGCTTATTTTTAAATGTAAAATACCGATAAACAAACCTTATAGGTTTCGTGCAGCGTATTCAATTTAAACTTAAACTTTCCCGATAGTTATCGAAATAAACTTAAACTTAAAATATTATGTCAAATAATAATATGCAAGAATATTGGAGCAAAAACCTACGGTATCTGGCGATACTGTTGGTGATTTGGTTCACTGTTTCTTATGGCTGCGGCATCCTGTTTGCCGACGCACTCAATAATATTCAAATCGGGGGCTTCAAACTCGGTTTTTGGTTTGCACAACAAGGAGCAATTTATGTTTTTATCGTGCTGATTTTCGTTTATATTCGCTGGATGAACAAGCTAGATAAAGAGTACGGTGTGGACGAGGATTAATCATTAAGTAGCGAGTTACGAGTAGCGAGTTACGAGTTATTTGTCGTGGTTCATTATTCGTTGATTCGTGGTTCGTTTTATACAAATCAATATTTACATTATTTGTATGAACGTAAATTTTAAAAAATTTCTCCAGACAGGAATGTCTGGGTTACATTATAAAAAAAATAATCATGATTTTAAATGATATAATTTTAGGGATTGGTGTGCAGACATGGACGTGGATTATCGTGGGCATGACCTTTCTGTTATACATCGGCGTGGCGATATGGGCGCGTGCCGGTTCTACCGGTGATTTTTATGTAGCCGGCGGTGGTGTACCACCAATACTCAATGGTATGGCTACGGCTGCCGATTGGATGTCTGCCGCATCGTTTATTTCGATGGCGGGTTTGATTTCATTTATGGGCTATCAGGGCGCACAATACCTGATGGGCTGGACGGGTGGCTACGTGCTGCTCGCGCTCCTCCTCGCGCCATACCTGCGTAAATTTGGTAAATTTACCGTACCCGATTTTATCGGTGACAGATATTACTCTCAAACGGCGCGTATGGTAGCCGTCATTTGTGCGCTTTTCGTATCGTTTACCTACATCGTAGGACAAATGAAAGGCGTAGGTATTGCATTTTCTCGCTTTTTAGAAGTTAGGTTTGAAGTCGGTATTCTCATTGGTACAGGTATCGTCTTTTTCTACGCTGTACTCGGTGGTATGAAGGGGATTACATATACACAAGTAGCGCAATATTGTGTTTTGATTTTTGCTTATCTTGTTCCTGCGATTTTTATTTCCATTCAAATGGTGGGCAATCCGATACCACAGCTCGGCTTTGGGGGCAACCTCGTTGATGGTAGTGGTCCGCTACTCGCCAAATTGGATTTATTGCACACCGATTTAGGGTTTAAAGAATATACGACCTCGACTACCGGAAAGGTTAATCTGTTTTTCGTGACGGCTGCCTTGATGCTCGGTACGGCTGGTTTGCCGCACGTTATTGTACGCTTTTTCACCGTTCCCAAAGTACGCGATGCGCGTAAATCTGCGGGTTGGGCATTGGTATTTATTGCCATACTTTATACGACTGCACCTGCGGTTGCGGCATTTGCCCGTACCAATTTGATTAATACTGTAAATGACCAACCACGCGCAGAAATGCCGGTATGGTTTGCCAATTGGGAGAAAACAGGCTTACTCAAATTTGATGATAAAAACGGCGATGGTAAGATTCAATATTACAATGATCAAAACGCCTCCTTCACAGCAGCAGCAACCGCCAAAGGTTGGAAAGGCAATGAGTTATCAGTCGATAGAGATATTATGGTACTTGCCAATCCTGAGATTGCCAACCTTCCGGCATGGGTCATCGCACTCGTGGTAGCAGGTGGACTCGCTGCGGCACTTTCGACTGCAGCAGGTTTATTGCTCGTGATTGCTTCCTCTATTTCGCACGATTTGTTGAAAAACTTTATCATGCCAAATATTACGGAGAAGCAAGAATTGACTTACGCACGTATCACAATTGGTTTTGCGGTAGCTATTGCAGCTTATTTCGGAATAAATCCGCCCGGCTTCGTAGCGCAGGTGGTCGCCTGGGCATTTGGTCTGGCTGCGGCTTCCTTCTTCCCCGCTATTTTGCTCGGTATTTTCTACAAACGTATGAATATGGAAGGGGCAGTAGCCGGTATGATTGTCGGTTTACTATTTACCGGATCGTACATTATTTATTTTAAATATTTGGGCGGTACAGCCGACCAATGGTGGTTTGGTATTTCGCCCGAAGGTATCGGTACATTAGGTATGATATTCAACTTTATCGTCGCACTTGCGGTGTCGAGTTTCACCCCTCCACCACCGGATAACATACAAAGATTGGTAGAGAATATTCGTATTCCGCGCGGTGCAGGTGCACCGGCTGACCATGACTGATTACAATGCTTAAATGTTGTAATGCGACAATGAAATGAGTGAATTTTGAATGAATGAATTGTAATTCACTTGTAAATTATAGATACACATACTCATAATAATTGGTTAGAAGACTCGCGTTAGACAATGCTTTTTATTAATGAATAATTGAATGAATTTTGAATGAATGAATCTTGTATTACCTGATTCATTCATTCTTTCACTCAAAATTCATTCATTACTTGCATTGTTTACGCGAGTTATTTTTTTGTAAATTGTGAAATATTCTGGTTCTTTGACAAATCCCGTGAAGTGAACATAAATTTGGGCGTATCCCCTCCTTAGCAGTCGGGGTCGGGCTATCCGGCACTCTCTCCATTCCGCTATCGCTTCATTTCGTTCAAACAACACCTACTATCCCTTACGCAAAAAACGAGCAATCATGGGATTCCTCAAAGAACCAAATCATTCATTCACTCATTATTTAAGCATTATCGCACTGCAACATTACAGCATTACCATGACAGCAAATAAATCATCTCGATTAGTGGGTATTTTCCTGCTCTTTTTCACTTTGCTCAATTTTCCAATAATAGGTTTGTTCAATAAAACCATGATTATCGGCGGTATTCCTTTGCTTTATCTCTATCTCTTTCTTGTTTGGTTAATTTTTATTATTTTCATGTTTTTAATTGTACGGAAAACGTAGTGTCGTTGATTCGTTATTCGTTGATTCGTTAACTCGTTATTCGTTATTCGTGGACTCGTTATTCGTGGACTCGTTATTCGTGGACTCGTTATTCGTGGACTCGTTATTCGTGGACTCGTTATTCGTGGACTCGTTATTCGTGGACTCGTTATTCGTGGACTCGTTATTCGTTGATTCGTTATTCGTGTATTCGTTATTCGTGGACTCGTTATTCGTGGACTCGTTATTCGTGGACTCGTTATTCGTGGACTCGTTATTCGTGGACTCGTTATTCGTTGATTCGTTATTCGTGGACTCGTTTTATTTGTATTTTGCGAAGAAAATATTTACACGAATCAACGAATACACGAATAACGAATACACGAATCAACGAATAACGAATCAACGAATAACGAATCAACGAATAACGAATAACGAATACACGAATCAACGAATACACGAATAACGGATACACGAATCAACGAATAACGAATTGAACGCAGCCACTATCATATCATTTTCCATTGCGTATTTGCTCTTACTATTTGGCATTGCGTACTTCATTGACCGTCAATCGGCAAAGGGGCGCAACCTCACGGCAAATCCTTACATTTACGCGCTTTCGTTGGCGGTTTTCTGTACGGCGTGGACGTTTTATGGTAGCGTCGGACGGGCAGCAACAGGCGGTTTGAGCTTCCTCACCGTCTATCTCGGACCTACGCTGACTGCGCCTTTGTGGGTACTCATTCTCCGAAAAATAATTATCATTAGCAAATTTCAAAAAATCACTTCGGTAGCCGATTTTATCTCCTCGCGGCATGGCAAAAGTGCAACTTTGGGCATCTTGGCAACCCTTGTTGCTTTGTTTGGTATCGTGCCATATATTTCGATTCAATTGAAGGCGATGACCTTCAGCTTCAACATCCTGCTTGGCGAGCAGAGCGATGCGCTCACACATACACTTGATGGCAGTTCTGTCCTTCGGGATTTGGCGTTTTATGTAGCGTTGGTATTGGCGGTCTTTACGATATTTTTTGGTACACGCCACCTCGACCCCAACGAAAAACACGAAGGACTTATCGGCGCGATTGCCTTTGAGTCTATCTTCAAATTATTTGCCTTCCTCGCCGTGGGGTTTTTCGTAACTTTTGGCATTTATGATGGCTTTGGCGACCTATTTAGCCAAGCCGCCCAACGCCCCGACATCGCCCGCTTGATGACCATAGATGCTGCCAATCTCGGCGGAGGTTCGTGGTTGGCTTTGTTGATACTTTCTATGTTGGCTATTTTTCTACTACCGCGCCAATTTCATGTTGCTGTAGTAGAAAACAATCAATCCAAACACGTCACCAAAGCCTTGTGGATGTTTCCTTTATACCTGTTTATCATCAATATATTCGTTGTACCGATTGCTTTTGGTGGTTTGATGCAGTTTCCGAATGGAGAAGTCGAAGCCGATACTTTTGTCTTAAATTTACCTCTTTTGTACGAACAAAATATCCTTGCTATCTTCGTATTTTTGGGCGGCTTGTCTGCTGCTACAAGCATGGTAATTGTCTCTACGATTGCCTTGAGTATCATGTTGAGCAACAACCTAATTGTACCGCTTTTACTTCGCACAAAAATCATTTCCCAACAAGATAATGAAGAAATTTCCACTCGCCTACTCGCTACCCGACGTTTGTGTATTGTCTTTGTTTTACTCTTGGCGTACAGCTATTTTAATGCCATTGGGACGGGCTATACTTTGGTGTCTATCGGGCTGATTTCGTTTACGGCAGTCGCACAATTCGCACCTGCACTTTTGGGGGGAATGTACTGGAAAGGGGGAACGAAAATGGGGGCTATCTATGGACTACTAATCGGGTTTTTACTGTGGGCATTTCTACTCCCTTTTCCAACAATGGATAGCGTAAATTGGGTGGCAAATATCCTCGAAAATGGTTTATTTGGTATTTCTTGGTTGCGTCCCGATGCCTTTTTAGGCGTGGGAAACAATGACCCGATTCCATTGGCTTTGTTTTGGAGTTTGTTTTTTAATTTGGTGTTTTACATCGGTATTTCTTTATTTACAAACCCTTCTGCAATTGAACGTACGCAAGCCGCTTTGTTTGTTGATATTTATAAATACACCAATAGTGGCGGCGAAATTGACGTCACAAAACGTGAAGCTCCTTTTCATGATATAAAAATGATTTTAAATCGTTTTTTGGGAAAAGAACGCGCCGAACAGCTACTGAGTGAATACTCTAATTCGGAAGATATTGACCTCGAAAAACTTACAACTGCGAACGCTGAACTCGTAAATTATGCCGAAAAAAACCTCGCCGGGTCAATTGGTGCTGCATCGGCAAGGGTAATTATCACTTCGGTAGCGAAGGAAGCCCCTGTTAGTTTGGAAGAACTCATGCGTGTACTCGACCAAACCCAAGAAATCGTAGAATACAGCCACGAACTCGAAGAAAAATCTCGCGAACTCGAAGAAACCACCCACCAACTCAAAGTCGCCAACGAAGCTCTTAAAGAACTAGATGGATTGAAGAATAACTTCATAACCAATGTCACACATGAGCTACGTACACCAATTACCTCCATTAAGTCTTTTTCAAATATTTTATTTAAAAATAAAAATTTAGACAGTACCCAACATGAGGAATTTCTCGGTATTATAGTCAGTGAAAGTAATCGTATTGCGCGATTGATTAATCAGGTTTTGGATATTGAAAAATTGCAAGCCAATCGGCTAGAATGGGATTTTCAAGTTATAGATTTAAGGGAAGTCTTGGCAGATTCGGTGAGTAGTGTGAAATCGCTTTGTCAGGATAAAAATATTCGCTTGAGATACGATGTGCCGACTAAGCCGTATACAATAATCGGCGATAAAGACCGATTGGTGCAAGCTACACTAAATTTACTTTCCAATGCCGTCAAATTTTGCCCCGAAAAAAATGGTTTAATTGGCATTCAACTTACGTCAAAAAACCGTTACGTTGAACTTTCAATTTGGGACAACGGAGAAGGGATTGCGCCAGAGTTTTTACCGTATCTGTTTGATAGATTTACGCAAGATGCTACGCTTTCCAAACCCGCAGGAAGTGGTTTGGGTTTGTACATTACCAAAGAAATTATCGACCGACATAAAGGGGAAATTTTGGTGAAAAGTGAACAGGGGAAGGGAACGAAGTTTCTAATAACTTTTAAGAATGAAACATCTTCAAACTCAATTTAGTGAAAGAAAATAAATAACTTGCCCCATAATGCGAAGTGTTTTTTTTGTCTAAGGATTTTTTGAAAGCCGCACATAGCTTTAGCACAGCCTGTCCCGAACCCCGATTCGGGATAAGGATTTCATTCTTAGACGGAAAAAAGACGAGTATAATGGCACATGTTATTTAATTTCTTTCACTAACATCTTCACGCCGTTATTTTTTCTTTACACGAGCCAAATTTGACGCGTCCCAAATGCTTTCGGGATAAGGAGAATTTGGTGAAGTATAAAGGAAAAAGAACAAGTCGAGAATATACATTTATTTTGTTCCTGATAAGTAGGGAGACGAAACTAAACGAACAATATTTTGAACCACTAAGTAACGAGTAAATAATAACTTCACGATTTGGACGGCTTCTTTTGCCCTTATTTTCCTCCTCGAAAACAGTCATTTATCCCGATAAACTCCCGCTTTCAAGAAGAAAACTAAGGACAAAATAACCTCGTCGAAATCGTAAACTTATTATTTCATCGTTACTTAGTGGTTCATTAGTTCTGTCCACCTACTTACTTAGATTCAGCTTCATCAAATTACAGAATAATATGATGAGGAATTTGCAGTCGCAAATTTTTCAAATTAAAGTCAAGGTTGAAATTGTCCACGATACCGATAGCCATCGGTATCTGGGTGAACTTAAATTTAAATTTATGTTACATATTCCATCGCTTTACATTGCCGAATCGCCCACACGCGGACGAGGAGTTTTTACTGCTGAGCGTATTGAAAATAAAAGCCTTATTGAAATATGTCCTTTGCTCACAATTCCTCCGAAACAAGTAGCTGCCATTCACAAAACCGTCTTTCACGATTACTATTTCTTACTGCCCGATTCGGACGGTGCAGCCTGCATCCCACTTGGTTACGGTTGCCTCTACAATCATAGTAAAACCCCCAATGCTGAAGCTCGTATTGCTGATGAACAACTTGAAATTCACGCCATAAAAAATATTCTCGCAGGAGGGGAAATTTTTATTGATTATCAAGGTGGTGACAAGGCGTTTGAGGGGGTTTGGTTTGATGTGGTTTAAAGGTATTTTGTTGGATAAGTAGTGGGACAAAAATAGGCTTACAATTTTGACATGATTATTTTTTCGGTATTTTTTCTTACAAAAACCGCACATAGCCTACGCTACGTAAGGATTTTTGTAGGTAAAAATAGCGGAAAAAGAAACCGTCAAAAAGTAAGGATATTTTTGTCCCACTACTTAATTCCATTTTTTCATATATATTGCGTCATTAATTCAGTAAAAAATCGACTTGCGAGAAAGCATTACCATAATAGAGAAAAAAAACGTCTTTAATACTAAAGGAAGCCACCCTGTACAATGTACGATTTATCTGCTGGGAATCGTTTTATACCTATTGATCATCAAGATATCTTCAACTCGTCAAACTTGGAATATAAGCTATCCCAACTAACAAGCAACGATAGCATTTTGAACTATCAAACTCTTCCACAGTTATTTAAGAAGAATGAAATTCAAAACCAACAATTAGTTGCTGAAATAGAAGATAAATACTATTTTTACATTAATAAATGTCAGCAAAACCTTGATAAAATATTCAAAAAAATACCCGAAGATTGGAACATAGACACAAATTATTACGTTAAACTAATTGATAATCAAATATTTAATCAAAAATGGATTAAAGATTGTTGGCAGACCTTTATAACATTATTATAATGTAATATCTTGAAAACCGAACATTGTCATGAATACCTATTATAGCATTATATCCGCTCATATTCGCCCAGAGATTGGTGAGAAAATTTCACTGGGCTTATTCGTGATGTCTGGTAATAATATATTTCTATCTATATCAAAAACCAAATTGTCAATTACCAAAGAATTGCTGCCTGATTATATGCATTACGGTATAAAAAACGAGATTAAGGGTATTCAAGCCACTTACGATAAGTTTATAAAAAATAATATATTCATTGAAAACAATGCTGTGTTCTTTCAGAGTGAAAAACCTAAATTATTCACTGAATCATACATTAATTATTTGAGTAATTACAAAAATAATGTGGTCAGTTTTTCTGCGCCTCAGAAAATGTCAATAGAAGTGGATAATAAAATTTTTAATAAATTATATACGCAATTTGTTGATGACGAGTTGTTTGCAATTGATATTAATGAAGATGCTAAATCAATAGAAAAGTTTAGAAGAGAATTTATACCACAATTATCATCCTATTATAACGTCAATATTACAGTAGATAATACCATTCTGAAAGATGCTATTATTCCTCTCAAATTCGATCTTGTTGGAAAAAATGACTACGAAGTATATGCGAAATCCATTGACCTCGAACGCCGGAAATATAACGTCGAACATGATGTCAACGCCTTTTATCCCATCAAAGATTTAAGCCCCAAATCAAAGAAATTCATCATATCTGCCGAACCAGACAAAAAGTATCAAATCCAACATCAGATTTGGAAAAACCTACGAGACTCCAATTGGTTAGAATACCTAGATATTTCCGAAGCGGAAAAACTACGCGAGTATGCTCAAGCGCATAATGTTGAACCATTAATAAAGTCAGAAATTCCGGTTTAATAAATGGTTTCGTAATTCACTGAAAGTGAATTATTGAACTTGACATGATGCTTGAACTTGCGCTTTCTCAACTAAACGCCACCCCTATCTCACTCTTCTCCATCAAGTGCCGAATCTCGTCCAGTACCACTGGGTCTTCAATCGTGGAAGGCATCGCAAACTCCTCACCATCAGCGATGTAGCGCATCGCTTTACGTAAGATTTTACCGGAGCGCGTCTTGGGCAATCGAGCTGCAATGACCGCCCGTTTGAAACTCGCCACCGGACTTACCGTATCACGTACCATTTGAATCAAGTCTTTTTCGAGTTGCGGCGGTGATACTCGTACATTCGATTTCATAACCACCAAACCCACCGGAATTTGTCCTTTCAAATCATCCTTAATACCTATCACTGCACACTCCGCCACAGCAGGATGTGAAGCCAAAACCTCCTCCATTTCCGAAGTAGAAAGTCGATGCCCTGCCACATTTATCACATCATCAATACGTCCGGTGATAAAAATATAGCCATCCTCATCCTTATAACCGCCATCACCTGCAAGGTAAAAACCCTCATAGCGGCTCAAATACGACTCCCGAAAACGTGCATCATTATTCCAAAGTGTAGGCAAACAGCCTGGCGCAAGCGGTAGTTTTATGGCTACCGAACCGCCCTCATTGGCGTCACAGTTTTTGCCGTCTTCGTCCAAGATTTGAATATCAAAACCAGCCACCGATTTACCAGCCGAACCGGATTTTACAGGCAACATTTCCACGCCCATCATATTCGAAATCATCGGATGCCCAGACTCGGTTTGCCACCAGTGGTCTATCACCGGAACGCCCAGTAAATCCTGCAACCATTCCAAGGTAGCCACATCGCAACGCTCACCCGCAAGGAAGAGCGATTGCAAGGAAGAAGTATCATATTTTTTTCGTAAAGCACCCTCACTATCCTCCTTTCTAATGGCACGAAAAGCCGTAGGTGCAGTAAATAAAAGTTTCACCTTATACTCCTCAATAATTCGCCAAACTGCGCCTGCATCAGGTGTTTTGATAGGTTTTCCTTCATATAAAATCGTCGTGCAACCATGAATCAAAGGCGCATAAACAATATATGAATGACCAACAACCCAACCCACATCCGAAGCCGCCCAGTACACATCGCCGGGCTGCACGCCATAGACGTATTCCATACTATATTTCATCGCCACGGCATGACCGCCGTTGTCGCGTACAATGCCCTTTGGTTTGCCCGTAGTGCCTGATGTATAGAGAATATAAAGGGGGTCGTGTGCGTCCACAGGCACGTAGTCCGCAGGCGTCGCTTTTTCCAACAAATCATTCCAATCGTGGTCACGTCCTTCCTGCAAATCTGATGTCACAAAATCGCGTTGAAACAAAACGCAAGCATCAGGCTGATGCGTAGCTTCTTCGAGTGCGGCATCTACGATTGGTTTATAGGGTACAATGCGGTTGATTTCCTTGCCACCACTTGCTGTCAACAGCACTTTTGGCGTAGCATCATCAATCCGAATCGCCAATTCATGCGCCGCAAAACCACCAAAAACCACCGAATGTACCACCCCCAATCGCGCACAAGCGAGCATTGCCATCACTGTTTGTGGTATCATCGGCATATAGATGATTATGCGGTCGCCCTTCGTTACTCCAAGCCCTTTCAATACGCCTGCAAATTTCGCCACTTTATCGCGTAACTCGCTGTATGTCAGTCTCAATTTTGTATTTGTTACGGGAGAATCGTAGATAATCGCCGCCTGTTCGCCGCGACCGTTTTCGATGTGATAATCAAGTGCAAGATAGCATGTATTCAGCTTTCCACCCTCATACCAACGATAAAATCCCTGTTCGTTTTGCGTCAATATTTTATCCGGAAAATCAAACCAATCAATTGACTGCGCTTGTTCGCGCCAAAAAGTCTCACGGTCATTGAGGCTGTTGTCATAAAAGTCTTGATATTTCATAGTATTGTATTTCTCGTACAGGCGACTTTAGTCGCCATGTGAAAATAATTCGCAAATCATTCATTTATACTTTTCATAAATAAAGTCTAATATGGCGAATAAATTCGCCTGTACGGTGCAAAAATATAAACATCTATATAATTCGATGTGTTTTTTGATAAAAAATTTCGAAATAATATTTTTCTATGTTAGAAAAAGTCGTAATTTTATAGAAATTTAGTGAAAATCACACAAATAAAGTTCCTTATGATATATTCATCAAATAAGCGCGTACTAATCGTGGATGATGAGCCTAATATTGTGAAAGCGGTAGACTTCCTACTGACACAATACGGTTTCAACACCGCGAAGGCATACAACGGTTTGCAAGCCCTGCAAAAAATAGGTGCATTTCAGCCGAATTTGGTGGTATTGGATGTGATGATGCCTGAAATGAACGGCTTTGAGGTTGCCCGACAAATCCGTGCGAATCCAGCTAATGTGGATGTGCTGATTATTTTTTTGACGGCAAAAGGAACAAGTCGTGATAAAATGCAAGGCTATAGCCTCGGTGGTGATATTTATATTACCAAACCATTTGATAATGAAGAACTTATACAGGCAGTGAGCGAAACGCTTGCCTACGGTTAAATTTAAATTTTACGATAAGTCGTTTTTGATTTTTGGAATAAAAAAATAGAAAACGACTTAATTTTTTTGCAATAAATATAATTATCTATATATTTACATATTAATGAATGAATTTTGAATGAATGAATGAATGAATGAATGAATGAATGAATGAATGAATGAATGAATTGCCTTTGATTAGGTGATTTTGGATTTTATTTATTCATTCAAAATCCATTCACTCACTCATTAAAACAGATGTTCTTTGACAACTTGGGTAAGCCTATTTGACCATAAAATTTGCTATTGGTGGATTTCGTTTGTATTTTTATAGAAAAATAGAAAAAATTATGGTCGGATACATAGAAAATATAACAGATGCAGAACGCAAAATGGCGCAATCTGCCATTGAATCACTCGCAAAACATGTGGATGAATTGAATGGAAACGGTACTGAAAGCGTTGAAATTCCACCAATACACATTCCTGTGAAAGCCTTTGATTTACTCAAATCAATTTTGGGCGATATGGCAGAGGGCAAAAGACCTAAATTTGTAACAGATGATATAGAAATGAATGTGCAACAAATCTCTCAAGTTCTGCGCTTTCCTGTTGCTCATATCAATAGATTATTGGACGGCGGAAAGATTCCTTACCATACATCAGGTGAGGAAAAGTATGTACTTTTAAGCGATGCCTTGAAGTACAATGAAGAACTCAAAAAAAGGCAGCGTGAAGGTATAGAGATGCTTATTAAAGAAGCACAAGAGCTAAAACTTGGATATTGATTTATGAGTGAAATCACGATACCTACTGCCGTTTTGGACGCTTGTGTGCTTTATCCTGCACCTATGCGTGATACACTTTTGTGTTTTGCCGAACAAAGACTTTACATGCCGCAATGGTCAGATATAATTACAGATGAATGGTTGCGTAATTTACTGAAAAACAGACCTGACTTGAAGAAAGAAAAATCATTGAGAACTATTGCCCAGATGAACAGTTACTTTGACGAAGCCAATGTTGCTGACTTCGAGTATCATATTCCCACCATTCAACTTCCTGACCCTGACGACAGGCACGTAGTAGCTTGCGCTATTCGAGGTGGAGCTACAATCATCGTCACCAAAAACCTAAAAGACTTTCCGGCGGAAGAATTAGCAAAATTTGACCTCATCGCTCAAGATCCTGACAATTTCATTTGTGATTTATTTGAAATGGATAAAAAAAATTCAGTAAAAGCCTTCAAAGCCCAACTCATATCTCTCAAAAATCCACCACAAACTAAAGAGGAACTATTGGAGACTTTTAGAAATAATGACTTTCCAAAAGCGGCTGAATTATTCGCACAAATCACTGAATAAGAAGCGAAAAGGAACTTGCAGACGGCGGATTTTGTTTGTATTTTTACAAAAATAAAAGAAAAAATTATGGTCGAATACATCGAAAATATAACAGATGCAGAACGCAAAATGGCACAATCTGCCATTAGGTCACTTGCAGAACATGCGGATAATTTGGAGGGAAACAACGCTGACAGCGTTGAAATTCCAACGATACAAATTCCTACAAAAGCTTTGGAGTTCATCAAATCCGTCTTAGGTAATATGGCAGAAGGCAAAGCGACTACGTTGCTACCATTTGATGCAGAAATGAGTGTAAAGCAAGTCGCAAATCTCTTACGTTTCCCTATTACCGATGTTAATAGTATTTTGGATAAAGGTCAAATTCCTTATCGTGTGATTGACTCGGAACGCAAAATGCTTTTGAGTGATGTATTGGTATATGATAAGGAATTGCGTAAGCGGCAGGATGAAGGATTGGCAATATTGGCAGAGGAAGCCCAAAAACTAAATCTTGGGTATTGATGATTGAAAAACTGAAAATCATTGCCGTTCTGGATGCTTGTGTGCTTTATCCGGCATCTGTCAGGGATATTCTATTAAACATTGCACAAACAAGACTTTATAATGCCAAATGGTCGGATGAAATTAACGCAGAATGGACTCGTAACCTGTTGAAAAACAGACCTAACTTAAAAGAAGCTAATTTGAGGCGAACACTCGCAACCATGAATAGTTACTTTACAGAAGCCAATGTTGTATAATTTGACCACCACATCCCTACCATTCAACTCCCCGACCCTGACGACAGACACGTAGTAGCTTGCGCCATTCAATGTGAAGCCGAAATTATCGTCACTAAAAACCTAAAGGATTTTCCAGCGGAAGAGTTAGAAAAATTTGGAATCATCGCTCAACATCCCGATGATTTTATTTGTAATTTATTTGAAATGGACGAAAAATCTGCCAGAAAAACCTTTAAAAAGCAACTCGAATCCCTCAAAATCCACCTCAAACAAAAGAATAATTACTCGAAACTTTCAGAAAAAATGACCTGATAAAAGCGGCTGAATTATTTGCACAAGACATCGAATAAACAACAAAGAGGAACTTGCGGACGGCGAATTTTGTTTGTATTTTTACAAAAATAAAAGAAAAAATTATGGTCGATTATACAGAAAGTAAAACTAAAAGTACAGAACGCAACGAGCTATAACTTCTTATCAAGCAATTAAATAAACACGTTGAAAAAAATGATGATGAGAGGTCTATCATTATTAGGGTCGGAGATACACCTAAATTATTGGAAATGTCCGGTGAAACATTCTATTTTTTGAAATTAATTTTAGAAGGACTATCAAAAGGACAATCTGCCACAGTAGAATCCCATGAAAAGGAAATCAACGTAGAAGAAGCCGCTAAAATATTTTTTCATCTTGCCCACGTCATGTCGAAGAATTATTGGAGAAAGGAGAAATTGCCTATCGGGAGGAAGGTGGTGAAAAATTGATAAAATTGGGTGAAGTCATGCGGTATGATAAAAAATTGAGGATTCAAAGAAGAGAAGCACAGGCAGAACTTACCAAAATATCGCAGGAAATGGGTTCGTATGATATGCACGATAACCCTTTAGTGAAGAAATAATTTAAAATTGTAATTTTTTGTTTATCAATATTTTTTGTTTCATTTTTATAAAAAAAGAAAAAATATGATTAAAAATATCGAAGGTATTAGTGATGCGGAACGAAAGATAGCGCAATTCTTTATTGAAAAACTAACTGATTATGTTGGTGAAATTGATAAAAGTGGTGACAGTTCTATTAGGATTCATAGTGAAGATTCAAGTGAAGTATTACACATTCCGAATGAGTTTTTTTACTCACTGAAATCCGTTTTACATGGAATATCGGAGGGGAAAACTGTGACGGTAGAACCTTATGACGAAGAAGTTAGCATAGAACGAGCGGGTGAAATACTCATGTTTTCTGATGCTCATGTCGAAAAATTATTGGATAGTGGAGAAGTTCCTTATCGAGAAACGGACAGTGGCGAAAAATTGATAAAAATGAACGAAGTATTAAAGTACAAAGAAAAATATAAACCAATCCGTAGAAGGAACTTAGAAATCCTTGTGGAAGAAGCACAAAAACTAAATCTCGGATATTAATGAGAGATTTTACCGAATTTAAAGTCGTTTTAGATGCTTGCGTATTATATCCTGCACCTGTACGCGACATCCTTCTGAATCTCGCCGAGCAAGAAATATACACTCCTAAATGGTCAAAAATCATTGAAGATGAGTGGCTTAGAAATCTCTTAAAAAATCGTCCTGATTTAAAAGAAGCCAACCTTAAAAGGACAATCAGTGCTATGGAGCGAGAGTTTACAGGTGCCAATGTCACCAACTTCGAACATCACATTCCTACCATCCAAATCCCTGACCCTACGATAGACACGTAGTAGCTTGCGCCATTCAATGTGAAGCTGAAATCATCGTCACCAAAAATCTAAAAGACTTTCCGGCAGAAGAATTGGAAAAATTCGATATTATCGCTCAACATCCCGACGACTTCATTTGTGATTTATTCAAAATGGATAAAAATGCTGCCATAAAAGCCCTTAATGTTCAACTCAAATTCCTCAAAAATCCTCCCCAAACAAAAGAAGAATTATTAGAAACCTTCAAAAAACAAGGCTTACCCAAAGCCGCAGAATTATTTAAATCTGAACGATAAATCCATTTTAAACTTAGACTTAAACTTAATCTTAGACTTAATAAACGACACTATGACAACACAAATTAAAACCTTCGCAGACTACCAAGAAGTATATAAACGCAGCGTAGCTGACCCCGAAGCATTTTGGGCTGCCGAAGCTGATACTTTTCACTGGCAAAAAAAGTGGGACAAGACCCTCGAATGGGATTTTAGAAAGCCAGATGTCAAGTGGTTTATGGGTGGTAAATTGAACATCACCGAAAACTGCCTTGACCGACATTTGGAGACACGCGGTGACCAAGTCGCGCTACTTTGGGAACCCAATAATCCCGATGATGCCGTCAAAACATACACTTATAAAGAACTACATGCCGAAGTCTGCAAAGTTGCTAATGCACTCAAAGCCAACGGAATAGGCAAAGGCGACCGCGTTTGTTTCTATATGCCGATGGTACCCGAATTGGCGATTGCCGTACTCGCTTGTGCGCGGGTGGGGGCGATACATTCGGTCGTATTTGCGGGCTTTTCTGCCAACGCACTTGCCGACCGTATCAAGGATGCGACTTGCAAAATAGTCATCTGTTCGGACTACAACAATCGTGGCGCGAAATCCATTCCCGTCAAGAAAGTCGTGGACGATGCGATGGCGATGGGTTGCGATAGTATTGAGACCGTTTTGGTACATAAAAATACGGGCGGTGAGGTCACGATGGGCGCGAAAGACAAGTGGTGGCACGATGAAGTGGACGGACAATCTGCCGACTGCCCCGCCGAAGTGATGGACTCCGAAGATATGCTGTTTATTCTTTATACATCCGGCTCTACGGGCAAGCCCAAAGGCGTGGTGCATACCTGCGGCGGTTACATGGTCTATGCTGAGTTTAGCTTCCGCAATGTGTTCCAATACGAGGAGGGCGATGTCTATTGGTGTACGGCGGATATTGGGTGGATTACCGGGCATTCGTATATTATATATGGACCGCTTTTGGCAGGTGCGACGACGATTATGTTTGAAGGCGTACCGACCTATCCCGATGCCGGACGCTTCTGGCAGATGGTGGAAAAACACAAAATTAACCAATTCTATACCGCACCGACGGCGATACGCGCACTGATGGCAAAAGGCGATGAACACGCCACAAAATACGACCTTTCTTCGCTCAAAACCCTCGGCACGGTCGGCGAACCTATCAACGACGAAGCATGGAAATGGTACAACGAAGTCATCGGCAAAAAGAACTGTCCGATAGTCGATACGTGGTGGCAGACCGAGACGGGCGGCATTATGATTACGCCGCTACCGAGCATCACCGAGCCACTCAAACCTTGCTTTGCGATGCAGCCTATGCCGGGCGTTCAGCCTTGCTTGGTGGATAAAGACGGCAAAGAAATTCACGAAAATGAAGTGGAAGGTTTGCTCTGTATCAAATTCCCTTGGCCCTCTATGATTCGCACGACTTATGGCGACCACGAGCGTTGTCGCAACGTCTATTTTTCGATGTTTGAGGACAAATATTTTACGGGCGATGGCTGTCGTCGCGATGCCGACGGACACTATCGCATCATTGGTCGCGTGGATGATGTCATCAATGTGTCAGGTCACAGACTCGGTACGGCGGAAGTCGAAAATGCGATTAATCAGCACCCCGATGTGGTCGAATCCGCAGTGGTCGGCTACCCGCACGACATCAAGGGACAAGGGATTTACGCCTACGTCATCACGCAAAACGCCAACCCGGATGTGGATGCTTTCCGCAAAGAATTGGTCGCCGTAGTGAGAAAGGAAATCGGACCTATCGCCAAGCCGGATATGATTCAAGTCGTTCCCGGATTGCCCAAGACGCGCTCGGGTAAAATCATGCGCCGTATCCTCCGAAAAATCGCTTCGGGCGATACGTCGAATCTGGGGGATGTTTCTACTTTGCTGAATCCGGAGATTGTGGAGGCGGTTAAAGATGGGGCTTTGGTATAATAATTAATAGTTAACGATTAATGATTAATGACGAGCAAACGTAAAATCTAAAAATCAACCGTCTTTCCGCACCCCGATGCGGAATCTGCCAGATGACAGGACGGGATTTTTAGATGCAACGATGAAATAGAAAAGCCGGACTTTTGTCCGGCTTTTTTTTTTGTGAGAATCAAGATGGAGTGGGGGGAGAGGGTTTCCCCTCTCCAGTGCCAAAATCTTGATTTAGTTGATAGTCAGCTCGCAAAGTTATAGGTCATCTCCCATGGAAAAAGGTTAACCCCACATGTAGGCACCCACTCCGAAAAGTATGATTTTTAAGCTATTATTTGTATTCATAGATTTGCTGTTGATTAATTCGGTTATAAAAAATTTTATAAAAAAAACTATCCAGAACCCTATGCCTGTAATCAATTCGAGCATTATATCAACGTTTTCACTCAAGCTCTTTATTTTCGGGGAAATTAATTACACAATAAATACAAATTGTGAGGCAAAAAAGTTCGCTCCATGAAAATGTTTATTTGGTTATCAGAATACAAATCATTACTTTTACGTAGTACGTATTAATAGTAATCTCTATTGAAGAAAAGGGTGAAATTCCCGGCAGTAGTCGTTAGAGCCGACAGGGTAAGTTAAGACAGGTGGGACAGACGTCGGTCCTGCCTTCGCTATTAAATAGCATTTTTGACTTGCGGTGGGTAGTAGGTGGGGCAAATCAGTCCTGTCTGCACCCCATAAAACTTTGATTTACTTCGTCAATTGAGCTAAAAGTTCTTCAAGCGGTTCTTCAATATTCAAATCCTTTGCTTTCGCAAAAAAAATCAATTCTCCCTTGCCGATATCATCAAAAAGGATACTCCATGTCACATTGCTGTTTTTTTTACATCACAACTAATAATTATTAGTATCAGGAATTAAATAAATGTACATTCTTCGCGTCGTTATTTTTTCTTTAGACAAACCAAATTTGACACGAATACTCACTGTATTTAAGAAAAATTTGGTGAAGTAGACTTTATTCTAAAATAGTTTGTATAAAAGAGGAAATAAAGATTTTTTCACTAATCAAGGCGGCTGAAATTGAGCTATGCCTTAGCATAGTGAATTTTCAGGCAACGCAGAGTAGTGGAAAAAGATTATTAACTCTATGCAAAATATTTTGGAATAAAGTCTAATATAAAGGAAAGAGAACAAGTCGAGAATATACATTTATTTTATTCCTGATACTTAGCGGATTATACAGATTCTTTTGTTTTCATTTCCAAAAAAAATCCGCTCAATCCGCACAATCCGTGTTCTATCACCTACCGTACTTCCACTTCCCAGCCAAAAGCCTCCATCATCTTATCAAAAATCGCCGTATTTTCATAAAATCCTGCGAAAGCTTCCGCACCCGGTCCATAGGCAAAAACGGGAATTAAATCTGCCGTATGATAATCCGAAGTAAATGTTCCCGTGGTGATTTCGCCCATCTTCGAGCCTTTGTTGATGGCGTAGCCGCCTGTTTCGTGGTCGGCGGTGATGATGACGAGCGTTTCGCCGTCTTTTTCTGCAAAGTCTAAAACTTCACCAATCGCCTCATCAAACTCCAACATCTCCGAAATAATGTAGTCAGAATCATTGGCATGACCGCCCCAGTCGATTTGCGAACCTTCAATCATCAAGAAGAAACCCTTGCCGCGATTTTCGAGAAAATTCATTGATAATTTCGTTGCTGGAACGAGATAATCGCGCCCTGCTGCCTTCGTCAGCGGGTCGCTATCGGAGGTCAGATAAGCATAGTTTTTATCCTGACTTACAGAAGTCGGCAAATCGCCCTCCAAGTAAGTTCCGACGTTGTAACCCTTTAATTTTAAGGTGTTTAGCAAGTTTTTCTTATCGGCTCTACGGTCAAAATACTTCTTTCCACCGCCTACCCAGAAGTCCACATCGGTCTTTAAAAAATCCGCTGCAATCTCCTCATACATCTTGCGTTTAGGCTGATGCGCCACGAAAGATGCAGGCGTCGCATGTATGATGGTCGAGGTCGCCACCAAGCCCGTTGCCAGTTCATTATCTTCGGCATATTCCAGTATCGTTTTGACGGGCATTGTGTCCATATCCACGCCAATCGCGCCATTATAGGTTTTCACGCCGCAAGCGAATGAAGTTGCCGCTGCCGCCGAGTCCGTCACAAGGTCGTTGCCCGCATAAGGTTTGTGCAAACCAATGACTTTACAACGCTCCAAATTCAGTTGATTATTATTCTCATAAAGCCCTGCGGTAATCTGCGTAATACCCATACCATCACCCACCATTAGGATAATATTTCGCGGCTTTTTGGCAATGCCCATCGTTACGGGGTCGGGCGTTTCCACCTGCATTTTTGTTGATGTTGGTAGCACTACGGTTGATTGTTTGGTCGTACCACAAGCTCCTACAAGCGAGATTAAAACGGTAAATATAGCACTTCGTAACACAGACATTCCTATCTGTACTGTATGTAGAGATTCATCTTTTCTACTATAACAAATATTTTTTTTCATTGTGTTTTTTTATTAATTATAAATTAATTATGACGAAAAAACAGACGAGAATACCCATATTACCTTACACAGACAAGAATGTCTGTGTTACGTCTTATAAGTTGTCTGTGTTATGCAAAAGTACAAATACAAGTCCATACATAGATTAAGCTAAAGTTAAAATTGTAAATCAAGTGTTGCTTTTCTTATCTTCGCCACGATTTTTTAATGGTTAATAACTGATTTTCGCTATGCGAAAACACAGGAAGTCACTCATTAATCATTAATCATTAACCGTTCATCATTATAAAATTATGAATATAACAGTAATAGGCGCAGGCGCGATGGGCAATGGAATTGCACACGTTTTTGCTATGAAAAATTATAAGGTCAACTTGGTCGATACTTCGCAAGATACCTTAGATAAAGCCCTGAAAACCATTGAGAAAAACCTTGACCGCATGGTGAAGAAAGAACGAATTAGTGAAGCGGATAAGTCGGCTGCACTCGGCAATATCACGACATTCACCGACATGAGCGAGGCAGTCAAAACGGCGGATTTGGTCGTAGAAGCGGCTACCGAAAATGTGGATTTGAAGAAAAAAATCTTTGCACAAATGGACGAACACGCCCCTGCAAATGCGATTTTGGCGACCAATACTTCGTCGATTTCTATCACACAAATTGCAGCAGTCACGAAGCGTCCCGAACAAGTCATCGGAATGCACTTTATGAATCCTGTGCCTGTGATGAAGCTCGTCGAAGTGATTCGCGGCTACGCGACAAGCGATGCCGTGACGCAAACCGTGATGGACATGTCCAAAAACTTGGGCAAAATTCCCGTTGAAGTCAACGACTATCCCGGCTTCGTGGCGAACCGTATTTTGATGCCGATGATCAATGAAGCGATTATCACTTTGCATGAAGGTGTGGCGGGTGTCGCGGAGATTGATACGGTGATGAAACTCGGCATGGCGCACCCCATGGGACCGCTACAACTCGCTGATTTTATTGGACTTGACGTGTGCCTTTCTATCATGCGTGTGCTGCACGATGGCTTTGGAAATCCGAAATACGCGCCTTGTCCTTTACTTGTAAATATGGTGACCGCAGGTAAACTCGGACGAAAATCAGGCGAAGGTTTTTACGCTTATACAGCAGGAAGTAAGGATGTCGTTGTGGCAAGTAGTTTTCAGAAAACGACAACCGTAGCGTAACGCCTCCGACTTGCGTCCGCATACTATATATTTTTTTTCGGAAAAAAACTAACGCAATAGAACGCGGATTAGGCGGATTGAACGGATGACGCGGATTTTTACGTAGCTTAACGCATCCGGTTTACGTCCGCGTGCTATATGTTTTTTTTTCGGAAAAAAACTAACGTAATGGAACGCGGATTTGACGGATTGAATGGATTTTTGCGGATTTTTTATTTGGAAAAATATAGATGTCAGGCATTTTGTAAATGGCTGACATCTGATTGTTTTGAAATTTGTTTTTATTACCTAAAATTGGTAACTTGCAAATAAAATAATTTCAATGGGAAAAAATACATCTATATCACTGGGGAATCATTTTGAAGGTTTCATTTCAAATATCGTCGAAGACGGACGTTATGCCTCTGCAAGTGAGGTACTTAGAGCGGGGTTAAGGCTTTTGGAAGAACAAGAAAGTAAATATGAACTATTGAGGAACGCCTTAACAAAGGGTGAAGAAAGTGGCTTTGTTGAGAATTTTGACTCCACCTTACTGTTGCAATCTTTACAGGACAAAAAAAAATTATCTAAAAATAGCCCTGCGCTTCCAAATCACACACTTACGTATGATGAATTATTAGATGTTATTTTTGAGTCAAAAGAACAAATCAAAAACGGTAACTTCTATACTATGGAAGAAATGAAAAAGCGTATCGAATCATGGAAGAACAAATAAAGCTTGTATGGTCTCCCCGTGCTTCTGATATGCTGGAAGATATTCACGAATATATTAGCGAATACAGCTTAAAAGCTGCCTATAAATATATTGATGGTATCTATAATTCCGTGGCAAAGCTTGAAAAGTATCCTGAATCCTGTTCTCCTTGTAAAAATTCTAAATTAAACGCCGAAGGTTTTCGATGCTGCTTGTACCGAAACCATATCATTGTTTACGAATTCATACAAAATCAAGTCGAAATTCTCGCCGTTATTTATTCTAAAATAGACCCCGATAGAATGATAGATTTAATTGGTTAAGAAAATCCACAAAAATCCGCATTCTATTCCGTAAATTCGTAGTAAACAAACCGTTTTTACTATGAAAAATATTCTTTCCCTCTGTTTAATTACGCTATTTTCCACGTCCATTTTCGCACAAAATGACGCCCAACGTCTCGTCACTGCCATGCTCGGCGAAACACCTATCGGAGAAGATTTGCAAGAACTCTGCGATGAAATCGGCGGACGTGTCACGGGTTCAGTTGCCAATGAACAATCCGTCGAATGGGCTATCGAAAAGTTTACACAAGCGGGTGTAAAGGTCGATAAAATGGCGTTCAAAATGCCTTCTTTGTGGTTGGAAAAATCGACCACCGCGACCGTTTCCGGCACAACGAATTTTACACCGCAAATCGTTTCCAAGTTCTACTCTCCTGCCAAAACACACACCGGAAAATTGCTCAACGGTGGCATGGGAACTGCCGAAGATTTTGAGCGATTGGGCGCGCGTGCGAAGGGTGCGTTTGTATTGGTAGAAACGGAAATTTGCTTGGATATTGGTGGCTTATTTGCCGAATATACTGCCGCTTCCAAGACCGAAGATTTGGCGCGTACGGCGGGTGTGCAGGGCTTAGTATTTATGTCCTCTCGTCCCAATAAATTGTTATACAGTTTTGTCTCAAAAAAAGTATATGATAACGAAATGCCTCAACTCGTCATGGCGCGAGAAGACGCCAAGCGATGTATACGTAATTTACAGAAAAACAAGGCTTTACAAATAGAAATTACGATAGACGCGGAGACGGGCGGCGAATATACTACGCATAATGTCATCGGTGAAATACGCGGTAGCGAAAAGCCAAATGAGGTCATCATAATCGGCGCACATCTCGACTCATGGGCATTAGGCACAGGCGCGAATGACAACGGCTGTAATGTAACGATGATGATTGATATAGCCCGCCAAATGCAACGACTCGGCATCAAGCCAAAACGCACGATTCGTTTCGCGCTATGGAATGGTGAAGAACAGGGCTATTTCGGCTCGTGGGCATACACGGACAAGCAAGGCAAAAAGCTTAATAAACATATCATGGCGATGTCGGTGGATATTGGTAGCGGTGCGATTTTTGGCTTTTTTACCAACGGTAGAAAGGAACTCATGCCTGCACTTGACGAAGTTCTAAAACCCGTACAGATTTTCGGAGATTACAAACACGTAGATGCGGCGATAGTTGGTACAGATAATTTTGATTTTATGATGGAAGGCGTACCTAATCTGGTCGCCAATCACCTCTCTACGAATTACGGTAGAACCTATCACTCCGCTTCGGACACTTACGATAAAGTGGACCTGAAATCATTGAAAATCAATTCGGCGATTATCGCGGCGGTGACGCTTGGTTTCGCCAATTTGCCGGATGAAAAAATCACTTGGAAACGTCACTCGCATGAGCAAATCGACGCCTTAGTCGAAGAGCAAAGTCTTGAATTTTCGATGCGAATGTTTAATGTGTGGAAGGCTTGGGCAGATGGTGAAAGAGGGCGGCAGAAATAAACATTCATCGGTAGTAAATCAGAATTTTCACTCTATCAGCATTCGGTTGATTTTTTAGCTTTCTGCGTGTGTATATTTTTGTCTTGCTGCTCGAAAATGACAAAACTTCCTTGATAGAGCGGCTATATTTTAGTGGCATATCTTTGACGGAAAATCCCGTTAATTTATCATTATATTCAATAATAATAATATATTCAATTCTCTCAAAATCAATTTTATCAAGCTTTATTTTGAGACTTGTTTTTTTCACGGATTTTAATTGATAATTTTCAAAATCATTATCACTTAATATAAACTCATCTATTTGCTGCGTAGCTGTCGGGTCACGATAAGAGATGTTTTTCCCCTTATTAGTCATAAATCGCAGGAGCTGCATATCGCATTTTTCGGTCGTATCGGTCTTAGAAATCAGGTTTACATCGTCAATCGCATAAATACATGTTGCTACGGGTATAGGTCTTTGTTCTCCATAAGTTTTCAAATCTTTCTTTTTGATTTTTTTGGGAAAATCGTAAGTCAAATTACCGATATACACATACTTTTCTCCACCTTTTGCCTTGTATTTGCAGCTTACTTGTACATATTTTTTGTCATCTTTTGACGGTAAATTTATGACACAATCTTGCGATAAAATAGTTGGTTTAAAATTATCACCTGCTACCCAATTCGTTTCTTTTCTCTGTTTTTTCTTTCTTTTTTGATACCGTACATATCCGTCAAAATGATGTTGGGTGCTATCGAAATGAACATCTATGGAATTGATGTAATGATTGCCACTAAACGGGCGTATCCAAAAGGATAGCTCATAGGTGTTGTTTTTTATTAGCGGTTTACAGGTTTCGCCTACGATATTTTTAATGTGATATTTTCCATCAGGCGTAGCATGTAAAGGCATAAACTCAATATACACAAAACCACTATTACTTCTACCTGTTTTAGAGTAGCGAGTATTATAAGTAGGTTTTTGGGTGTCAATGAAGTTCCAATACGGAGAACTCACATGTACATGGCTTCTCTTTTTATCTAAGTTCCAAAGTAAGGAAGTATCACGTCTATTTCCTTTGTAAGACTGTCCATCAATAGTGGTTTTTGAAAAATCAATAAGTGACAATTCCTCGAAGTCTCCATTGAGTATCAGGTTTTTCTGCCCATAAACAGCAGTATAGAAAAAGATGGGGACTAATAAAAGTCCCCATAAATATTTAATTATTGGCATAATTTTATAAATTGTCATAACACCAACAACCACTTGAACAATTTACATCACTACAACTATCCGTTCCCCAAATACCAAAACATGTGCTGTCCGGAGCTGACGCAGACCCTCCATAACATACAATTATAAGTGCATCAATTTATACTTTTGCAAAATAATTATATGCAAATATACCCCCCCCCGAAATAAATATCCAAATTTTTATGCAAAAAAATAAAAAATTTAACATATTTATTTTTTAATTATTTTAATAGAATCTTGAATTTTCGATGCGAATGTTTAATGTGTGGAAGGCTTGGGCAGATGGTACGCGCGGACGGAAATAATGATTAAGAACGAGGCATAAATAAGTCCACTCATGTGAGAAAACTCAAAGTATTTTCCTTAATTTTAAACATTATATCGACTTTCTAAGTTGTATTCATTCGTATGAAAAGCAAAAACATTCATACATTATTTTTAAATTTAATACTTAAAAAGTCAGCATGATTTCAAGCTATTTTCTTCCTACAAATACCTTTAAAACAAAACCATTTTCCCTTGTAGCAGCATTTTTGATGATACTCATATCATTGAGCAGTTGCAAAAAAGACGATGAAGAACAGCCCGTCGAATTTCCTGATGAAGTGACGGTCACTTTTGAAAACCTAAGACCCGAAGGCATCGAATACAACAAGAACAACACGACATTTCTACTCGGTTCGCTCACGATGGGCGATGTATTTGAAGTCGATTTTGAAGGAAATTATACCAACTTCACCAATGATACATCGTTACTCGCTTCTGCCGGTATTCATATTGATTATGAGGCAGATAGGCTATTGGTGACTTCCATCGACCCAGGTGCTTTTGGTGGTGCGAAAAACGTAGCCGGTATCAATGTGTATCAACTTTCGACCAAAGAAAAAATCGCGGAAGTTTCATTTTTAGACCTGCTACCCGATGCCGCTTTTTTCACACCAAATGACATCGCTGTTGATGGCGCAGGAAATATCTATGTGACCGACTTTTTCGGAAATGTCATTTATAAAGTAGATGCGAATTACGAAGCCAGCGTATTTTCGGATAGCCCGGCATTGGTCGGACCAAATGGCATAGATTACCATCCCGACGGCTACCTTTTGGTGTCCAATTTACTGGCAGGTCAGCTACTGAAAGTACCAACAGCAAACCCTGCCGATATGAGCGTGGTAACGATTGATAATGAGTTATTTAGCGGCATGGACGGCATCGTGTATAAAGCTGATGGTAAGTTGGTAGGCATCACGAGTTTCGAGACATTGGTAGAACTTAGCAGCACTGATGACTGGGCTTCTGCCACCGTAGATAACAGCAAAGCACTCGCATCACCCGGAACGACCGTAGCCGTAACACCCGAAGGCAATAATTTTGCTTTACTCACCGATGTAGCCAATCAAATGGTCTTTACAGATTGGGTCATTGAACAGATTGTTTTTTAATGGTTAATGGTAAACGGTTAATGGTTAATGACACTTTTTCGCAAAGCGAAAACAAAAAAATTAATCATTAATCGTTAACCATTAATCATTATCTCAACACCGCCATTGCAATCCGTAGCTTACCGTAATCAATCGTACCATTCAGATGTTCAAAAATGGGTTTCAAGCCCTCGGCATTGGGCAGGTCGGTCATGGCGGTTTTTACTTGTTCAATTTCCTGTTCGGAAAGCAATTTTTCCACGTCTATTTCATATCCTTCTATCATCGCACGCGATAGGTAGCCGTAAATTGTGCCGACTTTTATACCGCGTATGAGGGCAATTTCTTCAGGCGATTTGCCACTATCAAGTAGTTGCCAAGTCTCAATATGTGCGGGCATTTTAGCGGTTCGTGTGGTGGTAGTTTTGGCACGGCGTACAGCAGCTGAAGCTTCAGGCAATCTGTAATCATTCTCAGGACGTCGTCCTGTATATTCGTCGATAGCGCGAAGGAATTTTTCGCCATATTTTCGGGCTTTATGCTCCCCTACTCCATTGACCTGCAAAAACTCACGGATATTGGCAGGCATACGTGCCGACATATCTTCAAGGCTCGCATTGCTGAAAATAACATAAGAAGGTTTGCCAATTTCTTCTGCAAACTGATTCCTCAAATTGCGGAGGTGGTCGTACAAACCATCATCGTATTCGAGCGTAACTTTTACCTTTTCGAGTTTTACTTTTTTCTGTTCTTCCTGACGCTCTTTGACCGTCTCAAAATCAACGAGATTTACTTTTTTCCCTTTAAATAAAATATCTTGGGAAAGCGATGTGAGTTTGAGGCGATATTTGTCTTTATAATCCAATTCCATGACGCCTTGTTGCACAAATTGCTGGATATAAAGCAGCCATGCAAATTGGGTCGTTCTCGCTCCTGCGCCAAAGGTTTTTACTTGGTCAAAACCCATCTCGCGCACACCCGCCGAATACGAACCTTTCAAAACATCAACCAAAAGCGACATATTGACCTGTTCTTTGCAGCGATGAATCGCGGAAAGTGCCATTTGTGCGAGGGTCGTACCATCGAAATATTTAGGCGGATTTTTACACACATCACAATTGCCGCAATCGCCATCCGCCGGAGTTTCGGAGAAGTAGGAAAGCAAAATTTTTCGTCTGCATACCTGCGCCTCTGCGTACTCGCGCATACGTTCGAGTTTGGCTAACTGAATGTTTCTATATTGTTCATTATCAACATCTTGAATAAAATTTAATTGGGTTTGTACATCCGAATAACTGTAAAAAAGTATCGTTTCCGCAGGCTGTCCATCACGCCCGGCACGTCCGATTTCTTGATAATATCCTTCCAGATTTTTGGGCATATTGTGGTGAATGACAAAACGCACATCCGATTTGTCGATACCCATTCCGAAGGCTACCGTAGCACAAATAATTTTTGTTTTACCTTCTATAAATTCATCTTGAATACTGTCGCGCATATCGGCACTCAATCCGGCGTGGTAATAGTTGGCAGAAAATCCGGCGGCTTGTAGCTTGGCAGCGATGCCCTCTGTACCTTTTCGGCTACTGCAATAAATGATACCGCTCGCATCTTGGTAGCGGCTGACGATTTGGCGGATTTGTTCCCATTTTTTGCGTCCGGGCAGTACGGCGAGCGAGAGGTTGGGACGGTCAAATGAGGAGATAAAAAACAGCGGACTATCTAAGCCCAACAACTCCCCGATGTCAGAGCGTACTGCCTTATCTGCCGTAGCCGTGAGTGCGACCACAGGTACTTCGGGCATGTGGCGTTTGATGATGTATAGCTTGCTGTATTCGGGTCGAAAGTGATGTCCCCAACTGCTACAACAATGCGCCTCATCAATAGCTACGAGCTTGACATTCAAAGTTTTGACATAAGATAAAAAGCTGCCTGAAAACAGGCGTTCGGGCGAGACATAGAGGAGTTTGATAATGCCATTTTGGATGTCAGCATTAATTTCTGCTTCTTCTATCGAGCTGAGACTGGAGTTGAGAAATGCCGCCGCAACACCATTGGAACGCAAGGCTTGCACTTGGTCTTTCATCAAGGCGATGAGGGGAGAAATCACGAGCGTCAAGCCATCCAAAACAAGCGCAGGCATCTGAAAACAAAGCGATTTGCCACCACCCGTAGGCATGAGTACTACGGCATCATTGCCCGCCAAAATATGTTCAATAACTTCCTTTTGTTGCGGACGAAAGGTCGAATAACCAAAGTATTTTTGGAGCGTTTGTTCTAATGGTATCTGTACATCTTGCATAGTGTTCCGCTTGTGTCGTTTTTATTTAAATATGGCTTAAAGATAAGAAATAAAATACAAGTGGCGGTTAATTTTTTATGTTGAAATTTATTAGAACAGATGAAATAATACGCATTTGTTTTATTTATTTCAAATAAAATATAATTGAAATTTGTTTTATTATTTTTTCATAAAAAATTAATAATCAGCTATTTATTTAAAAATTTAAAATTATTTATATTTTTAAATCATTCAAAATTAATGTAAAATTAATCTTTAGGAAACTTTAACTTTTCTATCTTTGCAAATGTAATATTTAGGCAAGCCAACATGAAACCGAAAATGTCTTTCTCATTTCTCACACCCAATCAACTTGACCGACATTTCTTCTTAGGTTTTTCCTAAATGAATTTTAGTATTTTAATAAAAATTAAAATGAAGACTTTAAAAACTTTTTTGATGGCTCTTGTGGCTATTGCCTTTTGTGCGGAGTTAAACGCGCAGACTATTTGGACCGAAGACTTTGACGGTTCAAATACGACTAATGCGCCTACACTTACCGGCGAATGTACTGATGAAACTGGTGATTACTTTGGAATAGTAGGTAGTGCAGACATCAATATTACGTATGGAGGTGCTATCGGTAATTTTTTGAGCGCACAAGATACTGACGATATTGTTGCTGATGCTGTAAGTGGTTGCATGGCAGGAAGTGTTGCTGTTTCTGCTGATTTTACGGATATTGATGTTTCATCGTGTGGAGCAGAGTTGTATTTGTGTTTTGATATAGCTGATGCTCCTGCCTCAGACGGTGCAAATGACTGGGATGCGTCTTCCTCAATAGTCGTCAGTGTAGATGGGGCATCAGTTGCTAATTTTGCAAGTACAGAGACAAATTCAGTAGGAGTTGCCAACGGTGATGCTACTTCGACCTGTACTGTGGGGGGAACTTTTACAACTTACTGTTCAATGGTAACTATTCCTGCCGACGGAACAGCAGATATAAATATAGCAATTAACGGTATGGATGCAGCTGACGAAGATGTCGCTGTTGATAACATTACTTTCATTTGTGGCGTAGCAAACCTGCCAGCAGCAAATACAGATTTTGCTGATTGTGAACCTTCTGTCTGTGACCTGATGCTCGTTGAGGGTACAGCCACTTGTGATGCCAATACTACGGGAACGGATACCTACACAGCGATATTTACTTTTACGGATACCGATGGACTGGGAACTTACACCGTCACCGCGTCAAACGGTACACCTGACATGGCAACTGTGGTTGACATGGCTTCGGGTACAATCACTGTAACAGGAGCTACCGAAGGTATAGATGTGGTATTGACGATAACCGATGGTACTGATTGTAATTTAATGGTTACTGTCATGACTCCTACTTGTACTGCTGCTTGTCCCGACATCACTGATAGCACACTATCAGCCACGGTTGGCGGTATGGCTGCTACCGATATTTGTTCGGGTGATGCAGTAACCGTCTGCATAGATGTAGACTTGACGAATGACCCGACTGCCATAGTTGAGTTTTCTAATGACGGCGGAGCTACTTGGGTTGACGGAACGCCTGATATGCTTGTACCTCCGGTCACAACTCATACTGTTACAGTAAATAATAGTTCAACACCTTATAACATATCTCCAGGTCCCTACTATATTGGGGATATGGTGAGTTATGAAGGAAATAACGTTCATCCAATAACAATCACAGCCCCCTCGGGCGGTGCTTTAGTTTCGGGAGCTACGTCTAATGGAACGTTTACGGCAGCAGCCGGAACATATAATTTCCAATGTGATGTACATACTCCGATGTCAGGAAGCATAACTTTTGTAGAGCGTCCACAAGCAACGGAATTCTGCGTGGATTTTACAGAAACAAATACAGCTTGTAACCCTGCTATCGTTTCATATCAGGCACAATTTAATGCCGCTACTTTAGCTGATGTGACTTGTAGCCTGGATAATCAGACAATGGGTGCAGGCGGTGCTGCCGTTTCGGTAAATGTATATCCTATACCAACTGCACCAATGATTACAGTTGATGATGCAGTTTGTAATTACAGCATCATGCCTGCCTGTCCGAACGATGTCTTGACACCTGACACTTTTGGACCCGCAGCTCCGGGCGACGATCCGGCTGCATTCGATGTAATGGTCAGCAACGCAGGTGGCTGTATGGCTACTTTCAGCGTAGATCCGCCTGTTTGTCCTATGGATATGGATATGGCTTGTGCGATTACTGACTTGGTCGTAACACCTACGGCTTGTAATCCTGATGATAATACTTATTCTTTAGATATTTCATTTACAGTGACCAATCCGGGAGCTTCGGATATGTTCAATGTAGATGTCTGTGGTACGGCTTTCGGTCCTTTTGCTTATTCGGCTTTGCCGCTTAATATACCCGGCTTGACCGCTGACGGTACTGTGGGATGTACTGTAACTGTAACTGATGCAGATAATGTAGGCGGTGGAACAGGCGGTACTATCGTCCCGACTACTGCCGATGATGTTTTTGTATCTTTTGTACCGGACGGCTTGGGCTCTGGCGGTGGTGTAGATGAGTGTGACAGTGAAAGCGTAACTATCCACAACTTTGCTACCGATGCAAGCGGTACTTGTGTGACGATTGACATTTCAGATTTTACGCTGACGGATAATGTTGGTGTATTTTATACATTCCCTGCCGGAACGACTATTCCTCCGGGCGGTTCATTGACATTGACCTCTACCCAAATGGTCGGACCATGTACAGGTACAGCCGGAATGGGAGATGGCGGTGGTTCTCAATTTTCTAATAGTGGTGATAATGCTTTATTGAGTGATGCGAGTGGCGCAGCGATAGATGATACAGGAACAGTAGATGGAGACCCCGGAGTAGAATATGAAAGTCCTGCCCTGACTGCGGCAGGTGGTGCAGGTAGTGCCGTTTGTGGTGGTGCAGCTTGTACAGCAATGTTGCCTTATGATGCGCCTGCTTCCTGTATGGTAATGTGTCCGATGGATATTGAAGGCACCTTGGGAGCTGATATGGTAGTATGTAGCGATGATCCTGCTGTTGACCTCATGGTAGTCATTACAGGTAGTGGCACAGGTCCTTACACCGTCACTTATAACGATGGCACAATGGATATAATCATAACTGGCTATAATAACGGCGATGTAATTACAGTTTCACCAACGACAACAACTACTTATACATTAGTAAACATTATAGATACCAACGATTGTGCAGGCACAGCATCCGGCACAGCACTGATTACAGTAAATGACCCACCAAATGCAGGTATGGCAGGCACAGCAATGGCTTGTTCAAATGCTGCCGATGGTGTTACAATAGTTGATTTGGACGGTGCTTTGACAGGTATGCCCGACGCGGCTGGTGTTTGGACAGAAACTACGGCTTCGGGCGTAAGTTTGGCAAATACAATGATGGTTGATTTTGATGGTGTTGCGCCGGGCATGTACACCTTCACATACACTGTATCGGGCGATGCACCTTGTGCAGATGCTACGGCAGATGTCGTAGTTACGGTTAGTGATTGTTCAGTCCCTTGTCCTACAATTGATGCAAGTATAGCTGCCGATGCTACTGTATGTGCAGACAATACCGCTTCTACATTGACCGTAACTATCACAGGCGGTACAGGACCTTACACCATCATGTACAGCGATGGTACTACTCAAACCGTCACAAATTATAATAGCGGTGACCCTATCGCTGTTTCACCAACGGCGACCACTACTTATATGCTCACAGGCGTAATGGATGCCAATATGTGTCCCGCTACATTGGGTACGACTGATGTGACCATTACAGTAGTTGATTTACCTGTTGCAGGTACTACTACACCTGCTACGGCTTGTAACGATAGCGCAGAAGGTATTTCAGTTGTTGACCTCAATAGCACATTGACCGATGCTGATGCAGGTGGTGTTTGGTCTGAAATGACAACTTCGGGTGCAGACATAACCGACCCCAACATGGTTGATTTCAACGGCATTGCGCCGGGTGTTTATACATTTGTTTACACAGTTGCAGCCACTGCGCCATGCGTAGGAGATGCTACTGTAAGTGTTGATATAACGGTTACAGACTGTGCTGTTCCCGGTTGTACTCTCGTACTTTCTCCCGAAACCGTCACTTGTGATGCCGAAACAGCAGGTACAGATACTTACACCGTTTCTATTCCATTCGATAATGGCACAGAAGGCTTTCCCGGTGGTATGAATTATACCATAACCACTTCGGGTACACTCGGTGGCGACAATCCGATGGTTGTTCAATCCGGTACGATTACGATTATTTTCAACGAAGGTTCGCCTTACGATTACAGCATTCAAGGAACGATGGGCAACCCGAATGAACTTTGCGATTTCATGATTTCGGATGCTTCACCAACCTGTGAGCCAATAGTTTGTGAAGATGAAATTGCGGGTATAGTCATTGCGGATGCAAGCTGCGACTTGACAGGAATCACTGTTACCATCACCGATGATATGGGTACTCTAATCACTACCTTGACTACAGATGCTGCGGGTGTTTACGATTCTACTCCGGCAGTATTTCCATGTGGCAACTACTTTGCAGAATTGACGGCTGGTGTTCCGGTTTGTTATGGTGATGCCGTTACAGGGCCTTTAGCCTTCACTATTGATGGAGACACAGATATGATGGATACAGATGGTATAACATTTGGCAATATCATGGCTATCCCAACCGTAGGCGAATGGGGCTTGATTATACTTCTCTTATTGATGTCTATTGTTGCTGTCGTAGGCATCCGCGAGCGCAAAGCGAGCGAGGTAAATGCTTGATTTAGAAATGATTTGACATAGGTTTTTTATAAAAAAAGGGATGACGCAGTATGTGTCATCCCTTTTTTTGTGAAAAATTTTGAGATTTGAATAAAATACAGAATTGAGCTTCTATTGGTTTGGATAATAATATCATTAATTAAGGGAAGAGGAAGAAAATAATAAGTTTACGATTTCGACGAGGTTATTTTTATCCTTAGTCTTCTTCTTGAAAGAAGGAGTTTATCTGGATAAATGACTGTTTTTAAGAAAGAAAATAAGGGCAAAAGAAGCCGTCCAAATCGTGAAGTTATTATTTATTCGTTACTAAGAACATTCATTCAAAATTCACTCATTCCTCTCTAACTACGCGGATGAAATTGTATAATCGTTGACCGCAAAAAATCCGTATCCAAGTGCGTATAAATCTCCGTTGTCGTAATAGATTCATGCCCCAACATATCCTGAATGGCACGTAAATCTGCGCCTCCTTCAATCAAATGCGTTGCAAAAGAATGTCGAAACGTATGCGGACTCACCTTTTTTTTAATACCTGCCAATCCTGCTAATTTTTTTACAATCGTAAAGACCATCACGCGCGTCAATTGTTTACCACGTCGATTAAGAAATAGAATATCCGCGTGTTCCGGGTCTACTCGCTTGAGACTTTGCCTGCCATCGTGGTGTTCGAGATAAATACGTATGCTTTCCTTCGCGCTCTCCCCTATCGGAATCAGGCGTTCTTTATTGCCTTTTCCAAGTATTTTGACAAACCCAATTTCGAGATACAAATTAGAAATGCGTAAACCCGTCAGTTCGCTCACTCGCAAGCCGCAGGCGTATAGCGTTTCGAGCATCGCGGTGTTTCTAATTTTAATATAATCATTCTGTTCAAATTGCAATGCGCTGATTATCAAGTTAATTTCATCGGGTGTAAGCACATGCGGTATCTTCCTATCCAATCGCGGTGCATCTAAAAGTGCCGCCGGACTTTCATCCAACAAATCCTCGACCATCAAATATTTAAAAAACGCCTTCATCCCCGAAATCACTCGCGCCTGCGAACGTGTATGTAAGCCCAATTCATTCAAATAATGTATAAATTCCTGTAAATGTGTGAGTTCAATTTCTTTATAATTCAATTCGTACTCGCGTAGCGCGAGAAATTCCACAAATTTGCCCACATCACGCAAATATGCCTCTATCGAATTTCCCGATAAAGAACGCTCCAACATCAAATACTCCCCAAAACCTTTTATATACGATTGCCACACTTTTTAATGAATGAATGAGTGAATTTTGAATGAATGAATGAATGAGTGAGTGAGTGAGTGAATGAATGAATGAATGAATGAATAGGAATGCTACAATGCTTAAATGCGATAATGGTTTTAACGCGAGAAGGAATATTGTAGCATTATAGCATTACAATACCGTATCATTATCCTCCCCTTCAGCGATATAATGGTCGAGCATATCTGCCAAATCCGGCTTTGTGACCATGCCTGCAAATCGCTGTTTCATCTCACCGCGATGAATCAACATCAAGGTAGGAATACTTTTAACTTGAAAATGTCGCTGCAAATTCGGGTTCACCTCTACATTGACTTTGCCGACGACTGCCCTACCTTCATATTCTCGCGCCAATTCATCTATCACCGGACCGATGACCTTGCACGGACCACACCATGCCGCCCAAAAATCAAGCAAAATCGGTGCATCCGCTTCCTGAATCAGGTCATTAAAACTTGTGTCTGTGACCTCGATTGCTTTTATTTTATTCTTTTTTTTGAAAAACATCTTTGTAATGATTAATGGTTGACGGTTAATGATTAATTTTGATGATATGAAACAAGCAAACGTATACCTTATCGGTTTGGGTGCTATCGGTGCTACTTATGCTTCGATGGCACATGATGCCGGGCTGCATTTTTCCATAATATGCAATCCAGAAAGAAAACAACGTTACGAAAGAAATGGTTTTACCGTGAATGGAAAAACCTATAATTTCAACTATGTAACCGAACCCTTCGAGGAAGTAGATTTGATATTCGTAGTGGTCAAAGACAGGCAATTAATCGAGGCTATCGAAGAGATAAAACCCTATTTATCAAGTAATACTACAATAGTTTCGCTGATGAATGGCATTACAAGTGAGCAGATTATTATGGAGAAATTGGGGACTAAAAATGTCATTCACGCCTTCTCTATGGCGACCGACGGTGTACGCGAAGGCAGCGATATTCACTATACTTCAAAAGGCAAAATCGTATTTGGTCATCTGCTGCCCGAACAAAATATTTTTGCCGAAAAGACCGAAATTATCTTGGCACAAACAGACATTCCCAACGAGCGAGTAGACAATATTTTGTATCGGCAATGGTGGAAATTTATGACGAATGTCGGTATCAATCAGGTTTCTACGCTATTGCGTTGTACTTATCGTGCCTTTCAATCGAAAACCCATGCAGTAGCGATTTCACGAGCTGCGATGCGCGAAGTGCTTGCAATTTCACAAAAAATAAACGTAGGCTTAACGGAAAAGGATATAGATTTCACCTTTGAAATCATGGAAAAAATGGGACCTGAAGGCAAAACTTCTATGCTGCAAGATGTGGAAGCCGGACGTACCACAGAAGTTGATATGTTTGCTGGCGAAGTGATGCGCTTAGGCAAGCAACACGGCATCCAAACACCTGTAAATGAAATGCTTTTCCACGCGATTAGTATCAGGAATTAAATAAATGTACATTCTTCGCGTCGTTATTTTTTCTTTAGACGAACCAAATTTGACGCGAATACTCACTGTATTTAAGGAAAATTTGGTGAAGTGTAAAGGAAAAAGAACAAGTCGAGAATGTACATTTATTTTATCGTTACTTAGCCACTTTGATAATGATTAATCATTAGTCATTAATCTTTATGGTTCTTTGACAAATTCCGTGATTGTTCGTTTTTCTGCCTCGCGATTGTTCGTCCCTTGCGTAAGGGATAGTAGGTGTTGTTTGAACGTAAGGGAAGACGAAAAAAATAATCTACCCGTCTGAATTGTTCTTTTTCTTATAT